>ENA-OWOZ01000334-OWOZ01000334.1-bioreactor-metagenome-genome-assembly--contig:-NODE-334-length-65828-cov-4.432723_pt1 | contig 65828 bp, 60 predicted proteins | sample MGYA00238140_ERZ651804 | MGnify/ENA primary metagenome ERZ651804 (study PRJEB26910, sample SAMN07631232) | bioreactor metagenome | isolation source: Switchgrass digestor | place: USA: Dartmouth...
TTTATGCCCTTTTGGGAATGTATCTCGGTTTTACGGCCGGGTCAGTCAATAAAGGGCTTTATAAGGATAATCTTCTGGTAGTTGTATTCTTTACGTTTCTGTTTACATTTGCATATGAAATCCTGGTATTTATTCTCAAGGTATTATTACCTTCAGGCAATATCACAGAACTGTTTTATTCCCTGCGTTATATTATCCTGCCGGAAGCCATTTACAACAGCCTTTTGTCTGTATTAACGTATATATTTGTGATAAAATTAAATATGTGGCTAAGCAGGCTTGACAGCAGAAATTCCGGGAGGGATAAGACAGTTTGAAAAAACTACTTAAGGACAGGTACTTTATCCTGGCTCTTGCATTTATTGCGATGGGCTGTATAATCGTGCACAGGTTGTTTAACCTTCAAATAGTCATGGGAGATTCGTACCTGGAAGATTCCAAGAACAGGATTCTCAAAGAAAGAAAGATACCGGCACCCAGAGGGAAAATCCTGGACAGGACAGGTATCCCTATTGCCGTAAATGACCAGGGTTTTATACTTCAAATCTATAGGACCGGTTTAAAAAGCCAGGAACTTAACCGGGTCCTCCACGAAGTTATAAAGATCCTGGATAAAAACGGGGACGAATATTACACTCCCCTGGAAAAGTATTTGTCCATTTATCCTGTGAATTACAAGACCGATAAAGAGACGGTAAAAAAATGGCTGGCAGACACTTTTGGACTGGACGAAGATGAAACCCCCGGTACAGCCCTTGATACTTTTAAGTTTCTGCAGGAATATTTCGGTATCGATGCATCGTATACCAACGAGCAGGCTTTCAAAATAATGAACCTGCGATATGAAATACTGATGAATAACTGGTCCTTCATAACCTTTAATCCAGTTACCCTGTCCGATGACATTTGCAGGAATTCCGTGGCTGAGATAGAAGAACGGCATCACGAATTAATGGGTGTTACAACGGAAGTGGTGCCTGTACGCAGGTACATTGATGCCAATGATGTGGCTCATGTTTTGGGCTACGTAGGTTATATCGACAGTGAAAAACTGGAAGAGTGGAAGGACGATGGGTACGGCAGCAAGGATATTGTGGGCATGACCGGAATAGAACTGACAGCGGAGAAAATCTTGAGGGGAACCAATGGGCGCAGGGAAGTGGAGCTGGACATGAACGGAAGGTTAACTAGTATATTGTTCGAAGAGCCTGCCGTTCCTGGCAACGATGTGGTGCTTACCATAGACAAGCGTCTGCAGGAAATAGCTATGGAATCTCTTGCGCGCAATATTGAGATAATACGGTCAGGTGCCAACGGCAAAGATAATCGTGGCGATGCCAATGCAGGCTCTGTTGTGGCCATTGATGTAAACAGCGGCAAAATCCTTGTTATGGCAAGCTATCCGTCTTATGACCCTTCAGTGTTTCTGCCCAACAAGGCAAATGAAAAGGATGTCATTAAAACAATCAGCCAGTTGATGAATGATAACGAAAATAAACCGCTACTGAACAGGACAATACAGCAGTACTACGCTCCGGGTTCCACATTTAAACCCCTTGTCGCCATAGCCGCCCTGGAGGAAGGAGTTATTACCCCTTACACCTATATTCAGGACAATGGCATGGAGGAAATAGGAGGCATGAAATTTTACTGCCTGGAATACAGGTATGGACACGGCCCCCTTCAGCTTGACAGGGCACTGGCTACCTCATGCAACATCTATTTCCATAAAGTTGGCGTTCTCACTACCATTGACAAGATTGACAAGTGGGCGAAAATGTTTGGCCTCGGAGAAAAGACAGGGGTGGAGTTGCCCTATGAAAAGGCAGGAAACAGGGCCAACAGGCAATTCAAGATGGATACTTTCGGAGAACAATGGTGGATGGCCGATACGGCCCAGGCGGCCATCGGGCAGCTATATAACCAGTTTACGCCCTTGCAGATTGCAAATTATGTTGCCACCATCGCAAATGGCGGTAAACGGTATAAACCATATATTATAGACAAAGTAATTGATCATGACGGAAATATTGTGAGCGAGACAAAACCTGAATACGAGCAGCTTCCCGTTTCTGAGGAAACACTGGCTGCAGTGAAAAAAGGAATGAGGTCCGTTGCAAGCTCGGTGGATGGTACCGCCGAAAAGGTTTTCAGGGATTTTCCCGTGGAAGTGGCAGGTAAAACGGGAACAGCCGAAACAGGCCTGGAGGCTGAACACTCTTCAAATGCTCTCTTTGTATGCTTTGCCCCCGCCAACAATCCTCAGATTGCTGTAGCGGTGGTTATAGAACGGGGTGTCTGGGGTTCTTATACTGCTCCCGTGGCAAGAGACGTCCTGGCGGCATATTTCAACCTTTATGGTGACGGCCTTTTCAAACCTGAAGACACGCACAATTTTATACCATAAGCATGTTGTAATATTCGACAACTAATGACATAATATAATAAGAATGTTTCTTGATGTTTTCCGAATCTGTTCTGGGGGTTGGGTTTTTATATGTCAGAGGAAGTCATAACCTTCAAGTCTTCATCGGAAGGTATTGTACTTGTATTGGACGGTTTGTGTGATTTCAGTGAAATATTGGTGCAACTGGAGAAAAAACTGGAAACTGCAGGCAATTTTTTCAAGGGAGCTGAACTTGATATAAAATACAGGGGAAGAGACCTGCTTGAGGAGGAAGAGGAGCAGGTATACCGCCTGTTGCTGGATAAATCAGGGGCAAATATAAAATCTTTTGAAAAAGAGGAAAAACAGTCAAAACCTGTTGAGAGAGAAAACACTCCTCCGCCCAGAGTGGGTTTGCTGAAGCAAATGTTTTTCAAGGGCATAAATGAAGGCGTGACAAAATTTTGCAGAGGAACGGTGCGTTCCGGACAGCTTATTGACTTCAGAGGCAATGTCGTTGTTATCGGAGATGTGAACCCCGGGGCGGAAATAAAGGCTGCCGGAAACATTGTTGTTATGGGCTCTGTCAGGGGTGTTGTACACGCAGGGGCAGACGGCAACAGGGAAGCGGTAATCGCTGCGCTTAACCTGCAGCCTACCCAGCTGAGAATTGCTGATGTAATAAGCAGGCCTCCTGACCAGCAGATGGACAGAACGGAAATTGTTCCTGAAATTGCATATGTCCAGAATGAAAGAATCTATATCGACAGCTTCCTGCACTGGATATAGGGCTGTTTTAGGGCTATAGTAGCAATTGACAATGGTAACGGGAAGATATATTCTTAACATAAGGCAGGACACGATGTAAATCAAAGTGGTATATTTATACGGATGCAATATGGGAGGTAGGTTTAATGGGTGAGGTCATAGTAATAACTTCCGGAAAAGGTGGAGTTGGAAAAACCACGACTACTGCAAATATAGGAACAGCTCTGTCACTGAAAGGTAAAAAAGTGGTGCTGATTGATACAGATATCGGTCTTAGAAACCTGGATGTTGTTATGGGGTTGGAAAACAGGATAGTTTACGATATTGTGGATGTTGTTGAAGGATATTGCAGGCTGAAACAGGCATTAATCAAGGACAAGAGGTTTGACGGATTATATCTTCTCCCTGCAGCTCAGACAAGGGATAAGAATTCCATTAAACCTAACCAGATGCAGGAACTTTGCAATGAATTAAAAGAAGAATATGATTTTGTTATTATAGATTGTCCCGCAGGTATTGAACAGGGATTTAAGAATGCCATTGCCGGCGCGGAAAAGGCGATAGTTGTCACCACACCGGAAGTTTCCGCAGTAAGAGATGCCGACAGGATAATTGGGCTTCTTGAAGCAAACGAACTCAGAAACCCGTCAATAATTGTCAACAGGGTAAGGCCCGATATGGTAAGGCGCGGAGATATGATGAGCATAGAAGATATCATAGATATACTTGCCATTGACCTCCTCGGTGTTGTTCCTGATGATGAGAAGATTGTTGTGTCCACCAACAGAGGTGAGCCCGCCGTTACCGATCCGAAATCACTTGCCGGAAAGGCCTACATCAATATTGCCAGCAGGATACTGGGAGAAAATGTTCCCATAATGAATCTTGAATCAGATGAAGGTTTCTTGCCAAAACTTAAAAAACTTTTTGGACTTAAAACTAATTGAGGAGAGGGAATAATATGATTTTGGATTTATCAAAATTATTCGGTAGAAATAAGGGCTCCAAAACGGTGGCAAAAGAGAGATTAAAACTGGTGCTGATTCATGACCGGGCGAATGTATCCCCTCAGTTCCTGGAAATGTTAAAGAGCGAGATTATTAAGGTGATAAATAATTACATAGAAATAGATCAAGAGGCTCTTGATATAAAACTAACCCGCACCCAAAGCGATGAGGGTGAAGGTATTGTTCCTGCCCTGGTGGCGAATATACCTATTAAAAATATCAAGAATAGTGGGAAGTAGTCTGTATGAATATTGCGCTAATAGCCCATGACAAAAAGAAAGACTTGATGGTGGATTTTTGCATAGCATACAAGGGTATATTGGAAAAGCATAACCTGTTTGCGACTGGTACCACAGGTGCTATGATCATAGACCAGGCTGGCCTTAATGTCCATTGTTTTTCTCCGGGACCTTTAGGCGGTGAACAGCAGATAGCCGGAATGATAGCATATAATGAGATAGATTTTGTCATCTTTTTCAGGGATCCTCTTTCGGTTAGCTATTATGAACCTGACGTAAATTCACTACTCAGGCTGTGCGATGTGCAAAATATTCCGTTCGCAACCAACATTGCGACGGCTGAAATGCTTATCAAGGGGCTAGAACGCGGCGACCTGGCCTGGAGGGAACTGGTAAACCCGCGAAACCGGAATGACAATGAATAAACAGAACTTAAAGCTAAATAAATTTATTACAGGGTAAATCCCTGTTTTTTTATTCCTTTTTCCCATCAATCTACGTAAAATCCATGTATTTTATGATTTTGCATTTTAATCGTACTTGCAAATGGACTAAGCTCATAATTCAGCCAGTAATATTTCCCAATTTTCAGCAATATAATTTAATATGTTTACATATTTTATATCATTTAACATTATTTAAAGGATGTGTGCGTATGGATAACGCATTCTTAAGGCCGAGGTACCCAAGACGTTCTGTGGGCAGAAAACGCAGGAAACAGCTCCTTTTGATGGATAAAATGGGACAAACGTTCATGAAACAGACTTTTGCCGCCGTTATCCTGATGCTGACAGTCATCGGGCTTTATAACGCAAATACGGGTGCAGCAAAGTTTATTAACAAAAAAATTGAATGGGTGGCTACCTATAATATCAACCTTTCGGACGTCTATTCCAGCCTGCAGGATACCTTTAAAAAACTGGCGGGCATAAAGGAAACCCCCGGAAATCACGGGACAGAAAATACATTGGACGCTGCAGATGAGGAAGATGAGATATTAATTAACGGCGGAGCGGCTGCATACACAGATGAAAACACAGTAAATCCACCTGAATTAAAAGAAAGTGCCGTAATGACACCGGAACCTGGTGAAGAAGCTGTCCTGAATACCTCTGTCCTTGGCGCTGTGACTTTTGCAAAACCTGTCAGCGGCACAATCGTAACTCCCTTTGGAACAGTGAAAATGCCTTTTTCGGAAGATTACATTCAACATAACGGTATTGACATTGAGGTGGAAGGAAAAGCCTATGTTCATGCCGTCCTGAACGGAGAGGTCGTGGAGGTTGGAAGAAGCAGGGAATATGGAAATTTTGCCGTGGTGAAACATGATAACCAGATGCGCACCGTGTATGCCCACTGTACGAAGATAAACGTACAGGCAGGAGACAGGGTATCTGAGGGAGACGTGGTTGCTGTGGTCGAAAGTATCAATTCAATACCGGCACATCTGCATTTTGAGGTATGGATTGATAATAATCCGGTAAATCCCGAGACATATATAGACCAGGTTTCTTGAGGTAAAGTATTGCGCAGGCTCTATATCAAATTCGGAATATTTCATATAAATATTCTGCTGTTGCCCATGCTGGTATTTACGTACTTCTTCGGATTCCTGGCGGAATATGTCATTGTAATGTTTTCCATGTTCCTGCATGAATCCGCTCATATTGTCCTTTTCCTAATGAACGGATACAAGGTGCAGTATGTCAAAATTCTCCCTGTGGGATTTGGTATGTATGCCGGACAGGAACCGGATTCGGTATCAAAAAAGGTCCTTTTTCTGCTGGCGGGACCTTTTTTAAACCTTGCACTCTTTATGCTGCTGTACTTTATTTGCCAGGTGCCGGGTAATCTGCAACTTTTAAGTTTTGCATGCCATGTGAATAAGTATCTTTTTTTCTTCAGTATGTTTCCCGTCATTCCCCTTGATGGAGGAAGAATTGCTGGACTGCTGCTATCAGAGGCAGTGGGGATGATCAAGGCCTACAAAATATTAAATTTCATTTCGCTGCTTTTTACAGCTGTTTTAACGGGCATTGCCGTATTGCAGTTTTTTTACGGTATGCATAATTTTACTGCCGGTCTGGTAGCCGTATATATATTATTCTATCAAAAACTAAATAAAACGGAGGCCTCTCTAATGAATATAAGAAATATTTTATCAAGGCGAAGCAAGATCAGGGAAAAAGGTATATATCCTGTGCGGTGCATAGTGGCCATAAAATCAATGTTCCTGTCAGACGTGTTAAAACACCTGGATTTTGACAGGTTTCATATTATATATGTTATTGATGACTCATACAAGGTTTGCGGTATTTTTACTGAGCAGGAAATAATAAACTTTTTGGTTGATAAGAAAGACGCCACCTTTGAAAAACTAATACTGTGACGGGGAAATATGTTTAAGTAATATGTCAAGATGACAGTTTGTCTTACTCTTCTATAGACTTTGGTATGTAAAAGAATATATAATAGAAATGATACCCGGTATACGGGAAATATTTATAACAAAGGATGAGAGTTGTGAAAAGATTGTTTTTAGTCGTAATTGCTTTGGTTCTTATTTTTACAGTTTCCTGCAGCAATATTTCCGGTAATCAGACTGGAAAAAACAGTGATAACAGCAAATCGGAGGATGTAGTCAATGATAATCCCACCGGCGATGAGAAAGACAATAATGACAGTGCTGACAAGCAGCCTTCCGGCGAAGATAAAACTGTAACACCGGATGATACCGGCAAGCCGGCAGAGGAAGAAAATAAAGATATTGATAATACTGTTGACAGCAGCGAAAACGGGGATAAAACGAATGAAGACGGGAAAGATGCAAATACGGAAGACAACACCCAACCCAACCAGGGAAACACCGGAAAAGGTTCAAACAGCGGCGGACAGGGTAATCCGGGCAATACAAGTCTTGATGTTGAGACTTTAAATAAACTTAATAACACCACCCTTTCCTGGTGGTTTAAAATGAACAAGGAAAAGGGCACTTCAGAAGTACCTGATGATATCCGTGCCATGATTGACAAATATGATGCCTATTATATAGGGGACACATCGGAGAAAGTGGTATACCTGACTTTTGACGAGGGCTACGAAAACGGCTATACTGCCAGTATATTGGACACATTGAAAGCCAACGACGTCAAAGCCATGTTTTTTGTAACAGGGCATTATGTGAATACCAACCCTGACCTGGTGCAGCGAATGATTGATGAGGGCCACAAGGTGGAGAACCATACAATAAACCATCCAAGTTTGCCAAGTATCAGTTATGAACAACTGGAAAAAGAAATTAAGGGCTTTGATGAGGAGTTCAAAAAGAAATTCGGTGTAGGATTCACATATATGAGGCCGCCCAGCGGAGAATACAGTGAAAGGGTTCTTGCAGCTACCCAGCAGTTGGGTTATAAAACAGTCTTCTGGAGCTTTGCCTACAAGGATTGGGATGTTAACGACCAGAAAGGCGCGGATTATGCTTACAATATGGTCATGAACAACCTGCATAACGGAGCCGTTTACCTTCTGCATGCCGTCTCCAGGGACAACACGGAAGCTCTGGACAGGATAATCAAAGGAATCAGAGAGGCAGGGTATGAGATAAGACTTGTTGATTTTTAAGACTTCATATATTACAATAAAAAAGAATATATGTTCGATATTTTCTTATAAAGGTGTATGGTATGAATCTTGAACAGCTCCTGGAATATTTGAAGTCTTCTCCCCGGGTACACGACAATGTGACCGAATGGATCAGGATCCCTGCTAAAGAGGCTGTTTATGCCGATTTTCCGGAATATATTGATGAAAGAATAAAATCAGCCCTGGCAAGAAGAGGAATCCGCAGGCTGTACTCTCACCAGGCGTCAGCCATTGCTGCGGTGGAATCGGGCAGGAATATTGTAGTGGTAACCCCGACGGCATCAGGGAAAACCCTTTGTTATGATATACCTGTCCTTAATGCGATTCTTAAGGATGAAGAGTCCAGGGCTCTTTTTTTGTTTCCCACAAAGGCCCTGGCCCAGGACCAGGCTGTGGAACTTCATGAACTCATAACGGAAGCGGGTGTTGACGTAAAAACTTATACCTACGACGGAGATACACCCCAATCAGCCCGAAAAGCCATCAGAATGGCGGGGCATATCGTCGTTACAAACCCTGACATGCTCCACAGCGGCATTCTGCCTCACCATACAAAATGGACACGCCTTTTTGAAAACTTAAAATTTGTGGTAATTGATGAGGTGCATCATTACCGTGGCGTATTCGGCAGCCATCTGGCCAATGTAATAAGGCGTTTGAGGAGAATTTGCCGTTTTTACGGTTCCAACCCGGTATTTATATGCTGTTCCGCCACCATTGCAAATCCGGGGGAACTGGCTTCAAAAATAATTGGTTCAGATGTGGAGGTTATTGACAACAACGGTGCGCCCATGGGAGAAAAGCATTTCATTTTCTATAATCCGCCTGTGGTTAACAAGGAACTGGGAATAAGAAGAAGCAGTCTCCTTGAAGCTGAATACCTGGCAGAAATGCTCATAAGAAATTCCATACAGACAATTGTTTTTACCAAAAGCAGGCTCAATGTTGAAGTTCTCACAACATATCTGAAGGATATATTTTTTGGCAAGATGGGTGACGGCAACAAGGTGCGTGGCTACAGGGGCGGCTACCTGCCACGCCTCAGAAGGGAGATTGAACAGGGGCTTCGGGATGGGAGCATCACGGGAGTTGTATCCACCAATGCCCTTGAACTGGGCATTGATATCGGACATCTGGAAGCATGCATCATGTGCGGTTATCCCGGAAACATAGCAAGTACCTGGCAGCAGGCAGGCAGGGCGGGCAGGAGAAACAGTGTTTCAGCTGCCTTTTTAATAGCCAGCAGCAGCCCTCTGGACCAGTATATTATCAGGAACCCGCAGTATTTCATGGAGAAACCGCCGGAAAATGGCCTGGTAAATCCTGACAACCTCGTTATATTATACAGCCACATAAAATGTGCGGCCTTTGAACTTCCCTTTGAAGATGGAGAGAAATTCGGCGTTGAAACTACTTCAGAAATATTAAGCTATATGGAAGAGGCAAAACTCATAAGACACGTGGGAAACAGATGGTATTGGTCTGCTGATGCGTTTCCGGCCGATGAAATAAGCTTAAGGAGCGCTTCAAACGAAAATTTTATCATTATTGACACATCTGATCCCAAAAGAACTGTAATAGGCGAAATGGACAGGTTCAGTGCTCCCATGCTGCTGCACGATGAGGCTATATATATACATGAAGGGCAGCAGTACCAGGTGGAGAAGCTTGATTACGAAAACAAGAAGGCGTACGTAAGAAAGGTGGATGTGGATTATTACACCGACGCCAACCTGGCGGTGGACCTTAAAGTAATTGACGTTTTCAGGGAAAGGAAAGAAAACCGGATTACGGTATCTTCCGGCGAAGTTATGGTAACGGCACTGGTTACCATGTTCAAGAAAATAAAACTGTATACCCATGAAAATATCGGGGCAGGACCTGTTAATTTACCTGAGATGGAAATGCACACCACGTCATACTGGATGAGCATGCCGGAGGACCTGGAAGCGAAGATGCCGAAAACAGATATGATCAACGGACTTATTGGTTTATCAAATGTCCTTGGAAATGTGGCACCCATTTATCTCATGTGCGACCAGAGGGATATCCGTGTGGTATTCCAGGTTAAATCCACGTTTACCGGTCGGCCGACAATTTACATATATGACAATTATCCTGGCGGCGTAGGTTTCAGTGACAAGCTGCTGGAATTAAGCAGCGACCTGCTTAAAACCGCTGAAGATATGATAAAAAGCTGCGAATGCGAATGCGGATGTCCGTCCTGTGTAGGCCCTTTGAATGAATTTTCGGGAGACAGCAATCCTAAAAATACAACCCTGACGCTGCTTAAAATGATAAGGTAAATCCAAGGCCTGTTTGGGTAAAGAGGTGGCAGATGGACTTAAGAAGTAAATTGGAGTTATTGAAGAATTTAAGCAATAATAACTCCAGTGCAAATGTTTCACCTGAAAAATCCGGTAAAGTAAAGACAGAAGAACAGATTGTTGAAGAGCTGGGCGGCAGGGTAATCATCAATAGTGACGGTAATTGCGTCCTGGTTGAAAACTGTTATTACAGTATGTACCTGCACGGGGGATTTCATTTATTAAAGGCCAGGGAAATAGATTTATCAAAAATGGAGCTGTTTTTCCCCGGTATCTCAGAGTTAACCGACATCAGTAAATATCTGTTCCTGGATACCGAAACCACGGGATTATCCGGAGGTACTGGCACAGTAGCATTTCTTGTGGGTATAGGTTATTTTTCAGGCGACATTTTTTGCATTAAGCAATTCTTTATGAGTGATTATGATGAAGAACCTTCCATGCTGAGGGCATTGAGCGAAATTTTTTCAAATTATGAAGGACTCGTTACTTTCAATGGAAAATGCTTTGACTGGAACCTGCTGACCACAAGATTCTCATTCAACCGCATCCGGATGGCCATGGACGAACCCGTGCACGTGGATTTACTTTTTCCGGCCAGAAGGCTTTGGAAAGACAGGCTGGAAAGCTGCTCGCTTTCATCCCTGGAGGAGAACATCCTTTGTGAGTTCAGAACTGGTGACATACCCGGCAGTGAAATCCCCGCAGCTTATTTTAAATTTCTTGAAGACAGGAATACGGATACCATCAGGCGGATAATGGAGCACAACAGAAACGACATACTTTCAATGGTGTCGCTGCTTATAAGAATATCCGAAATAGTAAATAATCCTTTTGATAAATGTATCTGGGAGGAAGAACTGTTTTCCCTCGGACGGATTTATTTCAGGAGCGGCGAATATGATAAAGCTCATAAATGCCTTGAAAAGTGCACCGAATCAGGAAATACCATATTAAGGGACAAAGCGGCAAGACTTCTTGCCTATCTGTATAAAAGGGAAGGCAATTACCCCATGGCCGTAAGTTACTGGACGGACCTGGCCTGCCGGAAAAGTATAAGTTCCATGATTGAACTGGCAAAATTTTATGAACACAAGGAGAAGAACATAAAAAAGGCCCTGGAAATAGTTGAGGAAGCCCTGGACCTTTTAAGAATAACTGAATCCACACAAACAACAAGATTTGATGATCTTAAGAAACGTTATGACAGGCTGAAAAGAAAAGAAAGGAGACTATAATATGGAAGGCAAAACTCCATCCCAGTCTGCAGTAGAGATGACGGAACTTGTTTTACCAAACGACACTAATTTACTGGGAAACCTGCTTGGAGGAAGACTGATGCACTGGATAGATATCGCAGGCGCCATTGCCGCATCACGTCATTCAAACCGTATAGTGGCCACTGTGGCATTGGATAGCCTTGATTTCAGGCTTCCTATAAGGGTTGGGGAATTGGTGATACTAAAGGCTAAAATCACATGGACAGGCAATACCTCCATGGAGGTTGTAGTCAATGTATATGGTGAAAATACAAGAACCGGAGAAGTAAGGCTAACAAATAAGGCGTATCTGACGTATGTAGCTTTGGATGAAAATGGCAGGCCTACACCGGTTCCGCCCATTATCCCGGAAACCGAGGAAGAAAAACGGGATTTTCTGGAGGGCGAATTAAGGAGAAAGGAACGGCTGCAAAGGATAAAGGAAAGGTAAGAAACATCAGGTGAAGTCATATTATGTGCTCCCCTAAAATATTTATAAATAAACAGCATTGTTATAAGGGGATACAATGGCTTCTAAATCTTTAATAAAGGGCACAATTGTCCTGATGGTTTCCAGTTTGGTGGTAAGGGTCCTGGGATTTTTCTACAGGATCTACCTATCAAACCTTATCGGCGCCGAGGGAATGGGACTTATCCAGCTTGTAACACCAGTATATGCCCTGGTGATTACAACCCTGACATCGGGAATTTCCATAGCCGTATCAAGTATCGTTTCAAGTGAACACGCGAAACACAATGTATTTAACACCAGACGGATAACGGCCTGCGCATTTGTGATGGTTTTTACATGCGCTGCCTTTGTGTCTGTCCTCATGTATATCAACCTTGAATTTATTGTGAAAGCTGTTTTTAAGGATAGTAGAACCTATCATGCCATGCTGTTTTTATTGCCGTGCTTTCCAGTGATTTCAGCTGCCTCCGCCTTAAGGGGCTATTTTTACGGGACACAGGACATGGTACCTACCGCCGTATCGCAAGTTGCGGAACAGGTAGTCAGGATAACCCTGGTAATGCTGACGGCAGGTTTTATGCTGAAACTAGGCCTTGAATATGCATGCGCCGTTGCCACGGCAGGGATGGCCATTGGTGAGATTTCCAACCTGACAATACTTGCAGTGGTGTATTCCGTAAAAAAACGCAGGCAAAGAATTTCAGCAGGATACAGGATTTCAAGACGCCGGGCTGTTACAGAGCTGCTAAAGATAGCTATACCGGTATCCTCAAACCGTTTTATATCTTCAGTGATGAATACCGTGGAGAATATCCTTATACCCAGGATGTTGACAGCAGGAGGCCTCAATTATCAACTTAGTATCTCGATGTTTGGTAAACTGAGCGGTATGGCCATGCCCCTGGTATATTTCCCGTCCGTTGTCACATCATCCATGGCTACCACCCTTGTTCCTGCAGTTGCAGAAGCGGTGTCTCTAAGAAATTTCAGGACGGCCAATTACAGAATATCCCGTTCCATCCAGATTTCCTTTATAATGGGCTTTATCTTCACGTCCATATTTTACACCAATGCTTCCGGGATCAGTGATGTCATATATAAATACCAGGATGTAGGCGGGTTGCTGAAAACCCTTTCCTTTTCCTGTGTATTCATATATCTTCAGCAGACCCTTCACGGAATCCTGAACGGTCTTGGAAAACAGGGATCCATATTCAGACATGTCATTACGGCAAATATCATCCGGATATTTTTTGTTGTCTTTTTAATGCCCGTGTACGGAGTTAATGCCTACTTAGCCGGTATGTTTATAAGTATGGCTGTATCAAGCGGTCTTGATATAAACACGGTAATGAAAACAACGGGTATGATATTGGATATAAAGAACTGGATTATAAAACCTGGCATTGCCGGTGTATGTATAATACTCATGAATCCCTTGTTTCACCATTTTGTAAGCATTTTCACATCATCTCAGACTCTGTCGGTGCTCCTGACGGTTATTCTGAACTTCCTGGCCGGGATCGTGCTGATGGCGGCCATAGGAGCTATCAGTTTCAGGGAAATCAGAGACATGCTTAAAATAAAAAAAATCTGAAAAGTTTAGGAATTTTAAGATATATCGAGAAAAACTCATTAAAATGTCCATAATTTCCATTAAAGGTCAAAGATAGTCAAAATCATATTTTGCTTTAAATATGTATTCCGTGTTATAAAATAATTGCAAGGTCAAAGAAAGTCAAAGTTAATATGGACAACAATTGACACGCAAACGCGGTTTGCGTTTTACATAGATAATAAAAATTGTTGGAGGTGTTGATAATGTACGGATTGATTCCGTTCAGAAGAGGAAGCAATATAAATAAAAGAAATATTTGGGATTTGAGCAGTATCATAGATGATTTCTTCAATGACAGTTTCTTCCCGGCATTCTTTGCTCCTGTAAATCCCATCAGGGCAGACATCAGGGAAAATGAGAACGAGTATATTGTAGAAGCTGAAATCCCTGGAGTAAACAAGAAAGATATTAAGCTGGAACTGAATGATGACATGCTTACCATTTCTGTTGAGCGAAACGAAGAAGAGCGTGAAGAGCGCAAGGACTATATCAGGAGAGAAAGGAGATACGGTTCTTTCTGCAGGAGCTTCTACGTACAGAATATACGCCAGGAAGATGTAAAAGCAGAATACAAGGACGGAGTTTTAAGGGTTACACTGCCAAAACTTGAGAAGGACACAAAGAAAGGAAGAATAATTGATATAAACTAGTTGCCTGACACTTGCAGGCGATCCCCCGGATTTACCCCTAAAGTTCAGGACACCTGTCCTTTATTGGGAAGGACAGGTGTCTTCCTTTTTATATGCAAGAAACATTATTATGGCGGCCAGAGTCCAGAAATAGGTTACCATCATGGGGACTTCAAACACATTTTCCCCGATGTTATGCACCAGTACGCCGCATAAACCGGCAAATATACCCTGCATAAGCTCCCGGTCCGTCCTGTTATCTGACCTGACAATACCCCGTAGGCTTTGAATCACAACATTGTAACATAATATAAGAAAGGCGGTAAGGCCTGTAATGCCCATTTCCACTGCGGTTTTCAGGTAGTAGTTGTCCATGTAGAATGTGCCCGGGATTTTATTGTTCATGGCCACAGCTCCGCCGAAATGTCCCAGGCCGACTCCAAACAGCAGGTTTTCACGTAGCTTTTCCAACCCGATTATCCAACGGCCTAAACGTCCACCCCTCATGCTGCTGGCTATATATTGGGGACTTAACATATAAAGAATACGGTTGGCAACCGAAGGCACAAATGCCAGAACAAATAATGCAAAAACAATGAAAGGTATGAAAAGGCGCTTATCTTTCATTAAAATATATATGCAAACGCCGATAATCATGCCCAGCCATGCACCCCTGGAGAGGGTGAACACAAGGCAAAGCCCCATAGCGCCTGCGATAAATAAGTACAGCAGTTTTTTCAGACGGGTGTTTTCAATGTAAAATAAACTCAGGCTCACCGGGAAAAGCATAAGCATAAGGCTGCCCAGGATATTGGGGCTTCCGACAATGGAGAAGGCCCTTGACCTTACTTCTTTTTCTGCCATATCCACCCAATTCTTAGGTATCTCAACGCCCAAAATATACTGAATAATCCCGTGGACTGCCAGTACGGCCATGGAAAGGACCAGTATCCTGCAGATGTTTATGGCTGCTTTCCGGGTTTTTAGTATCTGTATTACCAGGAAGTACCAGAACATGTACTCAATAACTGCCCTTAAGCCTTCAATGGATATGGCAAGGTCCGGTGAGTTGACAATCAGCAGGAATATTCCTATGCCGAAAAAGAAGAGCAGCGGGATATCAAGGGGTGTCCATCTGTAAGCTTTCGTTCTCCGACATGCAAACCATTTATATACCCAAACTGCAAAAGCCGCCATCAAAAGCAGCTCATCCCAGATGGCTCCCAGTATGCCTTGTCCCATCACTTTCCGGACTATGAAATCAATAAAAACATATACTGCCACCACATATGTAATCCGTTCATAATCCAAAAGGAGTAAAACGGCTGCAGCAAGCACAACAACAACTGCACCGAACAGGCGAAGGGGAAGCAATGCTGCTATTGCTCCGTAAAGTAAACCGGATATGGCTGTCACAAGAAAGACCTTTTTATTCATACTGCTCCTATGCAACCTCTTTATACTCAAATAGTGTTTTCATGATTTTATAAAAAATACTATCTCTAAACCAGTCAGTCCACCTATACATGGTTCTATATGTAAACGCAGCTGCCAAAAGCATAACCAGTACCAGGGTTAACCGCAATATATTCCATGACCAAAGGAAAGTGTTAACCAGGGCATATCCTGAGGCAAAAGTTAAAAGGAAACATGCAGCCAGCTTGTTTTTTCCCGCAGATGAATCATCCTTGTAAATACCTGCAAAACCTTTTGCAAGCTTTACAATCACTGATGAAGCAGAAAGCCTGACTAAGTTTTTAACCACTTTGTCCAATGAGTTAAATACCTGACGGAAAACCTTGTATGTGACTGACTTTTTTCCCTGAGGTTCTCTTCTCAGATATTCATGAAGCAGGGCATAAAGCCTGCTGTTTTTATACACGTTGGAACAGGCTGAAGCAAATTTTTTAAAATGGCTGTGACTGTATGAAACCTTAAGTTTCACACCAGCTCTGTAAAACAGGCTGTTTATGTAATATTGCTTCATAACAGGCTCCTTTACTGCTTAATTATATCCATTACAATTGCTTCCAGTTCAACCCGGGTTGTTTTAAAGAAAAACTTTTTCCCCACATTCATCTGGTAAACTCCGCCAAGCATCAGGGCATCATTACTGGTGGTCCTGAATTCAAAAGTTATATAAATGTCTTTCAGGGTTGGATGCTGTGCCATCTTTATCTGTCCGTCGGCGGTGATAATCTCCACCTGGGCCGGTTCGGCCTCTGCCTTGACTACCGACGTGTAGTTAAGAGAACCTACGTTATCATAGTAGAGCATGTCGCCTTCTTTAATATAATTTATGGCTGTTTCAGGTGCCTGCGGACATTTTACCGTTATCAGATATTTATTTACATTAGCCTGGGGAGTGTTGTCATCAGAACCGAGAAGCCTGTATCCAATGGCCCCGGCAAGTAGTACAATAACCAACAGTACAGCAAGGTCGACAATATTAATTATGCCAAAAATGCGTCCTTTTTCATCCAACAGCTTCATATGCCGCTCCTCCTCGTTTCTTATATAATCTATGCCAGAGCTTTTTCGAAAACACCGGCCAGTTTTTCACAGAGATTTTTACGTTCATATTTGGCTATTTCGTCACTATCAGGATTATAGCTGATATAGCCGTTCTTCCACTCATTATATATTATTTGTATACATTTGGCTATTTCATCAATGTCATCAAAATCACAAACATATCCTGTCGATGTTTCCCTGATAAGGGATGCTGCCGCTCCATTTTTAGGTATTACGGCAAGTATTGGCCTGCCTATGTTCATATATTCGAAAACTTTGCCTGTATAAAATGCTTCTGCACCGGGACCACTGCCTTCAATGAGGAGCAGTATGTCGGAGCCGGCAAGATGGTTCAGGCATTCCTTGTGTTCCATGTAAGGATATACATTCACCACTCCATTAAGGTTAAACCGGTTTATGGTTTCATTCATTACATGCTCCTTGTAATTGCCTATGAATTTTACGCAAATATGTTCTTTCTGAACAGTACCGCTTTCTATCAGGCTGCTTAAAGCTTTGAAAAAGGTATCCGGTTTCCGGCGCCCGTAAAGAAGGCCGGTATATGTAAATACCAGTTTTTTCTCTCCCGGCCGTACAGGGGTTAAACCTATGAAATCTTCCCTGTCAAAACCGTTGGGTATAACATGGAACTTTTTCTTAAGGGAAGGGTCTCTCTTAAGAAAATTCTCCAGCATGACCGGGGTATTTGTTATTAGCATATCCGCTGCCTGCAGTACCATATCTTCCATTTTTCTTTCAATTTTCATCCTGATTCTGTTGTGAGGATTGTCCAGAAGATACGGATTATTGGTCCATTCGTCACGAAAATCAGCTACCCATGGTATGCCGTTATATTTTTTCTTCAGGGCAAGGCCCAGAAGATGGTCGCTGTACGGATAAGAGGTTGTGTAAATGAGGTCAATGCTCCCCTTGTCAATTTCCTTCTCGGCTTCCTTTTTTGCAAACCTGGCCCATATAATTTCACCGTCAGGTATAAGTATCTTCCTGGCGGCAAATTTGCCGGGTAGTTCCAGTATGCCGGGAAGTTCAGTCAAGTCATAGGAACGGGTCCTGATAATGCGCGTGCCGTCAGGAATTTCTGAAAGCAGGGAGCTATCCCTAAGTTTCATCCTGTCGATACTTCTTGTCAACACAACGGGATTCCAGCCAAAATCGGGCAGGTATTTTACAAATTTTGTGGTTCTCTGCACTCCGGAGCCACCCATGGGGGGAAATTGGTATGCTATCATTAAAACGCTTTTCATATCTTTACTCCTTGGTTATGGCTATACCTGTTTTACCGTTTCCCAAAAGATAATAGGAAAGACCCGATGCTGTTACAGTATTTTCATCCCAGAAATTCCTGGTATCAAGTACATTGGGAGCAGCCATGACAGAAGCCAGTTTCCTGAAATCCACCCGTTTAAACTGGTCATGATGCACTGCAAGTATGACGAGGTGGCTTCCGGAAGCGGCCTCGTAAAGGTTGCTTGCCTTGTATGGGAGCTCTGCCACATGGGGATCATATGCGGCAAGTTCAATATCTCCATCATCCTCGAAATATTCAATAAGCTTAAGTATGGGGCTCTCCCTGATATCATCCACATTGGGCTTGTATGTAACCCCAAGTATGGTTATTTTTTTATGGCCCGGACCCATGATTTTCCTGGATTTTTTATAGACATACCGCGGCATTTCATCATTTATCTGCCTGCTTAACCTGATAATGCGGGAAAGTTCAGGGCTTTTTTCCACAATAAACCATGGATCTACTGCAATGCAATGCCCGCCAACACCGGGACCTGGCTGGTGCAGATTAACACGGGGATGCTTGTTTGACAACTGTATTACATCCCATGCATTAATACCTAAGTCTTCACATAGAAGTGCCAGTTCATTGGCCAGGGCAATATTCACATCCCTGAATGTGTTTTCCATAAGCTTGCACATTTCGGCTGTAGTAGCGTCAGTAAGGTAGATTTCCCCTTTGACAAATGTGCTGTAGAGTTCCTTGACGGCTTCGCTGGATTTTTGGTTGATGCCGCCAATCAGCTTATTGTTTTCCACCAATTCCAGCAATATCCTTCCTGGAAGAACTCTCTCAGGACAGTGGGCAACAAGCACCTGTTCTCCTATGTCAAGACCCGATTTGGCAAGGATAGGGCAAAGTAAGTTGTTTACCGTGCCCGGAGGTGAAGTGGATTCCAAAATTACTATATTGCCTTCCCTTAGCACCGGTACAATGGATTCGGCTGCCTGGATGACCGCATCCATGTTTGCTGTCTTGTCTTCATTGACCGGTGTGCCTACTGCGATTATAAAAACATCTGCTTCTTCAGTTTTGTATGAAGCCCGCAGATTACCTGACAAAACTGCTGCCTTGACCATTTTGTCAAGATAAGGTTCTTCAATGGTAATTTCTCCCATGTTCAGAGCATCCACTATTTTTTTGTTTATGTCAACTCCGATGATTTTATGGCCATGGGTCGCGAACATTGCCGCTGTGGGAAGCCCGATATATCCCAGGCCGATTATGCAGATTTTCTTCTTGTTCATAAAACACCCCTGATATTTAAAATTACGAGACAGTTAGAATTTATAAAACTGCAATACAACTTCCCCAAATAACAATTTATCAATAAATTCCGTAATATTCCCAGTCCAGTTTAGCACCGGGTTACATAAGTGTCAAATTAGAAATTCAATGAATATCCAGAGGGAATTCCCTGATGGCGTACCGGTACTTGCCGGATGGCGACGGGCTGATTTTATCCACATACTCTATTTTCAGGTTTACCTGTCCCATTTTGTCATAGATGCCCTTCTTGAAAACTTCCATTTCATTTTCATTAAACTGGGTTGAGGGAACGACTTTCAGGGTAAGGTTGTCCCTGTCGTGCTGTATTACCTGGAAACGGCTAATACCGGACAGGTTTCTGGCTATATGGTTAAAGTAATGGCCATGAACGAAAGTTCCGTCTTTAGTAATAAAAGTGTCATCTTCACGCCCTGAAAGGCTTTGCAAAAGTGGCAGAGATATACCACAGGGACAGCTGTCTTCCGAAAGGGCTGCGATATCGCCTACCTGATACCTGAGCCGGGGCATGACGTAATTATTAAGGTCAGTTACTGTAACCAGCCCGGAATTGCCATAGGGCAAAATCTCCCCCGTCTTAATATCTACTATCTCCATGACTGCGTTTTCCGCTGTTATATGCATTCCTCCCAGTGGGCACTCATAAGCCAGTATGCCTGCGTCCCTGGCTCCGTATTCATTTATGACGGGACATCCGAATGCCTTTTCAATGTCCTGCCTCTGGTAATCGTGCAGTGTTTCAGCAGTGGACAAGACGCCTTTTAGCTGCACATTAAGCCTGTATCCGCCATTTATCATTAACTGGGCGAATATGTGCAGGGCCGATGCATATCCGTATATGTATTTTGGCTTGTAGTTATTGGTTATTTTCACGTAGTTTGCTATGGATTCAGGGCTTAATGAGTAGGCAGGAATCATTATCCTGTTTTTCAGGTAACGCTCCTTCAGGCGGTAGCTTCTTTGCTCCTGCTGGTTAAGTTCGAGAGGTGACCCCCATATCATTACGCTTCTGTCGCCGATATTAATATCCCACCAGGACAGTCCACGCCATCTTGCCGCTTCATAATATTCAACAGTGTTGCGGTCAAGGTAAAATCTTACAGGCTCCCCCGTTGAACCGCCGGTCCTGTTGGCAATAAGACGGGAAGTGTCAACTCCGTCGGCGATAAACTGGTCTGCTTTTTCCATGAAGGCTTGCTTTGTAAGCACTGGGAATTTTTCAAGGGCGCGGAAAGGATTGTCCAGGATTTCATCTTTAAGGAAAGCATATTCCTTGTATGCGTTTACATGTTCAATACAGTGAAGAAGCAGGCTTCTGAGTTTTTCTCCCTGCAAAGCGGCAAGCTCCTGCCGGTTTAAGGATTCGGTTTTTTTAAGAAACTTAAGTTTTTCCCTTATCCTGTTTCCCTTGGCGGCCTCCATGGCCGGAAAAATTACATGCCTTATTATTACACCATTTATATCCATAAAAAAATCATCACCTTGTCAAAGCCGGCCGTAAAATACAGTAATATTCTTTGTCCAGCCGTTCATTATTTATTCCTGATAAAACCATTTGCTGTTTATTTCACACTTGGTATTCTTTACTTAAATATTCCTGATAGACATTCCTGTCTTGAATTTTTCCTGAAAAACTCACCAGGTACTTATGTAAAGCTATTTGACATTATTATAACAGATATGGAACCTGCGTTGAAATAAATATGTATCAAATGATAAAATATAGCTTGTAAATACGGATTTGGAAGGAAGTAATCCCATGAAGGTGGTAACACCGTCACAGATGAGCGAGATAGACCGGATTTCCATAGAAGAATATGGTATTCCGGGCATTGTACTGATGGAAAATGCTGCCCTGGCGGTGGTGGATAAAGTGATATCTATCTTTGACGGCCGTGCCAGAGGCAAAAAAGTGGTTATAGCTGCGGGCAAAGGAAACAACGGGGGAGACGGTTTCGCCGTGGCAAGACACCTTTTTAACATCGGTGTTGAGACCTTGGTGTTCCTGGCTGCCCGTAAGGAAAATATAAAGGGAGATGCCCTGACAAATCTTAATATATTGGACAGAATCGGAGTACCGGTTTACATCCTGGAGAATGAACAGGATTTTGACCTTTTCAGTAATTCCGTCACTTCAGCCCACATTGTCATCGATGCCATATTTGGTACAGGTTTTAAAGGGATTGTTAAAGGCACTGAAGAGAAAATGATAGAGATTATTAATAATTCCTCTACTCCTGTCCTGGCAGTGGATATTCCCTCAGGTATAAACGGGGAAACGGGGAGAGCCGAAGGGATTCATATAAATGCAAGTTGGACGGTTACTTTCGGATATCCCAAGGTAGGCTTGATAGTTTACCCCGGATGTGAAGCCTGTGGAGAATTGACGGTGGCGGATATCGGATTTGCCCGCGAAGCTGTAAACAGGGTAGGGGTGTATATAAATACTGTTGAGAAGGAATATCTGAAAAGCTGTATTCCTCCAAGATTTAATGAAAGTAACAAGGGAACATATGGGAAAGTGCTGATTATAAGCGGTTCACCTGGTATGACAGGTTCAGGAGCCATGACAGCAATGTCGTCCTTAAGAAGCGGAGCAGGGCTGGTTTACCTGGCTGTGCCCAGATCCCTGATCAATGTTTATGCTGCAAAAACCACTGAACCCGTTTTAGTACCTCTTGAGGATGAAGGTACGGGATACCTTTCTGCCAGGTGTTGTGAAAGCCTGGAAGAGGCATTGGCAGGTAAAAATGTAGTAGCTGCCGGGCCTGGACTTTCCACCGGCAGGGATATATTTCATGTTGTCAGGACAATAATAGAACTCAGCCCTGTGCCTGTTGTGCTGGACGCTGACGCCCTCAATGTGTTGGCAGGCAATACCGGCTTATTAAGGCAGCTTAAGGCAGGCGGAGTAATCACTCCCCATCCCGGTGAAATGTCGCGGCTTACAGGGCTTTCCGTTCAACATGTCCAGGAAAACAGGATCAAAATTGCCTGTTCTTTTGCAAAAGAATATAATATAGTAACGGTCCTGAAAGGATTCAGGACTGTGATTGCAATGCCGGATGGAAGGGTTTACATCAATCTGACAGGCAACCCCGGTATGGCCACAGCGGGGACCGGTGATGTGCTTACAGGCATTATATCCGGCTTTATAGCCCAGGGTGTGGCTGTGGAAGATGCTGCCCTCCTGGGAGTATACCTGCACGGACTGGCGGGAGACATAGCCGCCGGGAAGATAGGTTTCCACGGACTGCTTGCAACAGATATAATCGAAGAGATACCACAGGGCATAATGGAAATTGCTGCAGACTGAAGTTATTGATATACAGGTGAGAATATATGGAATATAAGTTCAACCGCGCATGGGCGGAGATAAACCTGGACAATATCGCCCACAATGTGAAGGAAATAAAGCGAATAATCGGAAACCGCACGGAAATAATGGGTGTAGTTAAGGCAGATGCCTATGGTCACGGTGTAATGGAAGTAACCCGCACACTTCTTGAAAACGGTGTTTCAAGGCTTGCAGTATCGATGCTTGATGAGGCCATCCAGTTAAGAAAACATGGCATAGATGTGCCTATACTGGTCTTAAGCTATACCGATCCCATAAGGGCACAGGAAATACTGGAGTACAATGTTACCCAGACTGTTTTCAGCCACGACCTTGCCATTGCCCTTTCGGAGGCATCCCAGAAACTGGGGAAAAACGTAAAAATACATGTCAAAGTTGACACGGGCATGACCAGGGTGGGATTTATGCCGGGATACAGCGCTGTTAAGAATATTATGCAGATAGGAAGACTCCCAGGTATAATCATTGAAGGCATTTTTACCCATTTTGCCTCGGCGGACGAGAAAGACAAGGCCTACACCTATATGCAGTTTGAGAGGTTTATCAGTATTTGCAATGAACTGAACCGTATCGGATTAAACATTCCCATAAGGCATGCCTCAAACAGCGCCGCAATAATCGACTGCCCGGAAATGAACCTGGACCTGGTCCGGCCGGGTATAATGCTGTATGGCATTTACCCGTCAGACGAGGTAAACAGGGATAAGATTCATCTTAAACCGGCTATGACCTTAAAGGCAAATGTAATCCTGGTAAATGAAGTGGAGCCGGGCACCTGCGTAAGTTACGGCCGCACTTTCGTCACAAAGCGGAAAAGCAGGATTGCTACCATACCAGTCGGGTATGCGGATGGATATACACGGCTTTTAAGCAATAGGGGAGAAGTGCTGATAAGGGGAGAAAAGGTGCCGGTGGTGGGAAGAATTTGTATGGACCAGTGTATGGTGGATGTAACGGATATGAAAAATCCGCCTGAGGTTGGTGATGAAGTGGTTCTCATCGGGACCCAGGGCGAGAATTCCATAACCGCTGAGGAAGTGGCTGCAAAAATCGGCACTATAAGTTATGAAGTGGTAACCCTGGTTGGGAAAAGGATACCCAGGTTTTATATAAAGGACAAAAAAGTGTCAAAAGTGCTGAATTACCTTATTTAATATTGGCTTTCTGTTCCAAACCGGACAAAATTTAATTTTTCATCTGAGGGTGATAACCGAAGCATGAATATAGTAAACTAATACTTCCGGAACAGCGTAACTGAATTGTAATTTGACCGTGGCTTAAGGCGACTATATAATAACAATGAGTGATGGTAATTTGAGAATTTTCTTATAATAATACATGAATATTCCTTTTTTGAGTAGTATAATAGTAATCTGAATAAATCCGATTTACAGCCGAATTGAACTGGGGGGGTTGTTTTGGCTGAACTACGAAAAATACTGATTTCGATACCGGACAATTTATTGCAGGAAATTGATACTGTCGTTGAAAGGGATAAAACCAACAGGAGCCAATTTGTAAGAGAAGCCATGAAAGTATACCTCAGGGAGAGAAGAAAAACTGAAATCAGGGACAGACTAAAAATTGGCTACCAGGAAATGGCAGAAATAAACATCAGACTGTCAGAAATATGTTTTGATGCTGATAATGATGTCCAATTGAGATATGAGCAACGACTCAGGGAGATGGATTAGGTTTGGTAATAAAGCGCGGTGACATTTTCTATGCTGACCTGAGCCCTGTTATAGGCTCCGAGCAGGGAGGTGTCAGACCTGTTTTGATTGTACAGAACGATATAGGAAATAAATACAGTCCGACGGTCATTGCTTCGGCCATAACATCCCAGATTAATAAAGCCAAGTTGCCCACCCATATTGAACTAAAAGCCAACGAATACGGACTTCAGAAGGATTCCGTAATTCTACTGGAACAGATAAGAACCATAGACAAAAGAAGATTAAAGGAAAAAATCGGCCACCTGGACGATGAACTTATGCAAAAAGTGAATGAAGCCCTGGCTATCAGTTTTGGCCTGGTGGATTTATAAATGTAATTCGGAATTTTCCGGAATTATTTTTTAATTGGGGGTACGAAAGATGAAGAAAGTGAAGAGAGTACATATTTTGGTTGCTGCAGCGGTTATATTTTTCGCGTTGTTTCAATTTGTTTATGCGGCCGGAGGACCCGGAACGGAAGATGACCCTGTTGTACTGCAAAGCTATGTGGACCAGCAGGTAATGGTGCTCAACCAGGAAATACACAACCTTAAGGCGCAGCTTTTAGCCAGCCAGCAGGAAATAGAGAAGCTTAACTCTGTAATTGAGGGACTGTCTGAAGCCGATGTCATGGGAGCCACTTTCAAGGTTATCGAAGCTAAAAAAGGTCAGAGGCTGATTGCTGGCGAAGGTACGGAACTGGTCCTGAGATGGGGTTCAGCCACAGCCATATCCGGTATAAACGGCGACGGATGGGCTGACGTTTCATCCGGCAAAGGTCCCGAAAGCGACCTTAAAGACGGACGCAATATACCCATAAACCACTTGTTGATTTCATCGAGAAATGACGGAAGAGGAATTGTAATAACAAGCGAAAAAGCGTACATCCTTGTCAAAGGAAATTACGAATTGAAAAATTAGCTGCTTTTAAGCAGCTTTTTTTTAATTACCCTGACAACAAACCTCGGAAGGTCAAGCATACGTTTGTATCTCCTTGGCTCTTGTATAAGTCGGTACAGCCACTCCAGGCCCATCCTTCTTATATATTCCGGAGCCAGCTTACTTTTGCCTGCCAGAATATCAAATGTGCCCCCAACTCCGATACAAACTTTGACATTTAGCTTGTCACGATGGGTTGCTATCCACTTTTCCTGCTTCGGAGCACCCAGTGCCACCAGTAAAATGTCGCATTGGCTTTCATTTATGCTTTTTATAATCTGCTCTTCTTCTTCCGGGTTGAAGTATCCATGATGGTATCCTGCAATTTTCACATACTTGTGGCTGTTCAGTACATTAATGCATGCCCTTTCCGCAATGCCTGGTTCCGCTCCCAGCAGAAAGAAGCTTATTTCTCTTTTACTGTTTGCCTGTTTGAATATTTCCTTAACCAGATCAACGCCTGATACTTTTTCCGGGAATTTTTCACCTAGTATTTTACCTGCCAGAAGGATGCCTGCTCCGTCAGGCACCACCATGTCTCCGTTATTTAGAATATCCTTAAGTTCCGGATCTCTTTGAGCTGCCATCACAATTTCGGAATTTGGCGTATAAACTGCATGTAGTCCGCCTTCAGTAATAAATCCATTTATTTTATCTATTGCCTGTTTCATGGTGATACTGTCTATTTTTACGCCTAAAATATCGATTGTCCTGCGCATATTATCCCTCCGCACTAATCTTCCTCTATCAGGGCTGATGCAAGCTTTGCGTTCTCCAATGCCTTAAGTTTCAAAATATTGATCCTTTCCGGCATTCTGCCGCTTATTGATTCCCTGTTGTTCCATATGGTTTCAACGGTATTTCTCAGGCTTTCAAATTCCAGATGGCGCACGCTGCCGGCAGATGCATTTTTTTGACCAATATAACTTAAAAAGGCTTCTACCTTGGGCTCATACACCAATCCTACTGCCGGGATGCAAAGGCTTGCTGCAAATATAAGTGAATGAAGCCTCATCCCAACTACCATGCTCATCCTCCGGGTTATGCCAAGCACTTCCGGTACACTGTAACGGCCTCGGATGACATAACTCTTATTTTTCATATGGGAAGCAATCTCATCCAATATTAAAAGGTCATTGGGCTGCATGGGGATAAAAACCGGTACAATGCTATATTTTTCCACAAGATAATCGCCCAATGCCGCAATGGTTTTAACGGCGTTGGCTTCTTCATTCTTTTTGAAACCGTCCCATTTTCTTGCACTAAACCCTATATAAAGTCCGTTATCCGGTATGCCTTCACTTCTGAATATCCTGTCTATTACGGCGGAATCCGGAAGTTTAATATTAAAAGCAGGATCTGCCGTGACAACGATCTTGGGTTTTGTTATCTGAAGTTTTTCCAGTTCAATAAAGGAAGCTTCCTCCCTTAATGTAATAAGGTGAACCCTGTTCATGATTCTCTGGGTTATTCTTCTGTTTACAAATTTTTTAATAGGATCTATGCCGTTGGCGTAAAGCATGACCTTAAGGCCAAGTTTTTGTGCCAGCCAGATTATCAGAAGGTAATAGAACAGGGAGCGGGTACTGGTGCTTTCCTGTATCAGGGTACCTCCGCCGTATATAAATAGTTTGGACCTTTTCATAGCTTTTATGATTTTAAAAACGTTAAGCCTGTTTATTGAGTTAATGCCAAATTCCTTTTTTATTTCAACAGGATCATTTGACAATATGGCAAGTTTAATATCTTCACGGTATTTCTTCAGGTCCTCGATAATTGCCAGCAGCATTGCATCGTCACCGATATTTTTAAATCCATAATAGCCGGAAATAATGGCGTCATACCTTTCTTCCTCCCTGACTTTGGAACCACTTCGTTGGGCAATGGACCTGTAAATGTTCAACTGCGTCCTGCACATATTGTCCAGGGAAAACTGGGTGCTGGCTTTTTCAAATAGTTTTTCTGACATTGCTTCACGTTTTTCTTTGTTTCCGGCAAGTTCAAGAATATATTCTGCCAGTTGGTCCGCATCTCCGGGATTGAAGAGATAACCGTTTACACCGTTTTCTATAAGGTCAGGGATACCCCCCACATTTGTGGCGATGGTGGCGCGTTTTACCCTTACGCCCTCAAGTATTGAATAGGGGAAAGTTTCACTCAATGATGACAGCACGTTAATGTCTATATTGCTTAAGAACTCATAACTGTCCGTAATCCATCCCAGGAAAAATACATGATCTTCAAGTCCCAGCCTTTTAACCTGTCTTTCCAGTTTTTTACGTTCGTCGCCGTCTCCTCCGATGAGGAAAACTATATTGGGGTTATTTTCCACCACCTTTTTGGCTGCGTTAATAAAGGTACTGACACCTTTTACCGGATCAAGGCGGGCAAGTATACCAACAATAACGTTATTTTCATTTATGTTAAGGTTATACTTTTTCCTGAACTCATCAGCAGGATAGGTTTTGACATATTTTGAAAAATCCATGCCGTTATAAACGGTATAGATGTTCCTGAAGTTGAAATTTCTTTCAATAAGCATGTCCTTAAATCTTTTGGATACTGTGACATAATAGTCCACAAACCTTAAGGCAATGGTATTTATAAGGCCGTAGCTGTACCTTTTCCAGAAGCTGAAAAGGTAGTCCAGGCGGTAGTCACTGTGTACCGTGGTTACTGTAGGAAGGTGGGTAAGGTGTTTTAGTATGAGGGCAAACATGTTACCCTTTGCTCCGTGGGAATGGATTATGTCATAGCCCTCTTCCCTTATTTTCTTAAGTACAATGGATATATCTTTGAATATGTTGCCTGTTTTTACAACATCTATATCTATGCCCATTTTGCGGGCATCATCAGCAAATTCACCGGGCCGTAAACTGATTATTTTGACATTTATGTATTTTCCAAGTTCCTTTGCCAGGGACAAAACATGAATCTTTGCACCGCCGACGTCGCCGCCGCCGATTAAGTGTAATACCTTCATATGCGACTCCTGTAACCCATTTATTCAGGTAAAGTTTATTGAAATAATTTGTTTTTGTCAATGACCCGGATATGCTACAATAAAAACACAGGAATTGTACGTTTTACTGATAAATATAGCTAAAGGAGTGAGTGGATTGGCAGACGGTAATGTAATTATTACCAGGATAAAAGAAGCCGGATTGGTTGCAGTTGTAAGGGCCAGGAACAGCGAACAGGCTGTCAGGATAGCGGATGCGTGTATCGAAGGTGGTGTGGCGGCAATAGAAATTACATTTACAGTTCCGGGAGCCCATAAAGTAATCAATGACCTTGTCAGCAAGTACACTTCCGGGGAGATTTATATCGGAGCAGGTACCGTTTTGGATGCAGAAACCGCAAGGATTGCCATTCTTGAGGGCGCCCAGTATGTGGTAAGCCCCTATTTCAACGCTGATATGGTCAGATTGTGCAACAGGTATCAGGTGCCGGTAATGCCGGGAGTAATGAGCATAAAGGAAATTGTAGAGGCTATGGAGGCCGGTGCTCAAATCCTGAAGGCATTTCCTGGAGAAATATTAGGGCCTGGCTTTATCAAAGCCGTAAGAGGGCCGCTGCCCCAGGCGCAGATCATGCCCACAGGCGGTGTCAGCGTGGACAATGTGGCTGAGTGGATAAAGGCGGGAGCCGTTGCCGTCGGTGCCGGCAGCAGTCTCACCAAAGGCGCTGACACGGGAGATTACAAGAAAATAACAGAAACAGCGAAGCTGTTCATTGAAAAGATCAAGGAAACCAGGGCATAGGTACGGTAACTGTTTCTGTCTCAATACTACATTGTTTACCTCGTATGTATAGAGAAGATAAGCAAGTTAGCCACAGGTTACACGTTTTTACGAGAACCTGTGCACCAAGACTTTCTAAATTCATTCCCAATGTTAACGTGTGCCTAACTCGCTTATTTTCTTTATCTAAACGAAATAACCAACTCCCTTTAGTCTATCTTGACCCTGAGTGAAAGCAGCAGGTTTATCACTGCGATGGCTGCTGCGCAAAGGAAAACGTACTGATACCCTAAACTTGCCCACACAAGCCCGCCGAAATACGGAATAGACATTGCCACCACATGGTCAAAACTGGTTCCTGCGGACAGTGTTGGGGTTACGTCCTCCGGCTGGACGGCGATCTTCTTGACATAAGTGGAACGTGCCATGCCGACAGCAGTCAGGGAATTGTCTATGATGTAGCACGCTGCAATAATGATAACGGCAATATGTACCGGGAATAAATTTTCAGCAAAGGCATAACCCATGCAAATTACAATCAGTATGACAGCCTCTATGCACAGGATGAAACGTTCTCCTAATTTATCTATACCGTTACCCACAATGGTCCTGGTAAGGATACTCACAACGGAAACAACGAATCCAAGCACTGCGAATGTAGGTGTATCAACATTGAAAACCTGTATGAGAACCCAAGGGGCAAATGTCATGAAAATTTGTTTGCGTGCTCCGTTAACTATGCTTAATGCATAAAACAGCATGTATTTTTTCCTGAATACAAACTGCATTTTCTTTTTCTGAGGTTTATCAGGTTTCATCATACCGAGTACGACAGCTGATGCCACAAAAAACAATGCTGCCAGGACAAAAGCGGATGTGTAGTTGAAGTTCAAATACCTGAAACCCAGCCAGACTATGCCGTAACCTAATATGGTGGCTGCAAGGTTATATGCGTTGTACCTGCCAAGCCGAATGCCATACTGGCTTTTTTCAGAAAGGTCCATACCAATGGCCGGTGCAAGGGGTATGAATATATGAGTACCTAAACTAAGCACCATCATCCATACCAGCATTGAGACATATGTCGGCGAAAACAGGCCAAGGCCTACCATTCCAAGAGCCGCGAACAACATACCCAGCGCAGCCATTCGAATGTTGCCCATGAAAGAAAGGACACCAAGCACGAACATGATAAGTACGCCCGGCATTTCACGGGGAAATTCAACTATGCCTCGTTCAGCAGCGGATAAATGATAAATTTCACTTAAAAAATTGTTGAAGGTGGTTGAATGGATACCATTGGCAATCCCGGAAAGGGCGCCTACGATAAGAAATAGTGTGAATGCCCTGTCAGCCTTGAAGCTATCTTTTACAGATGCCAATCTGTCCATAAAGCCTTGCTTTACAGTCATTTCTGCGGATTCAATCATTTTTTGGGGTTTCATTTAAGGGATCTCCTTTGCAAGAATGAATGTAACAAGTATACAATATAATAAAAGCCAAATCAATCCTGACTTATGTAATTGGGTTTGTTCACTTGACATTGACATATTTATAATAGAAGATGTTTATTATACATAGGAGGTAATGTTTGGGTAATTATAATATTGAAATATATATTCAGAGGTTATCATGGATAAGAAAATAAATTATCAAAAAATTATAAAATCTTACACATTAATTTTTACTGGTTCCCTGATAGCAGCGCTGGGAATAAACCTGTTCCTGGTTCCCCATAAGATAGCTCCCGGCGGTATTACCGGACTTTCCACGGTTATTTATTACCTTACCGGAAGTAAGATTCCCGTAGGTGTAATTATGCTCATCCTGAACTTCCCTCTTTTTGCAGGTGGTATGAAATATATAGGTAAAAGGTTTACTGTCATGTCCCTGATCGGTACGATACTGTTATCCCTCATTACCGTTGTTACAGAACCCTTTGCCATAGATTTTGTCAATACCCATTTTGCAGAATCCGGTCCTGATATCCTTCTTTATGCAATTTACGGCGGTGGCCTGATGGGTATAGGGCTTGGTCTTGTGTTAAAGACGGGTGCTACCACGGGAGGAACAGACCTGGCTGCTTATATAATGAACAATTTCATCCCTGATCTTACCATAGGCCAGCACCTGATGATAGCAGACATGGCCGTAATAGTAATTGCTACACTGGCATTCAGAAACATTGACCTGACTCTTTATTCAATAATTGCCCTTTTTCTTTCATCAAGGATTATTGATATTATTCTGGAAGGCGTTAATTTTGCAAAAGCTGTGTATATCATATCGGATAAACAGGACATTATCGCCCAGAGGATTCTGACGGAGATGGACAGGGGTGTTACGTTGCTGAGAGGTATTGGAATGTATACCGGCAATACAAGAAATATCCTGTTTACGGTAGTTCAGCGGGGCCAGTTGTCGGCGCTCAAGAAGATTGTAAAAGAAGAGGATGACAAGGCATTTTTCATATTAACCGAAGCAAAGGAAGTTCTTGGCGAAGGTTTCAAAACTTACGACCAGTAGGACACAGGGACTAATTTTATTGCAAACATCTTGAAGCATAATTTCGTTTTTGATAAAATATGATTAAATGAATAAGGAATAAAAAATCTTCGGGGCAGGGTGCAATTCCCGACCGGCGGTAATGTGGCCAGCCACTAGTCCGCGAGCGAAAGCCGATCCGGTGCGATTCCGGAACCGACAGTAAAGTCTGGATGGGAGAAGATTTCATAGTGTATTTGCATATAATGCCTCCCTGGAGATTTTTCCAGGGAGTTTTTTTGGGCAAAGCTATGCAGACATGGTGATGGGTCTCCCGTACCGACTGGATAAGGGAATGGCAACCTTGTCTTTGAAATGTTCCTGTAACAGATAACTTGAAAATGGAGGTCTGGTAATTATGAAGAGTGAGGTCAAAAAAACTGTAACAATGGGCATATTATCGGCTCTGTCAATAATACTTATGATGATTATAAGGTTTCCTATCATACCGTCAGCGCCGTTTTTGGAGTATGAACCTGCCGATGTACCTATATTAATAGGAACTTTTATGTATGGACCTGTGGCAGGCCTCATTATTACCATAGTGGTATCTGTCATTCAAGCTGTCACTGTAAGCGCTGGAAGCGGCTGGATTGGGGCCATAATGCATATTATTGCCACGGGCGCCTTTACTCTGCTGGCAGGTTTTATTTATAAAAAGATTCATACGTTCAAGGGTGCTGTAATAGCACTGATTGCCGGTACATTGGCCATGACTCTGGTAATGATCCCTGCAAACCTGTTTTTTACCACACGCTTTCTGGGTGCTCCCATTGAACAGGTGAAAGCCATGATGCTGCCGGCTATTATACCTTTTAACTTTATAAAGGCTTCTGCAAATTCAATAATAGTATTATTAATCTATAAGCCTTTAAGCAGGTTCCTGAGAGAACGTTTATAAAAACCGTAAAAATATTTATATATAGATAAAAAAATAATATACAAGCAATATTTTACAGTAGTATAATACTAATATAAAATTTTTTAAATTATGTTTATATGGAAAACAGAGCAGGTATTACGCGTTAAGTGTCCGGGGATGGGAGTAGAGCCCCGGAACGAAAAGCTTTCTAAAGCTTGCGGTGTAATACCCCATCCGCTGTTGCAAACGTTGAGTCTTTCTTTCTCACTATGTGACAGCAAGACTCTTTTTTATTTGCACAAGTTTTGCCGCAGCGGTCAGGGCAGAGAAAAGTTAAGTTCTAGTGGAAAGAGGGATTCAAATATGGAAATGAAGAAACAAAGCAGAGCAAAAACCCGCCGTCTGGTTTTATCAGGCTTATTCCTTGCACTGGCACTTGTTGTCAGGAATTTCAGTTATATGGTATATATAGGCGGTGGAGCCGGTATGAGGATAAGTTTTGCAGGAGTCTTTTCCCAGTCACCTGCCATATTGTTTGGCCCGCTGTATGGGGGCATCACCACCGGGTTACTGGATATACTTGGCTACTTGCTAAAACCCGAAGGCGCTTATATTCCATGGCTCACATTAACGGCAATTCTGGCAGGCGTACTGAACGGGACAATATGGAGACTCGTCGGAAACGTTAACATACGCAAACTGCAGAGAGCTTTTATAATCATCTTTTCTCTTATAGGTATATTGGGTGTGATTAATTATCTTAGTGTAATTGTATTTAAAGGTAACTTTTGGTCGGAGTTAATCACTGGTACAGGAAAATATGCGAATTTACTTTCCATTGGACTTATAATAATTTCATTGATAGGGATTATTCTGCTTTCTGTTGATATAATATTGAAGAAAAAGGTGTCCAACAAGTTTTTACATGACAACTACCTGAAACTCCTTTTAACCACCGGTATTTCAGGCCTTGTAGTGACAACCATAAATACCTATATACTGAGGATTTTCATTCCTGCCTTAGGAAAGACGGCATTTATGGTACTTCTAATACCAAGGGTGGTTGAAGAAATTATAATGGTAGTAATTCAGTCATATTTATTAGCTCTTTTATTGTCGTTGTATTACAAGATAGATATAAGAAAGTAAAAACTGGCATTTCTTAACATTCTTTAATGCTTTATGAATCGTTAAGCATTTTTTCGCAAAGCCTCTTCCAAATTTTTCTAATATTTCCTACTAGCTTATTTAATACCAGGATTATGGGAATCTCCAATATCCAATTCCTGAAAAAATGTAATTTCAGTATGAAAATTGGTCAGTGAAATATGCACAAATATTCGCAAAAAAATATGCAATATTTTTGTTAATTTACATTATAAGCTGGAGTGGGTTATAGTGAAAGTGAAATCAGCGAAAGGAGGCTTTGTTATGGCCAGCATTTCCAGGCCGGCAGCTCCTGATTTAAAAAAGGAAAAGCCGCCGCTCACAAAAAGATTTGCCCATGCATTGTCACGAGATTATCAGTTATGGCTTCTGTTATTGCCGACGATTGCATTTTTTATCGTTTTCCACTATTTGCCTTTATACGGCATTCAAATAGCGTTTAAGGATTATAAAGCGGTACAAGGTATTACCGGAAGCAAATGGGTTGGCTTGAAACATTTTAAAATATTCTTTGATTCTTATTATTCCGGACGATTGATAATTAATACACTTCTGCTGAATCTTTACAATCTGGTTTGGGGATTTCCTATTCCTCTTATCATGGCTATCTTGCTCAATCAGTTTCGCAGTGAAAGGTTCAAGAGATTTGCCCAGACCACTATCTATGCGCCGCACTTTATTTCTACGGTTGTAATGGCCGGTATTTTGTACCTGTTCCTGTCACCTAACAATGGCGTTGTAAACACATTTATAAAAACGTTAGGTGGCACACCAATATTTTTCATGAATGAAGCTTCCTGGTTCCGTAAGATTTTTATAATAACAGAAATATGGCAGCACTCCGGGTGGAGTTCCATCTTATTTATAGCAACTCTCACAGGAATTGATCAGGAAATTTATGAGGCTGCTACTATTGACGGAGCAAGTAAAATGCAGAAGATCAGGCATATAGATATTCCGCACCTTATTCCCATCACAGTTATAATGCTGATTCTTAACTGTGGAAGACTGCTCTCATCCAATACGACCAAAGCTTTGGTAATGCAGCAACCGGGTAATATTCCGACGTCAGACATCATTGGTGTGTACGTATATACCCAGGGACTCGGAAAAGCCCAATTCTCTTATACATCTGCAATTGGCTTAACAGTTAATGTTGTTAATTTCTTCATGATAATTACAGTGAACTGGATTTCTAAAAAACTAGGCGATACTAGTCTGTTTTAGCAGAAGGGGGTGCCTGAATTGAGTATATCACGGGTGAACATGGCACAGAAAAAAGGACGAAAAAAAGAAGAAGGCTTTAGAAAAATAAACGGTGATACCGTATTTGATATTGTCAACTGGATTATTTGGGTTATTATTTTAGTACTAATTCTATATCCATTATGGCTTATTATAATTGCATCAGTTTCCGACCCGGAAGCCATTTTGGAAGGTAAAGTATTATTCGTACCTATCAATTTTTCGCTTATCGGTTATAAGGCTGTGTTTAAGCATCCCGAGTTAATGCGGTCTTATGCAAACTCCATATTCTATACATTAACGGGTACTGCTTTAAGTGTTGTTGTTACCATGATGGGGGCTTATGCTCTTTCCAGACAGTTTGCCGGCCGCAAAGTTGTAAATTTCCTGCTGGTTTTTACAATGTTCTTCAGCGGAGGATTGATTCCCCAGTTCCTGGTAAACCGTGCTTTAGGTATCTACAATAATATATGGGTCATGATCCTGATGAATGCGATAAGCGTCTGGAATTTGATGGTGGCCCGAACCTACATTAGCACCAATATCCCATATGAATTATATGAAGCAGCTGTTATGGACGGTGCAACCCATTTCATATTTTTCACTAAATGTGTAATGCCCTTATCCGGTACAATTATTGCGGTATTGGCGGTTTACTATGGAGTGGCTAGATGGAATGACTATTTTACAGGCCTTGTGTATATCCGTAACAGAGATCTTCTGCCATTGCAAACAGTGCTGCGTGAGTTGGTGGCACAGCTTAATTCCCAGGCCCAGGCGTCTTTCTTTGAAGCGTATGAAGATGGTCAAAGTATAGTGGATGCCATCCGAAAGGCTGAAGTTGCTAAGTATTGCTCCATTGTTGTATCCACTGTTCCGGCGATCATCCTGTATATCTTCATGCAGAATTACTTCGAAAAAGGTGTAATGATCGGTTCATTGAAAGGCTAAAACCATATGTATCCATGTGTATATCATGTAGGCCTTAATTAACAAAAATGCCTGCTAGATATAAAGAAAAATGTAAAGGTCTTTAGGAGAGAGACCAAATTTTAAAAAGGAGGGCAATTATATGTCTCAAAGGTTAATCAAGGTGTTTACTTTACTGCTGTGCGTTCTATTCTTGCTAAGCGCTGTGGGATGCGGTAAATCATCTTCTACCGCCGACAAGACGGATTCTTCTGCGACCACTAAGCCTGATTCATCATCTACTCCTTCTACTCCGTCTACCACTGACAAAAAAGAAAATGACACACCGAAAAAGGTAGTAGGCGAAGGTCCCATTGTGGACGAAAAGATAACACTTCATGCGTTTGCTGTTGTGTTAGACAACCAGACCTGTGATTTCCCGACATTGTGGTTCTATGATGAACTGGAGAAAGAAACCAATATCCACATTGACTGGGAAATGGTAAAACAAGCTGACTGGAGCACCAGGCTAAACCTGATGTTCTCATCCGGTGATTACGCCGACGTGATCCTGCGTGGAGACGTTGATATTGAGGAATACGGCGTATCTCAGGGAATCATTGTTCCTTTGGATGAATACATTCCGGACAATATGCCCAATTACTACAGCCGTCTTTATATGAATGATGCTGACAAAGCTCTTTATGCATCAGACGGAAAAATGTACTTTATTGGTAACCTGATTGCCCAGAGTGTTAACCACACAGGTAATGACTACATTAATAAGGCATGGCTTGACAAGTTAGGTCTTGAAATTCCAAAAACTGTTGACGAATTGACGGAAGTCCTTATTGCTTTCCGTGATAATGATCCTAACGGTAACGGTGAGAAAGACGAGTTGGCTATGTCAGGTGGTGACCTGGTAAATGAAACACAAGGCGTATATACTCATTTTGCTAAGTTCGGTGTACCTTTGAACTACCGCAGATACCTTACTGTTGATGAAAACAACAAAGTTCAGTTCCATGGTTTCTATCCTGGTTTCAGGGCAGCATGTGAATGGTTGAACAAGCTTTATAAAGAAGGCCTGATGGATATGGAATCCATTACACAGGACTCCAACGTATGGGCTACAAAGGTAAATGCGGACAGGGTTGGTTACACAACTTATCTCCGTACGCTGAACACAGCTTGGAAACCGGAAATCGCCCAGAATTACGTTTCCATTATTCCTCCGGCCAGCGAGTACGGCGTTCAGGTTCCCCGCTTACTTGAGCTTCCGACTTTTGGAGCGGCTGTTACCATAGCCAATAAGTATATTCCTGAGACACTTCAGTGGATTGACCGTCAGCTTGAGACCGAGCGCATGATGGTATCCTACAACGGTCCACTGCATCCGGGCGGACCTATGGAACCGACCATGGAAATTTCTCCGGAAGGGAAATACAGAGTTCTGCATGTACCTGAGAATAACCTGCTCTACAGTATAGTACCTGTATGGCATGCCCAGTTCTTTGCTCCTGCTGACTACTATACAGATATTTACGAAATGGCTCCGCACCGCTTGGAGCGTTACCAGACCAGTGTGCAGTATGAGGAAGCCGGTGTACTTGAACCGCAATCCTATTATATTCTTATGTCGTTAGTAAAACCTGATAACGAAACCTCCATTGAGCTTACACGTATGTATAACGATATTGACAAGTTCATGAGAGAGACAATTTCAGACTTCATAACAAACGGAGTAACGGACGATAAATGGCAGAACTACCTCAAGACTCTTGAAAACCTTGATATCCAGCGTTATATAGACCTGTACCAGGCTGCATATGACGATTATCTGGCTAAGACGAGCAAATAACTAAGGACTGAGTGATTTAAAGGCAGATAAGGTACTTTATAAAGTACCTTATCTGCTCTACTATTGAGAGCACTCACGGAAAGGTGGAGAATATTTTAATGAAAATATTTAAAGAAGGCAGCTTAATGTATCGGCAAAACAAATTTCGCACTCTTATGATTGAGGATGAGCGCCAGATAGACATCATATTGGAGTCACCTGACAAGTCACTTTATGTGGAAGATGACAGAGGGTATTCATTGGAAAAGCAAAGAATCCGGCGGTTTGCTGCTGAAAATCCTGAAGAAGATACCCTAAGAACCCGGATTAAGAGTGCAAAGGACGTGAACGCTGAAATATTACAGGTAACATATGATTTCTTCTTTGGAGGCCGCGTTCGCACGCTGTTTCCCGACAGTGAAAAAACGGTGAAGGCTTTCAAGATAATTCACGATCTTGCAAAGGAATATGGATTGAAATTTTCTGCAAGTATTTCAAATCCTCTGGATCTTGGCAGGGGATATGTAATAAATCACGATGAAGTAGGATATACATGGCATTACCGAGAAGGCGCCATTGACGATACAGGGTTTTATGATGTAAAAATGCCTATGCAGACACAATGGTCCAATAATAAAGGGCCCATAAGGCTTGTTCTTGATAAGATAGTAGTATACGCCTTCCACGAAGAGCGTTATAAAGATACCCCATATTTTTATGTAAATCCTGATGAAATTCTTGATATATCAGAAACTGCAAAACTTGAAATCATGGGAGACGAGGAAATCTCCAAGCGCGGAAACGGTTCGATGCCTGTACGCGTAAGGGGACAATGGAATGATGTAAAACCTGGCTATAACCGTTGCCTTGTGGTATTAGTTTACCGTACCCAGGAACTGGACTATTTCTCCGAAGGTGCCCTGAAATATATGAAAGGCATTATCGACCTTCATGCCGAAGCGGGTATAACATATCAGGGCTTTTATTCCGACGAAATGCATATACAGTTTGACTGGGATTCCAATGTTCACTTTGCTTCTACGGAAGTTACAACCCGCTACTTAACACCTAACCTGGCAAAACGCTATGCGAAGCTATATGGTGAAGAATTCAATGACTTTGGCAAATACCTGGTTTATTTTGTATATAACCAGCATGGTTTTGATAAAGATGAAAGGGACATCCCCGCTCAGCATATAATGTTTCCCGGAGAAGAAGGAATATATAAGACATGGCTTTTTCGCAAGCGATACTTTGAGCTCCTCAATGACGTAGTTGTGGACCTTTGCGTACAGATGAAAAAGTACGCAGAAGAAAAATTCGGCAACCCCATTGACGCCCATGGACATGCCACATGGAAAGAATCTCCCACACTGGATAAAAATTATCCGGAAATGAAGTGGTACAGCCTGCGCAGAGATGACATGTTCAGCCGTTATGATTACCATCCTGAATACGTTGCTTCTTCCTCCATTATTGAAGCAGTGGCAGGATGTTACGATTACTTCCGCTGGAATGATTACTTTACCGGTGGCGGAACCGACCACGGTGAACATGGTTACAGCGACAGGAATTATTACACCCAGGCTTTTGGTGCGTCATTGGGTGTGCTCAACGAGATTAAACATGGATATGCAGGAGGCTGGGGTTCACCCGTTCCAATTATAGAACGAATGAACGCAGTTGGCAGGACTTACGGAAACAGCGGTTTCAGAGGAGTATCCACAGATTGCTTTGTTCAGAATATGCAGCATAGAAAAACAGACGTCCTTGCCGTATATCCGCTGGACCTTCTTTATACTGAAGAGCGTTTTGGCAGTTGGATGGTTCAGTATGGCTACTGCAATTATATTACCGAAGCAAAACTGTTGGAGCATGGTAAGGTTACCAACGGCGTTCTGGATGTAAAGGGCTGCAAATACAGGGCTCTTGTGTTCCTGTACCAGTCTTTCGTGAGTGAAAAAACTATTGACTTGATAGAAGAATTCATTGCCCAGGGTGGCCGTGTACTCTGGATGGCAACTCCTCCTGCTCTCAGTTGGGAAACTGGGAAAGAGGTTGAACGCTGGCAGAATATTTTTGGTGTAAGCTATGGAAGGGATATATTTAACGGCAAAACCGCAAAGGGAAAATCGATTCATTTTGCCGATGAAATCGGCACTGCAGATATGGTAATCCCCACGGATTTCCTTCCGGATTACGTTTACCAGGTAAATGCTCTGAATGCAAAGCCGATTGCATGGCTTGAAGGCATACCTGTAGGTTTTGAAAAGAAATATGGCAGCGGCGGACATGCAGTTTACCTTGCGTTCCGTGCCAGGGACGATCAATCGCAGTCTATGGGAGCTGATATTTCAACATTGTTTGATGTGCTGCGCTATATGGGTTCATATTCCCCTGACGGAGGCGAAATCATCAGCCGCCCGGCCGGCGCACGGTATTTGGTTAACCGCTTCCCCAACGGAGCTGTATCTATGGCAGTTCATTACAGGACTTTTAATGAATACTGGCCCGGATTATATGGAAGAGATCCCAAACAGGACGAGGAGTACCTGAAAGGACGCGAACTTCCGTCAATGGAAATACAACTTTCCCAGGAATCTATGTTTGACAATACAATTACCTATCATGGTACCGGAACCCTGACATATAACATAGTTGACGGAAAACTTTGGGGATTTGCAGGAAATGGTGGATGTATCATAATAAATGGCACGACATATAGTTTCGCACAGCCTGGAACTGATTTCTGCTTTGTCAATGTGGATCCTGAGCACCTGAACGTAAAGAAAGCCGTATTGATCTATTATGACGGTGCCGGAAGGGTTACCATACCGAATTCTGCAGGATTGCAATCTCCAAAGGCTGCTGTATGCAAGTTGAATGTAATGGAACCTGAGCATGAGATTCCTGTTGATTTTAATTCAGAGAAGCTATCTGTAGTGTTTGATGTTGCGTCAAAGGGTAAGTGGATAATTATTTGGGAGGAATAAAATATGAGGCTTGGAATATGTACCGATCCTGATAAGGCCCATATAGTCAAAAAAGCAGGATTTGACTATTATGAAGCCAAGGTATTTGATATGCACGATGCCACTGAAGAACAATTCACGGAATGGCTTAATATGCAGGAGAAAGCAGGCATCCAGAGTGAAGCGATGAACTGCATGCTTCACCAGCGTTACCAGGTCACGGGACCCAATGCGAATCATGAAGAGATACGCGCCTATTTGGAAAAAGCGATACCGCGCTGTGCCAAGATGGGATGCAAAACCATAGTTTTCGGGTCGGCATGGTCGCGTAATATGCCGGAAGGATTCTCCGACCGCAAGCGTGCCTATGAGCAAATTACCCAGTATCTCCACATGGCATCGGATATATGCGGGGAATATGGCATTAATATCGCCATAGAACCTCTTGCAGCCAATGTTACCAATATTATGACATTTGTTTCAGAGGGTAACTATGTTTGCCGCATTGCAAACCGGGAAAATGTGAGACTCCTGGTAGACTTTTTCGCTGCCTGCTGCAATTTTGAAAATGTATATACAGCTATAACGGGTTACGCGCCTGTACTTGAACACCTGCATTTCAGCGCTGTAAACCGGAAATATCCCCGATTGGATGACGGATTTGACTACACACAGTTTTTCCGGGGTATTAAGGATTCAGGCTATGACAAACGCATAAGCGTTGAAGCTTCCCATATCGGTGACCCATATGAAGATATGGTGGAGGCAATGAGGGTATTTCAGAAGTACCTCAATAATGGTTAATTATCAATATATTAAACGTTTCAGCAGTATTCCATTGTTTACGTTAAGATTTACTGACGATGCTTAAAATATTAAATAAATTCAAAGCCGTTAAGGACGGCGGATAGGAGGAAAAAATGTATAGATCAGTATTTTCCGATGAACTGTACTTGGATGTGAAAGAAGCCCTACCAATCATAAAAAGCTGGGGGTCAGAATATGTCGACTTCCGTGGTATGGTTAACGGAAAGGGAATAGAGTTTCAGACTGAGGAAGAACTCAAGGAACTGAAAGCCCTTCTGGATTCACTGGGACTTAAAGTTGGTGTTCTGCAGTCATCCCTGTGTAAAGTGCACATGCCGGATGTAGAGCGCCAGAAGAAGGAAATGGAGAAACTGGAGGGCCTGATTCGTGCAGCAAAGATATTAAACTGCAACCGTGTAAGGGCATTCTTCTACTGGCAGCCCGATGAAGTGGACCATAACCTTTACGGGCAGCTTGCGGTACGTCCCGATCTCATGAACAAGGTGCTGGAGATGTTCAATCCCATTAAGGAAAGAGCAAGGGAAGCCGGTTTGATTCTTGCATTTGAAAACTGTGGACTTACCTGTGACGAAGCTTTGGCTTTCATTGACGCCCTCGGTGTACCTGAATGGGGAATGGCATGGGATCCTTCCAATGACATTATGTATGTACCAAAGGAAGAACATGATGCTCACTTTATCAAATGCCTCAAAAAGACCATTATGATGCACTGCAAGGCTGTTGCCATTATAGATGACCTGGTAAAGGAAACAGACAGGGATTTGTCAATATTCCGTATTCCCTGGGACAGGGTGCTTAAAGGCGCTCAGGCAACTGGCAGGGATATCCCGGTATCCGTTGAGACCCATAATCCCAGGAACAGCAAATATACTCGCGTTGAAGCCTCCAAGATGGTATTTGACCTCTTAGGTAAGGTGTGGCCTTCCGGGGCACCTGGCAGCATTGAGGATGCAGTTAAAGGTGGGCCGAAGTATAACCTGCCTCCGTGTCCTTTTGCAGATGATCCTGTGCGTATTGTAGTTGTAGGTCTCGGTATGGGCCGCAACAGGGCAAGGTATATTGTAAGAAGCCCATGGACAAAGTTGGTGGGTGTATGTGATATTAACCTTGAAAAGGCAAAACAGGTGGGCGAAGAGCTGGGTGTTAAGTACAGCGATGATATCAATGTTTTTCTCAATGATCCCGAAGTTGAGGTTATGTACCTGGTAGTGCCGACCGGACTGCACTGCGAACTGGCTGAGAAGTGCCTTAATGCAGGAAAACATGTACTGACAACGAAGCCCATGGACGTAAGCCTCGAAGCCTGCGATAGGGCTATCAAGCTGGCAAAGGAAAAGGGGCTCCTTTTGGGAGTAGATTTTGATATGAGACAAACCCCCCAGATGTGGGAACTTGTGGAAGCCGCAAGAAAAGGATGGTTTGGGCGCTTGATGTCGGTAAATATCAACCTGTATATTAAGCGTGACCAGAAATACTATGACGAAAACGGAGCATGGCGAGGCACATGGAGATATGACGGCGGTGGTGCAATGTGTAACCAGGGTGTTCATGAAATAGACAGGATCCTGGAAGTAGTTGGCATGCCCAAGCGTGTACGTGCAGGCATCAAGACACAGACACACTTTATTGAAGCAGAGGATTGCGGTTGGTCAGAGTGGCAGTATGACAGTGGATTGCTTGTTCGTTATGCATCCACCACTTCCTATCCGGTACCTACATGGTATGCCCGCATAGAAATCCATGGGACCGAGGGTGCTTATGTTTATACGAACGGTGGTCCTGAGGGCAACCACACCTGGTGGTCAAAGGGAGACGGCGTATGGACCGAGACTCCTCCGTATCCGTTTAAACGTATTTGGGGTTCCGGAAGCGATAAATTTGCCAATACCGTTCGTACAGGTGCGCCTATGGACATAACGGGCGAAACCGGACGTAAGTCAGTAGCTGTACTCAGGGCTATTTACAAGAGTGCAAGAGGAAACAGCGAGTGGGTTGATGTTGAATATTAATCACTAAATTAATGGCTTGACCACTGTCGTGTATAAAAAATATATAAGGTAAGCTTTCAGAAAGATGATGGCTTCCCGGCTGCTTGTCAGTAACACATGCCGGGAAGCCGTTATAACTTATCAGTCATCAAGGAGGAAAACATGAAAAAACTTGGTGTAGCAATTATTGGTTGCGGCAGCATTCATAAGGTGCATGCAGATGCCATATCGAAAAGTGAATCGGCTCATTTGGTATGCGTTGCGGATGTCGTTGAGGAAAGAGCCCAGGCTACCGCGTCTCAAAATAACTGTGAATGGTATTCGGATTACCGGAAGGTTCTTGAAAATGATTCAGTGGATGTAGTACACATCTGTACTCCCCATTATCTTCATGCACCAATGGCAGTGGAAGCAATGAATGCGGGAAAGCATGTCCTTGTGGAAAAGCCCGTTGCCATACACTTTGATGAAGTCTGGAAAATGATATCGTCAAGAGATAAGAACAACCGCTATATTGGGATATGTTTTCAAAACCGTTTTAATCCCTCTTCCGTAAAAGCCAAAGAAATGATTGACAGTGGTGAATTAGGACCGGTAATGGGCATCAAAGGCATAGTTACCTGGCACAGAGACGAATCATATTATACCCAGAGCGACTGGAAAGGCCGTTTTGCCACAGAAGGCGGCGGAGTCCTAATCAATCAGTCAATCCACACTATTGATTTAATGCAATGGCTGGCTGGCGGAGTAAAAGCTGTAAGGGGCAGCGTGTCAACCCGGCTGCTGGGCAATGTAATTGAGGTGGAAGATACGGCAGAGGCAACCATGTATTTTAATAATGATGCAGTGGGCATTTTTTATGCCACCAACTGCTATACCTTTGACTCGCCGGTTGAGATTGAGGTGCATTGTGAAAAGGCCAGACTCCGGCTGTATAACGACAAACTGATTGTAGAAAAACAGGACGGATCAAGTTATGTAGTGGATGAGGATACGGGTAATACAAAATATAAATCTTATTGGGGAAAGAGCCACGGCCTATTAATAGAGAACTTTTACAATTGCATATTGAACAATGAACCGAAGTCCGTTATTACTGTTGAAGAAGCATTTGAATCTCTCAAGATAATAGATGGTATATATAAATCGGCTTCTACAGGCAATAAAATATATATCTAACTATATTTACTTGCATGAGAACGTCGTTTCTGCATCAAGCCTCAAGCTTTTAATCCCTTTGGAACAGCACAATGAAATGCAGCCTGAAGCATTTACTGTTACGCAGATTTATGAATATTGAGGGGGATATAGATGGACAAATTGATATATGTAAGCATAAAAGACACAAACGGCAGTGTCATGCCGGAATATTGTCTTGAGACTTTGTATGCCAGCGATTTGAATTTCGAACCATATATACGGAACAGCAGGATTATGCCTGACGGCACAGTAGAACTCCATGTAAAAGACAAACCGTATATGCTCCATGCCCGTCTTAACATTCCATTATATGGAAATATATGGGTAATGGCCCATAATTGCGGTGAAGGATATAAGGATGAGAAGAATATAGATTTTGTTGAGGAAGCTCTGAATACGTATATATGGGAGGCAGAAAGATTAACAAGCAGCACGGATATTAAGCTTTCTCCATATGCAGAGGGACATTTGGAGGCAGCCCGGGAATACGGCGAATTATCCCGGGAAGGAATTGACAAGGATTATTGCAAATTAAAAGCCCTTTCCCATGCAATCTTTGCCGCGGAAGCTATTTGCTACGAGATTGCCCGGGATAAACTTGAGAAAAACCCAAGACCTGATATGCTTCTTGGCTGTAATACATTCGGATACAGGAAAACATCGGCCAGGTATCAGGAGTATTTTACTAGCCTGTTCAATTTTGGCACAATTCCCTTCTACGCAAACCAGGTTGTGCCCGAGGAAGGCAAATATGAATTTGGAAGAAGAGACGAAATACTGGAATGGTGTGAAGCCAACAATATAGTTCCGAAAGGACATCCCCTTTGGTTTGGCCACCAGAATACCAATGCCAAATGGATGTTCGGCAAAAGCTATAAGGAGCTTTCAAGCTTTGCCAGGGAATTTATCGTGAAAAATGTAACCCGTTACAAAGGACGCATTAAAGTATGGGATTCCATAAATGAACCTCATGATTGGGCCAATTGCTTCAATTTCACCCAGGAAGAGCTTATGGATCTTGCCAGGATATGTTGTGAGACTATGCGTGAGTGCGATCCTGATGCCTTATCATTAATAAATGTATGCTTGCCTTTTGCCGAATATGTGGCAGGCAAATTTGTATGTTACGGACCCGTTTTTGATCAGCCGGTATCTCCCATGAAATTTTTCGAAAGAGCAATAGAAAACGGCATAGACTTTGATGCCTTGGGGATTCAGTTCTACTTTCCTGCCAGGGACACGGTTGCCATAAGTAAATTGCTGGATGTGTATGCTGGCTTCGGCAAGCCGGTTCATATAACGGAGATGGGCGTTCCAAGCGGTCCTGCCCGGGGAACAAGGGACAATGTTTCTGAAGCTGATCCACGGTCTCAGATAGGGCTTACAAGAGGTATATGGCATGCTCCCTGGGATGAACATATACAGGCGGATTGGATGGAGCAGTTCTATACCATTACATCCGCAAGATCTGAAATAAAAGCCCTGACTTGGTGGGATTTTAAGGATCCGGGATTTATGAAAACTTCCCCGTTCTTATTTGAGGATGAAATACCCAGAGAATTGTATTTCCGCCTTAAAGCCCTGAGGAAGAGAATCATGGGGAAATAACGGGAACATGCATGCAACAGGGGTCTTGCCCCCCTGTTGCAAAAAATGTAAATTCAGTCGGTTGTGGGAAAATTCAAATTTTATTTACTTTTACAAGATAAATTTACTCAATTTTCCAATTGGCAAATTTAAAATTTATTTTGAAAAAAACGCAAAATCTGTAAACCTTTATTTTTGAAGGGGTTACAGATTTTTAACGATAAGAGGGAGTTAAAGTCTAATGAATATCTCTTTACTAATCAGTGGAATGTTGGTATTATTATAATGTAAAACAAAATTATAAACCTAAACAAAAATTGACATCATAACAAATATTGTCATCAGAATTATTATATTCAACTTCAGAGTTTCTATGGCTGCTTAATGTAATACTTAAAGTTATTGAATTTTACTGTAAGAAGCAAAAATGAATTCATAACGAACTTAAATAATCGAAGGGAAATGCGTTATGAAAAAAACTAATCATACTCCATTGGCGCAGTATCTGCTTTTTTTTACCGTTGTAATAGGTTTCCTGGTTTTGGTAATATGTGTTTATGTAAACAGCATAATAAAGTCAACAGTAAGGGATAATATTGTTGAAGCCAATGTTAGCCGTCTTGGAGTATTGCGCATTCAGAACGAGGAAAAACTTTCCATGATGCTGGATGTAAGTAACCAAATAAGCCTTTCGCCTGACATCAAGCCTTTTCGTTACAAGGAATCACCCATGGATGCTTTTTTTCTCAAGCAAAAATTGGCTGCCTATGATTCCACCCTTAAAGTTTGCGATCAAATGTTCGTAATTTTTGATAAAGACGATTACCTGTATTCCATGTTTACATCAGTTTCTTTCTCTTTGTTTGTAGAAAATATGTTGTTACTTGAAAATATCTCCCCCGGAGAGCTGGCGCAATTTATCCGCAACCCTGACAACAGGATTTTACTTCTCCCATCGCAAAAAACCGAAAGTATCTTCACTAAGAATGCGGATATGGCATTATTAAATGTTCCCATGTTACAGAATGGACGTACACGGATTGGTTCTATTCTATTCCTGATACATGATGATCTCTTCCAGCAACTGTTTGTTGATTCGAAATATGAAACAAGAAACATGTATATAATGTATGGAAATCAGATTGTCTCAGCTGCCCGCCGCATTGACGGAGTGGATGATACGGCTGTAATAGACGTTGTAAATAATGCTCAATCATCGGTGCAAACTGTATTAATCAATAATATTCCTTATCTGCTGTTTGTTCAGCATGGCCGCTTGCTTGGACTGAAATATGTATCCCTGGTACCTGAAAAAGTTGTTCACATTCAAGCTAACCGTTCTTTCTTTGCATTCAATGTCTCTCTGTTCGTAATTCTTATTCCGTTTCTTATTTGTGGAATCAGCGCTGCTCGCCGTATTGCCAGACAAACATATGAAACGCAAGCCTTTGCAGGCGCTTTGGCATCAGCAGTTTATTGGAAAATCAAAGGCCGGAATCGTCTACGTCTCATTAAAAATGGAAATTCGAAAAATAATCTTTATATAGACCTATGGGTGGACGATAATCTTATAGCTCAAATGTCTGATTTCGTAAAACGCTTTATCAAATGCCAGTTCATGTCAATGGAAGACGCTGTGGATGATGCTATGGAAACCCTGGGCGTAAATGTCATGAGACCGTATTTTGCCATTTCCATTATAAGCTCCAGATCGTTTAAAGAATGGTGTAACACACAGTTTAAATCTAATGATGTTTATGAGCATATTACCGCCTTATGGATGGAATTGATAGAACAAGACAAATATGCATTTCTAATTTTCGCGGATTCTCAACAAGTCTTGCAACAGTGGATATCAAAAATGCATGTTTCATTTCTGGATATGGATAAAGACACTGTTGTCTCCGTCAGTGATATCCATACTAACAGTCTGGAAGCTGGTTTAGCTTATCTTGAGGCGTCAGCCGCATATGACAACCGTTTTGTCATGGGTACCGACGCGCTGCTTAAATTCTCTGATGTGAACATGACGGCTTCAAATTTGAATGAAATTACAAAAAGCTTTGTGGACAGTTTCTATGCTTCCCTTCTGTCAGGGGATAAAAAGCTGGTCCATGCCAGGATTGATGAACTGATCCGGGTTTTGGAAAAGAGGCAGCCTTCACTGTTTACTTTCAGGGTAATATATAATGATATAATCAGTGCGTTGCTGAACCGCTATATCAATTGTGACGGAGGAAATGAATATCTGCATTACTACAACGTCTTCCACCTGCTGAATTGCCGCAAGATATCGGATCTGGAACTAATACTTCGTGATATGTGCGAAAAGATCTTAGAGAAAACTGATAAGTTCAAGGAAGAAGAACCGGAGCCCATGGTGATGGTTTCAGAATATCTTATGAGGCATTTTGATGATCCTAATCTCAATATAAGCGTGGTAGCCGAGAAATTTGGATATACAGCTACATACCTTTCACAGGAATATAAAAGAGTCATAGGACTTAACCCATCAGACCATCTGACTCAGCTGCGTATGGAAAAAGCCAAAGAATTGCTTCTGGAAACGGATATGCCTATAGAAAGTATTAGCGAGGCCGTGGGATATTACAATGTGACCAGTTTTATACGCCGCTTCAAGAAAGAAATGTCAACGACACCGGCTCAGTACCGCAGAACTTACTGTGGCAGCCGGGAAAAACTATGCAGTGCAAGGACGTATTCACGGTAAGAATAGGAAAGCTATTGACATATTGTAAATAAATGTTTATATTGCTAATTAAAAGCACCTTTTTTAGCCATACTCATATTCATGATGAGTTATGGCTTTTTTTGAGCGGAGGAGAATCCAAAAGTTTACTGTATCTGGACAGAGGCCTGCAATGGAATATTGCCTTGCAACTAATTTTTATAATGAACGTCTAATACTTAAAAAGGATCGGAAAGGAGTCTTTTATGCGTAAATTATTATGCTTACTTATTTGCGTGGCCTCTGTATTACTCCTTATAACAGGATGTGCAGCCGGAGATAACCGGATACCTACGGAAGACAATCAAAATAATTCAACCCAATCCGAAGGTTTATCAGAAAATGTATTTACAGATGTAATTGAGCTCGTACCTTCAACATATGAAAATGTCAATAACCTTGATAATGTTACCATGACCCTGAAGGAAGATACGGTCACCCCAACAGGATTGACTGTTGTCTTTGAAAACAATTCTGAAAAGGAATGCATCTTTGGAGAATATTTTGAACTGGAAAAGAGTATTGATGATGTATGGTATAAAGTTCCTGTTGCCATAGAAGGTGAATATGGTTTCCATAGCATAGGATATCCGTTGACATCCGGTGAAACACGGGAATGGGAAGTTGACTGGAACTGGCTTTATGGCAGCCTGAAACCGGGGAAATACCGTATCATAAAGGATGTACTGGATCTGAAAGAAACGGGTAATTATGAAACATACTATTTGGCCGCTGAATTTGAAATATCTGTGGAAGATGAAAATGATTCCGGAGATAAGGGTGAAAGGATTTCTTCCATTGAAATTACCAGGGAGTCGGACAGGAAAAAGTGGATACTTGTGGATAATGCTACCGTAAAGGAATTCTTAAGAGCATTGAATAACAGGGAAAAGACCAATGCGAAAATTGACATCCGCCCGAAGGATTATACTGTAAAGATACATTTTGCTGACAAGACAAAGCAGGAGTATGCCCTGTGGGTAGATGAAGACGTCAATATCCGGGGTGTTCTGATGGATGAAAAGTCAACCTGGTTTATAAACAAAGAATCAAATCCCACTTTTAAGAAAATTTTAAAATAGACAGGAAAATCCGGTATTTCCGTAGTATAATTTTTTAAGTATGCATTTTATCAGAGCCTATATTAGAGGGAGGAAAGGCCATCTTAATGATTAATAAGAAAACTGTTCTGATAATGCTTGCAATTGCTGTTGTAATATCGCTGGTCGTTGTGTTCTTCAGCAGTAAACCTGAAGATTTCAGCGCGTTTATTGCTGTCGGATGTGCAGCGGAGGATTATGTACAACAGCAGGATATTGGATATATTACAATCAAACTTGATAACGCAAAAAGCATAACCAAGGTTTTAAAAGTGGAGGACAAAGAACTGCAAAAGAAGCTGCAGAATACAAACCTGCAGGATATAATAGGAGTAAATATGATACTTACCATTCCTGCAGAAGAATTTAAAGCCATGAATGTTGATGCCAGGAATGTGAATGTACTAAACTTGCTATATAATTCGTATGATTATGACAACTATATCAGCGTGGTAAATATATTCCTAAATGAGGAATAAATTGTGATATATTCATTACTGCAGGTGGAAAACTACTACTATGAAGACAATCTGGTGGCTCAGCAGATAACTGCGGGGTATTTAATGAAGCAATGGGATGGTTCTACCGTTACTGAATAGTTATACAAGGTGAAACGATATGTTTAAAGAAATGAGAAGAAAAGACAGAAGCATGGATTATGAACAAGCTGTCAGGCTGCTGGAAAAAGGCCAGTATGGTGTCCTGTCCACAATAGGTAAAAACGGATATGCCTATGGGGTTCCACTTAATTACGTATATATTAATGGAAACATCTATTTTCACTGTGCTATTGAAGGAAACAAGCTGGATAACATAGCGTACAACAATAAAGTTTCTTTTTGTGTAATAGGAAACGCTGAACCAATACCTGAAAAGTTCAGCTTCAGGTATGAGAGTGTAATTGCGTTCGGCCGGGCAGAAGAGGTATACGGTAAGGAAAAAGAGGACGCCCTGGTTGGTTTGATAAAAAAGTACTCCGGCGGGTTTATGGAAAAAGGACTGGAATATATAAAGAATGATTGCACCAAGGCAAAAGTCATAAAAATAACTGTTGATCATCTGACAGGAAAAGCAAGAAAATAACGGGTAATTAGGTACTGGACATAAATTAAGGTTATATAGCTGGGGGCTGTCATGACCAAAAAGAAAAAACTAAAGATATTCATTGCAGTCATTTGTTTGCTGGCAATTGTTACTGGTATAGGTTCATTTATTTCATATTCCAAATTTGAAGTTGTTAATCCATTCTCTACTGCAAAAGGATTATTTCAGGTCATCTTTACTGAAAAGGAATATGTTGTGATACAAAAATATCCCAAGGTAATTGTTGCAAAGCCTAATGCTTCATTGAGTGATTATATGGAAAGCCAGGGGTTTAAAGAGGATAAGGAAAATCAATTGGGTGCCTTGCATAGATTCACAAATGATGTTGCGGCTCAATATGTAGTGTATACTACCAACAAATACTTTGCAAAATGGAGATGGCAGGAGTAGCTTGACAAATCAGCATACCAAAGAATCAATTACCATCTGCATATGCACTTTCTTCAGGAATATCGGTAAAGGGAAAAAGGTGCTTGATGCCGGATGCGGAGCCGGAAGGTTCAGCTGTATGTTATGGAGCTGGTCTTAACTATCTTCTTGAAAATCTATATAAAGGTATAAATGAACTGGTCAGGGTATCCAAGAGAGGTGGAACAATAGTATTCAGTGTAAATAGTAAATGGGGAGTCTTTCGTTCTTTAGTAGGTAAGGATAGTTTTGATGCTATAGATTTTTTTGGCCGGCCTGATTATTGGTATATTGATGAAGTAGCGAATACTGTTAATTTACCCCCTCATCCTGATGTTTACCAACCTCTGAGACATTTTTTTGATGCTGAGGAACTCAAGACAGTTTTACAGGAGGCGGGACTTGCTTCCGACAATGCTGGACAGCGGAGAGTTTCTGCTGGCAAAAGGCATAAAGAAATAGTTGACTTAGATAGAGAGGAGTTAACCGATGGGAGATTATAAGATAATAAAGCTTGAGCCTAAGGATTATTACAAGTGTTCAAATATATGGGATATGGCAAAGGATCCGGTAAGGACCAGGAGATGGTTTGATGAATTGGTAAGCGGCAATAGAATTACTTTTGTTTATACGGAAAACGATGAGTTTTTCGGTGAAGGTTCCCTTGTTTTTCAGAATAATGATCCTGATTATACGATACCAGGCAAACGTATATACCTTTCCCGTTTGATCGTTAAAGCCGGACACCGTAACCGTGGTATAGGCGGCATAATTGTGGATTACTTAATTGACCATGCAAAATGTCTTGGATATGAGGAAATGACCGTCGGTGTTGACATAGATAATGTAATTGCAAGGCATTTGTATGAAAAGAAAGGCTTCACTAATGTAATTTTTGAGGGAGAAGATGAGTACGGTAAATTTTTAAAATTGCTCAGGAAGCTAAAGTAAACGGCAAATTCCCTGGGTAAGAGCTGCCTGCTTATATCCATGCCTTTATCTTTGCTATTTACCGGTGCGGAAATAATCAGCCCTTTTTCCTGTTTCCAGGCTTTCTGATTAGGTTTGCCTTTTATATCTTCAAACAGTAGTATGGTGAATTTCTCCCGCTTTTTATCGCAAAACAGCGTTCCAACAGAGTAATGATAAACACTCCTCTACAGTGAGTGGTTTCTGGTATCTAAGGCCTAGTAAATATAACATATTATTTTCATTTAAAAAATGATTTGCAAATAGAAAAGAGTTATGCAATATACTCAGTGTTCATTGTAAACGAGTAAAGGTCATTTTTTCCTTCTTAAGTTCTATAAACATTTATAAAATTTAATAGGACATTTAATTAATATATAAAAATAATTAAAGAGAACAGTAAGTATTGACTTTAATATTATTATAGTTTATATTTAATATTATTAAAATATTAATTCAATAATATCAAGGAGGCAGTAGCATGGCAATCGAAATAGTGCCTGAATGGATGGTAAATCTTGACGATGAAGATGTATCGTTCATTAAAAAGTTTGTCCTCGCATCCGGTTCCCTTAAAGAAATTGCCAGTCAATATGGCGTTACTTATCCCACAGTGCGGTTAAGGCTTGATAAAATTATACAAAAGATTCAAATCAGCGAAGATACTGCTAATGATCCATATATTGCCTTAATCAAGCGTCTTGCAGTAAATGAAAATATCGATTTCAACACGGCGAAGATCCTGATAAATGAGTACAAGAAAACAAAAAAGGAGGGTCAATAATGCTAAGTGCAATATATTCTATACTGGTTATACTTCTGATTCTTGCATTCATTGTAGTGGGCACCTGGTTACAACTGATGCTTTCAAAAAGTGCGAATAAATGGCTGGGTTTGATTATTCCTGCATTTTGCTTTTTATTTTCATTAATGGTCATTTTGTCTATGGCAATGTATAAGAATACAGTAGTAATCAGTGTGAAAGAAAATTTTACAAATTATCAGATTAACACTGAAACTACCTTAATAAATTCAGGAAAGAATAATTTTCTTACTGTACTTGCAACCATATCACCTGTTTTTTTCATAGCAAATATCCCGACTGTTATATTTTTGGCTATATATTTTGTTACCAGGGAAAGGATAAAAATACATACTGAATTGGAAAAAATGAATATTCAAGACCTGGAGTAACATGACGATAACATAATATGTACATAATATGTACATATAAAATAACTGATTCTGTTTAACTCCTGATAATCTACATGGATAATTAGCGGATGAAAAAATATTTAAATGGTTATGAAGCAGGCTGTAAATAAGGCCTGCTGTATTTTTGCTTTCATGTTAATATATAATTATCTTGTATTGTAGAAACGGATATTACAAGTTTTTTACTAAGGAGGACTTTGCATGTGGTTTTTATTTGCGCTTCTTTCTGCAGTATTTGCCGCATTGACATCAATACTAGCTAAAATAGGGATTGAAGGAGTCAGTTCCAATTTAGCAACAGCAATACGTACTGCAGTTGTACTGGTAATGGCGTGGATTATTGTTTTTATTACGGGAGTGCAGAATCAACTGACCGAACTCAGTAAAAAAAGTTGGATATTTTTGATTCTATCAGGTATTGCCACAGGATTATCATGGCTTTGTTATTATAAAGCATTACAAATTGGAGATGCGTCAAAGGTAGTCCCGGTGGATAAATTCAGTGTTGTTATAACTATGATTCTTGCATTTCTGGTATTACATGAAGCACCAAATGTTAAAACAATCCTTGGTGGCATATTTATCACAATTGGCACGTTTATTATGATTTTGAAATAACGCTACGTATTACTCAAGAAAAGTTACGATATCAGTGTTTATTTTAAAGGAGAAGGAATATGCCAGGGGTTAACTTAAAGATACAGTTGCTGGAAGGGAAATACGGGGTCTGTAGATTAGATAAGAATAATACAACACCTGAATGGGCGCAAAGTGGTGAGTTTTTCTCTATTACAAGAACAGCAGATGAATTATCGGTTGTTTGTGCTGAAGAGGGTATCCCTGATAATATTAAATGTGAAAAAGACTGGAGGATTCTAAAGGTTGAAGGGCCACTAGACTTCTCGCTTACCGGAGTGCTTGCTTCAATCAGTGCAGTATTGGCTGGAAAGAAAATAAGCATATTTGCCGTTTCCACTTATGATACAGACTATATTCTTATAAAAAATAAAGACGTTAACAGTGCAATAACAGCATTGACTAATGAAGGATATGAAGTTACTTCCTCATAGCCTTCTTTTATAAAAATACGGTTGATTTCTACATAGAGTATAGAATAAGATAAAAGAAAGGACTTACGCCTGTTTTGCCGGAAAAAGTTCCTATTCAATGGTCTTTTCGAGGTACCGGAAAAACTTTATCAAAAACTGAAGGAGTATAAAGCCTCCGTGGTAAAATAAAACAATATGATATTGATATTGAGTATTCTTATATTGATAATAGGGCTTATAATGTTAATTAAGCCTGAAATGTGGTGGGAAATAACAGAATCATGGAAATCTAGTGATGCAACGGAGCCTTCTGATTTCTATACTAAAATCACTCGCGTCGGGGGCTGTTTTTTTACAATGTGCGGAATCGCCGGTATTATAGCATTTTTCCTGCTTTAGTGGGCATTATAGCAATCTTTTAACTCCAAGGAGAAGTTTTGTGTCTAAAACGTTTTCAAGATCAGGATCTTCAAATTTTATACCGATTTTGTAATTATACAGCAGTTCTAATGAATAGCCTCTTTTCATATTTTCCATGTTGAACCCCCAAAAACACTTAATAGTTGGTTTTTGGAGTCATTTGCTAATTTATATAAATAAAATTTACTGATACGACAATATTAAAATTTTCCATTGTGTTAAAATACATGTTTTTTATTTTATTTTATTACTCATTTTTTGAAGTTTTATATTTGCGGATCAAGCTGCATAACGGTGTTTTTTTAATTCTTCAATAACTTATTTAATCAGCCGCTAACTCTTTTTCTATAAGGTTTTTGCTTTTATGTTTAGCTCTATATAATAACTGATCAACCTTAGTTAATAGACTGGTCAACTCGTCACTCCCTACTTCTATTACACTACCACTAATAGTTACTACTAGGTCATTTTCCCATTTTATATTTAATATTTTTTGGCGAATACGCTCCATTATGTCATATCCTTCTTCTTTGCTGGTGTCACTCAGAATAAATAAAAACTCATCGCCTCCGTAACGCCCTACTATATCAGTTTGTCTTAGGCTGCTTATGATTGTACTGGCTATCCTACCTAAAACATAATCTCCATATACGTGGCCATATGTATCATTTATATTTTTAAAATTATTAATATCAATCATGGCTAAGGTCAGCTTTTTCTGTCTGTTACGGGAGTCCTTTATCTCTTCCTCTAAACAAGAAGTAATAAACCTTTTATTAAAAGCTCCTGTTAAAAAATCAGTTATTGAGAGCTTTTGCAGTTTTTGTTTTTCTTCGTACAGCAGCCTGTTTAGATTTTCCGTCTCTTCTTTAGCCTTTATAAGCTCAGAATTGCTTTTTTCCAACAAACTGTTTTTAGCTTCGATTTCCTTATTCTGTTCCTCAAGGGCGGCAAGGTATTGCTCAGATTTTTTTAATTCATCCATATAACTATCTATAAGAACAGCAATTAAAACTACAATGGAAAACAAGCAAACAAATAAGCCAAAAGATAAATCTATATATCTAATTAATCCAGAGTCATATGGTACAAATAAGTCTGGCCTCTGATACTCAATAACTATTAGAACACCAACAACTAAAGCAAATATAAAAAAGATTATTTTTCTTTGTAATCCAACAAGCAATAAGGCAATTATCCCAGCATTTATAATTATATAATATGGGATACTACCTTTTGTTCCCCCTTTAGCAAACCACATGGCTGGGAAAAAAACAAAACTTAATAAAATAGTAATAAGCAATGCCACTTGATTATAATTACCGTAGATTTTGGAGATTATATAAAATCCTATAGAAATAACGCCACAAATAAAGGTTATCAATACGACTGCTTTTCCTAAACCTAAAAGGTAATTCACTAAACTTGAAGAAAATGACATAAAAACACCTACTAAAAATACCACATTAAATATCCGGTGTCTTATTGAAGTATTTTTTTCATTCTTATTGGTAATCCTCCACTGATTAATATCTAACGTGGTCGTACCCCCTTCAAATTCGACAATTTATCGCAAATAGCTTATCAACCTTGGTCGATAGAGAGGATGTAGTAAAAAAACCCACCACTACCTAAGGAAATATTCATTTAGGTCATATCTGCAAGTCGTTTTGCTTTAAATATGTGACAAGGGGACTGTCCCCGTGTCCCGTCCAGAGACTCCCAAGTTACAACACAATTTCGTCCCTTTGCTTTTGCCTTGTACAGAGCATCGTCTGCCATTTTTAAAATATCTTCAATATCGTTGATATCATTAGTGTCGCCTCGTATTGCTGCTACTCCAATACTTACAGTAAAACTAATTTCCTGCTTTTCGTAAATCACTTTTCTCTGGGCTACAATCTCTCGAACTTGTTCCGCCACCATTTTCGCTTCTTCCATAGAAGCGTTCTTTTAAAACAACAGCAAATTCTTCTCCTCCTATTCGCCCGGAAATATCAGTTTTTCGAAAACAGGTCCTTATAATGCTTCCCATTTCACGTATTATTTCATCTCCTGCCGCATGTCCAAAGGTATCGTTGATGATCTTAAAATTATCCAAATCCATTATCAATAATGATAATTCCTCATTATTCTTTTTGGCCAAAAAATACTCCTTTTGAGCCAGATTCATAAATTCTGCCCGATTATATAGGCCGCTTAGAGAATCTGTAGTAGCCAAAAATATCAGCTTTTCCTGAATTCTCCTCTCATCTGTAACATCACGGATAGATTTAAGCATTTTCTTATTTCCATCATGAGAATCTCCTTACAGGCACAGAAAAAAGTAAGAGTTCCAACTTGATTTTTGGGGAATAGATGGCTTTTGTATAATGAAGTGCTACCAGTAGCCATAAGACAGAAATAAAAGGTAATCCCAAATATTGAATCTGATTCCAAAAAATCATTTCCTGCAGATTGTTACTGTTAATAATCATTAAATAACCAAACAAATAAACACTGACACACAAAACCACGGCAGAGAATGCCTTTCGATAGCTATTTCTGCCCTTAGAAAAGAAATATGCGGCGAAAAACTGAGCTAAAATAACTGCACAAACCAGATAAAGGCTAAGTAACGTTTTCATAATAATACCTTAATCATATGATGAAATTATATCTTAGTCATATATGTTGACCACATATGGGACAATAGGTATGTTTTTGTTTATACTGGCCTGAGGTCTGTGAATTACAGACTCTGGACTCCTGATTCGGAACCCGGATGCACACCATCAACCTGGAAGACGTTAATCCCCTGGGTTTTCCCTTTGACCTTGATCTCGCCCAGGCTGGTGGTTTCTACTTTTTCCTTGACTTTTTCATATACAGCCTGGGAGATCAGGATCTGGCCCGGTTGGGCATTGCTCTCCAGGCGGGCAGCGGTATTTACGGTATCTCCAATGGCCGTATAATCCATTCTGAAGCTGGCTCCGATATTCCCTATGACAGCCGGTCCTGTGTTCACCCCTATACCGAACTGTACAGTGCGGCCATATTTCTCTAGCAACCTCTGCTGCAGAGGAGCTGCTCCCTCCTTCATAGCCCAGGCCGCTTGGACAGCTTTTAAGCAGTGGTCCTCCAGATCCAAAGGAGCATTAAAGATAGCCATAGCCGCATCCCCGATAAATTTGTCCAGGGTACCTCCATATTGGAAAATAGACTCGGCCACCAAAGTCAGGTATTCGTTGAGGATTTCAACCACCTCTTCAGGAGCGGCAGCCTCTGAAAGGGGGGTAAAACCCCGGATATCAACAAACAGGACTGTAATCTCCCGCCTGCTGCCTCCCAGCTGCAGAGCCTTTTCGCCGCCCTCCAGCAGCTTGTCTACTACCTGTGGAGCCACATAGCGGCTGAAGACCCCGGTGATGCGACGGCGTTCCAGCAACTCGCTGATGTAATTAACTGCCAGAGCTACCAGATAGCCCAAAAGCAGCAGGAGCATGGGATAAAACAAAGAAAGGAGATAACCCTTGCTGTACATCAGCCGGGCGCCGGCCAGATAACATGTTGCCAGCACTACCAGGAGCAGCACTCCTCTGAAGGGACTTAGCCGGGTAAAGCCAAAAGCCGCCATAGCCCCAAAAATGAATATGGCCAGCAATGTAGCACTGAAAGGCGCTCTCTGTACATAGCTGCCCCGGAGCAGGTTCTGCACGATATTGGCATGAATTTCTATCCCATACATAGGCGCCTCAGGAGCCAGGGGAGTAAAGTAATAATCGTCTATCCCCACAGTATAGGGACCCACCAGAACAATCCTGCCCCGAAAGAACTCGGGCGGCACCTCGCCGCTGATTACCTGGGAGTAACTGACATGCTCATAATCGCCGGGGACACCCGCATAGTTTATTTCCAACCGTTTAATAGGATCCAGGGGCAATTGGTTCAGATCGGGGGCAGGCAGTCCCTTGCTCTGACAATACTGCTCATAGACCCGCCAGGCAAAACTGGGAACAGTCTGGCCCTGGTAATTCAGATACAGGGCGGTCTTTCTGATGATCCCGTCCGGGTCGGGGAAGGTATTGATATGGCCGGTGATAAACTGATCGGGAAAGTCAGGAAAGGCACCACCAGATTATCAGTTTTAATGGCTCCTTGCCTGGCGGAAAAACCCTCTAGATTTGCATAGACGGGCAAGACAACATTGCCAGCCTCCCGGATAGCTTCTACCAAGGCCAGGTCTTCATCCGGGTCGTCGGCCGCCTCACTGAAAATTAAATCAATGCCGATAACGGCCGGCTGCGCTTGGGACAAGATCCTGACTAGCTCTGCATGAACATAGCGAGACCAGGGAAAGCGGCCCAGATCCTCCAGGCTCTGATCATCAATAGCCACCAGGACTATTTCCGTATCTACAGGGCCGCTACTCTTAAGGAAGCTGTCCTGCAGCTTACTGTCCAAAGTGGTAAAAATATCCACATAGGCAGAAAAGCCAAGAATCATGCAAAATGTAAAAATCAGAATGTGTTTTTTTAAAGAATTATGGTTCTTCATAGCGCAACTCCCTTTATTCCTTCCAGATCCGGCTCTCTTTTAAAAGCCGCCACCAGCAGATGGATCCAGTTTTCCTCTTCAGACATCGTTTCCAGGATGTTAATGGCTTTCTCGAAAGGCATAGCCTTTTTAAACGCCGGTTCGCAGCAGTTAAAGCATCATAAGCCCAGGTTTAGCATTCCCTGTTCTCGCATTCAGGTTTATATTCGGACTTCCACACAGGGCGTGTTGCCCCCGTATATGATTGTATAGGGTCCCGGAACCAGCCGGGACCCCCTGACACCCCAAAAGGTTATAGTAAATTCACTCAACTTCATTTTATTTCTTCACCAACTTTGCTACCGGCAGGCAACTGCCGCTGCGGTTCATAATTGAGGCTTGGCCGGTAGTATATTACACCTAATTATGGTTGGGAAGCTGGAATGGTCTTCATAAATCGCCAGGTAGTTATTGTTAACTGGATTATAGACTAGTTTAACATTTCTCAATTCTTCTCCCTCAGGATAAATCTGGACGGGATCCTCCATTCCGGTACCATCTGCAGCGAAATATCTGGCGAATAACCTGTCTTGGTCGTCCTCCCAGGCTACCAGAAAACTGCCATCCCTAGTATTAAGAGCTACACTAGGTCTGTACTGATATTGCCCTGACTGATAAACAGCAAAATCATCTTCCATAGTCCCGTCGTCGGCATTGATGAACCTGCCGAATATATTGTATATGTTGCTTTCGAGGTATTCATGCCAGACCACCAGGAAACGTTCGTTAGCGTCGTCGACAGCCAGAGCCTGCGTATACTGGTCGGCCTTCCCTACAGCGATTTCCAGTATTGTCCCTAAAACAGGGTCTCCATCTGAACCGAACATTTGCCCCATAACATCATATTCATAATACTCGGTTGTGTCGGCATAGAGCAGCAAATACTGATTAACGGCAGAGCTGTAAGCAAGAACCGGCTCTACCTGGGGATCTTCCATACTTATGAGGTTCAGTCTTCCGCCAACCTGGTTACCATCCTCGTCAAGAAGCTGCCCGTAAATCTCGCGTTTCAGATTATCTTCATCTGCCTGATCATCCCAGGCAATCAGATAGAAACCGGTCTCGGTATTGACAGCAACTGCAGGAGCATTCTGACCGTAAACTGTCTCCGGCTCCGGACACACGGCAAAATTTCCTTTCTCCCCGTAGGGGTCCCCTTTATCGTCCAGGATCTGGGCATATATCAGATAATCTCCTCCATTCTGCCAGGTTACCAGAAAAGTATAATTCTTAGGATTATAGACCACCTTGGGATAACGGCATCCTGTGTTCTCGGAGATGGGAAATTCAGGGCCTAATACGCCGTCTGCACTGATAAACCTACCCCAAATTTCGGAATAAGTATATTCGACAATGTCTCTCTCATAAACCATTAAGTAACGGTTATTTATGGGATCATAAGCTACATCCTGGCTATCTCTTACTATAAAAGCTTCCAAATTCTCCGTTACCTCAATGGTTATGATAACCGGCAGGCCGTAATCGAATTTAATCCAGATCCTGTGGGGATCCTCATATCCGTTAGTGACCGGCAAGTTGTTGAGAAAGTCACTCTTTAGAGTAAAAATTAATCCCGCTTCATCTTCACAAAGAGTATAATCTTCATTTATCTTCAATTTTTCTACTTCTTCTCCCGTTTCTCTCCATACATCACAGATTTCATTCCCAAAGTTTTCAATATAGAAGGCTTCATCTTCAAAAGCCTGCTCGGTCCCGGACAGTACATTGGGTTCAATGGCATTCATGACATCTTTCCTGGTAGCGTGCTTCACTATCCAGTCTTCACCTATCTTGGCTGTATAAGCAATATGCGGTATTGATAAATCGTTTTCAAATTCTATGGACAAGTTGTACACGGCTATGGAACTGTATGAACCTACCTCTTCACCCCGATCAACAACCTCTATCAGCCAGTCTCCTTCATTATTAGAATCGCCGTAGGCGTACTTCAGCGCTCCTCCCGATTCATTCTGGGCATAGTAAATGATATGTGGAATTCCTTCTCTATCGAGAGCCAAGGATGCATATTTGCCCACATCGTCTCCCTCATTATCAATTGTATCCTTTTCAATAATCCAATCCGATATAGCTACTTGGGCATACTTAAGTTCTTTTTGGTTTGCGTCATAATATGCCAGGTGAAGTACGTTTGCTTGATTGTCAACAGCCAGAGAAACATACTGGCCTTCTGCACCGTATCCCACCTGGTCATCAATTTCAATTATTTCTATGTCTTGTGGGTTAGTAGCTAACGGGTCAGAAATTACGGCAAGCTTCAATGAACCGCCGTTACTATCATCATAGTAGGCAATATACGCCTTACCATCCTTAGCCAAAAAATCATAACTGAAGGCAAGGGAAGAAGATTTTCCCGCGTCGCCATTTTTCCCGTCCACCAGGAAAGGAGCACTCCATTCTTCATATCGATTGTTCTCTGGATATTTATTGAACCTAAAGTACAAATCGCCGTTTGCCTCATCATAATAACTGATTCCAGCGCCATATCTAACTTGCCCCCAGTAATCATTAAAATATGGGGTAATATTAGTGCTGGAGGCTCCTACTGACACTTCTTTATCATCTTCATTCTGTTCATACCCAAAACCCAAGTAGTGCCAATTCCTTCCGTCGAACACATCGTATCCTAACTCCCCGCCGTCATTATAAGAAACTAAGGAGTAGTCATTTCCGTAAGAATCAGTAACAATGGTTAAGGACCCCTGTCTGCCGCTGGCCCAGCGTTCTTCCTCCTGCCAATAGCTGCTGTTCCAGTGCTGGTACTTCATCTTATAAGTATCATAGATAATATGAGGTATTCCCCGGCTGTCCAGGGCTATATCCGTGTGACTTATTTCATCGCCTACATCAATAATGCTCCTGTCCCAATCCCCTTCTTGATATTCTTCTTCATAGACTGTTACCGTAAAGCTTGCTTCTGCAGGACGATAGCCCTCCTTGCTGGCCGTTACTGTCACCGTAGTACTTCCCAGTTCCAAACCGTAGATAAAGAGGTCATTCCCGTCAAAGGAAGCTTCGGCTATGCTCTCGTCTTCTACCTCTACTTCCAGTTCCACATCTTCAGCGGGAACGGTTTCAATAAAACACATCCAGGGCAGTTCATCACCGAACTGCAAATAGATGTCTTCCAAATGGGTAGTGATTTTTATCTCCGGCAAGTCCTCATCATCATTCCCCGGATCAGTAGCTGGTGGACCTCCGGTCCCTGTATCGCTTTCGCTCCTGGTATTGTTGTCATACTGGATATTCTGCACAAGTTCTTGCTGCTGCCTTTCTTGCTGTCGCTCTTGCTCCTGCTGTTCCTGTCTGGCCTTTTCGATCCTCTCCTCCAGGTTCTGCAGGATTTCGGGATTAATCAGATCCGGCTGCTGAGCACTAATCTCCTGCAGGGTTTCCAGAACAAACAGGCTCAGTTCTGCATCCCCTGTCAGGGTTTCCAGGTCATACCTGCCGGGATCGGTTATATCCCCTGTCTGGACAAATATCTGATTTGGCTGGACCTCGATCTCTACATCCTGGGTAACGGTAGTTCCGTCTTCCAGAGTTATCTCCTGGGGAACAGTGACAAAAACATTTCCTTCTACGGTCACCACTTTAGCCTGCCCGCCCGAGTCTAAACTGACAAAGAACTGGGTTCCTCTAACCCCCATTACGGCGGTAGGAGTACGGATTTCATACTTAGCACCAGGGTTAAGCTTGCCTTTGATATTGGTATAGACCTGCCCTGCCTTTAGATTCAGCGAGGTTTTATCGGCATTAGTCTCCAGGGACTGCATCAATTCACTGATCTTAACCCGACTGTTTTCAACAGTTCTTTGTCCGCGGCTAATTCCAGAGTAACTCGTCCGTTTTTGCCGGTAATTATAGTGTCCCCTTGGGTCAGGCCCATGCCTTTAAAGGCTGGGAAGCTTTTTTCCCCGCCTGCCCGTAACACCTTTACATCTCCCTGGACTGCCGTTATTTTGGCAACCCGCAGGGTATCCGCTGCCATAGCCTGATTACCCGGAAGATTGACTCCCGGCATGACCACGGACAGAAAAAACACTACTATAAGCAACCAGCTAATTCTTTTCATTTATTCCCCCCCTAACGATCCGTAATGGTAACAGCCCGGTACTCGGGCACCCACTCTACTTTATACCCCATGCTCTCAGCCAGGTAGCGCAAACCTACCATAGTATAGCCGTTTTTATACTGCAGGTTTGGATTCTGGGCAGTAAACACCTTTTGCCAGTTTCCTTTGGTTATGGTAATTGTGCCGTCTGTTGCCCAATCAACCCGGTATCCCAGCTTCTCGCAGATAGCCCGCAGGGGCACTATGGTCCGTTCCTCCTGGACATAAGGCTTGTTATTGGCATTCAGCTCCAATCTGACGCTATTGACCCAAATCTGAATCTCCTCCGAAGGGGGAGCAAAATTAGGAAGGGCTTTTAGCTCCGTGGGATTTAGAGGCATCTGCCAAATAAGGTTATTATCCGCATCAGCTATGTATAAATTCTTATTATAATAAGCCACACCTACAGGACTGCCCAGAACAGCTTGGTAAAGGGGACCCGGAGCCTTGCCGTTTTCACCCGTACCCACCAAGGTGATTACCTGACCATTGTTGAGGACAGCTCTAATCCGGGAATTCCAGGTATCAGCAATAATCAATGTCCCGTTATCCAGAACCGTTATACCCTTGGGGAAATTAAAAGCTGCTTCTGTCCATGAGCCATCCCGAAAACTGCCTTGGATATAGTTTGTTCCTGATAACAGCGGCCCTTGGGTTCCGGCTACAGTTTCCACCTGTCCTTTGGCTATCTTGCGGATCAATTGGTTACCGCTGTCAACTATATATAAATTGTCCTGGCTGTCCATAGCCAGGGCCACCGGCTCGTTGAATTCAGCCTCGGCCAAAGACCCGTCCCGGTAACCGGCCTCTCCTGTGTTCTTTCCGGCATAAGTAGTGACAAAACCTTGGGGAGAAATTTTCCGGATCACATTATTTAAGGTATCGGCAACATAAAGATTACCGGTCTTGTCAAGGGCTAATCCGCTGGGGGCATTGAACTGTGCGTTTCTGCCCGATCCGTTTCGGAAACCTGCCTTTCCTGTTCCAGCATAGGTAGTTACCTTCCCTTGGGAAATTTTACGAATGACGTTGTTTCCTGTATCGGCCACATAGATTGTGCCCTGACTGTCAACAAGTACCGCCCGGGGTTGGTTGAATATAGCCTTGTCCACATCTCCATCAGCCAAGCCACCCAAAGGAAAGCCATAGGAGTCGGTGTACTTGCTGCTGCCTGCCACAGTAGCTACCATACCATTATTAGCAATAACCCTAATACTATTGTTGTAGCAGTCAGCCACATAGATACGGCCTTGACTGTCGACGGCCAAGCCATAGGGAGTGTTGAAGCCTGCTTTCTCAGCTAGGCCATCGGCCTTTTCCGGTATACCGCTGCCAGCCAGAACCCTCAAGGCTGGTTCTTCCGCCCCAAGAGGCAGGGGCCAAGCCAGGAGGGACAAAACCAGAAAGCTGACAAGCACCGCCTTGGCAGTATGTATGAAGAATTTATCGCCCATTGCATAACACCTCGCTATAAAAGAATCAGAATAATAAACTATATTCCCTCTTAATGTAGCATTTCCTGCCAATATCTATCGAATTTTACTCTAAAATAAATATTTTGGTTAAATAAATGCATCTGATGTTCCCTATTCTAACGGCAGGCCGCATCCTTCCTATTTCCTCAACCTTGTAAATTCATCGAATCTGTCAGCTCAACCCCATCACTTTGAAAATAATTAACTCAACTTTCTGACCAGAAAAACTGGCTTAAAAGCCCGAAAGAACAATAAAATAAACGATTTAAAAACCG
>ENA-OWOZ01000336-OWOZ01000336.1-bioreactor-metagenome-genome-assembly--contig:-NODE-336-length-65201-cov-21.859990_pt1 | contig 65201 bp, 67 predicted proteins | sample MGYA00238140_ERZ651804 | MGnify/ENA primary metagenome ERZ651804 (study PRJEB26910, sample SAMN07631232) | bioreactor metagenome | isolation source: Switchgrass digestor | place: USA: Dartmouth...
AGTACTTCACACTGTTTAATTATCATGGTTCTTTGTGTCTTCTGCTTTAAGCAGCCGACTTTTATACTATAACAGATTTTTTACTTGCTGTCAATACTTTTTTTAACTTTTTTATTCTGTATTCAACTTGTAATTTCTTCGTTTTTCGACAGCTTTATTAATATAGCAAATTATTATCCTCTTGTCAACACTTTTCATAAAAATATTTAATATGTCTTTTGCATCTCTTTTCTTAACTTCTCAATTATCTTTTTTTCAATCCTTGACACTGTCATTTGAGATATATTCAATTCCTTTGCAATAACAACCTGTGTCTTATCCTTAAAATATCTGTCTACGAATATCTTTTTCTCCATTTCATTTAGTTTTTCCATAGTTCTAACTAAAAAGTCATTGTTTTCAATTTTACTAAAATATTCATCTTCTTCACCTATTAAGTCTGCTAAATTTAAATCCTTATCATCACTATTCGCATCGTAGGATAAATCTAATGATTGAGGGGTATATACTTTACTTCCTTCCATTGCTTCCAATACTTCTTCTTCTGTGGAGCCTAAATATTCAGCAATATCCTCTACTGTAGGAGAGCGCTGTAGTTCTTGGCTCAATACTGCCTTTGCATTATTAATTTTCTTTGATAATTCCTGTATCCTTCTTGGTACTCTTATAGTCCATCCTTTGTCCCGGAAGTATTTTTTTATCTCACCGATAATAGTTGGTGTTGCAAAGCTGGAAAACTCATATCCCTTATCTACATCATATCTATCTATTGCATATATAAGACCAATAGAAGCAACCTGAAATATATCATCATAGTCTATACCTCTGTTAGCATATTTTTTTGCCAGTATTTCAGCTATATACAAATGCCTTTCAATCAAAACATCTCTAATATGTTTATCATTCTTTTCTTTTAACTCCTTAAAAAGAGTTTTAGTATCTATGTCTTCTAGATTGCTTAATTCCTTCATTTTATAATTTTTTTTTACTTTCATCTATTACCATCCTTTAAATGTTTAATCATTTCAACTCCTTTTTCAGTAAAATTTACTTCATCCATGAGAGATTTCATAATTAATATTCCAAGATTTGACTCTCTTATCAGAGTATCTTCATTATGTTCAGGTAATGCAACATTATCAACGATTATTACAAATCTATCATCAAATATCTCAAATTTTATATTTATTTCATCAGTTCTTGTTAATGCGTTTGTACATGCTTCTGATAGGGAGACTTTTATATCTTCTATTTCATCTATAGATAGTCCTAACTTACTGGCAATAGACGAAGAGGTTAATCGAACAACTGAAATATAATCAGGCTTGCTGGGAATTGTCAATCTAATAATATCATTTTTCACAGAAATCACTCCTCAATCACAAATACCTTGTCCAATTCAGTTATATCAAATAATTTTCTTATGTTTGGTTTTATATTTGTTATATATATTTTATTATTGTTTTCTTTTGTAATCTTTAGAATACTTATCAATGTTCCTAATCCAGTACTGTCAATATATTCTAGTTTTTCACCATCTATTACTATATCAGCTTTTTTATCATCTAATGCTTTAGATAATTCCTCCTTTAATTCAGGAGAAGTATATATGTCAATTTCTCCTTCTGGCTCTACTAACCAACGATTATTTATTTCATCAAAATTCATAAGAATATTCAATGCCATCTAGATACCCCCCTTATATATCTTATTTACTTAATTCTATAATAAAAAGTGTTTAATGTAAAGTAATACAGTAGGATTTAAAAGTTAAGAAAAAAAGCAGCTTAGCTGCTTTTTCTATTCTTCTTCATCTACAAATTTTGCTACTGCCATTACTCTATCTTCTTCCTTATCCACTTTCATAAGTATTACTCCTTGTGTACTTCTTCCCATTAGAGATATATCCATTGCCTTTATTCTTATTATTACTCCAGACATTGAAATCATAATAATCTCATCTTTATCATCTATTACCTTTGCTGATACAAGTTTTCCTGTCTTTTCCTTCACATTATAAGTCTTTAAACCTACTCCTCCTCTACTTTGAGTCTTGTACTCTTCAAGAGAAGTTCTTTTACCATATCCATATTCACTTACAACCAGAAGGCTTTTCCCTTCTTCTATTAAATCCATTGCTACTACAGTATCATCTTCTTTTAGCTTTATAGCTTTTACTCCAGTAGCACTTCTTCCCATTTCTCTGACATCTTCCTCTTTGAATCTAATAGCCATTCCCATAGATGTTACTACTATCACTTCTTTATTTCCATCTGTTTTTCTAACAGCTATTAATTCATCATCTTCCTTAAGCTTAATGGCTATTAATCCATTTCTTCTAATGTTCTTAAATTCTTCCATCTTTGTCTTTTTTATAATGCCGTATTTTGTTATAAAAACAAGATTGCTTTCTGGATCATAATTTTCTATAGGTATTACAGCAGTTATAAATTCATCTTTTGCTAAATTTAATAAATTAATTATAGCACTTCCCTTTGATTGCCTTTTTCCTTCAGGTATATCATAAGCCTTTAATAAATATGCTTTACCTTTATTCGTAAAGAACAATATGTTGTCATGGGTAGAAGTTATAAATAGATTCTCAACAAAATCATTTTCTTTTGTAGTAAGACCTGTAATACCTTTACCTCCTCTTTTTTGGGTCTTATAAGTACTTTCAGGTATTCTCTTTATATATCCACTATGAGTCAAAGTGATAATAACATCTTCCTCTTCAATCATATCTTCTATATCTATATCATCCGGTGCAGGCATTATCTTTGTTCTTCTTTCATCCCCGAATTTTTCCTTTATTTCAAGCAATTCAGTTTTTATAATCTCTAATATTAGCCTTTCACTGCCCAGTATTTCCTTTAATCTGTTAATTTCCTTAATAAGACCTTCATATTCCTCTTCCAGCTTTTCTCTTTCTAATCCTGTTAATCTTCTCAATCTCATATCAAGGATAGCTTGAGCTTGTATCTCTGAAAGACCAAATGTCTCTATTAGCCTTACTTTAGCTACTGATTCTTCTTTAGAGCTTCTTATTATGTTTATAACTTCATCTATATTATCTATTGCTATCTTTAACCCTTCTACTATATGAGCTCTTTCCTCTGCTTTCTTTAAATCATATTGAGTTCTTCTTATAATTATCTCCTTTTGATAATCAATATAATGTGTGAGCATCTTTTTCAAGCTCAATATTTTAGGCTCATCATCTACAAGAGCAAGCATTATAATACCATAGGTGATTTGCAATTGAGTTTGCTTATATAGATTATTAAGAACCACATTTGCATTTGCATCCCTTTTAAGTTCTATAACAATTCTCATACCTTCTCTGTCAGACTCATCTCTTAAATCAGCTATTCCTTCTATTTTCTTATCTCTTACAAGTTCTGCTATCTTCTCTATTAATCTTGCTTTATTAACCTGGTAAGGAAGTTCTGTTACAATTATTCTTGTTTTACCCCTATTACCTTCTTCTATATTTGCTACTGCTCTTAGTGTGATTTTACCTCTTCCAGTTTTATATGCAGACCTAATACCTTCCTTACCCATTATAAGGGCTCCTGTTGGAAAATCAGGTCCTTTTATGGTTCTCATTAATTCTTCAGTACTTATTGAAGGGTCGTCTATTAACATTATTATTCCATCTATTACTTCTATTAAGTTATGAGGTGGAATATTTGTAGCCATACCTACAGCAATACCTGATGAACCATTTACCAGTAGATTTGGAAACCTGCTGGGTAGTGTTACAGGCTCCTTTAAAGTCTCATCAAAGTTAGGCCTAAATTCTATTGTATCCTTGTTTATATCTCTAATCATTTCCGATGCTAATTTTGTCATTCTAACTTCTGTATAACGCATAGCTGCAGGGCTATCTCCATCTATGGAACCAAAGTTTCCATGGCCATCTACCAATAGATATCTTGTATTGAAATTCTGTGCAAGTCTTACCATTGCATCATATACAGAAGAATCTCCATGAGGATGATATTTACCAAGTACATCTCCTACTATTCTGGCAGACTTTCTATATGGTTTATCATAAGTTACTCCCAGTTCACTCATAGCATAAAGTATTCTTCTATGAACAGGCTTTAAACCATCTCTAACATCTGGAAGAGCTCTACTTACAATTACAGACATAGCATAGTCTAGATATGATTTTTTCATTTCATCTTCTATTTTTATCTTTATTATGTTGCTTCCATTATCCATATTATCCATAAAATACTTCACTCCTCAGCTATATATCTAGGTTTCTTACTAATTTTGCATTTTGTTCTATGAAGTCTCTTCTTGGTTTTACTTTATCTCCCATCAATGTGGTAAATATATCATCAGCTGCTCTTGCATCTTCTATACTAACTTTTAACAGTATTCTGTTTTCCGGATTCATTGTTGTCTCCCAAAGCTGTTCAGGGTTCATCTCTCCAAGACCTTTGTATCTCTGTATAGTATAATTTCCTCTTCCTATTTCATTTAGCAGTTTTTCAAGTTCTTCATCGCTATAAGCATAGTATTCTGATTTACCTTTCGATACCTTATATAATGGTGGTTGTGCTATATATATATTTCCATTTTCAATTAGCTTTCTCATATATCTATAAAAGAAGGTTAATAGCAAAGTCCTTATATGTGCACCATCAACATCCGCATCAGTCATTATTATTATCTTTCCATATCTTAACTTTTCTAAGTCAAAATCTTTACCAATGCCAGTACCAAAGGCTGCTATCATAGCTCTAATTTCATCATAATCCAATATTTTATCCAGCCTTGCTTTCTCCACGTTCATAATCTTACCTCTTAAAGGAAGTATTGCCTGATTTTTTCTGTCTCTTCCCTGTTTAGCACTTCCGCCTGCTGAATCTCCCTCAACTAAAAAAATTTCAGTTACTTCTATATCATCTTCCTGACAATCTGCAAGTTTTCCTGGTAAAGTGGTATTATCCAATATACTCCTCTTTCTTGAAATCTCTCTAGCCCTTCTTGCTGCTTCTCTTGCTCTAGATGCACTTATTGCTTTTTCCAGAATTATCTTTCCTTCATTTGGATGTTCTTCAAGATAGCTATTTAGATGATCATAGACTATAGATTCTACTATACCCTTTACTTCACTGTTTCCAAGTTTAGTCTTAGTTTGTCCTTCAAATTGTGGTTCAGTCAGTTTGACAGATAATACCGCAGTTAACCCTTCTCTAACATCTTCTCCCTGAAGATTCTCATCTTTTTCCTTTAAAAAGTTATACTTTCTTCCATAGTCATTTATTGCTTTAGTTAAAGCTGATCTTAGACCACTTAGATGAAATCCGCCTTCTTCAGTATTTATATTGTTTGCAAATGTATATATATTTTCAGAATAGGAATCTGTATATTGAAGTGCTAATTCAACAACAGTATTGTCTTTTGTATCCTCAAAATACAAAATCTCCTTATGAAGTGGATTCTTATCTTTATTTAAGTATTCAACAAAGGACCTCAACCCACCTTCATAGTGAAATACTTCCTTTGTTCCTGTTCTCTTATCTTCTAATGTAATTTTAACACCCTTATTCAAGAAAGACATCTCTCTAAGTCTGTATTGGAGAGTATTATAGTCAAATTCAGTAGTATTAAATATTTCTTTATCAGGTTTAAATGAAATAGTTGTACCAGTATGGTCTGCATCTCCAATTACTTCAAGTTCAGTTACAGGTATTCCTCTTTCAAATTTCTGCATATATTCTTTTCCGTTTCTTTTTACCTTAGCAATAAGCCATTCTGAAAGAGCATTTACTACTGATACACCAACTCCATGCAATCCTCCAGAAACTTTATATGCAGAATTGTTAAACTTTCCTCCTGCATGGAGAATTGTTAGAACTGTCTCTACTGTTGATTTTCCTGTTTGAGGATGTATTTCTACAGGTATTCCACTACCATTATCTTCTACTGTTATGGAGTTATCCTTACCAATAATTACATTTATAGTATCGCATACTCCAGCAAGCGCTTCATCTATGCTATTATCTACCACCTCATATACCAAATGATGAAGCCCCTTTTCCCCTGTACTCCCTATATACATACCTGGTCTTTTTCTAACTGGCTCTAATCCTGTAAGCACTTGAATTTCTTCAGCTGTATATATTCTTCCATTATTATCTTTAGCCATTTTTATACCTCCAATCTTGTCTCCAAATCTTTGAATCTTTTAAGTAGAGTAGTAGATGATATATTAGAAATATATATCTTATATTTTTTCCTTGAAGTTTTTCTATTTCTATTTATCTTATTATCACAAGTAATTATATAGCTTTTTATATCCTTTGCCTCTTTATTTACTAACTCACTGGATTCTAGCATTTTTTTTATATATCTGTTATTCTCTCCTAGAACTAATTTTTTTGCATTCAATATAACAATTATGTCTCTTTTAGGTATATAAATATTTTCACCGATATTAAGGAACATCAAATCTACTCCTCACCTTTTATACTTCCATTTTCTATATAAAATATGGATTTATTATTACTAATAAGTTCGTTTAAGTTATCTATATCTGTTGATGTTATAAGTGTTTGAGTGTTGTTAATAGAATTAATAAGATATTTTCTTCTATCAGAATCTAATTCAGAAAAAACGTCATCTAATAGCAAAACAGGATAAGTTCCCCTATCTATTTTAATTATCTCCACTTCAGATAATTTTATCGCTAATACAATTGTTCGCTGCTGTCCTTGGGAAGCAAATATTCTCGAATCAACATTGTTTATATAAATATTTATATCATCCCTATGAGGTCCTATTGAAGTTATACCTGTAATCATATCCTTATCTCTATTTTCAATAAGGCTTTTAAAAAAGCTTTTTTCTATTTCCTTTTTATCCAAACCCTTATAATTAATAGTTGAACTATAGCTTATATTTAATCTCTCTTTACTTAAAGTTAACTTATCGTGGATACTTGAAGATATTTTAGATAACTTGTCTATGAATTCAATTCTGGAAATTATAATTTCAGTACCTATATTTGCAAGCTGCATATCAAATATTTCTAATAGATTATTAATGTCATTTTTGCTTTTATCTGACTTTAAAAGATTATTCCTTTGAAACAGAATTTTATTATATCTGTTTATGTTATACTTGTAAATAGGCCTAATTTGAGAAATACTCATATCTAAAAATAGTCTTCTTTCATTTGGGCTTCCTTTTACCAATGATAAATCATCAGGTGAAAATATAACTATATTTAGGCCGCTATCAAGTTCTCGTTGTTTATTTAACTCTAATTTGTTTATTTTTATCCTCTTGGGATTATCTCTATCCAATTTTATCTCAATTAGCTTTTCACTTTGGCCAACTTCTATTATTGAACCAATATAGGCTTCCTTTTTATTAAAATTTATAAGCTCCCTATCTCTATTGGTCCTAAAAGATTTTCCCGTTGCACACATATAAACTGCTTCCAATAGATTAGTTTTACCTTGGGCATTTTTTCCTATAAATATATTAATTTTGTCATCTAATTCTAAAAATATATTTTTATAATTTCTAAAATTAATAAGCCTTAGGTTTTTGACATTCAATAGAAGCACCTCTCAAAAATTGTTTATAAGTTATAAATCCTCAACCATTTTGGTTGAGGCTTTAATTACTCCCTTCATATTATATCACAATAAACTTATTTATATCTTTGATTTCTACAATATCTCCTCTTCTAATCTTTTTACCTCTCTCCTTTACAGTTTGTCCATTTACAGAAACTATTCCCTCACTTATTAACAATTTGCTTTCTCCACCTGTTTGAGTTATTCCTGTAAATTTCAACAGTTGGTCAAGTTTTATAAATTCCGTTTTTATTTCTACTTCTCTCATATCTTTCTCCTCATAATTAATTATTGTACAATCCAGATTAACTAAATAATTATACGTTATAAGCTGGACTAATAATCCTCTTGAGCTAACCTCACAGGCAATACTAAATAAGTATATTCTATATCATCTACTGGCTTAATTATACAAGGATTTAAACTTCCCATAAACAATAGCTCTATCTTTTCTGAATCAATAACTTTAATTCCATCTAGAAGATATTTAGAATTAAATGCTATGTTTATATTATCCCCTTTCTTTTCTGAAGAAATTCTCTCGTTTACATTTCCAATTTCAGTATTGGATTTTATAAATACTAAGTTATCCTTAATATTGAGTCTTATTAAGTTTGCTTTTTCCTCTTTAGCTAAAAGGCTTGCTCTTTCCAGGCTGTCTTGAAATGATTTTCTATCTACTATTACGCTTGTCTTATGTTCCTGCCTTATTATATCCTTATAATTTAAAAATTGGCCTTCAAGAAGTCTTGATGACACTATAGTATCTCCTAGATTAAAAATTACATTTCCTGGAGCTGTAGATATAGTTATATTTTCTTCCTCATCGTCTAAAATCTTACTTAATTCATTTAATACCCTTCCAGGAATAACTATTTTTATATTTTCACTACAATCTACAGGAATACTTCTTAGTGACAGCCTATATCCATCTAATGCAACAAAAGAACCAATTCCATTATCTATCTCCAATAAAACACCAGTTAAAATAGGCCTTGTTTCATCTTGAGCAGTAGCAAATACTGTTTGTCTTATAGCTGATTTAAATAAATCCTTTGGAATTGTAAATGAACTTTCATCTCTTATGGATGGCAGTTCAGGATATTCATTAGAATTGTTTCCTAATATGTTGAATTCAGAGTCTTCACATTTTATATTGATATTGTTATCCTTTACTTCAATGGAAATTGGTGATTCAGGAAGCTTTCTTACTATATCTCCAAAAATTCTAGCGTTAATTACTATTGAACCTTCTTCAATAATATTACAGTCCAGATATGATTCTATACCTATTTCCAAATCAGTTGATGTTAACTTTAACTTATCCTCATATGCTTCCATCAGTATACCATCTAAAATTTGTAATGTAGTTCTGGAAGAAATACCTTTTTGAACTATTCCTATATGACTAGATAATGTTTTTTGATTAACCTGTATTTTCAATTAAAATCCTCCTTTTCTGTAAGTGAAAGATAGATATAACGATATACTAACTATAGTAATAGTAGTAGGGGCTGTGAATATGTTGATAATTATGTTTAGAACGATTATTATAACATTTATAAAATTTATTAACATGTTGATAAATTAATTATGAATTTTTAAATTATCCACAAGTAAAATAAGCAAATTTTTTTAAAAAACTATTCACAGTATACTAACAGCAGTATTAACATTTTTTGTTGATTATTCTCCTTTTATGTTCTTTATAATGCTATTTATTCTGTTTTTGAAGTCATCGTCATTAGCTATATCTTCTGTAATCTTGTCGTAAGCATGTATAACTGTAGTATGGTCTCTTCCACCAAATTCTTCTCCTATCTTTGGAAGGGATAAATCAGTTAGCTCTCTAGTGAGATACATAGCGATCTGTCTTGGATATGCTATGGCTTTGGTTCTTTTCTTGGAATTGAAGTCCTCCATTTTTATGCTGAATTCTTTAGAAACAGCTTCTTTGATTAAATCCACGGTAATCTTACGAGGTTTGTTGGTTGAGATTATATCTTTTAAAGCTTCTTCTGCTAATTCTACTGTAACATCCTTATTTGTTAAAGATGAGTAAGCAACTATTCTGATTAGAGCTCCTTCCAGTTCTCTTATGTTTGATTGAATCTTTGAAGCTATATATAGCATTACATCATCAGAAACATCTATATTCTCTACTTTTGCTTTCTTCTTCAATATTGCAATCCTAGTTTCTAAGTCAGGTGGCTGAATATCAGATATTAGGCCCCATTCAAATCTTGATCTTAATCTATCCTCAAGTGTAGGTATTTCCTTAGGAGGTCTATCACTTGAAATGACAATTTGCTTATTAGCATCATGAAGAGCATTAAAAGTATGAAAGAATTCTTCCTGAGTACTCTCTTTTCCGGCAATAAACTGGATATCGTCAATCAACAGTACATCAACGTTTCTGTATTTATTTCTAAACTGATTATTTTTATCGTCTCTTATAGAATTAATTAACTCATTTGTAAATTTTTCACTGGAAACATAAACTACTTTAGCATTAGGTGTCTGATTTAATATATAATGGCCAATTGCATGCATTAAGTGGGTTTTACCTAGCCCTACACCTCCGTATATAAATAAAGGGTTATATGCCTGAGCTGGTGCTTCAGCTACAGCCAAAGAGGCAGCATGAGCAAATCTGTTGCTATTTCCTATTACAAAGGTATCAAAGGTGTATTTTGGATTTAATTGTGATCTTTGAGTTGTTTTAGTATTGTTATTAAAAACAGATTGTCCTATGTTAATGTTTATATCTTCACCTGGAATAGTAAATTGAATTTCATATTCTTTTTTTGATACTTGTTTTATGGCATTTTTGATTAAGTTTAAGTATCTGCCTTCTAATATACCTTTTGTAAACTCATTTGGAGCAGCTAAAATGACTTTATTTTCAGTTATAGCAATAGGTTTTATAGTTTTAAGCCATGTATTAAAGCTTACTTCTGTTAATTCCACTTTTATAAGCTTAAGAACTTCATTCCAGATGATTTCTAAATCAGAACTCATAATATAATTCCTCCTATTTTATGTAAAATTATAACCATTAAATATTTTTTTAAACGTATATGCTAAAGTAATAAACAAAATTATCCACAAATAGATATTAAATTATTATATTAAAATTTAATAAAAAATGGAATAATAATTGTGGATAAGTTATCAACAAAATGTTGAAATAAATTATATTAAATGTATTAATCAATATTATCCACAAAAATGTAGATAATATTGATGTGGATAAAAATAAGGCAAAATACCAATTATGAAGGAATTTTTTTATAAAACACAACAAATTTATTCACAATTTTATCAACAACATGTGTATAACTAGTAGATATTTGTAAGGAATAAATTTTATCCACATCTCATTTTATAATATCAAATATTACAAATTATATCAACAATATTATCCACAATATTAAGAGGCTGTTAATAACTAATACTGTGGATATGAATAATTTAATTTTCTTGACATATAATCTTCCTACAAATATAATCTATAGTAGTATTCATGTTTTCTTTAGCAGAAAACCATAATGATTTCTATAGATGTTATAGTATTGAAGGGGGTGTTATACGATGAAAAGGACGTATCAACCAAAAAAGAGACAAAGAAGTAAAGAGCATGGGTTTAGAAAAAGAATGAGTACAAGAGCTGGTAGAAGAGTATTAAAAAGTAGAAGAAATAAGGGCAGAAAGAGATTGTCAGCTTAAGGCCGCAAAAAGTGGCCTTTTTGTTTACGAGGAGATTGTGATGGATAAAAGGCTAAGACTAAGAAGTAATGAAGATTTTAAAAGAGTATATAAACACGGAAAAAGTTATTGGAATAGGAACCTGGTTATATATCTTAGAAAAAATGAGCTTGGATATTCGAGGATTGGTTTTACTGTAACAAAAAAAGTTGGTAATAGCGTTGTAAGAAATAAAGTAAGAAGGCGAATGAGAGAGATAATTAGGAAAAATATTGATAAAATAAGCGGAGAATATGATATAATACTAGTACCTAAGAAAAATGTTGTAGATATAGATTATCAGACGTTAGAAAGCGCAATAATTCATATTTTTAAGATAGCTGGTTTGTTAAAGGATACAGGTGAATAGAATGGCTAAAATAGCTATTTTAATAATAAGATTTTATCAAAATTATATTTCTAAGTATATTTTACTGGGAAGTCATTGTAGATTTTATCCAACTTGTTCACAATACTCTCTTGAAGCATACCAAAAGTATGGTTTTCTTAAAGGCACTTATTTGACTATTAGAAGGATTTTAAGGTGTCATCCCTTTAACAAAGGAGGATATGATCCATTAAAATGATTGGGGGTTAATTCATGACATTTTTAGGTAATTTATTAGGAAGCATTATGAAATTAATATTCGACTTAGTATCAAAAGTAGGAACTGAGACTAAAACAATTTCTTATTATGGAATCACTATTATTATAACTACGATCATATTTAGATTAATTCTTTTGCCAGTGAGTTTACATCAAAGCAAATCTACTAAAAAGATGAATGATTTACAACCAAAAATAAAAGAGATTCAACAGAAATATAAAAATGACCCACAGACTCAAAATGCAAAATTATTACAGCTTTATAAGGAAAATAATTATAATCCAATGTCAGGATGTTTGATTCTACTAATCCAATTTCCTATAATAATTGCAATGTTTAATGTTTTAAGAGGACCTGTACAATTTGTTTTTAAAGACCAGGCATTATATGATTCTATAAACAAAGGTTTTCTTTGGATTCCTGATTTAGGTAAACCAGACCCTTATTTATGGGGACTACCTCTATTAGCGGGATTGACTACCTATATTCAAAGTAAGCTAATGATGGCTAAAAGCAGTCAAGGTAATGAACAGGCAGAGTCTACTCAAAAAATGATGAATCTATTCCTTCCATTTTTCATATTTTGGGCTGCAAGATCTTTTGCAGCAGGCTTAGCATTGTACTGGGTTATGAGTAATATATTCCAGATTGTTCAGCAAATAATAGTAAATAGGTCTTTGGGTAATGTTAAGGAGGAGACTAAATAGTATGAAATCCGTTGTAAAGGTTTCGAAAACTGTTGAAGGGGCAATTAAAGAGGCTTTAGAAGAGCTACAAGTAAGTAGAAATGATGTAGAAGTGGAAGTGTTAGAAGAGCCTAGTAAAGGACTTTTTGGATTAATTGGTACTAAGGATGCAGCAGTAAGAGTGACTGTAATAAATGACCCAGTAGAAACAGCAGAGAACTTTTTAAACAAGGTACTTTTATGCATGAATATCAAAGCTAATGTTTCTGTTAAAAAAGAAGGCTCACAAATGTATGTTGATATTATTGATATTGATTCTTCAGATATGGGTATCATTATTGGAAAAAGAGGGAATACTTTAGATGCAATACAGTATTTATTAAGTCTTACAGTGAATAAGAATAGATCAGATTATATTAAGGTATTAATTGATATAATGGGATATAGAAAGAAAAGAGAGGATACTTTAATAAAACTAGCAAATAAGATGGCTGAAAAATCAAGATACACTCATAAGCCAATAAAACTTGAACCAATGAACCCCTATGAGAGAAGGATTATACATTCAGCATTACAAAATGTTAGTGGAGTTACTACTTATAGCGAAGGAGAAGAACCTTATAGAAGAGTAGTTATTCAGGCTAAATAATTTAGAGAAACCCAGTTTAAAACTGGGTTTCTCTTATATGAAGAAAGGTACGGTGAATAATATGAGTGATACAATTGCAGCTATTTCTACTGCAATAGGAGAAGCTGGAATTGGAATAGTAAGATTAAGTGGAAAAAAATCTATTGAAATTGCAAATAAGGTTTTTAAAGGTAAAAAGGTTGATAAGCTAGAAGAAGCTGAAAATAGAAAGTTAACTTATGGACATATAGTTGACCCTGAAACAGGGCAAATAATAGACGAGGTATTGATAGTGTATATGAAAGAGCCTTATACCTATACCAGAGAGAATATTGTAGAAATATATTGTCATGGAGGAGTTATATCTGTAAGAAGAATACTGGAGGCTGTATTAAACTGTGGAGCAAGGTTGGCAGAGCCTGGGGAATTTACTAAACGTGCATTTTTGAACGGAAGATTGGATTTAGCTCAATCAGAAGCAGTAATAGATTTAATAAGAGCCAAAACTGATAAATCACTTCAAGTATCCTTGAACCAATTAGAAGGTGGTCTTTCCAAAAAAATAAGAGATATTAGAAGTTTGCTACTTGAAATACTAGCACACATAAATGCATCAATAGACTTTTCAGAAGAAGATATTGAAGATATGGCATATGTTGAACTAGAGCAAAAAGCAAAATTAGTTAAATATGAAATAGAAAAGCTTCTTCAAACTGCAGAAAGAGGTAAAATACTAAGGGACGGTTTAAATACTGTAATATTGGGAAAACCTAATGTTGGTAAATCATCACTATTAAATTCTATTTTAAGAGAAAACAGAGCTATAGTTACAAATGTACCGGGTACCACAAGGGATATTATTGAAGAATATATGAACATTGATGGTATACCTCTAAAAATAATAGACACAGCAGGTATAAGAACTACAGATGATATAGTGGAGAAGATAGGAGTAGATAAAGCTAAAGAAATGGTAAAAAAAGCAGATTTGATAATAGCAGTTTTTGATATATCAAATGAACTTTCAGAAGAGGATTATGAGATTATTGAGCTTATAAAAGATAAAAAAGCAATAGTATTATTAAATAAATCAGATCTGCCAAAAAAATACGATAAAGAATATTTTGAAAAACTATTGCCTAATAAGACTATAATATACACCTCTATTATAAAAGATATTGGAGTAAGTGATTTGGAAGAAGAAATTAAGCATTTGTTTTACTCTGGAAATATTGATATAGAAAGTGATATAGTAATTACAAACATGAGGCATAAAAATCAGTTAGTTAAAGCAAAGAAAAATATAGAGGATGGAATAGAAGGGATTAAAGCAAATATTCCACTGGATTGTGTAGAAGTTGATATTAAAGCATGTTGGGAGAACTTAGGTGAGATATCTGGTGATACTATAGGTGAAGATATATTAGATAAGATATTTTCTGATTTCTGCATAGGTAAATAGGTAAAGGGAGGAAAAAAAGATATATGGGAGAAATAAAAGGATATGATGCAGGAAATTATGATGTAATCGTAATAGGAGCTGGTCATGCAGGATGTGAAGCTGCTTTGGCTTCTGCTAGAATTGGAATGAAAACTTTAATGCTAACTATGAATCTTGAATCAATTGCAGATATGCCATGCAATCCAAATGTTGGTGGAACAGGTAAGGGGCACCTAGTTAGAGAAATAGATGCCTTAGGTGGAGAAATGGCTTTAAATATTGATAAGGCATGTATTCAGAGTAGAATGCTAAACACTTCCAAAGGTCCTGCAGTACATTCTTTAAGAGTACAGGCAGATAAGAAAAAATACCATATGGAGATGAAAAAGGTAATAGAAAATCAACCAAATCTTGACCTAATGCAGGGAGAAGTAATTGATATATTGGTAGAAAATAATGAAGTAAAGGGTGTTATGACCAGAACAGGTGGTATTTATAGTTCTAAAGCAGTAATACTTGCTACTGGTACTTATTTAAAGGGAAGGATATATATAGGTGAAGTAAATTTTGAAAGTGGACCAAGTGGATATTCTCCTTCAAATCTACTTTCAGAATCATTAAAAAGATTAGGTATAGAATTGAGAAGGTTTAAAACTGGTACACCAGCAAGGGTTCATAGAGATACAATAGATTTTGAAAAGATGGAAATACAGCCTGGTGATAAAGAAGTAATACCATTTTCTTTTATGAATATGGATAAAGGTTTTCACATAGACCAAGTACCATGTTATTTAACATATACAACAGAAAAAACAAAAGAAATTATTAACAAAAATCTTAAGCGTTCTCCTCTTTATGCAGGAGAGATAAAAGGTGTAGGACCAAGATATTGTCCTTCTATAGAGGATAAAATAGTTAGATTCTCTGACAGGGACAAACATCAGGTATTTATAGAGCCGGAAGGATTGGATACAAAGGAGATGTATGTACAAGGTGTAAGTTCATCATTACCGGAAGAAGTTCAGAAAGAAATGTATAAAACAATAATTGGGCTTGAAAATGTTAAATTTATGAGGCCAGCATATGCAATTGAATATGATTGCATTGATCCTACAATTTTAAAGAGGACATTGGAGCATAAAAAAATAAAAAATTTATTTTTTGCAGGTCAAATAAATGGTTCTTCAGGCTACGAAGAAGCAGCAGCACAAGGACTTATTGCGGGCATAAATGCTGCAATGAATATTAAGGGTAAAGAGCCTTTTATACTTGATAGATCTGAAGCATATATTGGTGTATTAATAGATGATTTAGTAACTAAAGGTACTAATGAACCATATAGGATGATGACGGCAAGAGCAGAGTATAGATTAACATTAAGGCAGGATAATGCAGATTTAAGGCTCACAAAGAAAGGTTATGAAATAGGTCTTGTAACTGAAGAGAGATATAAAAAAACCATAAAGAAAAAGGAACTAATTGATACAGAACTGGATAGACTAAAAAGAGTAATGATAACACCAACAGAAAAAAATAATAATATTTTAATAGACTTAGGAAGTTCAGCAATAAAGAATCCATTAAGCTTATATGATTTAGTAAAAAGACCTGAATTAACATATGATACTTTAAAAATACTAGATGAGAATAGACCAGAATTACCACGAGAAATAAGGCTACAAGTTGAAATCCATATAAAATATGAAGGTTACATTAAAAAACAGATGATGCAAATTGAGCAATTCAAAAAACTAGAAGATAAAAAGCTTCCTTTGGATTTTGATTATTCAAAGATTAGAGGATTAAGCAATGAAGCTATGCAAAAATTGAATCAGATAAAACCGGATTCTGTAGGTCAAGCATCAAGAATTTCAGGTGTCTCACCTGCTGATATTAATGTGCTTTTGATATATTTGGAGCAAAAAAGAAGAGAAAAGAAGGAGAGTAGCAATGACTGATGTGAGCACTTTAATTAAAGGGGCTAAAGAATTAGGATATGAAATAGGACAAAATGAAATAAAGCAATTTATATCCTATAAAGAGCTTTTAAAGGAATGGAATCAAAAAATAAATATTACTTCTATTACTGATGATATTGAAATTGATATAAAGCATTTTATTGATAGTATTACGCCTTTAACAACTAATTTAATAAAAGATAATATGAAGATAATCGATATAGGTACAGGAGGAGGATTTCCTGGAATTCCAATAAAAATTATAGAAAAGGATTTAGAAATGGTATTATTAGATAGTACCATGAAGAGAATTAATTTTTTAAATGAAGTAATAGAAGAATTAGGTTTAAAAAATATTAAAGCTATCCATGGAAGAGCTGAAGAGCTTGGAAGAGATATCAGTTATAGGGAAAAGTTTGATGTAGCAATATCAAGAGCAGTAGCATCCTTAAATACATTGAGTGAGTACTGTCTTCCATATGTAAGAGTTGGAGGATATTTTATTTCCATGAAGGGATCTGATATTGAAGAAGAAGTAAATGAAGCAGAAAATAGTATAAAAATATTAGGTGGAAAAGTAAAGGATATTAAAACTTTTCAAATTCCATTAAGCAATATAAAGCATAGCTTGATAATTATAGAAAAAATAAAAGAGACTCCGACAAAATATCCTAGAGGAGGAGGAAAACCAAAGAAAAAACCACTATAATTTCAATTTATTTGTCGAGCGAAAGTTTGGGAAATTAGAAGGAAATAATTTTTATATATAGAATAATATAAACTAATAATAAAATGATTATTGGGAGTGGATAATCTAATGAAAAATATTCAATCAGAGATAAAGTATATACCCATAGAGTCCATTAAACCAAATCCATACCAACCACGAAAAGATTTTAATCAGAAAGCTTTAGAAGAATTAAGTCAATCTATAAAGTCTTTCGGATTAATACAGCCTATAAGTGTTAGAAAACTGCAAGATAATAGTTATGAATTGATTGCAGGTGAAAGAAGGTTAAGAGCATCTGAATTAGCAAACCTTAAAGAAATACCTGCAATTATAGTAGAATATAGAGATAGTGAATCAGCAATGATTGCCTTAATAGAAAATTTACAGAGAGAAGATTTGAATTTTTTAGAGGAAGCAGAAGGCTATAGAAATTTAATAGAAGATCATGGATTTACTCAACAGCAGCTAGCAGAAAAAATAGGAAAAAGCCAATCTACAATTGCTAATAAGTTAAGGCTTTTAAAATTACCTGATGATATTAAAAAGGACTTACTTGATAATAATTTGACTGAAAGACATGGACGAGCATTGCTAAAACTTCCTGATTATGAACTACAAAGGAAGATTCTAGATAGAATTATTAGAGATGAGTTAAATGTAAATAAAACTGAAAAACTTGTAAACGATGTTTTGGATGATTTAATAAAACAAGGAGTTAAAGAAAAGAAAAAGAGAAATATTAAAGGGTTAATTAGTACAAGAATATATATTAATACTATAAAGAATGCCTTTAAAGCTATAAAAGAAAGCGGAGTAGATGCAAAATATAAAGAACAAGATAAAGGTGAATATTTAGAAGTAATAATACAGATACCTAAATAAAATGTTCCACGTGGAACATTTTTTTATCTTTAAGAAAAATATTTGATATAATAGTATAGCAAAGAACAATATAAGTGTCATAGAAGGGGGGGTAGCAATTTAAGAATAATTGCGATTTATATGATTACTTTAGAAACTGAAAGATTAATAATGAGAAGGTTTTATATGAACGATGTAAATGATGTATATGATTATTCAAGTAATCCTAATGTAGGCCCTAATGCAGGATGGAAACCTCATAAAAACAAAGGGGAAACTATGGCAATTATTATTGAATTTATAAAAGGCAATGAAGTATGGGCAATTGTAGATAAAGAAAAGAACAAAGTTATAGGTTCTATAGGATTACATAAGGATAGAAAAAGAGAATTAAAAAATGCAAAAATGATAGGATATGTACTGTCTGAAGATTACTGGGGCAAAGGATATGCAACTGAAGCTGCTAAAAGAGTAATAAAATATGGATTTGAAGAATTAGGTTTAGAAGTAATAAGTGTATATCATTATCCCTATAATATACGTTCAAAAAGAGTAATAGAAAAATGTGGTTTTAAATATGAAGGAATATTGAGAAAAGCATCAGTATTATATGATGGTAGTATATATGATGATGTATGTTATTCAATGACAAAAGAAGATTATTATGATATGACAGGTAGGTAAATAATAAGGAGTGGGAACTATGTATGAACAGGATTACATAATGAGACTAGTTAGAGATTTGGTAAGATTTATTGCAAGAACATTTTTGCATAAAGATGATGTTGAATACAACGTATTAGATGAAGAAAATTTATCTCAGTCAGATTTATTACATAAACAGATTATAGTTTTATTAAAACAAGGAAGAATTAATGAGGCAGAAAATATGCTCTTTGAAGAGCTAGATGTAGAAAATGCAAAATATCTGGAGTTGGCAATTGATTTTTATAACAGATTAAATGAAATGGATGATGAATTTCTTGAAGATAATAACTTCTCTAGACAGGAAGTTGAAGAAGGACTAAAAGAAGTAATAAAAAGATTTGGTATTACTATATAGAGTATTTTATATAAAAATGCTATGAAATTTGGAGTGGTTTTTATGATAGAGTATATAACAGATCTAAATAAAATAGGACCAAAGGATTTAAAAGGATTTTTTGCTGGATGGAAGAAGCCTTTAACTGAGTATGAACACTTCGAAATACTTAAAAACAGTAGTTATTTTGTAATTGCATATGATACAAATAAATCAAAGGTAGTTGGATTCATAAATGCATTAAGTGATAATGTAAACTTTGCTTTTATACCTATGATAGAGGTTTTGCATGAATATCAACATCAAGGAATTGGTAGTAATCTTATGAGAAGAATGCTGAAATTATTAGATAATATTACCTGTATAGATTTAACTTGTGATGAAGAAATGCAAAGCTTCTACGAGCAATTTGGTATGATGAAATCTAATGGAATGATTATAAGAAAATATATATAAAATTACATTTAAATGAGATAAAACATTATATGTAATTATATAAATTAAAAGGAATAGAATAAATGCAATTTTATTTTGAAAGAAGTATATAGTATTGTTCCTGCAAGTAAAAGCATAATTTGAAAAGAGTATATAGTATTTTCTTGAAATAAATATAGATTTCAATAAAAATTGAAGACAAAGATAAAAAGAGTAAAATTTTAGAAAAATAGAAAGCAAATACAGATAAATATTAATATTAGTAGTGGAAGAAGTAGAAAAATTTGAATTTAGATAATAAATTATGAATCATAAGAGAGAAAATTCACAGATGAGTAAATCTTATATAAAAAGGTGAGAAAAGGAAATATGAAAGAAGATATTAAGAATCTAATTGGAAAATGTGGTTTCTTTTGTGGAAGTTGCCCTACTTATGCAGAAGGTAAATGTACAGGTTGTATTACAGCACATTCAAAGGGAGATTGCTATACACTTGATTGTGTAAGTGAAAAGAAAATAGATTTTTGTGGTTTGTGTGAGGAATTTCCTTGTAATGAGATAATGACCAGAGAAAGAACTACAGTATTAGATTTGAGATGGCTAAAATGGAAAAAGCAGCAGAAATCTATATAAGCTAAAAAGTAACTATGAGGTAAAAATGTTCCACGTGGAACATTTTTATTTTTTTCTAATTTTTCATTGATTATATCATTTTCTCTTTGGCAGGAGATGAATAGAAAAATAATTCCTAATAATACAAACAATATGATACAATATAATCAGTATCGAAAATTTTGTTCAAAAGATAAGTAAAGAAAATAATGTAAAAGCATTATTTAAAATAAACAATTCAAAACACCTCTGCACAATATATAAGTGCCCTAGGTATAAGGAAAAAGAATTTAATATAATAGATTTAGCTAAAGCCGGAAAATTACGTATTCATATGTGTAGAGGAAAATATAAGGTAATTGTCTGAAATTTATAAGATAGAGTTGTCATATAATATATTTGAATTAGGAGTTAAAGTTATGGCTAATGTTAGTAAAGAACATTATTGAGGTGATTAGATGGGCCGAGTAATTACAGTATTTAATCAGAAAGGCGGAGTTGGTAAAACTACTTCTGTAATAAATTTGGCTGCAGCCTTAGGTAAAAAGAATAAAAAAATATTAGTAATAGATATAGATCCCCAAGGAAATGCAACAAGCGGATTAGGAATTGATAAAAAAAGCCTTCAGGTTTCCATGTATGATGTACTTATAAATGACGTGGATATGAAAACTGTTATAAAAAATTCATCTGCACAAAATGTTGATGTTGTACCTTCAAATGTAGATTTAGCAGGTGCAGAAATAGAGCTAATAGAAAAAGAAGGAAGAGAGCTAACTTTAAGGAAATCATTAAATGGAGTTAAAAAGAACTATGATTTTGTCTTTATTGATTGTCCTCCATCACTTGGTTTATTGAGTATAAATGGATTATCAGCTTCAGATAGTGTAATTATACCAATTCAATGTGAGTATTATGCTCTGGAAGGAGTTAGCCAGCTTGTAGAAACCATAATGCTTGTTAAAAGAAGCTTAAATCCTGATTTAGAAATAGAAGGAGTTATCCTAAGTATGTTTGATGGTAGGACAAATCTTTCCATTCAGGTTGTAGAAGAGGTAAAAAAATATTTCAAAGGCAAAGTCTATACTTCAATTATCCCAAGAAATGTAAGGCTTGCAGAAGCTCCTAGTTATGGATTATCTGTTATAGATTATGATGCTAAATCTAAAGGTGCTGAAGCATATAGAGAGTTGGCTGAAGAGTTTCTATATTTGTTAGAGGAGGAGATTTAGGTGGTTTCAAGGAAAAGAGGTCTAGGGAGAGGCTTATCAGCATTGATACCTGATGAATCAGAAGGATACCTTTTTGAAGAAGAAGTAAAAAATGAAAAAGTAGTTGAACTAGACATAAACCTTATTGTCTCCAATAAGGATCAACCTAGGAAGGAGTTTGAAAAGGAATCATTAGAAGAGTTGAGGGATTCAATAAAAAAATATGGAATAATTCAACCAATTGTAGTAAGAAAAATTGATGATAAATATGAGATTATCGCTGGAGAACGAAGATGGAGAGCTGCAAAGGAAGCAAATCTTAGTAAGGTACCGTGTATAGTAAAAGAAGTAGATGATATGGAAGCTATAAAAATTGCTCTTATTGAAAATATTCAAAGACAGGATTTAAATCCTATAGAAGAAGCAAATGCTTTTAAAACACTAATGGATAACTTTAGATTAACACAAGAAGAAGTAGCTGATGCTGTTGGGAAAAGCAGGTCCTATATTGCAAATTCGATAAGGCTTTTGAATCTTGACAAGGAAATACTTGATTATGTATCACAAGGGAAAATTACAGCTGGTCATGGAAAGGCTTTATTAGGGGTAAAAAATAAGAAGGATAGGATGAATATAGTAAAATCAATTGTAGATAAAAACTTAAATGTAAGGGATACTGAAAAACTGGTATCCAAAGTGAAAACAAGGAAGTCTGAAGAAAAAATAATAAAGAAAGATCCTTTTGTAGAAGAAGTGGAAGAAAAATTGATGAGAATACTAGGTACAAAGGTAAACTTAATATCCAGTAAAAAAGGTGGTAAAATTGAAATAGAATTTTATAGTGATGAAGATTTACAAAGAATAATCGAAGTAATAACAGATGAACAATAATAATTGTTCCACGTGGAACATTATGAAAATGAAAGGAGAAAAAATATGCAAGTAAATATTTACCAAGTTGATGCATTTTCACCTAAACCATTTGGAGGAAATCCTGCAGGAGTAGTTCCAGATGCAAGAGGTATTTCTGATGTAGATATGCAAAAAATTGCGAAGGAAATGAATCTTTCAGAGACAGCTTTTGTCATCCCTATTGATAATGATAACTATCAAGTCAGATTTTTCACACCAGTAGAAGAAGTAGACCTTTGTGGACATGCAACTATTGCTACCTTCTATACATTGGCTTTTATGGGGTATTTATCTCCCTTAAATGAAGGAATAAAAACTGTCTACCAGGAAACAAAAGCTGGAAGATTACAGGTTGATATACATTATAAAGAAGAAAAGGTAATCAAGATAATGATGCAGCAATCAACACCAAAGGATTTAGGCAATGTAGAGGATATTGAATCCCTTCTTACATGCTTCAATTTAAATAAGGAAGATATAGGGATAGAAAATAAATATGCACCTCCTAAAATTATTTCTACAGGGCTTCCTGATATAATGCTACCTCTAAATAGCAAGGAAAAGTTGGACAATCTCAAGATTGATATTAATAAACTTATTGAAGTATCAAAAAACCTAAATGTAACAGGAGTACATGCTTTCTATTTACCTAAGTATAATTCTGATATTGTTTATACAAGGAACTTTGCACCACTGGTAGGAATAAATGAAGAAGCTGCTACAGGTACATCAAATGGTGCATTAACTTACTATTTAAAGAGTCAAGGATATATTAATGGAAATGAAATAGTTTCAATACAAGGGGAGTCAATGAATAGACCTAGTAGAATATATTGTTATATTGAGGATAAGAATGGAACTTATGACGTAAGAGTAGGCGGAGAAGCTAGAATTGTAATGGAAGGTATAATGTGTTTCTAAATTTCCTTTGGGTATAATATAATTAAATATTCAAAAAATATGGTGGTGATTCTATGTTAATTCAAAAACCAATTAATGATTATGTTGCACAAGTGGCTTCTAAGGAACCAACTCCTGGAGGTGGAAGTGTAGCAGCACTGGCAGGAAGCTTGGGGTCAGCATTAACAGTCATGGTTGGGAACCTAACAATTGGTAGAAAAGTATATAATGAGCTGGCTGATGATGTAAAAGAGTTAATGAGCAGGAATTTTAACGAACTAAATGAAAGCATTGAGAGACTAAATAGTATTGTAGATGAAGATACTAAGGCTTTTGACAAGGTAATGGAAGCATTAAAACTTCCTAAAGAGACTGATGAACAGAAGAAAATTAGGTCTAATGCAATTCAGGAAGGATATAAGGTTGCTTTAGAAGTTCCATTAAAATGTGCTGAAGAATGTTATAAAGTGTTAAAATTACAAAAAGTTTTTGCAGACTACGGTAATGTTAATGCAATAACAGATGTTGGAGTAGGTGCATTGCTTGCAGCTACTGGTCTTGAGGGAGCAATTTTAAATGTAAAAATTAATTTAAGCAGTATTAAGGATTTAGAATTCAAAAATAAAATTGAAGAAAGAATAAATACTCTAATGGCAGAGGGTATGAAATTAAAGGACGAACTAATGGAAATAGTATATAAAAGATTAGAATAAAAGAAGCCAAACAAGGCTTCTTTTTCTATCTAATACATAAGGGAATGTGGTATAATCAAAAATATATTAATAGATAAGGGTGATATAAATGGTGTATTTTGATAATGCAGCAACTACATTCCCTAAGCCAAATGAAGTTTATGATGCTATAATGAAATCTATGAAAGAATATGGAGCTAATCCAGGAAGGTCAGGTCATAAACTTGCATTAAGAATGGGAAGGGAAATATATGAAACTAGAGAATTGCTTGCAAAGTTATTTAATATAGATAATCCTATGAATGTAATATTTACTTCTAATTGTACAGAAAGCTTAAATTTAGCAATAAAAGGTATATTGGAAAAAGGAGACCATGTCATAACATCTTCCATGGAGCATAATTCCATATTAAGACCTCTAACTTTATTGGGTAAAGAAGGCGTTGATCTTACTATTATAAAAGGGGATTATATGGGGAGATTGGACGTGAAAGAAATATCCAGAAATATCAAAGACAATACAAAACTTATTGCAATAACCCATGTTTCAAACTTAACAGGTACTATTATGCCTATCGAAGAAATAGGTAGAATAGCAAAAGAAAATAATATATATTTTCTTGTGGATGCTGCTCAATCGGCAGGAGTATATGATATTGATGTAGAAAAAATGAATATAGATATGTTGGCATTCCCCGGCCATAAAGGATTACTAGGGCCACAGGGTACGGGAGGACTTTATGTTAGAGAAGGATTATCTTTAAAGGAAATGAAGCAAGGTGGAACCGGAAGCTTATCCCACTTATTGGAACAACCAGATATATTGCCTGATCGATATGAAAGTGGAACTTTAAATGGACCTGGAATTGTTGGCCTTGGTGCAGGTATAAGATATATTATGAAGACTGGGATAAAAAATATTAGGAGACATGAAGAGGAATTGACCAAACATTTTATTGAAGGCATATCTAAAATTGATAAGATTAAGGCATATGGACCATTGAATGAAAAAGAACAAGGCGCAGTAGTTTCAATTAATATAGGAGATGAGGATTCATCTGAAATTAGCTATATTTTAGATGAAAAATACGATATACAGGTAAGGCCAGGTCTTCACTGTGCTCCATTAGCCCATAAGACTATAGGTACCTTTGAACAAGGTGTAGTTAGATTTAGCTTTGGACCATTTAATACCCATGAAGAGATAGATTATGCTTTAAAAGCAATTTTTGAAATTTCGAGGGAGATTTAAGGAAGGAGAAATGCACATGGAATATATTAGGCAGATAATATCGCTATACAATATAGAGATTGTAATAGGCATGTTGATAGCAATAATAGTATTATTTTTATTAAATATATTTTCTGCAATCAGGATTTCTAAAATAAAGGGAAAATATAAAGCTCTTGTTAGAGGAATGAATAATGCAAGCATTGAGGACTTATTAATAAGAAATGGTCAAGAAATTGATGATATTAAAGGTGAAATAGCTAATCTACAAAAAAGAATAGAAGAATTGGATGTTAAATTGACTTTTGCAGTACAAAAGGTTGGATTTATTAGATATAATGCCTTCCCAGATATGGGATCAGAGTTGAGCTTTTCTATTGCATTTTTAGATGGCTTTTTAAATGGATTTGTGCTTACAAGTATTTTTGGGCGTGAACAATCTGTATGCTATGCTAAGCCAATCAAGAATGGTAAGTCTGTCTATCCGTTGTCAGTAGAAGAGATGCAAGCAATAGATAGGGCTATTAAAGGAGATTTATACAATAATTTATAATTTAGGAGGTGTCATGGGAAAGATACTCTATATAATAAACCCTGTAGCAGGTGGAGGGAAAACGAAAGAACTTGTTCCTCTAATAGAAAATACAATGAGTAATAAAGATATAGATTACGATATAGTTTTCACAACAAAGCCAAAGGAAGGAACAGATTTAGCTAAGGAAGGTATCAATAAAGGCTATACACGTATTGTTGCAGTAGGAGGAGACGGTACTGTAAATGAAGTAGCATTTGGTATTATAGAAGCAGGGAAAGGAGTATTAGGTATACTTCCTAGCGGGACAGGTAATGATTTGGCTAGGAGTTTAGATATATCATTAAATCCAAAAGATGCACTTGATACAATATTAAATGGAAAAATAAAAAATATTGACATAGGTACTGTTAATGATAAATTATTTTTAAATATTTCCAGTATTGGATTTGATGCAGAAGTAGTTATAATTACTAATAAGATAAAGACAAAAATCAGATCAAGCATATCCTATGTAATAGCTTTATTTATAACAATATTCAGGTTTAATTGTATTAGCGTTGAAATGGAAATAGATGAATTTACTGTTCAGGATAGGATATTATTAATTGCTGTAGGAAATGGAAAATACTATGGTGGTGGAATAAAAATACTCCCAATGTCCAATGTAGAAGATGGATATTTCCATGTGTGTACAGTGAGGAAAATATCAAAATTAAAATTGTTATTTCTTTTGCCTACTATTGTTAATGGCAGTCATATAAATCAAAAGAAATATGTTAAAATATATAAGGCAAAGAAGGTTAAGGTTAAATCAAAGGATAAAACATTTCTAAATATAGATGGTGAGGTTGAGGAGTTAAATGGGGAAGTATACTTTGAGATGAACAGTTCAAAGCTACAGGTAATAGCAAATAGCTAGTGGAAACAATATACAGTATAAAAGTGTCCTCCATTTGACAGTATAAACTATTAGGAGGGATACTATTATGAAAGATAACCTCGACAAATATAGAGGTTATATAATAACTGATATGGAAATAGGTGATACTTTAGATAATATAATATTTATGTATGATGAACCTCCTCTTAAGTTGAAACATCAAAATGATATAGAAATTAAAGAAGGAACTGATTTATAATTATAAATTAGTTCCTTCTTTATAGTTATTATTGAAAATTTTGAATAATGCTCTGTTTAAGCTTTTTGCAATAACGTCAGCCATATTCATCACAAGACTCAATCTAGTATTCTGTAATATCATATATTCCATCATGCCTTTGATATTGACTACGCCAGTTATACTTATATCTCCAATAATAGGAAGGTCCTTATTAACCCCCAGTCCAGGTTTTAAAGGTCCGTTCTTAATATTTACATATCCTATTTTATCTATGTTTCCAAGAGAAGCATCTATTGCTATAACTAAAGCATCTTTATAATTTGTATTTATTTCATGAATTTTATCTTCTAAATTTTTAGCATGTACAGGTTCATTAAGAGTGCCCATAAGATATACCCCATCATAACATGTAATGTGAGGAGCTAACTTATATCCTACTAATGGTCCTAGAGAGTCTCCAGTAGACCTGTCTGTACCAATACACAATATAATAATTTTCTGTTTATCTTTCAAATTTTCCTTTAAGTGTTTTATTATTAAATTAGAAAATCTGGAAATTGCATATGGAGAACTGGTATCAATATAATTATTGTTTATAATATCTAACATTATTAACCTCCATAAGATTATATATTATAGACGAATAATGTTTTATATAATATATGAGTTGTATGGACATAATAGAAGTATTACCATAATAAAGAAAATAAATACTAACATTGCAAATTTTACTGTATTGAGAATTGATAAAAATTATTAAGAATTTTTAACATTTTATTTAGAGGTAAATAATGCCTGTAAGAATAACCTAAAGTGCTAAAGTTAGCGTTTTAAAGGGATTGGTATATTTTTCATTTCACTGAATACAATATACTAAGACAGGCTAAAGAATTGAAAAAAAATATTTCTGTGTTATAATTAATTCATAGACTTAAAAGTTACAAATAAGTTACAAAATCTCAACGAATCATATATGGTTTTGCTAATCCAAAGATAAGGAGGTACTAAAACCATGCCGAATCAGAGTAATACTGACTCTCAATCACCTGTATCACCCACAGATATCAATAATTATCACAGTAAGTTTAATAGCATAAAGAATTTAATAAAAGCGAAGTGTAGCTTCAAAAAAATTGTAATGACCCTAATGCTGATAGTAATTGCAGCCTCACTTATAAGCATATATAAAATTAATGAAATAAGGACCAGAGGCTATATTGTTTATTATGGAGACAAGGAAATAGGCATAGTTAGAACACAGGAAGAAGCTAACAGTGTATTGGAAAACATAAGAGAAGAGCTGTGTAGTACATATAACAGCAACATTGTTTTAGAAGATAGCTTGAGATTTGAAGATACACATGCTAAGGATAAAATGCTGACAAAACCTGATGAGCTAGAAGCAAATATTAAATCTAAATTAACATATCATGTTAAAGGGTATGTTTTAACAGTAAATGGTGAGAAGATAGGCTATAATAATTCCAAAGAAGAACTTGAACAGATATTGGAAAAAGTAAAAGAACCATATTTAAATGAAGAAGGTAAAATCATAGATGTAAGCTTTGTTGAGGATGTTAAAATAGAAGAAACAGAATTTCCTTTAAATAAAACAAGCAATACTGATGAAATTTTGGAGTATATACTGACTGGATCGGAAGAGGTTAGAACACATATTGTAGAAGTAGGAGAAAGCTTATGGACTATAGCGAAGATTTATGGTGTCAAAGTAGATGATTTGATTGCAGCTAACCCTGATAAGACTCCTGAAAAATTACAAATAGGTGATGAAATAAAGCTTACTACTCCAAAGCCATTGATTACTGTTCAGGTCGTTGAAGAGGTTGAATATACTGCAAGTACTGATTTTGAGGTAAAGACAGAATATGATAATAGCATGTATAAAACCCAAAGTAAAGTTAAAGTAAAAGGTGAAAAAGGAGAAACTAAGTATTTATCTAAAATTACAAAGCAAAATGGTATAACTGTAAATGAGGAGATATTAAAAGAAGAAGTTATAAAAGAACCTGTTGACCAACTAGTAGTACAAGGAACTAAGGAATTACCAAAGACAGCTGCAACTGGAGTTTTCTTAATGCCAACAAGGGGTAGACTTACTTCTAGGTATGGAATGAGGAATGGGCGTATGCATTATGGACTAGATATTGCTACTTCAGTAGGAACAGCTATAAAAGCTGCAGATGGAGGCAAGGTAGTTTATGCAGGATGGAAAGGTCCTTATGGATATCTAGTTGAAATAGACCATGAGAATGGTTATGTCACAAGGTATGCCCATTGCAGTAAAATTGAAGTAAAAGTTGGTGATAGAGTCTATAAAGGTCAGGTTATAGCTAGAGTGGGAAGTACAGGAAGATCTACAGGTCCACATTTACATTTTGAAGTACTCAAAAATGGGGTTAATGTAAACCCTGCTGGATATGTAAATTAGAGAAAATTTGATAAATAAGGCAATATGATTAAACATTAATAATCATATTGCCTTAATTTTTTACCTTTTTCTAGTTCTTATCCAACAGATAGAAAACTAAAAAAATAGTTAATAATTCTTCTAGGATATCTTTTCCCAGGAAAGAAGAGTTTGATTTATTATCTTCTTTTATATCATCAGACTTACTATTATCTGTTTCTTCATTAAAAAGCTTTTGCAGATTTACTAGTCCTGACCCCTGATTATCTTTAGAGTCCTTTAAGTCTATACAGGATTCCATAAGTTTTTTCTTTACATCATCAGGAGACATGGAACCATATTTATTTAACAATAAAGCTACAGAGCCAGAAATTAAAGGAGTAGCCATAGAAGTTCCACTCATAGGGATATATCCACTTAAATCAGTGTGAGATAATGAATTTATATTTACACCTGGCGCTACTACATCAGGTTTTGCTAATCCTTCTTTAGTTGGTCCACGACTTGAAAATCTGGCAATTTCATCATCTGATGGATCTATGGTCCGCTTGTCATCAACAGCGCCTACGGTAATTACATCAGGACTAATACCAGGAGATACAATGGTCTTTGCTTGTGGGCCACTGTTTCCTGCAGCAGCTACAACTATTAATCCTGCATTTTTAGCTTCCTTTACAGATTTACAGAGTGGATCCTTCAGGTAGCTGTTATTTGAAGGGCTACCAAAAGAAAGATTTAAGATTTTAGTATTGTATTCATCTTTAGTCTTAATAGCATATTCTATAGCTTCAATAATATCGGACATGTTTCCGCTCCCTCTGTTGTTTAAAGCTTTAATGCCTAGAATATTTGCTTCAGGAGCTATACCTGTATATAAACCCTTTGAAGAATATCCATTGCCTGCAATTATTCCTGCTACATGGGTGCCATGTCCATTATCATCATAAGGTGATGTTTTATTGTTTACAAAATCCTTGAAGCCAATAATTCTATTATATGGTCTAGTTAAATCATAGTGAGGAGCAACTCCTGTGTCTATTACAGCAATTGTCACACCTTTTCCTGTATAGCCTTGATCATGAGGGAAGTGTGCTTCCATTGTAGGAACAGATATATCCAAAAGAGCATATACTTCCAGATCAAAGCTGATATATTCAATATCAGGATTATTTGCTAATCTATATATAGTCTCTGTATCAAGATTACAAGCTATACCTTTTATTATAGGCAACCGTTTTTTAACTTTAGTTGATAGGTTCATGATTCCGTCTTCTATTCTGCTATTATCCCTTCTTAATTGAACAATAACAGGCAATTCTTCATTTGACTGAGACATTACTTTTGCGCCTATAATAGGACAAATTTTTGAGCTATTTATTCTTCTCATACTTGACCCCCTTTCTTGTTCTATTCTATGCACTATATTTTAAAATGTTCTCAAAAAAGAAAAAGCCCTAATGGGCTTTTTAATTATTGTTTGATTATCTATCTCTAATTGCTTTATATAGCTCACCAATTACTAGTGGTATAACAGCAAATACCAGAATCATTCCCCAATCTTTTAAACCAATGGCATAAGTTTCGAATATTGGTTGTAAGAATGGTACATATAGTACTACTAATAACAGAAGGAATGAAACAAATGTAGATAATGTCATTGTTTTATTGGAGAATACTCCTATTTTAAATATGCTATGTGTTAATGATCTGCTTGAATATGCTCTTAACAATTCAGCTGTAATTAAAGCAGCAAAGGTAATCGTTCTAGCATAAACAAGATTTTCAGTTCCGTAAGTCTTCATTCCCCAGATATATGCACCTATTATTGCAGCACTGATGGAAATACTTTGTACTATTAATGCTTTTACCATATCTTTATCAAGTATAGGTTCATTAGGATCTCTAGGTGGTATATCCATTATTTCTGGATCACCTTTTTCCATTCCTAGGGCAAGTGCTGGGAAGCTATCGGTAACCAGATTAAGCCATAATAGCTGTATTGCAAGTAGAGGAACTTTATATCCTAAAATTATACTTAAGAATACAATCAATACTTCTCCTATATTACATGATAACAGGAAGAAGACAAACTTTTTAATATTACTATAGATTATTCTTCCTTCTTCTACTGCTGCAACAATACTTGCAAAGTTATCATCTGTTAAAATTACATCTGCAGTATTTTTTGCTACATCTGTGCCGGTAATTCCCATGGAAATACCAATATCAGCTTTCTTAAGAGCCAAGGCATCGTTGACACCATCACCGGTCATAGCAGCTATTTCACCGTTTTCCTTTAAAGCTTCTACAATTTTAACTTTATGCTCTGGTGATACTCTAGCATATACTCGTTTTTCCTTTACAATTTCCCTTAACTGTTCATCAGTTAAATCATCTAACTCCTGACCCATCATTGCCTGGTTTTCATTTTCAGCCATTCCTAATTGCTTAGCAATAGCAAAAGCAGTTTCTTTGTAGTCTCCTGTTATCATTACAGTATGAATTCCAGCATTTTTACATTTCTTAATAGCTTCCTTTGCTTCTTCTCTTGGTGGGTCTATCATTCCTACCAATCCTACGAATATCAAGTTCTTTTCAATGGATTCAGTAGTTATTTCATTTGGAAGACTATCATATTGCCTGAAGGCCATTCCTAAAACCCTTAATGCTTCTCTTGAGAATTGGCTATTTATATTCAATACTTTTTTCTTTAATTCATCAGTAAAGGGTAAAATCTCACCATTTAAGTAAATGCTACTGCTTTTATCTATCAATATATCTGGGGCACCTTTAGTAAATGATACCACTTTACCAGGAATAAAGTTTTTATGGAAAGTTGTCATCATTTTTCTATCAGAGTCAAAGGGCAATTCTGCTATTCTTGGGTACTTACTATTAACATCATCCTGATTGATACCAGCTTTCCCTGCTAAAGTTACAAGAGAGCCTTCTGTTGGGTCACCAAGAATCTTATATCCCTCATTAGTTTTAGTTAATTTTGCATCACTACATAATATACCTATCGATAGAAGTGTATTGATATTGATAGATTCTGTTGGATTAGAAATTTCCTTGTCTCCAATTGTAAATTTACCTTTTGGTTCATATCCAGTTCCTGAAATATCAATAACCTTATCATCTGTATAGGCTTTTACTACAGTCATTTCGTTTTGAGTCAAAGTTCCGGTTTTATCAGAGCATATATAGGTAGTAGTACCTAATGTTTCAACAGATAATAACTTTTTAACAATGGCATTACGTTCAACCATTCTGTTCATGCCCAGTGCTAGTACTATTGTAACAATTGCAGCTAGACCTTCAGGTATAGCAGCTACAGCTAAACTTATGGATGTCATAAACATATCCAGTATGCTTGTTCCATATAATAGTCCAACTCCAAATACCACAATGCAAACTGCTATTACAACAATACCTAAAACTTTTCCTAATTGGTCTAGTTTTTTCTGTAAAGGTGTATTTTCATCTTCAATATTTTGTATCATGGTTGCAATTTTACCTATTTCTGTATCATGGCCTGTACCAACTACAATACCTTTACCTCTTCCGTATGAAACAATTGTACTTGAGTAGGCCATATTAATCCTGTCTCCAAGGGCAGTATCCTTATCAAAAGTTATATCTGCATGCTTTTCAACAGGTACAGATTCACCAGTTAGCGAAGCTTCTTCTATTTTCAAGTTAGAAGATTCAATTAATCGTAAATCTGCAGGTATAATATCACCTGTTTCAAGAACAACGATATCTCCTGGAACAATATTGCTTGATGGGATTACTTCAACAATGCCATTTCTTAGCACTTTAGCATTAGGAGCAGCCATTTTTTTCAATGCCTCCAGTGATTTTTCAGCTTTACCTTCCTGGTAAATTCCCAAAGCAGCATTTACAATTACTATAGCAATTATTACAACAGCATCAACTTTTTCTCCAACAGCATAAGAAATAATAGAAGCAATAATAAGTATTATAATAAGGAAGTCCTTAAATTGTTCTATTATCTTTGATAACATGCTTTGTTTAGCTTCTTCCTTTAATTCATTAAGCCCATATTTTTCTAGTCTTTTTTGTGCTTCTTCATCAGTAATACCTTTATCAATATGGGTATTTAATTCAGAAGCTACTTCTTCTTTCTTTTTTTTGTACCATTCCATAAACAATTATCACCCTTTCTTGATTTATTTTAGTATTCCACCTAGTAGTAAAAAAAAAATCATGGCTGCTAAAGTAATGTTAATCTAAGTTATAAACTAGAATACAACAAAAAAGACCTTTGTTTGAACTACTAGTTCAAACAAAGGTCTTGCTAACTTAGTTTATAAGCTAGTTAACCGGGAAATATCCGTACTGACGGTTAACTATTTAATAGCTACTCCCCTTTATAAAAATAATTATATAATAATGCTTTGTAAATAGCAACAAAAAAATGTATAATTTATGAAATTAATTTTTTGAATAGTAGAAATTAATTATCTTTAACAAATAAGAAATTTAAAAGGCTCATGTTTTATTCTGGATTTGACAATATGAGTATATTATTAGATAATTTATTAAAGGGAGTTTATATATATTAAAATTTAAATTAACATGGATGTGATGTTTATGTATAAAAAGATACTAGTTGTTGATGATGAGAAATCAATAGCAGATATTATTAAATTCAATCTTGAAAAAGAAGGATTTATAGTTGAATTATCCTATGATGGAGAAGACGCCATAAATAAGATTTATAGTGAAAATCCTGATCTAATACTACTTGATATAATGCTTCCAAAAAAGGATGGATTTGAAGTATTAAGGGAAATAAGAGCAAGTATAAATACTCCAGTATTGATGTTAACAGCAAAAGAAGAGGAAGTGGACAAAGTATTAGGGTTGGAACTTGGAGCAGACGATTACATTACTAAACCCTTTAGTATGAGAGAGTTGGTAGCTAGAGTTAAGGCAAATTTAAGAAGAGTTGAATTTAGCAATGGTGAAGTGAATAGTGGCGAAATATTAAAGGTTGGAGATTTAACTATAAACTATAATAAATATGAAGTGAGAAAAAACGGACAAGTCATAGATTTAACCCTCAGGGAGTATGAGCTACTTAAGTTTTTGGCATCAAATATGGAGCAGGTATTTACAAGAGAACAGCTATTGGAAAAAGTCTGGGGATATGAATATTATGGTGATGTTAGAACTGTGGATGTAACCATTAGAAGATTAAGAGAGAAGATAGAAGATGCCAATGGACAGTATAAATATATAATGACAAAAAGAGGAGTAGGATATTATTTCAGGAGGGTCTAGTTCATGTTCTCAAGTATTAAGTGGAAATTTGTAACAGTATATTTATTGCTAGTGCTTATGGCTATGATAATAGTTGGAGTATTTATAGTTGAAAGGTTTGAGGCCCAACAGCTGGAAAACAGAAAGAATACTTTAATAAAGCAAATTGAAACTTTAATTAGTACTTCTGATTATTTATCTGGTGACAACTGGTTATATCATAGTGAAGATATACAGAATACTTTAAATAAATGGAGATTTAGCGGTACTGAAGTTCTATACATAATTTATGATATTGATATACCGAGAGTAATAGCTTCATCTCATATTAAATATGATAGAATTATTGGGTCAAATGCATTAGCATATAAATCTCTGGATCCATCCCTAATATACTCAGCATATGAAGGAGAAATTGCAGATGGTATAATGAGGGATCTTAATAAAAATGCCATATTTCAACATGTAGCCTATCCTGTGGTAAATGAAATTGGTCAGGTTAAAGGTATTTTATATATGACTGATGATATACAGGATGTATATAAAACTATTGATGAAACTAAGGCAATTTTAATTAGTGCTACTGCCTTAGCACTGGTTATAACTGTAGTATTAGGATTTTTAATTGCTAGCAGTATAACTGAGCCAATAAGGGATGTAACTAAAAAAGCTGAAAAGATGGCTAAAGGAGATTTCGATCAGTTTGTTGAAGTAAAATCTGATGACGAAATAGGACAGTTAGCCAGCATGTTTAACTATTTAACATTAAAGCTTAAAGATACTATCCAAGAAATGGACTTGGAAAAGAGCAAATTAAATACTATTTTCAACTACATGGCTGATGGCGTAATTGCCATAGACTTAAATGGACATTTGATTCATGCAAATCCTGTAGCAATAAAAATACTACAGCTAGAAGGCGTCAAAGATGAATTGCTGCATAATAATATGTTATTTCCTATGGAAAGGATTAATTTGAACATAATAGATTTTAATAATCCTGATACTCATGAAGGCAGTAAGACAGTAGAAATAAATAAATCTATATATCAGTTAAAATATGCACCTTTCCGTAATGAAAAGAATGATGTGGGAGGAATTATTATTGTATTCCAGGATATAACTGAACATCATAGATTGGATAATATGAGGAAGGAATTTGTAGCCAATGTATCTCATGAGCTGAAGACTCCTATAACTACTATTAAGTCTTATACTGAAACATTAATGGATTATAAGGATGTAGATCCTGAACTATCATATAAATTTTTAAGTGTAATAGATAATGAATGCGATAGAATGGCTAGAATAGTAAGGGACCTATTGCAGCTATCCAATTTGGATTACAATAAAGCTAAATGGAAAAAGGTAGAATGTTCAATTAAAGAATTAATTGAAGATACTATACTGAAGCTTGAGTTTTCCATTAAGGAGAAGAACCATAAGTTAGATATAGATATACAAGATGACTTGCCAAATATTGTTATAGATAAAGATGGCATAGAACAGGTTATACTGAACATAATATCCAATGCAATAAAATATACGCCTAATAACGGTCATATCGTAGTATCAGCAGCAATACAAGATGAAAATATAGTAATTAGCGTAAAGGATAATGGTATAGGCATTCCTATGGAAGATAAGGATAGAATTTTTGAGAGATTTTATAGAGTGGATAAAGGAAGAAGTAGGGAATTAGGAGGAACAGGACTTGGGTTATCCATAGCTAAGGAGATAATTGAAGCAATAGGAGGAAAAATCCAGTTAAAATCAGAATTCAATGTAGGGACAGAGGTTAGCATAATTTTACCTGTTTCTGATGCAATTTTAACTGCAATGTAATATAATTGTAATATGACTGTAATATTTTTCATATATAATGATATTATCCTGCATTAGAGGTATAAAGGAGGATAGAAAATGTGGAGGAAAATTGTAGCTTTATTATTCGCATTAATTACAATAACTAATATATCAACCATTGCTTTGGCAGATAACGTTGATAGTTCAAAATATCAGGTTATTTTGCCTAAAGAAGAAGCCTCAGCCTATAAAAACAAGGTAATCTTAATATCCGGGCAAGCTCCTGTAGGTACAAAGATTTCAATCGAACTATATGGAGTTGTTGATTTAACAGGTAATAAGTATTCACTTATAAATTTACCAAATAAGGATGACTATACTCTTATATCAACGGCAGATATAGAGTCTGGACCATTGGGGTTTGCTAAAGAAGTAGAGCTGATTCGTGGTATCAATAAGATTATTGTCAATTTTAATGTAGAAGGGATAGATTCAGTTGAGAGAATAGTATATTATTATGAAGCTCAGCAGATATTTGAGACACTGAGAAATAGCTCTGTAATTCCAACAGCTAATTAATTACCATTGATAGAAGGAGATGAATATAGTGACTATAGAGAGATTTAAAACTATTCTACTTCTGTCATTGGTAATTATTAGCTTATTATTGACTAGACAAATATGGATTAAATCCCCATATAGGACAGGTTTAGCATTTGAAGACGGAAAATTAGATACAGATGACTATATACGCATAGATATCATTAAGCCCCACAAATACCTGCTTAACTTTAATGAGGATAGCCATACAATATTTCATAGCGATATGAATAATAATCTATGGACTAGTGTTCATTCTTCCTTGGTAGACATTCTGTCTTCGAATAATGTTAAGACAGAGGAGATTTCCAATGAAGAGTTTATTACATACCATGACAATAGGTCCATAGTTTTTTATTTTCCAGAACAGTATAATACCTATATATTAGCTCGTTTTTTAGATATACCTCAACCAAATGATATTACTGAAAAGATACAGAAAGTAGATAGCATATATATTTACTTAGGGAAAGGGGAACCCTATTTAGTATTTAGCGATAAGGATTTTCATCTTAAAATTTATGAAAGCAATTTAGATTTTGAATATATAAAAACAAGGGTAGGTCAAATTGAAAAAAGCAATAATATCACCTATTATTATCCAATGAGAGACTCACTGAATGTTAACAATGATATATATATTCCTTATAAGATGAGCAGAGCCATTCCAACAGTTTATGTAAAAAATGATATAAATACAGATAATATTGAAGACATCAGAAAAATTGCAGAGGTTTTTTTTCAAAAGGACATCGACTATATAAGAGAAATAGTTGAAAACAATGGAACTGTACTATATTTATACGGAGATGAAGTATTAAAGGTAAGCCAAAATGGATTTTTAGAGTATTACTCTCCATTAGAAGAGCAAGTTCCTGAAAGAAATCTATATGTAAGTTTAGTTACTGCATCTGAATTTTTATCTTCCAATATGGAAATACCAGAGGATCTATACTTAGATGATATTCAAGAAATTGAATCTGGAGGAAACCTAGGATACAGGTTTACTTTTAAGTATAGAATTGGCGGACTGCCTGTAATACTAAAAAATGAGGAAATAGAGGATTTTATTCAGTTAGAGGTATTCAATAAGTATATTAGGAGCTATAAGAGATTTATTAGAGAAGAAATGAGTGTTAAAAGCAATAATGTAATAGGAAATACTGAAATGCTATCTGCCTATGAAATCATCAGTATGAATTACGATCTAATCAAAAATGATTATATGGTTGAAAATAATGTACAAGCAATTGATGAAGATAAGCTTAAAGAAGAGCTATTATTGAATATAGAAGATATTTCTATTGCTTATCTGGATCCATGTGAGAATAAGGTTAGAGAAAAGTTAATTGGAGTATGGATATTAAAGACGAAGAATAATGTATATGCTTTTGATGTATATGATGGAAGCTTGGTTATCAAAAAATAGCGAAGATAGTTTGGATGGTGAAAACAGATGGATTGGTCAAAGGCTAAGACCATATTGATTATTGCTTTTATTATCACAAATGTGTTCATTGTATTTGTACTAATAAAAGAAAGCCCAATTGAAGAGCCAACTATTACAGATGAATTTGTTTCTAATGTAGAAAATTTTTTAGAGGAAAAGAATATTCATATAAAGGCTAATATCCCGAGAGAAATTGCCTATTTAAACTCTATGATTGTGGAATTCGAAAGGGCAGATATCCAGAACTTAAATTGGCTATATTTTGATAATAAAGGAGATATTCAATATGATGGAAGTCTTAAAGAGATTAATAAGGGTACGGAATCCATTTTAATAATAAACGACAGACTGATTATATATGAAAATGAGGATGGGAAGACTAAATACAACTCACTTAGTGTAGATGAGGCTATTAAAATTGCTGAAGATTTTTTAAAAAAAGGGAACTTTAGTACCTCTGATATGAAGCTTACATATTCAAAGGAGGAAAATAATATATTTTACTTAGAGTATTCTAAAATATATGAAGATACATATGTTGAAAGAGCTTATACTAATTTTCAGATAGATAAAAGAGGAGTAAAGAGATTTGAAAGGCTATGGTTAAATGTTAAGGAATTAGGAGATACGAAGATATATATAAGCACAGCTCCTAAATCATTATTAAACTTGTTGGGGATGCAGGAGGTTTATAACAATACTATTACAGATATTTCCCTCTGCTATTACTTTGACCCTGAAAAACACGAATATATTGAAGAGCCAGGAGAGGCAAAACAGGGAAAAGCAGTTCCTGCATGGAGAATACAATTTGAGGATGGATATAAGGTATATATAGATGAGTATTAGGAAGAACTAGATGTTCTTCCTTTTTATTTTGCAATAAAAACTGCTATTTATCTAATGTAAAGATAAGCATTAGGTTTCAATAAGTCTAATTAACCACCCTTGCCGATTAATATTCTACAAAATGAAAGAAAAAAATAAAAACTTGCAAAATGTATTGTAATAATATTTTCTTTGTGATAAAATCATCTCAACTGTTCCATTAATCTTGAAAATTAAGAGGATGTATAAGAGAGAGAATAGAGTGCTGCTAAAAATATAAAGAAAAAACGAATGTTAAACAAAGAAACTTGCATAACTAATTAAGGGGGATGAATAATGGATTATTATGGAATTGATACTTTAAGGCCAAATCTTTTTAAAGATGTATTTCCATATGAGGAACTTCCAAGAATTAAATTTAACAATATCCAATTACCAATGGAAATATCTGAAGATATCTGGATTACGGATACAACTTTTAGAGATGGACAGCAATCTATGTCCTCCATGTCAGTGGAACAGATGGTAAGGATATATGACTATCTACACCAGTTGGACAATGGTTCAGGCATTATAAGGCAAACAGAATTTTTTCTGTATTCGGAAAAGGATAGAAAAGCAGTAGAAAAATGTATGGCTAGAGGATATGATTATCCACAGATTACTTCATGGATTAGAGCCAATAAAGAGGATTTTAAACTGGTAAAAGAAATGGGAATAAAGGAAACTGGAATCCTTATGTCCTGTTCTGATTATCATATATTTTATAAATTAAATATGACAAGGAAGGAAGCAATGTACAACTATCTGTCTATTGCAGAAAGTGCATTGGAAAACGGCATAATTCCAAGGTGTCATTTTGAAGATATTACTAGAGCAGATTTTTTTGGTTTTGTTGTACCACTGGCAAAGAATCTTATGAAATTATCTGAAAAATATAGTTTACCTGTAAAAATAAGAGCCTGTGATACATTAGGTATTGGATTACCCTATGTTGGTGTGGAACTACCTAGATCAGTACCTGCTTTAATTCATGGGCTAAGGTATTATTGCGATGTGCCTTCTGAATCTATAGAATGGCATGGTCATAATGATTTTAATAATGTAGTTGTAAATTCCACTACTTCCTGGTTATTTGGAGGTGCTTCTGTAAATGCTACTTTATTAGGTATTGGTGAAAGGACTGGAAATTGCCCCTTGGAATCAATGGTCATTGAATATGGACAGCTAAAAGGTAACACTAAGAATATGAACCTTAGCGTAATTATAGATATAGTAGATTATTTTGAAAAAGAATTAAAGTATAAGGTACCAGAAAGAACTCCTTTTGTTGGTAGTGAGTTTAATGTTACAAGGGCGGGCATACATGCAGATGGTATGCTTAAGAATAAGGAGATTTATAATAGTTTTGATACAGAGAGAATACTAGGTAGACCTCCATTAGTAGCAGTAAACTCTTATTCTGGGTTAGCTGGTATAGCTGCATGGATAAATGGATATTTTAGGCTAGATGAATTCAATAAAATAGATAAAACGGATCCAAGGATTCTGGCAATAAAAAAATGGATAGATAATGAATACAATAATGGACGAACTTCCCCTATTAGAAATGAAGAGTTAAAGGAATTAGTCTTTAAATATATTCCTAATATTTTGGATAGGGAGGACTCAAAAGCAATTTAGATAGGACTGGAGGAATAAAAATGGGGTTAACAGTTACAGAGAAAATAATTAAAGAACATTTAGTGGTCGGTCAATTGACTCGAGGTAAGGAAATAGGATTAAGGATAGATCAAACTCTAACTCAGGATTCAACTGGTACTATGGCATATTTACAGTTTGAAGCCCTTGGAATTGAAAGGGTAAAGACTAAAAAATCTGTTGCATATGTGGATCATAATTTGCTACAGACAGGACCAGAAAATGCAGATGACCACCTGTATATTCAGAGTATAGCAAAAAAATATGGAATATATTTTTCCAAGGCAGGAAATGGTATATGTCATCAGGTCCATTTAGAAAGGTTTGGTGTTCCAGGCGAAACCCTTTTAGGTTCCGATAGCCATACTCCCACCTGTGGTGGTTTAGGAATGTTAGGCTTTGGAGCTGGAGGTTTAGATGTAGCAGTGGCAATGGCTGGAGGAGAATACTATATTACTATGCCTAAAATAGTTAAGGTTGAGTTAAGGGGAAAGCTAAGACTGGGAGTATCTGCTAAAGATATTATTTTGGAGGTATTAAGAAGATATAAAGTTAAGGGAGGATTGAATAAGGTATTTGAATATACAGGTGAAGGGATAAAATACCTTACTGTACCTGAAAGAGCAACCATAGCTAATATGGGGGCAGAATTAGGAGCGACTACTTCCATATTTCCTTCTGATGCAGAAACCTATAAGTTTTTAAAGGCTCAAGGAAGGGAAAAAGATTTTGTTAGAATTGAAGCAGACTACGATGCCTGCTATGATGAAGAAATTATAATAGATTTGGATAAATTAGAGCCTTTAATTGCTTGTCCCCATAGTCCAGATAATGTAGTGCCTGTATCATATTTGGATAAGGTTAAAGTTAATCAGGTGGCTATAGGTAGTTGTACCAATTCTTCTTACATAGATATGATGAAAGTAGCTAGTATATTAGATGGTAAGACCATAGCAGAAGATGTTTCTTTGGTCATTTCTCCTGGTTCAAAACAGGTACTTAATATGTTAGCAGAAAATGGGGCATTAGCAAAGCTTATATCAGCAGGGGCTAGAATATTAGAATCAGCATGCGGACCTTGTATTGGTATGGGACAATCTCCTAATACTGGAGGAGTTTCCTTAAGAACTTTTAACAGAAATTTTAAGGGTAGATCTGGAACTTCTTCTGCAAATGTTTATTTAGCAAGCCCTGAGGTAGCTGCTGCCTCTGCTTTAACTGGATATATTACTAGTCCTGAAAAATATATGAAGGATATAGATATAAACATGCCAAATAGATTTCTAATCAATGATAATTTGATAATTAGTCCTTTGGAAGATGGAAAAGAAGTAGATATTATTAGAGGACCAAATATTAAGCCTTTTCCTAGAAATAAGGCTATTAAGGAAGATATAAGAGGTAAAGTTCTTATAAAAGTAGGAGATGACATTACTACTGACCATATAATGCCTTCCAATGCAAAACTACTTCCCTATAGGTCTAATATTCCATATTTATCAGATTACTGTTTAGTACCTTGTGATCCAGAGTTTCCAAAGAAGGCTAAAAATTACGGTGGAGGAATTATAATAGGAGGATATAATTATGGTCAGGGTTCAAGCAGGGAGCATGCAGCCTTAGTACCATTATATCTAGGAGTTAAAGCAGTAATTGCTAAATCCTTTGCTAGAATTCACAAGCAAAATTTAATTAATAATGGAATACTACCTTTAATCTTTAGTATAGAAGAGGATTATGATCATATTGATATATATGATGAATTAATTATTGAAAACACACTGATGCAAATGGACATTGAAAAGATAATAGTAAAAAATATAACTAAAAGTGAAGAATATACTTTAATTTTAGATGTCACTGATAGGCAGAGAAATATTCTCAAATCCGGTGGGTTGCTAAACTATATGAAATAGTAGTTGCAGAATATCTGAAAGGAGAATGAATATGGCATATGATATAACTTTAATTTCTGGAGATGGTGTAGGGCCAGAGGTTATTTCTTCTGCAGTAGCTGTTATTGAAGCTACAGGAGTTCATATTAACTGGGAAAGAGTAGAAGCTGGAGTTAAAGCTATAGAGACAGAAGGGGTACCTTTACCAGATAATGTTATTAAAAGCATTAAGAAAAATAAAGTAGCGTTAAAAGGTCCTTTAACCACCCCCATTGGTCAAGGGTTTAGGAGTGTGAACGTAGGTTTAAGAAAAGAATTGAATTTATTTGCAAATATAAGACCTGTTAAATCCTTTAAAGGTGTTAAATGTCTTCATAAGGATGTAGATTTAATCATTGTTAGGGAGAATACGGAGGATCTTTATATAGGCCAAGAGCGGATGATAGATGATAATAGAGCAGAAAGTAATAAGATAATTACTAGAGAGGCTAGTGAAAGAATTTGTAAGTATGCTTTTCAAATGGCAAGGGACTTAAATAGAAAAAAGGTAACTTTGGTTCATAAGGCTAACATTATGAAATTAACTGATGGCCTATTTCTGGAATGTGGGAAAAATATAGCTAAAGATTATCCAGATATAGAATTTGAAGATATGATTGTAGACGCTATGAGTATGAAATTGGTTCAATTTCCTCAAGACTATGACATAATTGTAGCACCAAATTTGTATGGAGATATATTATCTGATTTAGCTGCTGGTCTTATTGGAGGACTGGGATTAGCCCCTAGTGCCAATATTGGCAAAGATGCTGCAATATTTGAACCAGTTCATGGCTCTGCACCAGATATAGCCAATATGAATGTCGTAAACCCTGTATCTGCTATACTATCTGGAGCTATGATGTTAAAGCATATTGGTGAGTCTGATGCAGCTATAAGGATAGAAAAGGCTATATCAAAGGTCTTAAAGGATGAGATAAATAGGACTAGAGATTTAGGAGGCAATCAAGGAACTAAGGAGTTTACAGAAAAAGTTATACAGGAAATAAAATAGCTCCTTTTAAGGAACATAAAGCTAAAGGTGATGAAAATGAGGAAAAAATTTAAAAAGGTATTGGTGGCTAATAGAGGAGAAATTGCCATTAGGATTTTTAGAGCTTGTAACGAGTTGGGCATTAGAACTGTAGCTGTATATTCTGATGAAGATAAAAATTCCCTTTTTAGGGTTAAAGCAGATGAATCCTATTTAATTGGGAGAAATAAAGGTCCTATAGAGGCTTATCTGAACATAGACGAAATAATTGGATTGGCCTTGAAAAAAGGAGTAGATGCAATACATCCAGGATATGGATTTTTATCGGAAAACCCAGAGTTTGCTAGGAAGTGCCAAGAGGTAGGTATAGAATTTATTGGGCCAACATATGAAATGATGTTAAATTTAGGAGATAAGATAAGATCCAAGAAATTAGCAGATAGCTTAGGAGTGCCTATTATTCCAGGAATAGAAAGGGCTGTTAACTCTGAAGATGAAATTATTGAATTTGCTAAGTATTATGGCTATCCATTAATGTTAAAGGCTGCTGCAGGAGGAGGCGGCAGAGGTATGAGGGTAGTTAGAAATGAATATGATATAAAAGAAAAATTACAAAGTGCCAGAGATGAAGCCAGAAAGGCCTTTGGAGCTGATGACGTATTTGTAGAAAAGTATCTGGAAAAACCAAAGCATATAGAAGTACAAATCTTAGGAGATAAATATGGCAATATTGTACACCTGTATGAAAGGGACTGTTCTATTCAAAGGAGACATCAGAAGATTATTGAATATACTCCCGCTTTTACTCTTTCACATGAGCAAAGGCAAAAGATTTGTGATGATGCAATAAGAATTGGAAAAGCTATTAATTATAGGGGAGCTGGAACTGTTGAGTTTTTACTGGATAAGTATGGGAACCATTTCTTTATTGAAGTTAACCCTAGAATACAGGTAGAACACACTGTAACTGAAATGACTACAGGTATAGATATAGTACAAGCTCAAATTTTGATTGCAGAAGGGTTTCCTTTGGATTCTAAAGAAATAGGGATAAAAAACCAAGATGATGTTCAACAAAGAGGATATGCAATCCAATGTAGAGTAACAACAGAAGATCCACTAAACAATTTTATACCGGATACAGGAATCATTGATAAATACCGAACCGGTTCTGGATTTGGAATAAGATTGGATGGAGGTAATGGATTTACAGGTGCTAGTGTAAGTCCTTACTATGACAGCCTTTTAGTAAAGGTGACAGGCTGGTCTCGAACTTTTGAAGGTGCAAGCAGGAAGCTCGTTAGGGCATTGAAGGAAATAAAGATAAGGGGAGTAAAGACCAATATTCCATTTTTGATTAATGTTTTAAATCATAAGGAGTTTTTAACTGGAAAATGTGATACCGGGTTTATTACCTATAATCCTGAGTTATTCAAAATAGAAACCAAAGAGGATAAGGAACTAAAAGTGCTAAAATTCATAGGAGAAAAGGTGGTAAATGAAACTAAAGGATATAAGCCTGATTTTAACATACCCAGAATACCAACGGTAAGTAGCCTTAAAGAGTATTATGGAACAAAGCAAATACTAGATGAGAAGGGGCCTTATGGTTTAGTCCAATGGATTAAGGATAATGAAAAACTGCTGTTGACAGATACAACTATGAGAGATGCTCACCAATCCTTGATGGCTACTAGGTTGAGAACGATAGATATGCTAAGAATTGCAGAAGCTACATCTGTACTGGCCAAAGATTTGTTTTCATTAGAAATGTGGGGAGGGGCAACCTTCGATGTAAGCTATAGATTTTTAAAAGAATGCCCTTGGAAAAGATTAGAGCTGTTAAGAGAGAAAATACCTAATATACTATTTCAAATGTTAATCAGAGGAGCCAATGGAGTTGGCTATGCAAACTATCCAGACAATGTAATAAGGGAATTTATTAAGGAAGCTGCAAATAGTGGAATAGATGTTTTCAGGATATTTGATTCCTTGAATTGGCTGAAGGGAATGGAAATAGCCATAGAGGAAGTCTTAAAACAGGATAAAGTGGCTGAGGCTTGCATCTGTTATACTGGAGATATTTTAGATAATAAGCGGGATAAATATACATTGGATTATTATATTAAGACTGCCAAGGAAATAGAAAAAACAGGAGCTCATATATTAGGAATCAAGGATATGTCATCTCTATTAAAACCTCAGGCTGCATATAAGCTGATTAGCGCTTTAAAAGAAGAAATAGATATTCCTATCCACCTCCATACCCATGATACAAGTGGAAATGGTGTAGCTACAATATTGATGGCAGCACAAGCTGGAGTGGATATAGTGGATACGGCCTTTAACAGTATGGCTGGGCTAACAAGCCAACCTGCGTTAAATTCTGTAGTTGCTGCTTTAGAACATACAGAAAGGTCCACAGGTTTGAATTTGGATGATTTACAGAAGATTTCAGATTATTGGAGTGATATAAGGCCAATATATAGTCAATTTGAATCTAAATTAAAATTTGGAACAGCAGAAATATATAAATATGAGATTCCAGGTGGGCAATATTCAAATTTAAGGCCACAGGTGGAAAGCTTTGGATTAGGTCATAGATTCGATGATGTTAAGGAAATGTATAGAACTGTTAATGAAATGCTTGGTGATATTATCAAGGTTACACCTACATCTAAAGTAGTAGGAGATTTAGCCATTTTTATGGTCAAAAATGATTTAACGCCTAAAAATATTTTTGATAAAGCTACGGATATGGCCTTCCCAGATTCAGTAGTATCATATTTTAAGGGCATGATGGGACAACCTATGGGAGGTTTTCCTGAAAGGCTTCAAAAACTGGTATTGAAAGGTGAAAAGCCTATAACCTGTAGACCTGGTGAATTATTAGAAGATGAAGATTTTAACAAAATATCCACTCATTTAAAAGAAAAATATAATATAGAACCTTCTATGAGGGATATATTGTCTTATGCTTTCTATCCCAAGGTATTTCAAGAATACTTAGAATCCATCAAAAAGGAAGGAGATTTTAGTAGAGTAAGTAGCGATGTATTTTTCTATGGTATAAAAGAAGGAGAAACAGCAGAAGTGGAAATTGAGGAAGGAAAGGTTTTAGTAATTAAGCTTCTCGAAATAGGAAAGCTTGATGATGAAGGATATAGGACCTTATACTTTGAGGTAAATGACAGTAGAAGGGCTATAAGGATATTTGATAAAGCAAGCAATATAGTAAAAAAATCTGAATTTACTCAAAAAGCTGATCCAGATAATGGTCTGGAGATTGGAGCTAATATACCTGGAATAGTAGCTAAAATCTTAGTTCAGGAAGGAGATAAAGTAGAAAAGAATCAAATATTAGCTGTAATAGAAGCTATGAAAATGGAAACCCATGTAACTACATCCATAGAAGGTAGGGTTAAATCAATTTTCGTTAAAGAAGGTCAGAATGTAGAATTAGGGGAATTGCTATTTAAGCTAGAATAAGTATTTTCTCTCCCCCTTCCAGCAATGTGGGAGAATACTTATATAAAAAGGAAAGTGTTTAGGAGATTTACTCATATAAAAGTAATTCCTATCCACTTTCCTTTTATTAGCTCCTTTTTTATGGTCTTTTTCAGTAGCATATTATATAATATATTTATTATAAAACTTAACATTGGAGGAGTAGACATGGGAATTAAGTTTTGTTCCCTATCTAGTGGAAGTAGCGGCAATTGTCAGTACGTGGAAACAGATAGGATAAAGATATTGATAGATTCTGGTTTTAGTGGCAAAAAAATAGAATCATTATTATCATCCATTAATGTGAATCCAAGTGAAATAGATTATATTCTCGTAACCCATGAACATATTGACCATATAAAGGGAGTAGGAGTTTTGTCAAGAAAATACGATATACCTATATTTGCTAATGAGAAGACATGGATTTCAATGGAAAAATTAATAGGAAATGTAGAAGAAAAAAATATAAAGATATTTCAGTCTGAGGAAGATTTTGAATTAGGAGATTTAGCCATATATCCCTTTAAGATATTTCATGATGCAGCAGAGCCAGTAGGTTATATTTTCTATCATAAAAGGACTAAAATTAGTATTATGACAGATACTGGATGGGTAAATGATAATATGAAAAATACTATAAGAGGTTCATCTCTATATTTAATAGAATCAAATCATGATATTCAAATGCTTAAGGAAGGAAGCTATCCCTGGTATTTGAAACAGAGAATACTGAGTACGAAAGGGCATTTATCTAATTTAGATGCAGCTAGAACTTTAATAGAAGTACTAATGGGAAATGGAGAAATAGTTTTGTTAGGACATTTAAGTAAAGAAAATAATAGACCTGAACTAGCATACGATACAGTTAGGGAACATATAGAGGAATATGGATTTAGTGTAAATAAGAATATAACACTTGATTTAACCTATAGGGACAAAGCTGGAAAAGTATATATTCTTTAGTGATAGGAGGGTTAGGTATGTATTATGAAAGGCCACCTAAGAGAAGAAGTCCATTTTCCTATTTTTTTGTAGGTTTAATTGGAGCAATAATAGGAGGTATAATTACAGCTTATATTGCACCTAATTATATATATGGAAAGCTTTTACCAATGCCTGATATATATAAGCAGAGTTCAGTTCCCAATACAACTACAGTAGAGAATATAAATATAACTCCTAGTGATGAAATATCAGCAGTACAGGCAGTAGCTAAGAAAGCCATGAGTTCAGTTGTAGGTATAACAACAATTCAGGTTCAGAGGCAATTCATATGGGAAACTGAAGTACAAGGAATAGGATCAGGAGTAATTGTTAATTCAAATGGCTACATACTTACCAACTCCCATGTTATAGCAGATGGAAAAGCTAAAAGAATAAATGTTTTGTTTGAAAACGGGGATACAGTTGATGGTGAGGTTTTATGGAACGATTCTGTTTTAGACATAGCGATAGTAAAGGTTAAAGCAGCAAACCTACCAGTTGCGGATTTGGGAGATTCAGATTCATTAGAGGTAGGTGAAATTGCAGTAGCCATTGGTAATCCACTTGGGTTAGATTTTCAAAGAACTGTAACTGCAGGAGTTATTTCAGGTTTAAACCGTTCCATTAGAACAGAGGATGGTAATGTTATGGAAAATCTAATTCAGACAGATGCATCCATAAATCCTGGTAACAGTGGAGGACCTCTTTTAAATAGCAGAGGGGAAGTAATAGGCATAAATACTGCAAAGGTACAGACAGGAGAAGGATTGGGATTTGCTATTCCTATAAATACAATAAAGCCTATAATAAATGAGGTAATAAGTACAGGAAATTTTGAAACGGTTTATATGGGAATTTATGGTGTTGAAGTAGAACTTTATGAAAGACAATATGGAGTTGATACTGGTATCGATACTGGAATAATAATAATGGAGGTAGTATCAGGTTCACCAGCAGATAGAGCAGGGATTAAATCAGGAGATATTCTAGTTAAAATAGATAATCAGAGTGTAGAAAATCTGAACCACCTAAAGAGAATACTATATAGCTATAAAGTAGGAGATAGAGCCAAATTAACAATACTAAGAAATGGAGAATATAAGACTATAGATATAGTTTTTTCTGAAGGTAGATAGCTTTCCAAAAATTTTTGCATATATTGTAGTATTTTATGTTATTCTATTATAAAAAAGCCTGGAGCTGATAATATGTATGTTGTATGTAATGAGCATCTGGAGGATGCAATTGAGGAATTTGTAGAAGTCTATCAGCAACCTCCGGATATATATGAACTTGAAAAGGTATCTTTTTCAGATTGGGCAAGTCCTCATAGATGTAACTATTGTGAAAAACTACCTAAGTATCTTGTAGTATAGGAACGAATAATTTGCCAATGAATACATAAAATGGTGGAGGTTTGAGATGAGATTATTGTTGGTTAATGACGATGGAATAAAAGCTGAAGGAATAAACAAGCTAGCTATGGAATTAGAAAAGGAGCATGAAGTAATAATTGTTGCTCCTGATGATGAAAGAAGTGCTCAAAGCCAAGCACTTACACTTAGAAAGCCCATAGTTGTTAAAGAGGTAGATTTAAAAGGTATTAATTCTAAAGCATATAGTATTTCCGGTACACCTGCTGATTGTGTCAGAATAGCAATGGCAAAGTTATTAGATAAGCCAGTGGATATGGTTATATCAGGAATAAACAAGGGACTTAATGTTGGAATGGATGTACTCTATTCAGGTACCATATCTGCAGCTATAGAGGCTAATCTGTATGAATTACCCTCTATAGCTTTATCTGCACAATTATCGGAAGGAAATGTAAACTATGAAATAGCTATAAAATATGGCAAGATGATATTAGATAAAATGAAGGATAGGCTTTTAAAGAATAAAATGTTAATAAGCATTAATACTCCATATTTAGATGAAGATAGGATTAAAGGCATTAAGGTATGCAAAATAGGTGGAGTAGTATATGATTATTACCTAATTGAAGATGGCGAAATAAAAGGACAATCTATATTTAAGGCTGATAGTAGGGAACGCAAGGAACCTGAAGAGGGTACAGATAGATTTTATATTGCCCAAGGATATGTAACCATAACTCCTCTTCAGTATAATTTAACAAATTTTGATTTGATAGAGAGAGTTGAGAGTTGGCTATAGTATGAACGTAAGAATAATTGGAGTAGGTAAAATTAAGGAAAAGTACATACAACAAGGTATTATGGAATTTGAGAAAAGGCTTAAGGGATACTGTAATTTGGAAATAATAGAAGTAAAAGATGAAAAATCACCAGAGAATTTATCGGACAAGGAGATGGAAATAGTCAAACAGAAGGAGGGGGAGAGAATTTTATCCAAGATTCCCCAAAATTCTTACGTTATTTCCCTGGAAATAACGGGAAAGCAATTATCATCAGAGGATTTGTCGAAAATGATGGAAGACCTAATGGTAAATGGAATAAATGATATAACCTTTTTAATTGGTGGTTCTCTAGGCCTTTCAAAGGAAATATCAGAGAAGAGCCATTTTAAGCTTTCCTTCTCAAAGATGACATTTCCCCATCAGCTTATGAGGCTTATACTGCTGGAGCAGATATATAGGGGATTCAAAATTATGAATGGTGAACCCTATCATAAGTAACATGAATTGCTATAGACTAGAACTAAATGGTTGATTTATATGGGGGGATAAATTGGAAATAAGGATTTTACACAAAAGGGGGATATATCCATGGAGTTTGTTTTCGTATTAACCAAATATAATGATGCACCATTCAAGCGGCAGGTAAGCAAGGCATTGGAAAAGAGAACAGAATTGGTTTCAAGAAAAGAATATCCAAAGATGTGGAAATATATTGACAAAGTGAACTTGAAGGAAAAGGCCCCTGAAGAAGTACTTAAAAAGCGTCGTACTAGATACAAGGTATATGGAGCATTTCTAATATTCCTAGGTCTTTTTCAATTAATTCCTTCTCTAATGAAACCTAAGGAAATGCTAATACCCTTGTTGGCTGGTGCATTTTCAGCTGGCCTTGGAATACTATATTTTTGGTATGGAAGGAAATCAAAAAAGGAAAAGCTATCTTCTTTTGATAAAGCTGCAATAAAGCTATTTAATGAATATGAAAAAATTCCTGCAGGAAAAGTTACAGTTACCTTTTCTGACGATAAAGTTCAATTAGCAGAGAATGCTGCAATTGGCTATGATGAAATAGATAGTATTTTCATTACAGAAGATTTCTTTATCTTAATCTGGAAAGAAAAAATTACTGTTCTACAAAAAAAGGATTTATCCTCATGTAATGAAGAAGAATTTATAGACTTTATTACATATAAATCACAGAACTTATTTGATGTAATTATAACTGAAAAAACATATTAGCCTCATTTTTTCTCATTATATTTTGTGTTTTCAATGATTTCTTATATCTATAGCTAAATTTGTCTTCTATATTGACGAATATGTGCAAGTAGTATTCATAATACCATTTAGATAAAAAAGTTGTAGAGGTTTAGCTACCTTTTTTTATATTGTTTCCTATTGCTTTCCTATGATATTAGGGTTAGATATGAGAAACTGGATTGTATTTACTATCTCAATGCTTTTGTTTGTCCCATGTTTAAAAGGAATGAGAAAAAAAGCTATAGGGTAGGAAACCCGAATATATGCTTGTGATGGGGATAGCAGGTTTCGAAATATGAATCCTAAAAGCGATTTTAGAAACACGTGACTTTAGTTTTGTAGGGTTCACAGAATCAGGTAAGCCTTACCAAAAGTAGTATTAGGTTACCATAAACTATAATTAAATGGTATAATTCATATAAGAAGAAATCTGTGTTTGACGGAGGTAATTTAATGCAAAAGGTATATGAAACTGAAAGACTTATATTAAAGGTATTGGACAAGTCCTATGCAAAATTGGTTTTGGATTATTATTTAAGAAATAAGCTATTTTTAGAACCATGGGAGCCATTGAAGAGTAGAGGGTTTTATACAAAGCAATATCAGGAGGAGCTATTAGACAACGAACTTTTTTATATTAATAGTAAAAGATCTTTAAGATTATGGATTTTCAAGAAGGAAGATAGTAGTAGAATAATAGGTTCTGTTAGCTTTAGCAACATTGTATGGGGAGCATTTTTATCTTGCTATCTTGGTTACAAGCTAGATAAAGATGAAATTAATAAAGGTTATATGACTGAGGCAATTCAAAAAGGAATTGAGGTTATGTTTAATGAATTTGGCTTACATAGAATTGAAGCTAATATTATGCCTAAAAATAAACCTTCTTTAAGGGTAGTTGAGAAGTTAGGATTTTATTATGAAGGATTGGCATATAAGTATTTGAAAATAAATGGTAAATGGGAAGACCATATACATATGGTTTTGCTAAACGAAAGTTTATAAAAATGCAGGAACTAAATCTAGCTTTATTTTGGTGAGGTGAAAATTAGGTTGCTAGTTAGAAATATATCTAAAGAAGATATAGAAAACTGTACAAATATATTTATAGATGCTTATTCTAAGGAACCTTGGAATGAAAGCCATGATTATGAAAAGGTAAAAGAATTCTTGAATAAATTTACTTCAGACAATACCAATATTGGCTGGGTTATATTAAATAAAGGTCAAATAGTTGGCTTTATGGTAGGAACTATAATTCCATCCATAGAAAAGGATTATTTCAGAATAGAGGATATTTGCGTTCGATCAGATATGCAGAGGAAAGGAATAGGGAGGGAGCTTATTAGAAGAACTGCTCTTGAATTAAGAAGTAAAAATATAGATTCCATTATATTGAACACTATAAAGGATTTTCCAGCTTATAGATTTTATTTAAATAATGGATTTAGAGAAATAGAATCCTCATCGACTATGCTTTTAGATATATGATGAATAGACTATATTTATACTAGTATATATGGTCAAGAAAAGACTATTTGCCTCTGTTGATATTTAACCCATAAATGGGGAAAATCATCATGTTTTTCGAAACAGAGCACCTTATCTTGCGCAAATTTCAGGAGGATGACTTTGATGATTTCTGCGAATATGCAATGGATGATGAAATGTCCAGAATGACGGTTAGAAATCTATTGCACTCCATAGAGGATGCCCGTTGGAATTTTGATTGGCTGAAAGACAAGGAAGACAGATGCTATGGGCTTGTCTATATGGATACAGGTAGGATTATTGGAAATCTTACTGTCTGTGATGTTCCAAAAGAGATTTTGGAATTAGAGAAATTAAAAGGTAAGACAGGGAAAAGTATATCCTACTCTATTTCTAGGAAATATCAGCGCAAAGGTTTAATGTTTGAAGCTGCAAGTGCTGTTATAAGGCAATTGTTTTATGTAGAAGGCATAGATTATATTCACTGGGGCCATTTTTCTTTTAATACTTCCAGTGAGATGCTTCAAAAAAAGCTGGGCTTTGAGTACCTTACAACTATGAGCTATTATGATGAAGGCAAAGAGATTGTTGTGATACATAGAATCATCTTTAATCATAATAAATAATAGGGGGAATTTAATGGGATATATTGTGATGTTTATGGTCCATAAGAAACCAATTTATGGTGATAATATAGTACCAATTTTTGACAATTATGAATGGTGGTTAGACTTAGCTAGAAAAGCACTTGAGGATGCAGATGAATTTGAAATGCGTCTTTGGGAAGATGATTTAGAAGGTATTAAATCAGGAGAAAAATTTGGAGAAAGAGTGCCTAATGATGTAACAAAGGAAATAGTTTTTAGAGGGAAAATAGTTCCTAAATTAAAACATGAGATTTTGACCAATTATTTAACTAAGGAAGGATATATAAAGTGGTTTACCTTATTTTTAAAGAAAAATAATGAAAATATCTTTTCTAGCGGACACTATGGAGACGAAACCTATATTTTTGTACATACAAAAGAACAAGTGAAGGATGTTCAAGAATGGGCTAAGAATTATCCAATAATATGGAGAGTAGATGTTTTTGAATGTGAGTAATTAGAGCACAACATGGAAAAAAATAAATTTATAGTATCAGAAGAATTACTAACTAAAACAAAGGTTGCCCTAATCATATTAAAAGGATTCCTTTGAGTTTGACTATTTTTCATGGTATAATATAAAAAATCATGGACGAGAGGTAAAACCATGAATAAACATCATATTTATACAGTGAGTTTTGCAAAAGTATATCCTCATTATGTTGCAAAAGCGGAAAAAAAGGACGTAAAAAGGCAGAAGTAGATGAGATAATTCGTTGGTTGACAGGTTATAACCAGGGAAAATTGTAAATGCAGTTCGAGAGAAAATGCATAGCTTTCACTGTGTTCACGGAGGGATAAAGGCCTAGGAGATATTTAATAGTATTTCTATGGCTTTTTTATTTTAGGAAGGATTTTAGTGAAGAAATATATAGTTGAAGATACTTCTTGAAATATATTTCCTAATGCTAAAATTGGAGTTGTTATTTGTCATGGCATTGTTAATACAATAAAAGATAATGAAAAGTATAGAAAGATGATTTCAGAAGCATATGTATTGAGTTGTTAATGAAAGCAGATTAATTGAATTTGAAAGTGCATTAAAGATTTGTAAAAATTAATACAGGATAATTTAGGTGGATAGTTTTGAGCAGACTTCAAATGCACTGCTAAAAATATAGTAAGATAATATTAATATATTAAAGTAGATTAGCATCATTATTTAACGAATAAAACAACAGAAGAATTTCTAGTTCTTGGTGTATAAAGAAGGTTCCATCAATTAAAAGGATAAGTTAAAGGAATGATATTATTCATATATGTCGAAATAAAGTGAGGGGAAAATAGAGGAATTTGAAGGAATATAAAGAACTTTATAAGGTATATTTGTAAGACGATGAAACCTATATGCTGAAACTTACTTGCTCATAGGTTATCATATATTATTTAAAAAGTATTTTGAATGGAGGAAATAAAGGATGAGTAAATACGAAAACGCAATGAAACTTATGGAGGAATTCTGTGGAAATGGTAAAGATAATCTTGTTGCCCTTGCTACAATATCATTGTCCCCAAATGCTGTTGGCAATCCCCGCCCTTCTGTACGCATGGTTGATGCATATTATGAAGATGGCATGTTTTACATTTCTACAGCTTCGTGGAAAAACAAAACTCTGGAGATTGAGAAAAATAATGAGGTTTCCATCTGCGGATTAGATTTGTTTGCCGCTCATGGTATTGCTGAAAATCTTGGCTGGGTTAAGGATGAAAAGAATGCAGAAATTAGAGCAAAGATGAAAAAGTACTTTGAATGGTTTGATGACCATGGCAACGAAGATAGCTCAGATTCAATTGTTCTACGCGTTACCCTCACAGAAGGAACAATTACTGACAATGAAGAAAAATACGGTGAACGCTTGTATAAAGTTGACTTTATAAATAAAACAGCAGAATAAATTTATACCTGATAAGCATTATATTAGTCATTCTGTCTATGATATAAATTATGGTTAAAAGGAAACATTGACCATAATATATATAGTATCAAACTATTATACATAAAAGGTAGTGATGCAGATGAGATTATTAATACATGATTTAAAAAGTGACGATTTTCAAAAAATATTTCCTGACTTATCAAGGGATACAATGGTTATTTCTGATAATGGTACCATACATTATTGTGTAGGTTGTTTTGGATGCTGGGTAAAGACACCTGCAGTTTGTGTAATACGTGATTCATATGGGGATATGGGAGAGTATTTATCAAAGTGTAATGAGGTTATTATCATAAGCAAGTGCTGTTATGGTGGATTCAGCCCCTTTGTAAAGAATGTATTGGACAGAAGCATTTCTTATATTCATCCATATTTTGTAATTAGAAATGGAGAAATGCACCACAGAAGGCGATATAACAATAAAATTGACCTTAAGGTGTGGTTTTATGGTGAAAATATTACAGAAAAGGAAAGAATAACTGCTGAAAGATTAGTAAAGGCAAATGCTGTAAATTTGGATTGTAGTGTCAGTAAAGTCACATTCATAGGAAGCATTAAGGAAATGGAGGGGCTGATACTATGAAAATTGCTCTAATTAACGGAAGCCCTAAAATTAAGAATAGTGCATCAGGTTGTCTCTTAAAGGAATTGAAGGCTTTTTTAGAACACAATAACAACATAATATCTGAATATCATTTTAATAAGACACAATTAAGTAGAGAAGAAATGGAACAACTAGCACAATGTAATGTTTTAATATTTGCCTTTCCCATATATGTAGATGGAATTCCATCTCATTTGTTAAATTGTCTTATGCAATTAGAAAGCTTTTTTTCAGCCATAGAAGAAAAGAATATTATTGTTTATTCTATAGTAAACTGTGGATTTTATGAAGGACACCAAACTGCTATAGCAATTGAAATGATGAGGAATTGGTGTATAAAGTCAGGACTTTGCTGGGGACAGGGAGTTGGAGTTGGCGCAGGTGGAATGCTTGTATCAATAAAGAATGTATCAATTGGATATGGACCTAAGAAAAATTTGGGAGTAGCATTTAAAAAGCTGGCAGATAACATTTTAAAGCGTTCATCTGGAGAAGATATATTTATTACCGCTAATTTTCCAAGAATTTTATACAAACTAGCTGCTGAAATGGGATGGAGGAAATCAATTAAAGCAAATGGATTAAAGAGAAAAGATTTGTTTTTGAAAAAGTAAACTTTTTTAAGCAAAATTGGATAAGCCTCATATAATGTATTGAGAATAGAATTCTCAATATATTAATGAGGAGGTAATTAAATGAATGATTCAAAGTATCTAGTTCAATCCGAATTTGATGACAATATGGAAACCAGATATAGAGATTATGAAGATTTTAAGCATAAAGAAAGATGTTCTAAGCATAAAGATATAATTCTAGAATGTGGCATCAAACCAGCAGATGCATTTTTTGAAATAGATGATGGTAAAGTTGAGAAAGGGCAAGTATTTACTTTAGATCGTCTGAGAATAGATACTACCTGCTTGAAAAAACCTCTTGTTAAAATTGAATTTTCAAGCTTTATTGTCTTTGAAGCAGAAGATGAGAAAGGCGCTGAGCATGAAGTTGAAGTCGACTTGCTATTTAAATTGATAAGGGTCAGCGATGGAGAAAAAGAAGTTGTTCAAAGCTGGAGATATTTATATGAAATTGATGTTGAGAACAACATTGATGAGTTAGAAGTAGAAATGAGTCAGCCATTTACAGTAACATTCTGTGATAAACCAATGCCAAGCGCTTTAGAGTATATTATGATAGTAGAAGGTATAGACTTTGAGGGAGAATTTGATGCTTTGAGAGTGGTCAAGCCAGATTTAAGTGCTATTGCACAAAGCCAGTGTTAACATTGTTAGAGCTATAAATTTTTTGCTACAGGTATTAAACAAAAGGTGGCACATGACGTTTCACCCGTTATGTGCCATTTGCTGCTTATATAATGTGTATTTATAAAATATTACTATACAATCCTAATAGTAGCAAAAATATAAAGTTAAGATTAAAATGAGTATAATAGAGAAGGCTAATATGATATATATAGAAACGTCCAGATTAATTTTAAGAGACTGGAAAGATGAAGATTTGGAACATTGTAGGGAGTTTAATTCTGATAAAGAAGTTATGCGATATTTTCTCAAAGCTTATACTGAAGAAGAAACAGATGCTTTTTATGAAGCTATCAAAAAAGAATCTAAAGAATAGATTTCATAGAGCAATTTTTGAGGCTGTTTTTACTCCCTGTATAGAGATTGGATGGCGTTTGAAAAAAGAAGCCTGGGGAAAATGACGAAAATAAAAACATCAGAAAACGTTATAAAAAATACTGATATAAGTTAGACAATATAAAATAAACAATATGATACAATATAGCCATAACACGAGGTGATTATAATGGAAAAGGTATACAATACAAAACATACTAAAGACTGTATGATTTGTGGTAAAGAACTAGTCTATTTTGATGATTATAGAGAAGTAGAATGTATATATTGCCATAAAAAATTTAATTCTAATGTGAACTGTATAGATGGACATTATGTTTGTGATACATGCCATTCAATGGATGCCATTGAATTAATAGAAAACTATTGCAGAGAAACTCATAAAACAAATCCTATAGATATGGCAATTGAGTTGATGAAGAATCCCTCAATTAATATGCACGGACCAGAGCATCATTTTCTTGTACCAGCAGTCCTAATAACATCATACTATAATACATTGGATAATAAAGATGTTAAATTAAAGAAACTTGAAGCAGCAAAGATGAGAGCCAAGGATGTCAAAGGTGGTTTCTGCGGATTTTATGGCGATTGTGGAGCAGCAGTAGGTACTGGTATATATGTAAGTGTTGTTCTAAATACAACTCCATTGTCAGGAAAAAGCTGGGGCCTTGCAAATTTAATGACAGGTACTACCTTGATATCATTGGCAAAGATTGGAGGACCTAGATGCTGTAAAAGGAACTCATTTACTGCTATAAGGGAGGCAGCAAAGTTTACAGATGAACATTTTAATGTGAAGCTGTATGATTATGAAAATTATATCCCTGTATGTAGCTTTAATTCAAGAAATAGCGAATGTTTAAGAGTTAAATGTCCTTATCATAATAAATAACATTTGATAACCATAGACAACAAAGAAGTCCGATACAGAAATTAATAGCTTATAGGAGGCAAAACATGAAACTTAGTACTAGAAACTTTTTAGAATTAAAAGGCAGTAAAATCTATTTAAAGAAGCTGGATAAGGAATACATCGAAGAATATTGGGAGGTATTTAATAACAGCAGTTTAGAATCAAATGTATTTACTGGCACACAACAGGTGTTTAATAAGTCCGATATTGAGAGATATTTGGAAAACATATCTACTGATAATAGCAGAATTGATTTCTTAATCTTTGAAGTAAAATCCAATAAGATAGTAGGAGAAGTTGTTATAAGCGATATTTACAGAAATAATAGAAGTGCTGGTATTCGAATTGCAATATATAAAAAAGAAGATTTTAGTAAAGGCTATGGTAGCGAAGCATTGATTTTAGCTTTAAGCTACGGGTTTGGGATGCTTAATTTACATAGAATTGAGCTGGAGGTATTTCCATATAATGAAAGAGCAATTCATGTATATGAGAAGATAGGATTTAAGAGAGAAGGCATTAAGAGAGATGGAGCCTTTTTCTATAATAAATACCATGACTTGATTACCATGAGTATATTAGAAGGTGAGTTTAGAGAAAAGTATATAGATGAGAATGAGATGCTGGATATATTTAAGTAATGTATAGTAAGTCTTTTATAGACAAGGAGTAAAAGAAAAATTAGACTAAATTAGCAATTGACTAACACCTTAGGGTCTACATTAGTATTTAATTAGGAGGTGTTGGTATGTTGATAAAAGATGTATGCCATAAGACGGGGCTTACAAAGAAAGCTATAGAGTATTATCAGCAAAAAGGGATGGTTAGCCCTGAAATTAGAGAAAATGGATATAGGTATTTTAGCCAGGAGGATGTAGATAAGTTAAAGAAAATATCTTTGCTTCGAAAATTTGATTTGAGCACTGAAGAAATAAACAGAGTATTGACTAGCGAAACACCTGAGGCTGTTCTAAAGAAGATAAAGTATAAGAAGGAAATAGAACACCAAAATGAAAGGAAAAGGCTGGAACTATTGGAACAGCTAATTCAAGGTGAAGATGAGGAAACTATTGAGATGAATCTAAACAGCTTATTTGAACAATCTACAATTAGGAATAGGCTATTAAATATATTTCCAGGATATTATGGCAAATTTATCAGCATTCATTTTGGAAGGTTTTTAAATAGCAAATTGGAAACAGAAGAGCAAAAAGAAGCATATAAAACTATAATTAAATTTTTGGATGAAGTGGAATCATTTGATATTCCTAAGGATTTGCAAAGTATTATTGATACTATTACATTATCAGTTAACGATGCAGATTTACAAAGTGTATCAGATGCAATGAGGGATGCTGTATATGATTTTGAAAAATATTATGAAGAGAACAAAGAAGTATTGGAACAATATATAGAATATAAGAAAACAGAAGAGTATAAGAAATCGGATGCAGCACGTTTAATGGAGTTGTTCAGGAGGTTTTGCGAAACTAGTGGATACTATGATATATTTATACCTGCTATGAGAAAATTGAGTCCAGAATATAATGATTACTACATTAAATTAATAAAAGCAAATGAAAAATTTTTGGAAAAACATCCGGAAGTAAATGACTGGTATAAGAAATAACTCAAAAAAATGTCGAATATATTAGGCGTTAAATACAATAAAGAACTGACTTTAAACGCCTAATGTATTCGACAACGGTATATTTATCATATTAATGCTGAAGTGAAAGAGCTATTTATTGTTATCAGCTTTCTCTATAAGTTCCCTGACTTTTTGTAATGCTGCGTTATATCTTAATGATCTAAGCTTTGGAAATGCCTTTAAAATCCTCTTCTCTTGGAAATTTAGTCTTTTGAGGATATTGTTATGGATTAAGTTTCCTTCTTCATATATTTCTATATCCTTTATTTTTTCAAGTATTAACTTTTTATATCCATGGTCTCCGTTAATTAAATCATTCATATGATAGGAAAGTTCCTTTAGCTTTTCTTCAAATTTTGAAAGTTTTGCAACAGTATAAACTGTATCAGAGAGAAATATTATAAATAGAGCTAATGATAGAACATTCAATGTAGATTCCTGAATTCTATATGTATATGAGTAAACAACAGGATGGATAATTTTTATAAGTACGGCTGATAATGTTCCGAACACAATAGCGCCTAATAGGCAAATTCGTCCTTTAAAATTAAATCTTCTACTGGAATAATCCCACCACCTTGCATGGAATAGCTTTTCCATCGCCCATGAGGTAAAGTATTCAAGGCTACATGCTAATATAGCCCCCAAAAAGAATATAAGGACTGTATTTTCTAATTTTCCAAGAATCATAATATCTATAATTGCACCAAATCCATAAATAGGGCAGTATGGGCCGTTTAAAAATCCTCGATTAACAAGTTTTTGCTGGCCAATGGAACATATAATTGATTCATATATCCAGCCAATCATGCTGTATACTATAAACCATAAGAAGTAGGTCTTTAATATGTCCATGTTACTTCATCTCCAATTGTGATATATATTTTATCATATTAAATTTGAATATTTCACAAGTAGCACAGATTTTATCTGCAAGATTTACTATGATGCTTTCCTTATATCTTGGTAGTCTTAAGTTCAAGGGAAACATATGGGTTGAAATAATATTTGCTTCACGTTCATTGATGGAGAAGTCTCTCCTTGCATTTCTTAATGCAGTTTTAGCATGATGAAATCCGTGAAGCCTATGGCTTTTATCAGGTACATGCCAATCATATAAAAAATAATCGTGAAGCAAAGCTCCTCGAATGAGGCTTTTCATATCAACATTAATTCTCATCTTATTGGCCATCCATACGCTCATATAAGCTACTGAAAGCGAGTGATCATAGCAGCTGATATTTCCATGCTGCACATATTCTTTTTCTGACTGCATGCCTGGAGAAGAAATAATGTCATAACCATATTTAATTATTAAATCTTCAACATCCTTATAAGATTTTAGCTTTGACATTAATATTCCTCCCAATTCAACGCATCACTATCAATAATTTTATCATTACTAGGGTAAATATCAAGAAGTATCGATATTACATGAGGTTATTCATAAGAATAAATAGTATTTTACTATGAAAGTTATCATGGTAATATAATATTAAATGCTAGCAAATTATTATTTTATAGATAATTAAAGAGGGATAATATGGAATTTAGAAAAGCAACAGAATCAGATGTAAACAGTATAATGAATATTATAAAACAAGCACAGGATTATTTTAAGGAGCAAGGAATCAATCAATGGCAAAACAATTATCCAAATCCTGATACAATAAGGAATGATATATCCAAGGGTTATGGATATGTTCTTTTAAAAAACGGAAGGATCATTGGAACTGTAGCAGTTTCCTTTGATGGAGAAAAAACCTATGAATCCATATATGATGGAAAATGGATAAGTGACCTTGAATATGCTGTTATCCATAGAATGGCCATTGATAGCAGCCTTAAAGGATTAGGATTAGCTTCAGTTATTATGAGATACATAGAGAATATGTGCTTAAATAGAGGTATACACAGTATTAGAATAGACACTCATGAGGACAATAAATCCATGCAAAGGCTTATTGAAAAAAATGGATTTCAGTATTGCGGTATAATCTATTTAGCAGATAAAAGCAAGAGACTAGCCTTTGAAAAGCTAATCTAGTAGGAGAAATATAAGATTTTGTTATGTAGCATTAATTACTTTTAACAAGGAATAATAACTAATGTTGAATATCAGTAAGTAAGGTGAGAATATGTTAAGAATAACCAATATAAAGCTATCCCTAGAAGAGGATGAAGGTCTATTAAAGGAGAAGGTGGCTAAGAAATTAAGAATACCAGTAGAGGATATATTTAGCTATAGTATATTTAAAAAATCCATAGATGCACGAAAAAAGAGTGACATCCATTTTGTTTATACAATTGATGCAGAGATTAAGAATGAAGACAGAATTCTTAAGCTGTTTTCAAATAAAGGTGTATCGAAGGTTCAAGATGTTACCTATAAATACGAGAAAGTATCATCCCATGGCATAAAAAGACCTGTTATAGTAGGTATGGGGCCTGCAGGACTGTTTGCAGGGCTTGCCTTAGCGCGCATGGGATTTAACCCTATAATACTTGAAAGAGGTAAAAGGGTAGATGAACGGGTTACCGATGTTGAACTCTTTTGGAAGGAAGGCAAATTAAATACTGAATCAAATGTTCAGTTTGGAGAAGGTGGAGCAGGTACCTTCTCTGATGGAAAGCTTACTACATCAGTCAATAATCCTAGAGCTAGAGTGGTATTAGAGGAATTCGTTGAAGCAGGGGCACCAAAGGAAATACTCTATTCAAATAAGCCTCATATAGGAACTGACAAGCTTAGAGATGTAGTTAAGAACATGAGAAACACTATTATATCCCTTGGAGGAGAAGTAAGATTCAACAGCAAGGTGACTGATTTTATTATAGAAGGGGGACACATAGCTGGTGTAAAGGTAAATGATGAAGAGATAATTGAGGCTGATAGAGTAATACTTGCTCTAGGTCATAGTGCTAGGGATACATTTGAAGTCCTTTACAATAGAGGAGTTAATATAATTCAGAAGCCATTTTCTATTGGAGTCAGGATAGAACACCATCAGAGCCTTATAAACAAAAGCCAGTATGGTGAATTTGCAGGTCACAAAAAATTAGGAGCTGCAGATTATAAGCTATCAGCACATTTTGACAATAGAAGGTCAGCCTATACCTTCTGTATGTGTCCTGGTGGTGTTGTAGTTGCTGCAGCATCAGAAGGGGGCATGGTAGTTACCAATGGAATGAGCTATTATGCCAGAGATATGGAAAATGCAAATGCTGCACTTCTCGTAGGAGTAAATCCAGAGGATTATGGAAGTGATCATCCCTTAGCAGGAGTAGAATTCCAGAGAAAATGGGAGAGACTAGCATTTAAACTAGGAGGAAAAAACTATAAGGCACCAGCCCAAAGGGTAGGGGACTTTTTGAAGGATAGACCATCAGAGAGTATTGGAGAAGTTAATCCTACTTACAGTTTAGGAGTTACAATGACAGACCTAAGAGAGTGTTTGCCAGATTATGTAACAGATACATTGAAACTTGCCATTATAGCCTTTGACAAGAAGATAAAAGGCTTTGCAAATCCTGATGCAATAATGACTGGAGTAGAGACTAGAAGTTCATCACCAATTAGAATTTTGAGAAATGAAAGCCTTCAGTCAAATATAAAAGGCCTGTACCCTATAGGAGAAGGAGCTGGATATGCAGGAGGCATAATGTCTGCAGCATTAGATGGATTAAAGGTAGCAGAAGAAATATCAAAAATATATTCAGAATGAGTCTTTTAAATAAACACAAGGATAAAGCTTGCCAAAGTAAGCTATAGCCTTGTGTTTTTATTTATATGTCTTAAAAAATAGACAAAATGAAAAAATGTCTATTAATATATAGACAAAATAAAAATCATATTATATTATTAAAGGAGACATTGTAATTAATAAAAGGATGTGAGACGATGGATGCGAAGTCAAATGGATTATTCTGGAATGCAAGTATAGATGAAATAGTCAAAGGCTATACAGAGAATGACCAAGAGTATAGTTGCATAATATGTGAGGAATCCTTTCAAAAGGGACGTATTTATGAGCTAAATTCAAAGTTATACGATGCAAAAATGGCTGTTGTACTACATATACAGGAAAAACACGGTTCAATGCTTGAATATTTATTAGGAATGAATTCATCATTTACAGGATTGACGGAAACTCAAAGGATGATATTATCATTAATGGCAGAAGGACTTACTGACAAGGAAATTGCTTTAAGACTTGGAGTCGCTCAATCAACTATAAGAAATCATCGATATAAGTTAAGGGAAAAGGAAAGGCAAGCTAAATTATTTCTATCTATTATGAGTTTGCTTTCAGAGAATACGAACAGACAAATAAACAAGCTGGATAAGGAATTAATATGTGATGCACATAAAACAGCAACTTCAGTGGATGACAGATATAATAT
>ENA-OWOZ01000338-OWOZ01000338.1-bioreactor-metagenome-genome-assembly--contig:-NODE-338-length-64501-cov-4.783559_pt1 | contig 64501 bp, 57 predicted proteins | sample MGYA00238140_ERZ651804 | MGnify/ENA primary metagenome ERZ651804 (study PRJEB26910, sample SAMN07631232) | bioreactor metagenome | isolation source: Switchgrass digestor | place: USA: Dartmouth...
CCGGAATTAATACATGATCATGCTTTTTTACCGGTATTTTGTTAACGTATTTTTCGGCATCAAACATGATCTCGCCACGGTTTGCTGCTTCAAGATCAGCAATCATTGCTTCCTTGTCGATTCCTTCCTTGAGTCCGATATATACACAGCTGTTTTCTGTGGCATCCAGTATATAATAGCTTTCGTCCTGGGTATAGTTCTTTACCCCAAAAGTATTCTTTATATAATCCCTGGTGGGATGAACCTGTAATGATAGATTGCCACCCTCAAAGGTATCCAGCATATCAAACCTTATGGGAAAGTCAGCGCCATAAGCATTATAAACTTTGTCACCCAGAAGTTCTCTGGGGAACAATTTTACCAGGTTCAGGGCTGGAAATACTATGGTATTTCCTCCAAAGGAAAACCTCACGCAATTTTCTTCCGGCACACCATCAAAGGACCATCCGTAGTTCTCCTCATCTCCATCGACGCCCAACATGTTTTTCATCCATTGACCGCCCCAAACGCTTTTATCAAAATAAGGCTCCATCCTGAAAGGCTCTTTCGATATCTTTTCAAAGGCGGCATAAAAGGATTTTTTATCAATGGCTTTTAATTCACTGCTTATATTGGCATCAACCCAATAATCAACTGATGCAAAATTTTCTTCTTTATGGGTATCCGCCAGTCTCCATTCCACAAAAAACCCTATCTTGTACTTGGTTAGAACCGGGGCATCCGGATTGTTGAACAGCCAGTTGGGGCTCCCTTTACGAAATCTTAACTGAATCTCCCAACGGGTGACGTCAAAATAATAATGAACGTCAGCTTTGGCAAAAAGACTGGCGCCAACACCTATTATAAAGATAACTTCATTCTTGCTTTGCTCAAGAAGCGACTTTACCTGAGCAACTTTATTCTCATCAAAGCAGCTTTCCAGCCTTCCGCTGACCATATAGCCAAATACACGGTCGTCTGTGATGTTCTGATCAAACATCCTATACAATTCGTCCTCTGAACGCTTGCAGGTATCCGTATCAATTAAAAGCTTATGATTTAATCCTCTTAAAAGTGAAATTAAGCTTTCTTTATCAACTCCGGGATATAAATCGTAAACGAAAATTCTATTTCCTTGTTTTATTTGATTTTTGATCAATTCTGCCAGATTGCTATTGCCGACAATAACATCTTCCTTCTTATCATTGACAACAGTACAGGGCCTTAAATCAAAGTTATTCTTCGATGGGTAATGGTAAGTCATAGTTTATCATCCTCATTTAATCAAAGGTTTACAAAATATCTGTATTTATCTCCGGGATAATAGCAAATTGTGTACTCAACCTCGTTATCATATTGGTCATATGCTACTCTTGTTCTTTTAAAGGTTGGAAAACCTTGAGCAACCTCCAGTCTTTTTGCAATAACTCCTTCTGCAAGGGTTGCTTCAAGTATATCTCCCGCCCTTGTGATGTTTATGTTATATTCATTCTGCAGGAACTTGTACAAAGAGTCCTTATACAAGTCAGCGTCCAACGGCAAGTCCGTTTTTTTTAGGTAGGTTGTTGAGTAAACCAGAGGCTTATTATTTGCGCATCTAACCCTTGTCAGCTCCAAAACAGTGGATTTAGCGTCAACATTAAGATTTTTAGCAACTGTTTCACTGGCTTGAACCGGTTTTATTTCACAAAAGCTGGTTTGCATAATAATGCCATGCAATTTCATTTCATCAGAAAAGCTAATAACCCGCTTTAGCTTTTCTTCAATTTTGCCATAGGTAACAACGGTTCCTATTCCTCTCATTCGTTCCACATAGCCTTTGTTTACCAGCTCTCCGATTGCTAATCTTACAGTCATTCTACTGACGCTATACATTTCTTCCAGCTGCTTTTCACTGGGAATGATTTGCCCTTGTGTATATTCGCCCTTTTCTATTGCTTGTGCAATCTGTCCGGCTATTTGCAAATATAAAGGTATCGCAGCTTTTCCTCTGTCTAATTCCATCTATTCTCCCTCCATAGCTTTTACCTGGATTTATAGAGTGGTCAATCCTAACATTGTAAGCCTTGACGTATCACTTTCAATAATAAGATCAACCCCCAAAGCTTTGCAGCTCTCCTTCAGCGGTGAAATAAACAAATCGCTTGAACGGCTTATATTTCCACCAATCACTAATGTATTAGCCTTAAATTGCTTCAATAAAGGCAAGAGCGCTGCAGCTAAATCATCTCCAAATTCTTTATAAGCCTGGATAGCTTCTTTGTTTCCATTTTCAGCTATCTTGCTTAATTCTAAAGGAGAAAGAGCTTGGTTGCAATACCTTAAGGCCAGCTTGTTGATTCCGCGCGCAGAAATATATTCATCAATTACCATATCCTTAAAGGGTAATGAATATATCCATCCGTTTTCAGGGATTCCTTGTGACCGATCGGTAGATATCTGACCGTCTATCGAAAATGCGGAACCACAACCTGTACCTATGCAAACATATATCACTCGATATCCTTGATATAAATTTCTTTTGTTCATAGCACCAAGGGCATAAGCTTCTACATCATTGACAAATTGAAAATCATTATTGCTTCTCGGTATAAAATCATAATTTTCCTTGATGCCCAGATGGATCATCTCATCGGGAATAGATACCGAATATAAGCTCTCATACTTGGCAAGTCCTTTTATTTTGGATATGCCTTTGCCGTAATCAAAAGGACCGGGGAAAGCCATCCTGATGCTTCGGATTCTTTTATTATCGTCATGGATTTGCTCCCATATCCTACCACAAATAGTGATAAAGTGTTTTATTATTACATCCTTTTCTTTGTCAGAATTTGAAATAAAATTATAGGAATCCGAAAGAATATTTTTACCTGTATTATAATAGCCACCCTTTATACCTGTTCCGCCAACATCCAAGAGTATGTCATATAACATAATTATCCCATTCCTTTAAATATAAAATCCCAGCACACCTTCGTTGATTGCTTTGGCATATTCCAATGCCTGATTGCGTGACTCAAACTTATCTGTAACTACTGTATAGGTAAATTCATAGAACCCGCCAAGATCAGCTTTGAAATTGGTCTCCCAGAAATTGTTCATTATCCAGGAATACGCAGTAGAGTTTTTAAGTTCCGTATTTTTTCCATCGCATAGTTTAACCGGTGCGGCTTCTCGCTTGCCAAAGCAGATTAAAGGAGCATCCTTTATGCTTACCAATATGTCTGTGTCTTTTCCTGTTCTTAGCATGCCGTTCTGGATGAGATAAAAGTTTTGGCAAGTACCAGGAAGCTGGTCAATACCGGGACGGATAATGCAACCGGTTTTGTCCACATAGGTTTCTTTAGCTGCATCGCTGATAAAAGGCAGTGATACATAAAGATTTTCAGGTTCCCAGACGCTTTCCTTATGGAGACAAATTCTGGCTTCAATCATTGGAGCCACTTTATAAATTTTCAAATACACATAATAGAATTTTGTACCCGGAAGCTCATAAGACAGCTTTGCAGTAACGTACACGGGACCACTCTCTACAATGGATACATCTGTAAGCTTAGAAATGCTTCTTTGTGTTGCAATGCTTGAGCGGTTTCTTCCCATTTGACGGCGCACTTCACAAGGATTGCCGTTTTTCATCGGTGTAAACTCATAAATGCCTGAAAAAGCGCCTTCAGTAACTTCACCATCTGTAATGCATCTGCCTGTTTTTTTATCCAGAATGGAAGCAATTCCCTTTTCCTGAGAAAACTCCACTTTGTAGTAATCCGTTTCGATCAGGAACGGCGTTTCCAAATATTCGCCTTCTATTACAATATCTTTTACTCCCTCTGCACCAATATGGGCATGGTTTCGTATTGTGCCTGCATTTCCATAGCTCTGTTTCAGCTTAACGATCTTTTCCTCTCCCGGAGCCAAGTCCACAACAACCTCGACTTCATGCGCCCTGGATATTCTATGTCCCTGACATATCAGCCTTTCCCCGGTCTTTTCATCATAGGCTTCAATCGTAGCGCTTGTATCCAGAGGAATACCGTCAAAATACTCCCAGTACTCAACATATAGCTTAGCAGTTCCCTTATAACGGAAGGGATGAGGATTGATAATTTTATATCTTTGACACTTATGGGCATCAATTGATACTTCTCCCATTTTTGAAAGAATCAAATCGAGATTTTTTGATATAGCAATATTGGCATTTATAGCATAGGCATCCTTCTTTTTCTCCAGACATGCAACAAGAGAATCCCAAGGCTCAGATATGGAGGAGGAATATCCCCAGGTGTGCTCAGCATAAAGCATAATATTCTCCGCTGCATTTTCTAAAAGCTCTGCATTTCCCAGCCTGTTTTCCGGATCCAGCTTTTTGCAAAGGTCATACTTTCTTTGAGCCTCCCGGAATAGTTTAACCGCATTGGGAGTTGATCCGACGCCGTCAGCCCACCAATCGGTAAAATCACCTTCATAGGTTGGAATGGAAACCTTGCTGCTTCTCAATTGGTCAAAAAACTCATCCAATGTGGCCATCTTTATAGTGACTTTGCCATCAAATATTTGATTCAGCTCATGTACTCTCTTTGCAATATCAGCATTTGGAGGTGCATTGTCTGAAATAACTCCTGAAACCATAATTGGAACGAAGTCATAAGGATAACCTTCTTTTTCAAGATTTTCAACATACCTTAGTATTCTTTTCTGTGAAAACTCAAGCTCTTTTTTCTTTGTTTCATCCACACCTGAAGTTCTAAGGCCTCTGCTAAGTTCTTTTCGGATATCATCACTGATCATGTATGAAGTGCCTCCGTGAGGACAGAGAAACAATTCATTGCCCAGATGATAATGTTCGCTTACCCAAACGAGAACTTTATTTTTGTTTGGGCCCTGCCAATAAAAAGGTTGCTGCTTTTTATACAGCGGGAACATACCGTGGTGGGGATGGAGGGCGCAAAGAAGATTTTCTACTCCGCATTCTGAAAGTATGTCAGGGTATCCCCAGGCGTATCCATTAATATCGGCTGACATACCGCTCTTGATTTTAACTCCGATTTTTTCACCATATTTCTTTGCTTTCATTGTTCTGGAAAGCAATACTTCCTTATCCACCAGCTCCGTCATATTGAGATAGTTTCCGGAGAGTCCGATTTCACCAGACTTCACATATTTTTCGAATTTTTCTATTTGCTCTGCTGTAGCGTTTGCATAGAAATTTTCTACCTGCCACTGATTTTCACACTGCCATTTAAACCCTTGGCAGCCTTGTAACTTCCCGGAATGAATATCATCAAGGATATTTATGGCCTGTACTATAAAATCCTTGTGATAGTTCATTAATTTTTCCTGCCGCTCTGTGTAACCGATATCCGTGTGGGAATGATGGATTAAAAATATCGTCCAGTTTTTCATCATTTTTGCTTCCTTTCTTTTTGCATTGATTTGAAATTCCATTATTAAAATTATTATTTATTGTTGATACAGAATTATTGTTGGCATAGATGCTATTGCACATGCTACCAGCATGGCAGGTTTGTTGCTTGTAACGGAGCTTTTAATATTGATGCAAATGTTCTAGAGAATCCAACCTTTATTATAGTTATATTATTATAAGGTTATAACGTTATAACATTTACAATTGTATGGTAGCATCTAATTTTAATGTTGTCAATACAGAATGTTAAATCTTGCTTTATCAATATAGAAACTCTTATGAAAAGCTAAATTCCACTTTTTCTTCTTTCGTCCAGCCACTCCTTGATTTTGCGCTCGTACCCGTTGACCGTAGGTTTGTAATATATTGTGCCTCTCATCTCTTCGGGAAGATATTCCTGGTTTACGATATTTCCGGGATAGTCGTGGGCATATTTGTATCCGACTCCATATCCCAGGTCCTTCATCCCCTGAGTAACTGCGTTTCTGAGATGCATCGGCACATCACCGGTGCGCTTTGTCTCTACATCGTGCAATGCCTGGTTTATGGCAGCGTAAGCAGAATTGGATTTCGGACTGGTGGCTACCATAACAGCAGCATGGGCCAATATAATCCTTGCTTCGGGCATTCCTATCATTCTTACAGCTTCAGCAGCAGCTGTTGCTACCACCAAGGCATTCGGATTTGCCATCCCGACATCTTCGGAAGCGCATATAATTATCCTCCGGGCGAGAAACTCCGGGTCTTCCCCGGCATATAAAGCCCTGGCAAGATAAAACACCGCCGCATCGGGATCACTGCCCCGCATGGACTTTATAAAAGCGCTGATATTGTCATAGTGCATATCTCCCGATTTGTCGAAAGTCACAGCCCTTTTTTGCACACATTCTTCAATTACAGACATATCTATGTGAATCTTTCCGTCACTGCTGATCTCAGAAGTTATTACCGCCAGCTCAAGGGCATTCAATGCGATGCGGGCATCCCCGTTGCATATGTTGGCAAGGTATTTTAAGGCGTCATCTTCCACCTCAATATCGTATTCCCCCAAACCCCGCTCCCGGTCGGTTAGCGCATTGTTCAGAAGCTTCAATATGTGCTGCTCCGAAAGGGGTTTGAGCATGAATACCGACGACCTTGAGATCAGAGCCTTGTTAACTTCGAAAAACGGATTTTCAGTGGTAGCGCCGATTAAAACTATGGTTCCGTCCTCTACATAAGGCAGCAGCGCATCCTGCTGGGATTTGTTAAAACGGTGGATTTCGTCAATAAAAAGAACCGTTTTTCCCTTGGTATTCAGCATGGGATTTTGGGTATCGGCAACAATTCTCTTTATGTCCGCCACTCCCGCCGTAACCGCGTTCAGCTTTTCAAAAGGAGTTTTCGTCGATTCTGCAATAACCCTTGCAAGGGATGTTTTTCCCGTGCCCGGGGGACCGTAAAAAATGACGGACGATATGCGGTCTGCTTTTATCATCCTGTAAAGCATTTTTCCTTTGCCGACGATTTCTTCCTGACCCACAAATTCTTCAATTGTCCTTGGTCTCATTCTATAAGCCAGAGGTTCTTTTCTTTCCATCGCACTTCTCTTCCTTGTAACATGTAGTATATGACAAATTATATTTTACCATTATAGGAGAGAGGTTTTCCATATATAAATCCTTTTTCTTTTCCGGGGAAGGTGTGCCCCCATCAAAAAGGAAAAGGTGCCGTAACAGGCACCCCGTATAAATCATCAGTATATAAGCTATCAATTAAGCGTAGTTTTTCACCAGATTATTCTGTATAAATACTTTGTGTTGAAGAGTATAGAGCTATCAGTACAATGGATACTTATTCGTGAGGGCTTTTACCCTTTCTATAACAGCTTCCTTGCTGTTGTCAAAATCCGTAAGGGCCAAGGAGATCAGATCAGCTATCTCCACCATGTCATCTTCCTTCATTCCCCTTGTGGTTACCGAAGGAGTGCCAAGGCGCAATCCGCTGGTAACGGTAGGCTTTTCGGGGTCAAAAGGAATTCCGTTCTTGTTGGCGGTTATGAACACTTCATCCAGCTTATGCTGGGCCTCTTTTCCGGTTATGCCCTTATTGCGGAGGTCTACCAGCATGAGATGGTTGTCCGTTCCCCCGGAAACCAGATTGAAGCCTTTTTCCATCAAAGCATTGGCCAGAGCTTTTGCGTTCTTTACAATTTGAGTCTGATATGCCTTAAATTCATCGGAAAGAGCTTCTTTGAAGCTTACGGCTTTTGCCGCAATCACGTGCATCAGTGGTCCTCCCTGTATTCCGGGGAAAACAGCGCTGTTCAGTTTTTTGGAAAGCTCTTCGGTGCACAAAATCATCCCGCCCCTCGGACCGCGGAGGGTCTTGTGCGTGGTAGTGGTTACAAAATGGGCATACGGTACCGGGTTGGGATGAAGGCCGGCAGCTACCAGACCTGCAATGTGGGCCATATCCACCATCAAATATGCTCCCACTTCATCGGCAATTTCCCTGAAAGTTTTGAAATCTATTATCCTCGGATAAGCGCTGGCACCGGCTATTATAAGCTTTGGAGAATGCTTTTTGGCCAGTTCCCTTACCTGGTCGTAATCAATCCTGCAGTCACTTTCCCTTACACCATAAGGGATTACATTATAGTACTTACCGGATATGTTCTTGGGCATACCGTGGCTCAGGTGGCCTCCATGGGCGAGGTTCATGCCCAACACAGTATCCCCGGGTTCCAGAACAGCAAAGAACACTGCCATGTTGGCCTGTGCTCCCGAGTGAGGCTGAACATTTGCATGCTCTGCTCCGAACAGCTCTTTTGCGCGTTCTATTGCCAGTTTCTCAACCACGTCCACATGTTCGCAACCGCCATAATATCTCTTTCCCGGATAACCTTCTGCATATTTGTTTGTAAGAGGCGTTCCCAATGCCTCCAGGACAGCCTTGCTTACAAAGTTTTCAGAAGCGATGAGCTCAATTTTGCTTCTTTGCCTTTCCACCTCATTATAAATTGCCTCTGCCACCTGAGGATCAATTTTCTCAATATGCTCCAGTTTCATATATCTGTCCCCCAATATATAAAATTTATTATTGATTTCCTTCTACCACGGTGTTTGCATTTATCCTGCGAGTACGGCTGAGATACATAAGAACAACCAGCCTTTGCCTTATCAGCAGAATAATCACTTCAAGAAAAGAAACGACAAACAATGAAACCAGCATGGATTTAAATGTAAACATCCTGATAAGCATGTTCAAAAATACAATAAAAATTATGTTTTTTGCTATAATAAACCTGTTTCCTGCTGATAATTGCACTGATAACCTGAAGTTGCGCCATATTGAAACACCGGTATCCAAAAAAACAATATCCTTGAAAATAAAGATTACCTGAATAATGAACCAGGCTAACGGAATGAGGTAAACAACAAATCCTGAAGCAAAGGACAGTATAGGAATAAAAGCCGTAAGCAGGATATAAATAAATATAACGGCGATAAAAACAAGGAAAAGCACCAGGTAAAAAATAATGTTAAATCCCGCATACCTCGGGAATGCCTTTAAAAACTTTCTGAAATAACATGCAAAGGAAAAACCTTCATTTTCAAGATCACAAAGATACGCGCCCATATAAAAATAGGCAAGGATTTTCATCAATATCTGCTGCAGCAGCATGTAACCGATAATCTTCAGGGATATAGCTATAAGTTCCAAAAACATTTCTGAGTTCCGAAGCTCCAGAAGGCTTTTGAGCAAAACCGACGAATCTTCAATGTTTTCTGAGGATAAGATGTCTATATAGGTATTATACACCTGCTGAACATATATGTTATAATCCAGGGCTATCGGCTGCAGCAAAATTACAAAACCAAAGGACACGGCCAAAAGAAGGACAAAAAGTACCTGTGGCACTCCCCTGGCCTTTATGTCATAAAACTTCATCATTCTTCTTAAATATACAAAAAAATGCCCTATTTTATTCTGGATCATTTAATATCTTCCCCGTAAGCTGTTTTACTTCATTTTCATCAAGGTATCTCCATTCACCGGGCTTTAAATCTCCCAGTTCCAGTGTCCCATAGGCAATCCTTTTTAGTCTTACAACAGGATGCCCTACTTTTTCACACATCTTTCTTATTTGCCTGTTCCGCCCTTCGTGAATAGTTATTTCCAGCTTGGTCTTGTTTTCATAAACGTTCAGCACCTTTACATATGCCGGAGCCGTTACATAACCATCTATTTCAATGCCATTCCTCAGCCTTTCAAGCGCTTTCTCGGAAGGCTTGCCTTTTACAGTGGCAATGTATACTTTCAATATTTCATTCCTCGGATGCATGAGCAGGTTTGCAAAATCGCCGTCATTTGTCAGAAGCAGCAGCCCGGAGGTATCATAATCAAGACGGCCTACGGGATATACCCTCTCTTCGACGCCATACAGAAGATCCAGCACCGTTTTTCGGCCTTCAGGATCCCTTACCGTTGTAACATAACCCCTGGGCTTATGCATCATTATATAGATCTTTTTTTTCTCGGGCCTGACAGGTTTACCGTCAACTTCCACATGATCATAGGGCGAAACTTTTACGCCCAGTTCGGTTACAACATTGCCGTTAACACGGACTCTGCCCTGAAGTATATATTCTTCGGCCTTTCTTCGTGAAGCTATGCCGCATTGTGCCAAAAATTTCTGAAGTCTTACCTTTTCCGTTTTAATCCCTGCCTTTGCAACCATATTAAAATTCTTCTCACAATTATAACATATTGAATCCGGGCTTCAAGGGCAATTATTAAAAAATACCAAATTGCCAGTATCAGCCGTATAATTGATCAAAAATTTTATGCTATTGCACAATATTGTTCCCCTTTATTTATTAAATAAAAAAGCCTGAAATTTATTCAATCAGGCTTAATAAAACATCCACCTTTCTCCCCCTGCAAAGGCGGACTGTTCCGGATTTAACTGCTGAAGTACATAACTTAATAGAATTTCTCAGGCTGGTATTCCGATCTTTGTTTTATCATATTCTTTACGGTTTTTCCTGCCGTTGCGTCATAAGCCGTATCTATTACAACCCAGTTGCCGTCAATCAGAACTTCATTCCATGCATGATAGCCTTCTACATTAACCGAGTATCCCTTGACAAGTTTCGCAGGAATTCCCTGCGATCTGAGCATTGCGGCAAACAATGACGCAAAATCGTAACATATTCCCGTACGTGTTATAAATGTGTCCTCAGTATTGGGTATATACTGGTTGTCCAAATTAAAATCAAAATTATAATTGTACTTAATGTTCGATACAATATACCGATAAATTGCTTCAACCTTGTCGGATGTATTTTCAAGGCCGCGCGTCAGTTCTTCCGCCTTCAGCACAGGACCCATTCCCGCGTCAAAGCGTACATTCTGTACAGACTGCAGGTAAACGACATTCTCATCCTCAAGATTCAACTGAACGGTTTCCTTACCTACAACTATGTACTTGTTTCCGGATACATTTCTTAGAAGTGATACCGTGTATTCACCGTTTCCAAGCTGAAGAGGATACAATTCCGTCTCCGGTCCCGTATAATCATAATAGTATGTTTCTGAACCCTTTGAAATTGCTACCTTATAACGTATACCTTCCTCTGTTGGATATGTGATACCTATTATTCCATACTCCAGACGGCTATTATATAAAAAGCTGCTATAAGCTTGTCCTTCAACTGATAACAAAGAAGGAAGCAAAAGCAGCACTATTAACAAAGATATAAATTTTTTCATGAAAAAATCTCTCCCTTCGGTAGCCAGGCTGCCATCGCTTTCGCATTAGGCCCTATGGCTTTGCGCCCCTGCCTTTCGACAGGTTTGCCTTTATCGGTAGAAAGATTTTTATCTTCCGCCGCTTAAATTAATATTCAATTTTTCCATTCTTTATATTCCCATTATACACCAGCATTAAACAATGTCAATAAAATTACTTGTATTATTTGTCATTTTAGCTTTCCATCGCACGGGTAAGGCGCTTTTTTATTTCCAGGATAAAATCCAGTGTATTAACGGTCTTCTTTTCAGGTAATACAGATAAAGCAGCCAAATCACCCGTCATTATACCATCTTCGATAGTTTGTTTTACCGCTCCTTCAAGTTTATCGGCAAAACTGACAAGATCATTTATACCATCCAGTTCCCCGCGCTTCCTCAATGCCCCGGTCCAGGCAAAAATGGTTGCCACCGAGTTTGTAGAAGTAGGTTCGCCTTTAAGGTGCTTGTAGTAATGCCTCTGTACGGTTCCATGTGCAGCCTCATATTCGTAATGGCCTTCCGGCGATACCAGCACCGAGGTCATCATCGCCAGGCTTCCGAAAGCAGTTGCAACCATATCAGACATTACGTCCCCGTCATAATTTTTGCATGCCCAGACAAAACCGCCCTCGGATCTGATCACACGGGCAACCGCATCATCAATCAGCGTATAGAAATACTCAATTCCTGCTTCTTTAAACTTGTCCTTGTACTCGGTTTCGTATATTTCCTGAAAAATATCCTTAAAATGGTGATCGTACGTTTTTGATATTGTGTCCTTCGTTGCAAACCACAAGTCCATTTTCTGATCAAGTGCATAATTGAAACAAGCTTTTGCAAAACTCCTGATGGATTTGTCGGTATTATGCATGCCCATTAACACACCGGGAGAATCAAAGGAATGAATCAGGTTTCTGGTTTCATTGCCGTTCTCATCGGTAAAGACCAGCTCAGCCTTGCCAGGCTTGTCTATTCTCATCTCGGTGTTTTTATATATATCACCGTATGCATGACGGGCAATGCAGATAGGTTTTTTCCAAGTTTTTACAAACGGTTCAATTCCCTTTACAATAATCGGTGTTCTGAATACCGTACCGTCCAGTATCGCCCTGATTGTGCCGTTCGGGCTTTTCCACATCTTTTTCAGGTTATATTCCTTCACTCTTTCGGCATTGGGCGTTATTGTGGCGCATTTTACCGCAACACCGTATTTCTTTGTTGCTTCAGCTGCATCAATGGTTACCTGATCTTCGGTTTTGTCACGGTATTCCAGCCCCAGGTCATAATATTCTGTCTTCAGTTCTACAAACGGATGTATAAGTTCATCCTTTACATATCTCCATATGATACGGGTCATTTCATCCCCGTCCATCTCAACAAGGGGTGTTTTCATCACAATCCTGCTCATTTTTCATTTCCTTTCCCATAAGTTTTCTTAATCCAGGGCAGCTTGCCCCCCGCTTTCAGGATTTCAGCATCAAGACGTGACAGGGAATGGACAAGCCTGATTTCCGTCCCCTTAGTCCTGTTATATAACATACACTCACCCTGCAAATCCCCTATTTTAATTTCCAGTTCATCCATCTCGTCTATTCCGTTATAATCATCCGGATTTGCAAAGGTCAGCGGTACAATACCGAAATTAATCAGGTTCGCATGGTGAATCCGTGCAAAAGACTTAGCAATTACAGCCTTGATTCCCAGGTATTTCGGGGCAAGAGCCGCATGTTCCCTGCTGGAACCCTGTCCATAGTTTTCGCCGCCGACAATAAATCCGCCGTTATTCTCCTTTGCTTTCTGATAAAACTTACTGTCAATGCTTTCAAACACAAATTTGGATATTTCGGGTATATTGCTTCTCAGCGGAAGAACCTTTGCGCCTGCAGGCATAATGTGGTCGGTGGTAATATTATCCTCCACCTTTATAAGAACCTTGCCTGAAAGCACGTCCCCTATCGGATCAAATGTCGGAAGCGGCGCAATATTAGGTCCTCTTATAATCTGTACCTTTTTCGCTTCTTCTTCGGGCAGCGGCTTCAGAATCATATTATCATTAATAAAGAATTTCTCGGGCATTGTAAATTCAGGAAATTCTCCCAGTTCTCTCGGATCGGTAAGGTATCCGGTTATTGCCGTTGCGACTGCGGTTTCCGGGCTTACAAGGTAAACTTCTGCATCAGCAGTACCGCTTCTGCCCTTGAAGTTCCTGTTAAAAGTCCGTACCGATACTCCGCCTGAATTTGGAGCAGCACCCATTCCTATGCATGGTCCGCATGCATTTTCAAGTATTCTTACACCGGCTCTTACCAGGTACCGGTATTCCCCGCTTTCAATCAGATGCTCCACAACCTGGCGTGAGCCCGGGCTTACAGTGACGTGGAGATCACTGCAGACCGTCCTGTCTTTCAGAGCATTGGCAACAACTTTCAGGTCCCTCAGTGATGAATTCGTGCATGATCCAATTGCCACCTGGTCTACTTTTATCTTTCCGGCCTCACGTACTTTTACCACGTTACCGGGACTGTGGGGCAACGCTACCATGGGTTCAATTTCAGACAGGTTTATTTCAATTATTTCATCATATTCAGCATTCTCATCGGGCAGCAGCTCTATCCAGTGCTCTTCCCGTCCCTGGCTTCGCAGAAAAGCTCTTGTGATTTCATCACTTGGGAATATGCTCGTCGTAGCCCCGGTTTCGGTTCCCATATTGGCAATAGTGGCCCTGTCGGTGACACTTAGGGTTTTTACTCCTTCACCGAAATATTCAAGGACTTTTCCCACTCCGCCCTTGACATCCAGCCTGCGAAGTATTTCAAGAATAACGTCCTTTGCCGATACCCAGGGCTGCAGTTCTCCGGTAAGATGTATTCCTACGATCCTGGGATATTTAATCCTGAATGGTGCACCTGCCATGGCACAAGCCACATCCAGCCCGCCTGCCCCCATTGCAAAGCAGCCTATACCCCCGGCAGTCGGAGTATGGCTGTCTGAACCGATCAGCGTGTTTCCGGGCTTTGCAAACCGTTCCAGGAATACCTGGTGACATATTCCGTTTCCCGGCTTTGAAAAGTATATGCCGTAACGCTGGGCAACTGACTGAAGGAAACGATGATCATCCGCGTTTTTATAGTCTGTCTGAAGCATGTTATGGTCAACAAAGCTCACACTGAACTCCGTTTTGACCCGATCTATCCCTATTGCTTCAAACTGAAGATAAGCCATGGTTCCCGTTGCATCCTGGGTAAGCGTATTGTCTATCCTCAGTGCAACCTCACACCCGGCTTTTTTCTCTCCTTCAACTATATGCCTGTCAAGTATTTTCTCAGTAATTGTACCGGCCATTACTTGAGCACCTGCTTTCCAATATGAATTTTCTGAGACTTTATCCTTCATGAACCGGCTTTGAGCCGTTTATTATCCTATTATAAATTATTGAGGATTCATGTCAAGTGAATTGAATGTTAATTGTGAAATGCAGGAAACAGACTTCTTTTATTCAAATTAACATACTGTAACAATATAAAGTAATTACGCAATGACTGAACCAGGACCCGCATCAAAATACCTTATTAAAAAGCGGGTGGTTCGGGCAATTTCGGCGACGACAGGCAGCATGCTTCAATAATTGCTTGTTTTGGCTTTTCAAAGCATATATAATAGATTTAACAGCCGGGTTAAAATACAAAGGAGGTAAGCCAATCTGCCAATGACCGAATATTCCGAGATTGCCGAAAAGAAAATACTTATACTGTACTTTCTGAAAATACTGGACATGCCTGTCGGAAGCATGCAGTTTGCAAGAATAATGCAGGAAAACCGGCTGATGAATTATTTTTACATGCAGCAATATCTGAGCGAGCTTATTGAAGAGGGCCTGGTGACTGCAGAAAAAAAAGAAGGCATCTCATATTACGCGATTACCGACAAGGGTGTTTGGGTACTGAACATGTTCGAAAACATCCTTCCTGCGGGCCTGAAAAAACTGCTAAGGGACAGTATTACGGAAATTAAAAGCAAAATCCGCACCGAAACCATGATAACCGCAGATTACGTTCCTGAGGGAGACGGGTATTCCGTTATATGCAAAATAAGGGAAAATGATTTTTCCCTGCTGGAAGTAAAAATAACAGCAGGAACAAAGGAAGACGCCCGGAGAATATGCAGGAACTGGACAAATTTTCCCCAGGAAATATACCTTGAAATTCTCGACACAATGATAAAAAACAGAAACAAAAGACAGGATGGCGACGAATTTACGGATGATCAAAAATGAAAGATTTAATCATTGCAAAAAACTCTCGCAGGTAGCAGTTAACCAATACAATTCCCGGAGTCGGAGTGCCGTATCCATACGCGTCAAGCCCGTTTCTTCTTGCAAGCATAGTTGAACGCAGAACATGAAAATCATTTGTAACGAATACAATTTTTTTGCTGTCATCAATCAGTTCCTTTGAAAATTTAAAATTCTCCATCGTACTGGTTGATTTGTCTTCAATTATAATCCGTCCGGGATTTATGCCTTTGCTTATAAGGTATTCGGCCATAGCACGGCCTTCAGGAACAGGTTCAGTCCTGCCCTGTCCGCCTGTTACCACAATATATGCTTCAGGATACCTGGCCGCATAATCAATACTCCAAAGAAGTCTTTTTTCAAGGGTCGGAGTCGGACTCCCGTCCTCATATATTCCGGCTCCCAGAACCATAATATAATCAGGCTTTATATCCTGGCTCTGAATGACTATGCCGCCTAAAATTATACAGCCTTCCACCGTTATAAACAAAAACAGGAACAATAAAAAACACCAGTATACTATACGCCTGAGAACCGGGCTAATTTTATGTAAATATTTTTCATACAGGGGTTTCATAGACCATATAATGCAGGCAATTCCAATTACAGCGGGAAGAATCACCCCTAAATCCATGCCGTTCACATATGCACTGACAATTAACGTATCAAATATTCCCACAATACCTGCAATAACAAGAACTATCCGCTTAATTTTCCCTTTATTCATCTTCACTGTTCTTCATCCGCAAAAATTTATTTAATCCAATAAAAGCAAACTAATTATAACAATATTATATATGAAAACACATATAAATAAAAGAAGCTGAAGTAAATCTGCAGCTACTTTGCGAAATAAATGTCGGAAAATTCTATGTTCATCATGTCCATGATCTTCCTGCTGCTGTTTTCATCGTCACCGTTCTCTTCATCTTGAACGGTTTCAGCCGTATCCGGAAGTCTCACCAGGAAAGTGGTACCTTGGAACGGCTTGCTTTTAACCGATATGGTTCCTCCCATTCTTTCAACAAACATCTTCACAAGGTAAAGCCCAATTCCGCTTCCCTCAGCCTGCCTTGAAAGACTGTTGTCCACCTGTCCGAAACGCTCGAATATAATATCAAGTTTTTCCTCAGGTATTCCTATTCCTTCGTCTTTTACCACCAGGTTAATGAAGCCATTTTTTACGGTCAGTATTACTTTAACGTTTTTCCCTTTGGGTGTGAATTTAATCGCGTTTGACAGAATGTTCAGCAGTATGCGTTCGTACTTTTCATCATCAATATAAACCGTTTTTTCAGGAACATTTGAAAAAAATGATACGTTCAGATCCTTATGAACGGCATAATCCCTGACCGACTCGGTTATTAATCTCGTGTGTGAAACTATATCAATCGGCCTATTGTTAAGTCGTATCTGATCCGCTGTGCCCCTGGTAATATCCAGGAGATTTCTTACAAGCCTGAACTGCCTAAATGAATTCTGCTTTATGGTATTTATATATCTTTTGGCCCTTTCACTCAATTCATTAGAACAAAACAATTCCATAGCCTGAATGGCCGTCATTATAACCGTTAATGGAGTTTTGAACTCGTGAGAAATAAGGGTAAGAAAATTGTCCTTGATCTGTATAACTCTTTCCAGGTATTCCTTTCTGTCCTTTTCAAGTTTCAGCATGTAATAGTAATTGTTAACCTGGCTGGTAACATCCCTTATTGAAATTATGGAAAAATATATATTGCTGAAATTGTCATATACCGGTCTTCCGCTGATGCTGTAATGGTGGGTGTCTTCCTGGGTAATAACGGTAACCCTGAAAGCCTGGTATATATCTCCTTTTATTATTTTGAAAATTGGTAAATCGTTATATGGGATTTCATTGTATTCAGAGTCATAATATTTTATATTAACCGGCGGTGAATTATACCTGAACTCGTTGAAGAAATGCTTTACTATGTGCGCTTCCTGGTTAAGCGCAACTATACTGTAATCGGGATAAACCACAAAAAGGGCATCCGACATGTTTTCAACCACGGTTTCAAAATGCCGATGCTGCGCATGAAGCTCGTTTTCTCTGCAATTTCCGTGATTCCTGTTAAGCATTGACCTGGTAATATCGAAAGATGTTTCAATAATATATAGCAAATCATCATTATGAAATATAGGGGTTAATGATATATTCCAGTATGAAATGCCGTTTATCGGATCCTTATGGCAATACTCGGGCAGATTGACCGCTTTTTTTGTCTGAAGGGCAATATTCCAGATCCTTTCCAGTGCGCTTCCTTTCCATCCGGGAATTAATTCGTATACGGGTTTTCCGATGCTGAAATTCCTGTCGCTGTACGGTTCTGCCATCCTGTTAAGCCATACCTGATTTGCGTCAACTAAAACCATGTCCATTGCCCTGTAAACAGCCAGTCCAAACTGACTGTTCTCCATATACTGTTCAATGGCATTGATATCCAGAATTTCATTTTTTATATTCGTGCGACTGTTATAACAATCACTCATACTTTCTCCTCACTATACTGCTTCTTTTTCCTGTATCTTTCATTCTGTTGCCGGGAACCAAAGCTATGTCACAACCTAATTTATGCATGATAACAACTTATAGCATAATTTTCTTCTATTTTCAAGCTTAATAATATATTTTTTGTAAAATCGGTAATATAAAAAAGCAGGCAATCATGCCTGCCATAAAATCAGTATATTCTGCGTCATACCTGAATAAGACCGGGATTATCCCCCGTTATGCATAATCCGCCTTTCGGGGTAACTATAAAAGTATTCTCGATTCCGACCATACCGACTCCTCTTATTCCCTTCTTCGGTTCAAGGGCTATTGTCATCCCTTCCTGCAAAGGCTCCGTAAAGCCTTCTGCAATCACAGGATACTCGTCTACATTAAGACCAATGCCGTGGCCGATAAATTTAACCCTTCTGGTTCCAAACCCCATGAAATTGACAGCAAAATCCGGACTTAGCTTGCTCAATATCGTTCTGTATATTTCAGCCGGGATCGCTCCGGGTTTCAGCATAGATGCAGCTTCATTCTGTATATCCACGCATCTTCTGTGAATATCAGTTACTTCCTCCGGTAAAGCCCTTCCAAACATGTAGGTCATTGTCTTGTCGGTGTGATACCCATCAACTGCACAGGCTGCATCAATGAATACCAGGTCCCCGTTTTTCAGTCTGTTTTCCCTGCTTCCGAATGACGGAACGGCGGGACTCATTCCGTAATTCCCTCCCGGTCCGTCAAAAAAGGTAGGATAAATTGAACTTTCGCCAAAAGCTATGTGTCCCAGTATCATCGGAGTATCAATCCTGCCGAAGCGGATCCCTGCATCATGCCCTTCTTCTACCATTACACTATAAAGCCTTAAAGCAAGGTCAGCCTCGCTCATGCCTTCTTTCAGTATCATCGGTAATTTTTCTTCCAGTACCTTCTTGTGAATCTTTCCTGCTTTAATCATCAGGTCAAGCTCATAACTGCTTTTAACTGCCCGTACGGAGTTAATCGCTGCGTCAGCAGACTTGGCATGTTCAAACCGAAAGTGTTTTCTGAACCTTTCAAGCAGCGCTATTGGCACAAATTCGGTTTCAAAATATACAGCAGAAGGCACTTTTCCGAAACTTGCAGCTGCATCCCTGAAACTGTCCATGGGCTTAATACTGGGAAAAAACGACTCATCAACGGCCCGATCATAACTTCTTCTGACCCAGTACTCAGCTTCGCGGTCCCGCGGAATCAGGATCATTCCGTCCTGCATCGTTCCAGCAAAATAATACTGGTTAACCTTACTGAAAATAACTGCAAGTTCCCAGTCCGGGTTGATGGCATCCATTTTTTCCCTGAACCGCTTCATCCTGGTTTGCAGCTCATATAACGGTACTTTTTTGGTCATATTTACACCTGTCCCTGATTTTCAGTATTATGAAAGTAAAAATTAAAAGATAAGTAGTTGGAAGATTCAGCGTTTTACTGCAATCATCAGAATGAGTACTACAATAAAACCCAATACAGCCAGAACCAATTTAATCTTTTTTGCCTTTTCCGGATCCAAGGGATTATAGTATTTTGGCGTTACTTCCTTTTTGCAGAAAGGACACGTGGTCATATGATACAGGATATCCCTGCCACAATGCGGGCAGGGCTCCAGGTATCTTTCAAAATCTTTCAGTTTTTCGTCACCGCATCTTTTTTGCTTTTCCATAATAAACACCGTACCGGTTTCATACTTTACCTGAACCAAACTTTCGTACAGAAAAGTATGAACAAAAAGAAAGCAGCGATAAATACAAAACCTATAACCAGACCGGCTGCAAGGGCACCGGTAATGATATGCCAGGTTTGTTTCATATCCGGCATATTCGCCTCATCAACAGGGCCACTGTCACCGCCGCTTCCCTTTACATACCAGGGAGCACCTTCAATATTCATATTCGCAATAACTCTTCCGTCGTCATCATCATAGGTTTTCTTTTTCATCGCCGCTCACTTTATATTATTACTATAGTATATTTATACCCACATGATCTGTTATTTTGCAACTTCTTTGTCATACAGGTGGCAGACAACCATATGCCCTTTTTCCACTTCAATCTCCCTCGGCGGCACTTTCTTGCAAATCTCCATGCATTCATGGCATCTTGTATGGAATTTACAGCCGCTGGGCGGATTTGCAGGTGAAGGAATGCTTCCCTCAAGTATGATCCTTTTCATTTTCACATCAGGATCGGGTATCGGTATTGCGCTGAATAACGCTTTTGTATACGGATGAAGAGGATTCCTGAATATTGATTCCTTATCGGCAAATTCAACAAGGTTGCCAAGGTACATTACCCCGACGGTATCCGATATATGCTCCACAACCGAAAGATCATGGGATATAAATAAGTACGTCAGCTTATATTTCTCCTGCAGATCTTTCAGAAGATTAATAATCTGTGCCTGTATTGACACATCCAGGGCGGATACAGGCTCATCGCAAACAATAAATTCGGGTTTCAGCGCAATAGCCCTGGCAATGCAGATTCTCTGTCTTTGACCGCCGGAAAACTCATGGGGATACCTGTCCTTATGATAAGGCTGCAATCCACAGTCAAGCATAATCTTTGTAATATAATCATCATACTCTTCTTTCGGCACAATATTGTTGTCCTTTACGGCTTCGCCTATTATTTCGCCGACAGGCAACCGCGGAGAAAGGCTGGAATAGGGATCCTGGAATATAATCTGGATCCTGGGGCGCAATTTCCTCAGGTTCTTTCTGTCCAGTTCAAAAATCGGTATACCGTCAAAATAAACTTCTCCTTCGGTCTTGTCAGTAAGCCTGAGTATTGTTTTTCCCACTGTTGTTTTTCCGCAGCCTGATTCCCCGACAAGGCCCATTGTGGTCCCGCGCTTAATCTTGAAGCTTACGCCGTCTATTGCCTTAACATATCCGGCCGCTTTTGACAGCAATCCTTTTTTAATCGGATAATATTTCTTCAGATTCTTTACTTCAATTATATAATCTCCCTTTTCGGTATTTTCCGTTTTACCTATGCTCAACATAACATCATCCATCAAAGTACTGGTCATTTCCGGGCCTCCTTCTCCTGTGAATACAGATAACAGCTTACTGTATGGTTTTCGTTAAGTCTGAATTCCGGAGGATATTCCCCGTCACAGGCCTTAAACCGCTTGTCGCATCTGTCCCTAAAATAACAGTAATTCGGCATGTTTATGGGATTGGGAACATTTCCGGGTATGCTGTACAGCTTTTCCACCCGCTTGCCGACTACAGGTTTACTGTTCATCAAGCCGATTGTATATGGATGCGCCGGGTTATGGAACACGTCTTTTGCAGTTCCCTTTTCAATCACTTTACCTGCATACATAACCACAACATAATCGGCCATCTCAGCTATTACACCCAAATCATGGGTTATCAGCATGATACTGCTATTGATTTTTTCTTTCAGATTTCTGAGCAAATCAAGGATCTGTGCCTGTATCGTAACATCCAGAGCGGTTGTCGGCTCGTCGGCTATAATCAGCCTCGGCTCACAGGAAAGAGCCATTGCAATCATAACTCTTTGGCGCATACCACCCGACAGTTCATGCGGAAACATTTTATATACACCTTGAGAATTGGCGATACCAACCATTTCCAGCATCTGGATGGTTCTTGCCTTGACTTCCTCTTTTGAAAGTTGCGGATTATGCAGCATAATAGCCTCGTCCACCTGTTCCCCTATACGGAAGACGGGGTTAAGGCTTGTCATAGGCTCCTGGAATATCATAGCCATTTTATTGCCTCTGATTTTCTGCATTCTTTCAGCAGGAGTCTTCGCAATGTTGTACACAAAATCCCCCGCATCAAACCTGATTTCACCGCTTACAATCTGGCCAAGAGGTCTTTGCAGAAGCTGCATTATAGCAAGGCTTGTAACCGACTTACCGCAGCCCGATTCTCCCACAACTCCCACTGTTTTTCCCTTTGGTATGTCAAAGCTTACTCCGTTAACAGCCTTAACAACTCCTATATCGGTAAAGAAATAGGTATGCAGATTGTCTATTTCAACAACATTGTTGGGATCACGCATTAAAGTTCTATACTCTTCTTCAGGAACATTCTTCCTGTTGTATAGCTTTTCATATTGCATCATTATTTTTTTGTTTTCTTTTGCAATTTGCCTTGCTTCCCTTGCTGATATATAGTTAACCTTTTTTATCTGACGTTTCGTGGCAATACTTGACAATATGCCTGTTTTTCTGTTTCCGTTGTTCTCCATCATCAGCACCTACCTTTTCATCTTGGGATCAAAAGCATCTCTTAGACCGTCACCAACAAAATTGAATCCCAATACAGTGAGTAATATCAATAATCCCGCAGGTACCCATACAAACCAGTAGTTTGTCATTTCATAAGCTGTTGATACGGCACTAATTATATTACCCCAGGAAGCGTATGGAAACTTAACACCAAGCCCGAAGTAACTGAGCGTGGATTCGTAAAGTATTATATTTCCAAGGCCAAGGGTTGCCAAAACAATTATCTGGGGAATTACGTTGGGTACCAGATGCTTAAATATTCTCTTTGAAGTTCTTAAGCCTACTGCTTCAGTGGCAATCATAAATTCCTGTTCTCTCAGCGAAAGAATCTGGCCGCGAACCATTCTCGCTATGCCGGGCCAGCTCATTACGCCCAGAATTAACATAAGGTAATATATTCTAACCTGTGGATCCACATCCTGGGCATCCATCACGGCACCAAGAATCATAACCAGCGGCAAAAACGGGATACAGTTGAATACGTCCACTATACGCATTATTAGCATGTCCACCCATTTGCCGAAATAACCTGCTATTCCGCCTAGTATAACACCAATGAGGGTTTCAAGAAATACAACGATAAAACCGATTAACAAAGATACTCTGCCGCCATACATCAAACGTGTCAGTACATCCATTCCGTGCCCGTCAGTACCAAGCCAGTGTTTTTTTGACGGTGGTTCATACATAGAAATTAAGTGGGTTGGCGTTTCGGTCTTTATTGTATATACGTTGTTTAATCTTGTAATAATATATTCCTTTGAACCGTTTTCATCTTCAAAAACAAATGAAGTATCTCCGTTCAAAATTGTTCTCTGTATGGTCGCTTTAAAATCAATGCTCAGGAAGATTTCCGGAGAAGAAGGCTGTACAGCCAATTCAGACACAATTGCATAAGGAACCTTTTCACCCGTTGATTTCATGAGATATATAACAGACATTTCATTATACTCATCAATTTTGAAATTCTCTCCATTAACTGAAAAGGTACCTGAATCAGTAGTTCTTATTGCCTTTTCTGCTAAATATTTGAAATCAAAGTTAAGATTCATATCTTTTTCAGCAGGATCTATAATAAGCAGTGATTCTATAGCTGCATTTTCTGCTTTGCCAACTACATATCCCCTGTTTTGACTTTTTACTGTATATAATTCGCCTTCAAATTCAAATTTATTTTCCCCGGAATTAACAGCTTCAGAAACAGCTGCTTCAAATTCCGCCGATGTTGTAAACCCATCTTTCGGGTGTACGGCAAAAATTCCTCTGAAACTTGAAACTTCAGCTACAGGCGTAACCTGCAATATCCGGTAAAAATCTTCAGCCTCATTAATTATAAAATAATCAGTATCGTCATAGGTAAAGAAAGAATCTCCTTTGTTTTTAGCCAGTATAAACTGTGCATGCACAGAATCATTATACTGTTTTCCATCTGCAACAGTATACCTGAATTGGTTGTTATGCGTAACGCTGGCATATTCCTTCTGCATTGTACCTACATAAGTAAATACCTGTGTTTCGCCATATGGACTCAAAAGCCCTCCGACAAACGAAAACAAAAACATAAATAATATTATGAAGAAACCAGCAATGGCAAGCTTGTTTCTGATAAACCTTTTAAACACAAGCATTCCCGGGGATAATACTTTTACCCTCTGTACATCGTCAAGACTCGTAGAAGTACTGACATGCTCACTCAAAAATATATCAGCATCATCCATAGGTTTACCCGGATTATCGTTTCTTTCATAAATGTTATTACCCACGATGTTTACCTCCTAATTCTCCTTCATCAGCTAATTCTTACACGAGGATCCACAACAGCATATAAAATGTCAGCTATCAATGATCCCAGTAGCGTCAGCATTGCCAAAAATGACATATAAAACATTGTAAACGGTATATCCCCGCTCCGAATTGCCAGATAAGATGTAAACCCTATCCCGGGTATCTGGAAAAGCGTTTCAGTAACCATCGCTCCTGCAAAAAGACCGGGCAAAGATCCACCTAAAATTGTTACGAGAGGAATAAGAGTATTCCTGAAAGCGTGCTTGTTGATAACTTTATTTTCGGGCAGTCCCTTTGCACGAGCCGTTCTGATATAATCAGAATTCAATACTTCCAGCATATTTGTTCTGGTATAGCGCATCAGACTTCCTATGCTTACAATTGTTAACGTAACAACAGGAAGCACATAATGCGATGCTATATCGAGAAACTTGCCGAAAGCATCAAGCTGTTGATGATATCTTCCAACCTTACCGTACAAATCAAACCAGCCTAACTTGATGGAAAAAATAAGCTTCAGCACAGTAGCAAAGAAAAACGTCGGCAGTGAAATACCCAAGAGTGCAAATACCGTAACGGCATAATCAATCCTGCTGTACTGCTTTCTTGCAGCGATTATCCCGAGCGGTATAGCAATCAATATTTCAAAAATAAAAGATATTGCTCCTAACGCGAATGAATCCCAGATAACCTCTGAGAATTTCTGGGTTACAGGCACTGTAAACTGCCATGAATCGCCGAAATCACCTCTGATGGCGTTCTTCAGCCAGTAAAAGTAACCTTTTATAATACCAACATCCATACCATACATGGCATTTAATTGGGCAAGCCATTCTGAATAGCTTTTTGCCCCGGGTTTTGTTGAAAGTTCCCTCGCCATATTTTCAACATAGGATGTCGGCAGACAACGCATTATCGTATATATAATCATTGATGTAAAAAACAGTAGAAGCAAACACAGTAAAAGTCTTTTAACAATATATTTTCCCATCGGTTGACCCCTCTTTGCAAATTACCCTTTTCGAAATTATTTTTATATATTTATAAAATAATTCCGGTAAAAAATTATAAATAAATTCCAAATGGCATTAATAAGTATAGAGCCCGCTGCTGCGGGCTCCGGATAAAGAACTAATCAGCTTTCCGTCATAGTCATTTATCTCATTTCCATCTTTTCAAGTTCTGCCATCCACCCATAATAGGTTGTAATATCAGGAGTAATTGTGTCTGTATTGATTCTCTGTGTACTGAAGATAACAAGGTTCTGTCTCTGGTATGTCGGTATTTCTACACCCCAGTCGAGTATAATGTCCAGAGCTCTCTTGTACAATGCCTTTCTGTAAGCCTGATCCGGGCTCTTTCTTGCATCTAGTATAATCTTATCAAGTTCAGGATCATTGATGTTATATTTGTTATCGTCAGTACCGCCTCTGCCAACACGGTTGGAGCTGTGGTATACCTGATACATGTCAGGATCTATTGTGGCTCCCCAAGCAGCAGCCCACATTTCATGGGTGTTTGCATCCATTGAATTCCACAGTTCATTCGCATCGGTCAGGTCATTAATTTCAAGAGTAATACCAATCTTCTCCAGTGCAGCCTGTGTATCCTTCAAGATTGCAAATGCAGGGTGATCACCTACACCGTCACCGGGTACCTTAACTTCATATTTCAGTTTAGCACCTTCAGGAGCTGCCACAAACTTACCGGTTGCTTCATCGAAAGTATAACCCGCTGCCTTAAAGTATTCTATTGCAGCCTTCAGAGCCGCTTCGTATTTAGCATCAGCAACCATATCGGCTGTATAGATAGGATTGCCGTTCACATCCCTTGAGTATGCTACCTCATAACCTTCATCAGCTTTCTGAGGAGCAGCCCATGATGTATTGGAAATAGGATAGTTGATAACAGTAGCGGCATCACCATAGTAACTGTCAATCGCTACATCACGGTATACTGCAAACAATGTTGCAAAACCTTTTCTCAAGTTCTTGCTGGCTTCTGAACCCGGATCTCCGCCAACATTTACGTTGTCTGCGTTTATTCCGATATAACCGTAACCCAGGTTGTCAACCAGGCTGGATGTAATAACGTCACCGGTCAGTTCGCCGTTGGAGTTAAGCTTCTTGATTTCATTCATCTTTGCAACCGAACCTGAGGGGTTAGCCAGGTCGATAACACCGGTGGCTATACCGTTAATCATTTCACCGTCGGTTGTTTCCTTCAATTGCAGGTATTTAATCTTCGGTGCGCCTTTGTAGTAATTTTCATTGGCTTCCAGATATACAACCTTGTTTTCGTATTTTATAAACTTATAAGGTCCGGCACCCAAAGGCTGCGTGGTCTTGGATTCAACTATTGAAAGATCACCTTTCGGGAATCCGAACTTGTGATTTTCGTAATCATACATGGATTCATCGCCATAGTAATGCAACGGAGCAACAGATATACCGCAAATGCTGTATACTGCTGGAGCTTCGAATCCACGGCATTTAACTTCAACTTCGGTCTGGCTCAGCTTCTTTATACCTTCAATATAATCAACTTCGGTACCACCTGATGCAGCAAGTTTTTTGTTAAGGAGTATTTCTTTTAACATATTCTCGATATCAGCCTGGAAATAAGTTTCACTTGATCCGTAATTAACTCCCAGGGTTTTCCAGTCATCACCATACTGTGCGATAATGTCTGCCAGTACCTGTGCTTCATCTTCTACAGCATATGAATCATAATTTTCATCCAAGCTATAGAAATATGCAAACAAATCCTTTGCTACCGGATGCTCATCAGTATACTTAGCATAGCTGGGATTTCCATACAGTGATTTCACCCATTCGAGCTCTGATGTAAGAGTATTTGCAACGAATTTCTTAATGGCTTCCTTTGATTCTGCACTCGGATTTTTCAGTTCTGCCTGAACTTCATCAGCAGTAACGTCGATCTGTTCAGCCATCGAGTTATTATATCTGTAGTTTTTCATTCCTATAATATCGTAAGAATACAATGTCGAAGATCCTGTATAGGTCGGATCAGCAAGCACATAATAATTGAAGATGATATCATCGGCATCCATTACATGCCCGTCGCTGAATTTTATATCGTCTCTAATCTTAATGTAGTAAGTTGTTATATCTTCTTTCTCATCGTATGTAACCTTTATGTCCGCAATACCGTTGTAGAAATAATCTTTTCCGTTGTATGACCTTGTTTCTCCTTCAATAGCATTGTAAACAATACCGCCGGTTCTGTCAGTGGTAAGTAACGAGACTTGGGTTAATGACACAACGTCCTGATCATAACCGGTTGATGCAAAGAACGGACTGAACTTCTGACTGAAAGGCTGATACCCAACAACCAGCGGCGTATCACTCTGCCCGCTTGGTGCTTCAGTAGGTTCTGTAGGTGCCTGTGTTGGAGTAGCATCTGCTGTATCTTTTCCGGTCTCTGCTGGTTTGGGCCAGAAAACTGCGACCAACACAACTGCTACCACAACAACAACGGCCGCAATAATAGCAATTAGTTTTTTGTTCTTCATATCCTTCCCTCCTAAAATTTTTCAACCAGGAATATTACCCGATATACATTTGTAAATTCCTTGTTTTTTAATTTATCAAAATACCTGTTTTATGTCAATGCTAATTTAGCATGGTAAAGTGTTCGGTTTTTCCCCTGAAAGCCTTAAATTTTCAGCTGTTTGGCACCATTTTAAACTTAATCCGGCTGTGAATGTTTATTATTACCATTGCAAGACCGGCCATTGCAAAATTGCAAATCAGGAAAATTATTTCCAGCCCCGGTGTATCCCCATATCCGCCAAGTATATAGACAATTTCTCCTATAATACCTGCAACCGACAGGATCAGTATCCACATTCCTGAAGTCCTGATACGGATATAAGCTTTTTCATACTGTATCACCGTCAGCATCTCTTTCGGATAAAAAGAAACCGCGGAAATAATCGAGTAGGATATGGGCAAAAACTGCAGCACATACGGGAGGACTACATAAAACGTGCGTGATCCGTTATTGTCCAGAAGCCCCATATATACAAACAGTACAGCCATAACAACCGGTATAGCTATAAGTAAAACCTTGCATACCTTTTCCTGTTTTTTGGGCATGTCGGTCTTATAATAATCTCCGGTATATACCACTTTTTGCCTGACATGCTTTCCCGATTCAACTGTTTCCACCCTAAAGAGATTCCTGTATTTTTTGTTTAACATCAATAAATACTCCTACCCGTTTTTAACTGTTATCTTTACTTCCCTGCCTCCGCGTGACAACCGGAAACTGCCTATTGTACCGCCCCTGGCTGATATTTCATAATCTCCCAGGAAACCGGATACATTAATGCTTCCATTCTCATCGGTAACATAGGTTTTTTCTGCAGTCCACCATTCATTCCTGATAAGTTTGTAAAGCTCCTCATAAGCGGGCTTTGCAGAACCATCCCTGCGCAGTAATCCTGCAGGTGCACCAAGCCAGCCTCCGTCCACAAAATCCCAGTATGTTATCGATTCTACCGCAGGATGCTCAAACAAGGTCCTATAATGCATTACTATCTCCCTTGCCTGCCTTTCCTCTCCTTCAGGTGTCGTCGGCCAGGAATCAACAACATAGTCATTGAGATCAACAATCTCGGGAGGCATGAGGTGACCGGATACCAGTGTATTTTCAGTAAAATGAATAGGCAGTTTGAAACGTGAGAATCTTTCAAGTATTTCAAGGGTTTTCTCTACGCCCCAGTATCCCTGGTGCATATGGGACTGTATTCCGATTACGTTAATGGGTATTCCTGCTTCAAGGCATCCTTCGATTAAAATATCATATGACTCCGAGGTCTCAAAATCATTCAAAACCAAAACGGCATCGGGATTTGCCTTTTTGGCCGCATGGAACACTTCACGTATAAGACGGATTCTTCCGAGTTCCTTGCAGATCCTGGTTATACCGTTGTCATACTTGTTGAAAATAGGCATAATAACAACTTCGTTAATTACATCCCAAATATCCACAATACCTGCGAAATCCGTTACTTCCCTGCGTATACGGTTAAGCTGCAGCTGAAGTATTTCTGCATTGGAATAATCAAGAAGCCACGGAGCTGTTACTGTATGCCAGCACAGGGGATGGCCCTTTAAAACGCATCCGTTTGAAATCAGCCATTCAGCTGCTTTTTTCATCCTCTGTGTGTCAGGTTTACCCTGAACAGGCTCAAATCTTCCCCAGTAGAACGGAAGAGTTACATAATTAAAGAGCTTAAAAAACTTGTCGAAAATCTGTTCCGCCCGTTCTTTCATTTCACCCTGCAGATCATTGTTTGCCAGAGGTATTGAAAGAAACGAGCCGCATCCAAACAGGAACTGATGCTTTGTCTGTCTTACGGTGACCTCCGCATTTGTAAGGGGACTTCCGTCTTCCTTCACAAGAGTGATTTTCACTTCCCCCATACGATGCTTGTACTTGTTATTAATAACGTTTTCCATGTAATATCCCCCCTGGTAATTTTTTCAGGTGTTTTTTGTATATTTGAAAAATAAGGAAGTAAAACATGGTGACATTATCAGTTAACCCCTGGCAATTACTCTTTAAGTCCGGACGGAATTGTGCTTGCTGCCTTCTTGAACAATTCCGGACTGATATGGCAGTAACCGCCGGGATTTTTATCCAGGTATTTCTGATGGTACTCTTCTGCCGGACTGTAATTCTTTAACGGTTCAACCTCAATAACCACCGGCTTGTCATATTTTTTCTGGAGTTCGGCTATTGCTTCCCTGATCACCGGGAGATCTTTTTCGCTGATATAATAAATACCGGTCCGGTACTGCGTGCCTACATCCGCCCCCTGCCTGTTCAGGGAAGTGGGATCTATGGCTTCGAAGTAAAGATTCAGCAGTTCTTTCAGGGTAATAATATCCGGATTATATACAACTTTCACCGTTTCAGCATGACCGGTATTATTACGGCATACTTCCTCATATGTAGGAAACAGCGTCTTTCCGTTTGCATAACCGACCTGGGTTGATTCAACCCCCTTTATCAACGACAGGTATTTTTCCATACCCCAGAAGCAACCGCCTGCCAAATATATTTCTGCTGCCATTCTATCACCCTTGTTATAAAATTATAATTACATTATATATCATAAATTCATATTGATATACAATTTAAGTAAAAATTCAGGCTTAAAAGTTATACAAAAAAACAGGAAATTATTACCCACCATAGATAAGGCCTGTTGAACTTACAATTTTTCATTTTATATAATACTTGATCAAAGGCCCTGAGCTCTCTGAATGGTGAAAGAAGAAAGTATGCCTATTTTTTGGAAATAAGTATCCTCTGTCTCACATTATTGTTTCAAAACCAACCTACGGAAGTGATTCTCTGGTGATAACCAACGCTTTATTCAATTTTTATATGATAAAATACTTTCTCAGGCATTACTGAAATAAGGGAAGCTTCAATACTGGGATCAAAGCTGTTATGAATCTTATAATCATAGATGGGTATTTTTGTCTTTCCATCGCCAATCCAGCCATTAGACGGAAGCTTGTTGCGTTTCAGAACCGATGCGATCAAGATGGCTTCTATATCCTCCAGATCTATACCGTCGTTTATGTCCGGTACTGCATATGTCATGTATGTCATGGACATTAATTCCGAAGCAGCTTCTTTCATACATTCCGATTCGCCCGGCATATAGAATTTTTGTCTGCACTCTTCCCTGGTCATAAGCCGATAATATTCGAAAACCTTTTCACTAAACTCATCAATTGACTTTGGTACCCAATAGCTTCCGGAAAGGTATCTTTTATAATGATCATCAATTCTTTTACCAATGTTTTCGGATTTTCCGATGTAGTATAAAGCAAGACGGTCAAAACTTTTACCTACAAGAAATAAATACAATCCCTTTAAGGAATATTTACCGCGATTATTTATCATGTCTTTTATATGTACCGGCTTTTCCCATTTCAATTCAACTTCAAACATATTATATTCCTCCCTGCCATGAAATTTTTCGTCATCAAAATCCTTTTGCATAACGCTCGACATGCAAACCTTTCAGTAAAGCTTGAAGAAGCTGAACGGCAAGTCCAAATGCACAATCACACTGAAGAAATAATTCGTAAATAACTGCGAAAAGATGATGATATGAATATAAAAAAGCGGAAGAACAAAAACGCATCATCCAGGAATAAAAAAATAAATCGTGTACGATGATGTTATCATCGACACGACCTTTACTTTTGATGGTGGAGGCGACGAGAGTCGAACTCGTGTCCGGAACCATATCCACAAGAGCTTCTCCGGGTGCAGTCCCTGTTTTGACATTCCCTTCTTATAACGCCCAAGGACAGGCTTTATAAGTCGGTAGCTTCATAAATTCCCACCGGACTCAAAGCTTTGTCCGGCTGGTTCCCTGCCTTAATGACGCCGGTTTCCCGAGGCGCAGGAACCCCGGGGCCGACGGGCTGCGTGTACTTACGCAGCAGCTAAAGCGTAATTATCGTTGTTAGCGTTTATTTTTACTCTCGTTTTTTAAAGAGGCCAACGAGAATCCTCTACCCGCTACTCTTGCTTCAATAATCCCGTCGAAACCAATTCGCCCCCATATTAAACCTTGCATTATATATTATATCATAATCCGGTTTTCAATGCCATTGAAATGAACCTTCTATTGCATGTTAAATTCTTTCATTTTTTTATCAATTGCGCGTTTCGCATCGCGTTCAGCTATATCCTTGCGCTTGTCATACAGTTTTTTGCCCCGTGCCACTGCAAGCTCGACCTTTACCCAGCTTCTCTTGAAATATACTTTCGTAGGAACCAGTGTCAAGCCTTTTTGCTGGGTATAGCCTATCAGTTTGGCTATTTCCCTTTTGTGCAGCAGCAGTTTCCTGTCCCGCAAAGGATCAGGATTGAAAATGTTGCCCTGCTCATACGGACTTATATGCATGCCTCTCACAAATACTTCTGAATTCTTTATATAGGCATAGCTGTCCTTCAGGTTAACTTTTCCCTGCCGTATTGACTTCACTTCGGTTCCCGTAAGTTCAATTCCGGCTTCGAAAGTTTCCTCGATAAAATAGTCATGCCTGGCTTTTTTGTTCTGCGCAACTATCCTGATCGTATCCTTTTCCATTTTCCTTTTCCCAGTCCTTTATTTTACTGTCTGTACCTGAAACTATCTGTCAGAAACAATGGGTGGATATTAATTATATATCCTGTACAGAAATAAATCAACATACGTACTGTATTTCCTTCTTTTCCTGATGAGCAATGGAAAAAACACGCTGTTTTACAGGTCATATCATTTTTGCGGTCACACTTCGTTTTAGGTAATTTGCATTGTCGGGATAAAAATTATATAAGCGCCTGAAAATAATTTCAAGCGCTTATTCCATGGTGCACCATCGGGGACTCGAACCCAGGACACCCTGATTAAGAGTCAGGTGCTCTACCAACTGAGCTAATGGTGCGTAATTATGTTTTGGAATTTGTCTGACAAGATATTATTATACAGATATGATACCGGTATGTCAACATCTTTCAGCATCTTTTCCCGCTATAAATGTGAGGAATTAATTACTGTTTATTCCAGCAACGTATTATTTCAGCAATATGCTTGTTTTTTTCATAAAAGATTATATAATAAAATAGGTAATCGTTTTCACAATTAATAAAAATATCTTTGTAAAAATAAGATTTCATTTATGTAATGCTTTACACAAAGGTGAATGTGAATGTCAACTATAAATGATGTGGCAAAAAGAGCCGGAGTTTCGGTAGCCACCGTATCAAGAGTAATAAACGGAAACTCAAGGGTTTCCCCCGAAACGGCTGAAAAGGTCAAGCAGGCCATTTCCGAACTTAATTACAGGCCAAACCTCCTGGGACGGGCTCTAAGAAAAACCAAATCCGAAAGAATACTTGTTATTCTTCCCAATATCGCCAATCCGTTTTATGCGGAAATAGTCAAGGGAATTGAAGATGTCGCAAGCAAAAAAGGATACACGATCATGTTATGCAATACCGATTCAGAACTGGAAAGGGAGAAAAAGTACATAAAAATGCTGAAAAGCCGTTTGGCTGACGGGGCAATTCTCATGGCATCCGAAATGACTTCCGACGAACTGACCGGGCTTGCGCACGAGGTTCCTATTGTTCAGTGCTGTGAATATAAGGTCGGACTTCCTATAACCCATGTGTCAATTGACAATGAACTGGCGGCATATAAAGCCGTTAATCATTTAATCAGCCTGGGACACAGAAAGATAGCCTTTATTGGTGCAAAAAACCAGTTCTTGTCCTCTGCCCTGAGAAAGGAAGGATATATGCGTGCTTTGTCCGAAGCTGGAATTGAATACGATCCTTTATATTGTGCATACGGAGATTACAGCTATAAATCGGGATTCAGGGCAATGAAGCAGCTTTTGGCACTGACACCACGGCCGACTGCCGTCTTTTGCGTATCCGACATGATGGCAATCGGCGCTATACGTTCCGCAATGGAAGAAAACCTTCGTGTGCCTGAAGACCTCGCTGTTTGCGGTTTCGACAATATATATTTTGCAAGTATGTTCAAGCCGTCCCTTACCACGATTTCACAGCCCATGTATGACCTGGGATGCACGGCTATGGAGATACTTCTGAATATAATTGAGGGCAAAGAAACAGAAACAATGCCTTATATCATGGAACACGAACTGATTATAAGGGAATCCACGGTAAAGTAATACGGTTAACGATATGCCCGGTTTCATACATTCAGACAGCGGCCGGGAAAACATAAAAACAAGCATTTATAATGAAAGGAGAAACTAAATAATGCCTGGTATAGGAATAATCGGATGTGGTTCAATATCAATTGCAAGGCATGTACCGGAGTATTATGCCCGGAATGACTGCAAAATTATCGGGTATTATGACCCGGTAACAGAGCGGGCCCAAAAACTTGCACAACAATATGGAGGCAGGGTTTTCGGTTCAGTGGAGGAACTTCTGGCCTGCAGCGAAATTGATGCAGTAAGTGTCTGCACCCCGAACAAATACCATGCTCCTATTACAATTGCCGCGCTGAAGGCCGGAAAACATGTATTGTGCGAGAAGCCGATGGCAACTTCGGAGGAAGAGGCAAGGGAGATGATTGAAACAGCCCGTATAACAGGAAAAATCCTGATGATTGGTCACAACCAGCGGCTTGCTCCAGCCCATGTCCGTGCAAAGGAAATCCTGAACTCCGGGGAAATGGGACGCATATTGACATTCCGCACAACTTTTGGCCATGGCGGACCAGAATTCTGGAGCCAGGACAAAGGCAAGAATACATGGTTTTTCAGGAAAGATGAAGCTTTTATAGGCGCAATGGGAGACCTGGGCGTGCATAAGGCCGATTTAGTCCGCTGGTTAATAAATGATGAAATTGCGGAAGTCAAGGCATACGTTTCAACCCTGCATAAAACAAACGAAAAGGATGAGCTAATTGAGGTTGATGACAATGCCGTATGCATTCTAAGATCGAGGACGGGAATTTACGGTACTCTTACAGCCAGTTGGACTTATTACGGAGATGAGGACAACAGCACAGTATTATACTGCACCGAAGGTATCATGAAGATTTATGATAATCCCGAATATCCCATTGAAATCACAAAGAAAAACAGGGAAAAAGTTTTTTATAAGGTCGGCAGGATTCAAACCAACGAAAACCAAACCAGTTCGGGTGTAATAGATATGTTCATAAACGGGATTAACGGCGGAATAGAACCCGAAATCAACGGCGAAGAAGGTCTGGCCGCACTTCGTATTGTCCTTGCATGCCTTGAATCAGCAAGGACGGGCAAAACAGTATTGCTTTAAGGAGATGGACAAGGATGGCACTACGTTATGGATGCATAGGCGCAGGAAGCATTGCTCGTGCAAAACATATCAGGGAATACCGGAATGTGCCTGATGTCGAATTAGTCGCCGTATGCGACGAAAATGAGAAGTTTGCAGAAGAAGTGGCAAAAGAATACGGTTTTAATAAATACTATATCGATTACCGGGATATGCTCGAAAAAGAAAAGCTTGATTTTATCAGTGTCTGTACTCCAAATTATCTTCACTGCCCGGTAACGCTGATGGCACTTGAAAAGGGCATCCACGTTCACTGTGAAAAACCTGTTGCCCTGAATGCCGAGGAAGCACAGCAGATGGTTGATGCAAAAAACAGAAACAGGAAAATACTGATGGTGGGATTGAACTATCGTTTTACAAACCACGCATGGTTTGTAAAAAAATACGCTGATGAAGGTCTTTTCGGTGAAATATACCATGCCCGCTGCGGGTGGAAGCGGGTTCGCGGGATCCCGGGCAAGGGAGGTTGGTTTACGAAGAAAGAGATGTCGGGTGGCGGTCCCCTGATAGACCTGGGCGTACATTTCATTGACGTGGTTATGTATTTCATGGGATTCCCTGAACCTGTATCGGTAACGGGCGCAACCTATTCCAAGTTCAGCGACAATAACTGCCTGAACTCGTCAGGCTGGGGCATGACTTCCGACGAAAACGGAATCATGAATGTCGAAGACATGGCTGTTGGGTTTGTACGCCTTGCAAACGGGGCTACGCTTGACCTGGAATTCAGCTGGGCTTCAAACACAGATGCAGAGGAAAACTTCTATGAAATCCGCGGAACGAAAGGCGGTGCAATATACAGGAACGGAGAACTCAAAATAATAACAGAACAGTTTTCCACGCTGGTTGAGGTGAAACCCAATCTTAACTTTAAAAATCCTGTAAGTGAGTTTTCTCACTTTATCGACTGTATCAGGACCGGTAAGGAACCTATAGCCAGGCCTGAAGAGGCCGTAACGGTTATGAAAATTATCGACGGTATTTACCTTTCATCCGAAATGCGGAAAGAAATATTTCTTTAGGGAGGAAGCATTATGAGTTTTTCGGACAGAATCGGGCTGCAGCTTTATTCGGTCAGGGAAGAATCAGAAAAGAATTTTCTGGAAACCCTTGAGAAAGTTGCGGCAATGGGTTACAGGAACGTGGAATTTGCAGGCTTTTTCAATACTCCTGCTGAGGTTCTTAAAGATACCCTGGACAGGCTCTCTCTTGCACCGGTTTCTTCCCATGTGGGAATGGATCTGCTTCGCGATAATCTCGACGATACAATAGCTTACCATAAGGCTATAGGAGTAAAGTTTATAATACTGCCATGGGCGAAGACGGATAATCTCGATGACGTGAAAGATATAGCTTCGTTTCTGAATAATATAGCGTCTAAGATTCATGATGCAGGAATGGAGCTGGGATACCACAATCATGCCCAGGAACTGAAAAAGATTGACGGAAAATATGCTATAGACATCTTGTTGGAATTAACTGAAAAATCACGGGTTTTCCCGGAATTTGACGTGTACTGGCTTTATTATGCCGGTCTTAACCCGGTTGATTTCATTTCAAAATACGGTTCGAGATGCAGAATAATTCACCTAAAAGACATGAAACCGGGAAAAGACAGGCAGTTTACAGAAGTCGGCAACGGCATAATTGATATTAAAAGCATTATAATAAAAGGTCTTGAAGCCGGTGCAGATTTTTTCATTGTTGAACAGGATATATGTGACAAACAATGCCTGGAAGCCGTTAATATAAGCCTTAATAACTTGCAGGCCATGTCCCGGGAAATGAGTATATAAGTATGCAGTATGGCTTAAACTGACTCAACGCAGGCATTTCCAAAAAAGGAGGTATGCTGAATGAAGCTTGGAGTTTTTACCGTTCTGTTGTCTGCAAAAAGCCTGGAGGAAAGTCTCGCTTACCTGAAAGAAATGGGAGTTCAGGCAGTGGAACTCGGAACAGGCGGATATCCCGGCAAATCCCATGTTAACCCCGCAGAGCTCCTGGAAGACGATTCAAAAATCACAAAACTTAAAGAACTTATCGAAAAATATGACATGGAAATCAGCGCATTAAGCTGTCATGGCAACCCGGTCCATCCGCAGGCGGATATTGCCCGGGCTTTTCATGAAGATTTTGAAAAAACAGTACTTCTCGCCGAAAAACTGGGCGTTGATAGAATATGCTGTTTTTCAGGCTGTCCCGGAGATTCGCCTAATTCGCTCTATCCAAACTGGGTAACCTGCCCATGGCCGGACGATTTTCTTAAAATACTGGACTATCAGTGGAACGAAGTATTAATACCATACTGGCAGAAAACAGCCAAATTCGCCCAGGATCACGGTGTTAACAAAATTTGTTTCGAAATGCATCCTGGCTTTGCCGTATATAATCCGGAATCCCTGCTTAAGCTGCGAAATGCAGTAGGCGATGTAATCGGGGCAAATTTTGATCCAAGTCATCTCTTCTGGCAGGGAATTGATCCGGTTGCCGCAATCCGCAGGCTTAAGGATTGCATCTATCACTTCCATGCAAAGGATACGAAAATTGACCGGTATAATACTGCCGTTAACGGGGTTCTGGACGTTAAACACTACAGCGATGAGATTAACCGCTCCTGGATTTTCAGAACAGTAGGTTACGGTCATGATTTCCATGTATGGAAGGATATAGTCAGTGCTCTAAGAATGATTGGTTATGATTATGTACTTTCCATTGAGCATGAGGACAGCTTAATGTCCGTAAATGAAGGTTTGCAGAAAGCTGTAAAATTCCTTAAGGAAGTCATGACATTCGAAGATACCGGTAAAATGTGGTGGGCATGAATTGCAGAAAAACGTTTTTTCGGCGATTGGTTAATGTTGATTCATTAACCAATCGTTTTTTGTTAAAGTTAATTTCCTGCAGGTTCAATATAGAGTCTTATGCTGAAATAGTAAAACCGGATATTCCTCGTTTTCCCTATTTACAGCCTTTTTCGAACGGCTACAGATATTGAAAACCGGAATTTCGACGAAATTTTTTGTTTTAGTCCCTATCGGCCTGTATATATATATATAAAGTAAAGCAAGTTTACTAACTATAAAGGAGACTCCGGAATGATTTACCTGGATATGCTTAAGAGACAGCATGAAGAAATACTCAGCATATTAAGCGAAATAAAAGGTATAATACGTTCAGGAAACCTGGAAGAAAACGCGGCAGAAGCTGCAAATTTAATCAGTATACTGGCCGGTAAACTGCGGGTTCACCTGAATGCCGAAGATGAACTTATGTACCCTTCCCTTCTGAACAGTAATAACCCGGAAATTCGCAGCACAGCAGGCTCTTTTACGGAAGAGATGGGAAACATAAGCAAAGTAGTGTCAGATTACAAGGAACGCTATAATACCAGAACCAAAATTTTGACCAACAAGTATGGTTTTGCCACGGAAACCGAAAACATACTGAGTATGCTTGAAAAAAGAATAGAAAAGGAAAACAGCATCCTTTACTCAATGATAAAAGGATAAGCAAACACTATTGCTGATGGGAATATACGCCGCCGTTCCTGTTAAGAATAAAGCATAATTTACTTTTTGGCGCCTATGCTTTATGATAAATATACAGGCGGTGAAAAAAATGAGCAATAAGTTCAACAGTTTTCTGCAGCACAGGCAAAGCCTGCTGTTTCAATATAAAATGGGTGACCTGACAAAAAACGAATTTATAGAAGCAAATTTTGAGGCAATTGAGCGCCTTGGAATAGAACCTTTTAAAAAAGTCGACAACGTGAAAAAAGCCATATATAACTATCATTACTATAATGTCCTGGCTAAATTCTACTACAGGATGGCAAAGGATTTCCCTGCAGGCAGCAAGCAAAAAGCCAGTTTACTGGCACAGTCGAACAGTTATTACTGCGAAAAAGACAAGGTCACTATGACATTGCTGAAGCTTCTGGACTTCAGGAATGTCGAAGCTTACTTCGTCAAGGTAAAATCCAAGAAACTCCAGAACAAATTGTTTGAAATAGTAATAAAGGATCCTGACGTACTGTTTGAAATTAATGCATTGTCAACCCCGAATGGCGGAATGGAGGCTGATTATATTGTCCTTCATTCCACAAGTCCTTTCATACTGAAAAGGCTCAAGGAAGAGGGCGTTTTTCTTAACGAAAAGAAAAAATCGGTGGCTGACAGTTATATTAACCAGAAATATTAGTAATCCACTTTTCCCTGTAAAGAACTCCTTTCAGGATACTTCTATGCATTTACCTGTTGTTTACCACAATTCAATTGTTTTTTTGCGGTTTTAGTCAATTGAATACAAGATTATTATTAAATTACTGTGGACGGCGAGCGGATTGAAGCACTTATATTGTTAATGTTTTATCATGGTTTTTAAATTAATCAATGACTTATGTAAACAATTCAACGGCATGTACATATTATGAATTAGGAAAACTGAAAAGGAGGTGTGATACTGTGGATTACAGAGAAGCACTTGAAGCTTCAAAACGCTCGTGCAGCCGTTCCAGAAGCCGTAATGAAAATGAGCGTGAAGCGGGATATGAAGTTGTTCATGATCCTTGCCCGCAGAAGAAAGGAACAATACTTCGCATTTTCATTCCGGCCGGTGCTGAAATCAACCTGCTGAATCTCCTGGAAATCTCATCCCCGGGCGGCATCTGCATAATTATACGCCTTCCCTTCCTGAAGAGATTGTTCTCCGCCAATGACCTGGCCGAGCTCTTTGAAGAAATAAAACGGGCAGGAGGAAGAATTGAATTTGTTGACTGAGCGGGTTTACCTGAGGCGGTTCGGAAGGAACCGCCTCTTCCCTTTCCTCCTGCCAAAAAGCTTTAAAAAGAAAAAGACTACATTTAATTATTATTCAGATATGTTATCATATATACCTGCACAGTTCCAAACCAAAACTGAATTCAAAAGTTTTCATGAATAAACATCCGTAAAGACACCCAGAATACTTAATGTTGCCGACAAGCATTTTGACGCTGTTCATGAGCATCTGCCAGTATGTCATGGCGAGCTGGACTTTGAATACATATTCGGCAATATAATGCGGAATTTCGACGGAAAAATCATCCTGGAGATTTCAAAAGAAAATGACGATATAGTCAAATCCAGGGATGTGATTGCTGCTTTGCTGAAAAATAACAGCATACAACAAAAAAGTATCAACGGCTGTTTCCGCTGATACTTCCTCATGGTGCCGAAGGTGGGACTCGAACCCACACGGAGTTTGAGCTCCACCGGATTTTGAGTCCGGCGCGTCTGCCAATTTCACCACTTCGGCGCATTGCTTTTTTATATTATCACAGACTTTCCCTGAAATCAAGAGGAAAGTCTATCTTACATCGAATAGATAAGCCCAATCAGCGCCGTGACTATAATCCCTATTCCGATACCGAGCAAAACACTTTTCCCGTGAAGCTTTCCCATAATACGTCAGACCTCTCGAAAAAATCCTGTTTTATAATAATGCATCCAATATTATTTACACATACGGGAAATAAGCTCTATCTCGCCTTTCCCCATGTTCAGCATCCTCGCAATCTCGGTACTGCTGATTCCTTTATTATACAGCTTCATAACCTCGTGTTTTCTTTCATCAAGGGAAATAAACTTGCCTTTTTTCGGAGACAACTGTACCTTGTCACCTTCATCCTCTGCTTGAATCTTACCGGTATTTTTTTCTGCAAAACTACCGATATGTACATCTCCAGTCTTTTTAAATGTTGTGCCGGCTGAATTGACGATTCTTTCGTCAGCTTTCACCATTAATTCTTCTATCTGTTTCTGTTTTTCTTCAAGCCTGTCGACTATATAGCCCGAGAAATTGTTCAGTTCATACAACAGTTGTTCTGCGTCCTCAATAACACGCTGCAGCTCGTATTTTCGTTCTTCGATTTCAAGCCGGTAATCATGTGCATTCTTTTTTTCAACAACCATCCAAATCAGTGCAAAACATACAACAAAAATACCCACCAGTACTGTATAAACAAAAAAGCTTTCCATAATGCACCTCTTTGTTTTTCTTTTGTAATATAAATGCTAACCAGGCTTACTACAGACGTATGTCAATAGTACTGCCCGGAATCTGTTTACTGTAAAGATTAGGTTTTTTATCCTTTGCTTCTTTCTGTTTCTGCTGACTGCTCTTTGCGTTCTGCCGGCCTTGCTCCCTGCCTTTCTTTTCATTGTCGTCCCGGATATAGATTTTATTTATCTCCTTCTGGCTGTTCACCTGTTTCATGTTCTGTTCAGACTGTTTTTCGACAGACTGAACCTTGCTCTGCATAGCGGCAAGGGTGCCATGCTGCTCGTTTGCCTGTATGCGGGACACATCTGCGGTCTTAGGTATCATAACCTGAAGATCAATAGGCCGTATCGACATAAAAATCACTTCCTGGTTATTTCCAGTTTAATACGCCCCCACTCTTATGTCTGCACCGTCTCTGTACAAAGTACAATGCTGCATCGTTTCCTTGACATTCATTGAAGCTGTACCAATCGAAATCTTAACCCCGTTGTACAGGTAATTCTGTACCCTTACGCGTCCCTGTTCTTCTACCTGCAGCTTTTCCTCGAGAACCTCCACTTCCTGTATATATTCATTCAGTTTGTTCTCAAAGAAGGATTTCGAGCGCAGACTCTTTTCCAGAAGCTCCTTCTTTTCATCTGTCAGCTTACCCGCAGATTCAAGTTTCTGCAGGATCGATATCACCTGATCGGTTTTTCTTAAGTTCTCTTCAATATTTGCTATTTCAGCCTTAATAAATTTATACCTGTCCCTTACATTCGGATCCACGCCAACTTCTATAACAGTATTTGTTGCCAGGTAACTTCCTATAACTTTGGCATCTATTTCCCTGCCTACTCTTGTAATACCACCGACAAGAAGTCCTTTTCTGCCTCCAAGCTCAAGCCTGTTGCCGCATTTAACATCAGAATGCATTATTACTTCAGCCTTCAGATCATTTGCGGCTTCCACAATACTATTTTCTATATACTTGGCAACTATGTTTCCTCCGGCCTTTAGAACGCCTTTGTTATTGCCTGTCATTCCCCGCCTGAGAATTATATTGCCTCCCGCTTTGATAGTAGCTGCTTCCACTACTCCGAATACTTCCACATCCCCGCCTGCCTCAACAGTGAAACCCGACAGAACATTGCCCCGTATGAAAACACTGCCGATAAAATTTATATTTCCTGTTGAGTTATCTACATCTGAAGGCACTTCGTAGGTCGCAAGCACGCTTAATTTATTGTTTTCATACTTAACATGACCGTCTATTGCGGAAAAATAACTTAAACCGTCTTCACTTGTATAAACATTTAAACCCTTTATAATTTTAGCAGGTTTTCCGCTTACAGCCTTTATGGTCGTCCCCTGTACGTTTATTCCGTTAACACCCGGAGTATGCGGGATTACTTCGCATATTTTCTGATCTTTCTGTACACTTACAATATAATCCAGATCCCTGTAATTTACAGTTCCGTCTTCCATTATAATTGGTTTCTTTTCTTTATTTATATCGATCAGAAAACTGACCTTTCCGTCTTCGCCAGGAACAGGAGGTATGCCTTCAGCAATAAGGATGCTTTGTTCATAAACAGGATTATCCGCCAGTTTCTTCAGTACGTCCTGTTTTATCCCATAAATTACTCCGTTTTTCTGCAACTCATCCATCAATTCCTGCAGTTCCGGCGGCTTTTCACCGTCCTGCGGCCTTCTTATCACAATATAAGCGTTCATTTTATCTGAACTCAGAGTAACTTTGACAGAGGCACCCATCCTTTACTCATTTCCTCCCAACATTATATTATTATGAACCAAGCAACAAGTATTTCTGACGTTCCAGTTTTGCACGCATTCTGAGAATTGCTTTTGTATGCAGTTGTGATATACGGGATTCTGAAACCTTCATGATTGCGCTTATCTCTTTTAGTGTAAGTTCTTCAAAATAATACAGTGAAACTACCATTCTCTCCTTCTCAGGCAGCTTATTTATCGATTCTGCCAGAATATCCTTAAGCTCCAAATATTCAATTCTTTTTTCGGGTAAAATATCTTCATTTTCATTGATTGCATCGAATCCCGTTTCATAATTCTGTTCGAGGTAATCTTCAAGAGATATCATGGTAGACATGTTAACTTCCTGAAGTGTTTTGTTCAGTTCCTCTACAGTAATTCCCATCCTTGATGCAACCTGCTCGTCGGTTGCTGCATGCCCCAGTTCGTTTTCCAGTTCTGCATATACTTTTTCAAGATCTTTGCATTTCTTGCGCAGCGAGCGAGGTGCCCAGTCCAAGTCCCGAATGCTGTCAATAATTGCTCCGCGAATTCTTAACGATGCATAAGTTTCAAATTTTACGCCCTTATTTATGTCGAACTTGTCAATTGCATCAATCAGTCCGAAAATACCGTAACTTACGAGGTCGTCATATTCCACATTTGAGCCGAAATACATGCTCAGTCTGCCTGCTACGTACTTGATAATATCGGTATATTCAAGAATAAGCTGTTGTTTAATGGAAGGATCCCTTGTTTCATGGTACTTTTTCCATAATTCCTGCTGTCTTTGATTGGCAGAAGACATAAATACCCTCCATTTCTTCTAAGACAGCCCATATGGCTTATCTTTTGTATAATTTAATAAAAATTGTCTGACGAAAACGTTTAACTAACTGGTAATATTATCTAACCCTATAACTCTATTTTATCTTACAAATAACACATGTCAACCTTTTTCATTCAATTTCTACATCTGTACCTAATATTACCTGTATATTTCAGTCAAAATAAACAGAAAATTGACTATGATTATTCAGACCTTCTCAGCTCCTCCCTTATGGCCCTGCTTACCTTCAGTGGCTCAAAATCAACGATAATGTTTTTCTTTTCGTCAGCATGCGGCTGATTGCCTTCCTGATCTTGCTCCTGCTTTTCTGCTTCAGCTTCTTTTTCCTCTTTCTCCCTTTTCTCCATGACATAGTCATATGCTTTCATTAAATTATGACGCGCCAAAAAACCGAGCGCATAAAATATTACCATACCGATTATCATATGCAGCAGTATTTTATCGTTCGTCATGGAACGCGAAAGTCCAGTTATCCCCGCTATAACAGCGGCCAGTAAAGCAAACAATAGAGGAAGTTTCCTTATATAGTACATTTTTCCCTCCCCTGACTGTTATACGTTTTCAGTGAAAACAGGCAATGCCTAAATATAGTTGATTCCAAATCCTATGGTCTTTATCATCAAACGGCCGTCTTCAGAGTAAAACTCAATGGTCCTGCCGTGATTTCCGCCTGTGTCTTCAGCAATAACAGGTATATTAAGCTCCTGCAAAACCTTTTTAGTTGCCTCCACGTTGCGTTCACCCACCCTAATCATATCTGATACCGAGGTATAGGTGAACATCTGTGCTCCTCCGGCAATTTTTGCAACAATATTCCTTCTGTCTGCACCATCTTTAAGCATATTTTCCAAAAGGAGCTGTATTCCGGTGTCTGCAAATTTCGCTTTATTTGTCCTGTTTTTTGCCTGGTATGACCAAGGCAACATAATGTGGGCAAGTCCTATCATCTTGGTTTTTCTGTCGTACAGCGCAACTCCGACACAGGATCCCAAACCAAGCGTCACCAGCACCCCCGGATGCATAACATGCTTCACGTCTGCCATTCCCACCTTTATCACATTATCAGCCATCAGCCCATTGCTCCCAGTGTCTTTAAGAGTTTAATATACGATTCCGTATCCGGTACAAGGAAAAAATTCCCGACAACCCTGTGACATCCCTCAGAAAATTCAGTTTCTATGTATAATACCGTGTCGGTTGATTTTGCAAATTCTATTGCCGGAACGCTCAGTATTGCGCCGGCCATGTCGATTGCAAGGTCAGGGACATCGGGTTTAATTAACAGTCCGGTAAGGGTAGATATAGCAGACAGATACGATCCTGTAAGTATATTGCCCACTTCTTTCAACGCTGACAGCGTAATTTCATTATATTCCACTTCTTCATCAGGATCCTTGCCCATAAGTATGTTGACTAGTTTTTTAGCATCACTTTCTTCAAGAACAAAAAGTATGTACCCTGAAATATCGCCGCAAATTCCAAGAAGAATACCGGCGACAGGGGTTTCAGCACCCCCGACCACTTCGCTTACTTCCGAAAATTCCATAATTTTAATCTGCGGTACAGCCATATTTACTTTTCGGTCCAGCATCTTTGCAAGGGCAGTTACGGCATTGCCTGCCCCAATATTTCCTATTTCCCTGAGTATATCCAGTTGAAACGAATTCAGTACAAACTCATCCATTTTCCATAACCTTTCATTCTTATAATTTATCGGTCTATACCGTAACAAGCTCAGCTATCAATTTCTCAAGATTTAGCAGAGTTATAAGCCTTTCGCCGATCTTCGCCACGCTGCTGATGTAATCAAGGTTTGCATTACCTGTAAATCCTATAACGCTTTCGATATTCGTTTCATCCACGCTGAGGACTTCAACCACCGAGTCAACTATGATACCATAACTTATATTACCGGTTTCTACAATCACAATTCTTGTATTGTCGTCTGCTTCCTTTTCCGGTATATTGAACCTGGTTCTCAGATCCAACACAGCCACTACTTCACCGCGCAAATTTATAACACCCTTTATATACGCCGGGGTTTTCGGTACCCTGGTTACTGTAGACATCCTTTCAATGCTGATGACTTTGTTTATATCAGCCCCGTACTCATCATTATCTATCCTGAAAACAACATATTGTTTCTGATTGGCTGCCACCTTCAAGACCCCCTTAATCAGGTTATACTATTGAATTAATATCAAGAATCAAAGCCACATTACCGTCTCCCAGTATGGTGGCTCCTGCAATAAAGCGTATTCCTGACAACAGTTTTCCAATGGATTTGATAACTATTTCCTGCTGGTTTATCAGAGAATCAACAATAATTCCGAAGAGTTTTTCACCCTTCTTTACCACAACGCATGTCAGATATTTTTTATTGCTGTCATCCTCCGAAACCTCGATATCCAATACGTCATGCAGGCGGATAATCGGAATTACGGTATCCCTTAAAACCGTAACTTCCTGGTTACGGACATACTTGATATCCTTAGGATTCAGATTATATATCTCACGGATTGAGTTCAGCGGGATTGCATATTTTTCATTGCCGACCATAACCAGAAGAGCCTGGATAATGGCAAGAGTCAGGGGCAGCCTGATAATTGCTCTGCTTCCTTTCCCGCGTTTTGAAATCATCTCAACATTTCCGCCAAGTGCCTCAATCTTGGTTTTTACCGCATCAAGACCTACGCCGCGTCCTGACAGGTCTGTAATCTTATCCGACGTACTGAAATTCGGAAGGAACAGGCACTGTATTACTTCCTCGTCGGTTAAACCGTTGACAATTTCCTCACTTTCCAGACCTTTTTCAACTATTTTCTTCTTAACCTTTTCAATATCTATTCCTGCGCCGTCATCGTCCACTTCTATTACAACGTTGTTCCCGTCCTGGTATGCCCTGAGCCATATATTTCCTGCCCTGTCCTTTCCTTTTGCAACACGCTCTTCGGGCATTTCTATACCATGGTCTGCTGAATTCCTGATAATATGTATCAGCGGTTCGCCGATTTCGTCAATTACTGTCCTGTCAAGCTCGGTTTCCTCTCCCGACATGTGCAGGTTAATATCCTTGTTCAGTTCTTTTGCAATATCCCTGATCATTCTCGGGAAACGGCTGAAGACGGTTTCAACGGGAACCATCCTTGCTTTCATTACCGCGTCATGAAGACTTGTCGTTACGCGCTCCAGGCTTTCAAGGGTCTGTGAAACTTCCCTCTCCCGTTCACCTGTGGAAAGAATTCCGTCCAGCCTTGTTTTTATTATGATAAGCTCACTTACCAGGTTCATCAGCACATCAAGCCGCTCTATGTCAACACGTACGGTCTTTGAAGTTACCTTTTTTTCTGAAGGTTTTTGTACTGCATCCTTCTTTTCATGTTTTTCTTCTTTCGTTACGGATTTTTTGGCAGCTTCCTTTTCAGAACCCTGTTTTATATTTTCCAGATGTTTCTGCGTAATTTCAGTCACTTCAACTTTTCTTACTTCGGAAACGGTATTGAGTTCCCTGACAAAAAAGTCCTTGTCTTTTTCAGTTATTACAACTACTGTGAAATAGTAATCAAATTTTTCGTCTTCTATATCATTTACGGGGGGTACTGATTTTATCACGTCCGAATTTTTTTCTAATAGCTGGAAAATGATAAAAGCCCGTGCAGCTTTCAGAAGACATTTCTGATCAAGTTCTATATATATTTCAAAAACGTTTAAAGACTGTTCAAATGCTTTTTCAATAACATTTTTATCATATACGTTAAGTTCAAGTTTTAAACCGCTACCCGTTTCCGTTGTTGATTTGTTTTCCTGTAATTGCGTTTTCGAGCCTTCATTACCCAAAATATCCGAAAGAAAACTTACAATATCGGCATACTCTTCCTCGCCTTCACTTCCTGTTTCGCTCACCGTGTCCACATAGCTTTCCAATGCATCCAGGCATTTAAACAATACATCAACCACATCAGCAGTGACCCGGATCCTTTCGTTTCTCAGCGCGTCCAGAACATCTTCCATTTTATGCGTAAGGTTTTGCATATGGGTATAACCCATCGTACCGGCCATACCCTTCAGCGTATGTGCAACCCTGAAAATTTCATTCAGAATCGAAATATTGCCAGGATCTTTTTCCAGTTCAAGAAGAGAGGTATTAAGATCCTGAAGGTTCTCTCTTGATTCTTCAACAAAAATATTAAGATATTGACTCATGTCCATATCTCAGCACCCCCATCACTGCTTACTCAATATATCGGCTTGTTAAAGCAGATATTTGAGTACAGCCATCAGTTCAATAATCCCTCAGTTTTTCAGCTTTATGTCATCATCCATCCTTTTTTGATTCTCTCTCTTTGTGTTTCAAATATAAAGCCTATTATTTTTTCACGGTTCCTGTTTTCAATCTGTTTATATTCAACCCCGGTTTCATACCTTGTTCTTCCTCTTTCACGGATTTGGCGCGACCGTACTACGGTACCGATAAAGCATATTTCCTGCTCCAGTTTTATATAGGCTTTAATTTTCGTGCCTTTTTCATGGAACTTGTCGGTTATTATGCAAATTCCTCCGCCGCTTATATCTTTTGTGTAACATTCAATAAAAGGTTTTTCCTCGCTTTCATCATCGTTATCCATAACATAATACCTGACAGGCAGTTCGCAGTCCATCCTGAAAAAGGACCTTCTTTCGATTTTTTCTATCCGGCTTATCGGTTTTACCCACATCATTGGAATAGGTTCAATAAATTTTCTGTCAATTATTTCAGCGGTAAACATATATACGTCATTTTCCTTAGCAAAGTAAATATCCGCCCTTGTACCCGGATGGACGGTATATATTTTTCCCTGCAAAAAGGGAACATGGATTTCCATCAGATTGGTATCTTCATCATATGACTCAAACTGGCTTACAAGGCCCGTTACAGTTCTTTCACCTTTCTCGTTGTACAAATCCAGTTCTATCTTTGTGCCCAGTCCGATCTGGCGAAATTTCACTATAACCCCCCCAACTATTCTCTTCAAAATATAATAATACATCATCCGCAGCAATAATCAATGCTGCAAACCATAACTGCTGAGAAGCCTGCTGAAAAACCCTTTTATTCCCTTTCCGTATATATTTGTATTATTGTTTCCTTCATTATTAATGCAGAAAAGATTCATGGCCAGTTCAGTTATCTGATGCGAGGCCTGGCTTTTCGGATAACTTATACAAAACGGTTTTTGCTGCTTCACAGCCTTAGGTATGCATTCATCCTTAAGGATATATCCGGTTTTCTGAAGTTTAAACGACAGGAACTTGTCCGACACCATCAGAAGCTTGTCAAGAATTTCATTGGCTTCTTTGTATGATTCGGCTTTATTGACAACAAGCTTCACTATCCTGTGTTTATCCTTCTTTGATATCATTTTTATCATAGCGTACGCATCAGTTATGGCCGTAGGCTCCGGAGTCGTAACCAGGAGCACTTCATCGGCAGCAAGAATAAAACTCATAATATTCTTCGACAGACCCGCACCTGTATCAATCAATATAACGTCAAAAATATTGTCCAGAAGCGATATATTTGAAATAAACTCACCTATGTGTTCCTTATCAAGCTGAATAAGTTCCTCCACTCCTGAGCCGCCGGACAAAAACTGTATATTGTAAGGGCCGTCGTTCAAAACCTCAAAAATATTCCTCTCACCGCGTATCAGTTCCAGGAGCGTATATTTTGCAGTAACCCCCAACATTACATCAACATTCGCAAAACCGAAATCAACATCCAGGATTGCTACCTTGAACCCCATTTGGCTTAAAACAATGGCAAGATTTACTGTAATATTTGTTTTTCCTACTCCACCCTTGCCACTGGTTACGGTTATTACCTTTGCAACACTTTTTTTCTGACTTTGGACACCTGTATTTGCAGGCGATCCCAGATTTTTTACGATTTTTCTAAGCTTATCTGCCTGATCACCCATTAGCAAGACCCCCGATTGTGCATAAAGATAAACTCAAACACAAAAAAATGCCTCTCTTAAAGGATACTCCTTGCAATGCTTTCAACATCCGCCACCTCTATATCGTCAGGCACGCTCTGTCCTACAGTTATATACGAAAGCGGTTTTCCGGTAACATACCTGACATTCAGAATTATACCCGGCACATGCACTTCATCGTACTTAGTAAATATAAGCTTAAAATCTTTCAAAAAACTGTAATGTTTCAGAATATCCCTGCATGCGCTGCGGCTGACGCAACAGCTCAGCAGAAGATATATTTCATCGGCATCTGCATTGTTAACAAGCGCTTTAAGCTCAGAAAACTGTGCCTCGTTGTTGTGGCTGCGTCCTGCAGTATCAACCAGGATAAGATCCATATCCTGAAACTCTGATATTGCTTCTTTAATCTCCTGGGGTGTATAAATTACAGATACCGGTATATTTAATATTTCGGCATATGTTTTTAGTTGTTCAACAGCGGCAATCCTGTATGTGTCAGCCGAAATAAAGGCTATTTTCTTATGTTGATTCAGCGAGTATTCCGCCGCTATCTTGGCAAGGGTGGTGGTCTTACCTACACCGGTCGGTCCCAGAAACAGTACAACCGTTGGTTTCCCGTCATTGCGAAGATTGATGGTTTCGGGTTGCCCCAGCATATCTTTAACCACTTTTTCCGCAACGTTCATTATCTCATTATAATTGTCTGTATTTCTTACATGCAGTTTTATATTATTGAGCAGCACATCAATAATTTCGGGCTCTACATCATTTTCAGACAATCTCTTTGTAAACAGTGAAAAAGGATTTTCCGAAGTTTTCAGACCATATCTGCTGACAACAGGCGGCCTTAAAGTTTCCGTTCCGGGTACTGCAGCGTCAGTATTCTCCAGGATGTTCCTGTTTTCAGGTTTTTTCGCATCGTAAATATTTTTAAGCATTGTTTCTATCCTGCTCAACCGGTTTTCCAGCATATCCATCCTGGCTTTTTCATCATTGGAATATTTAGGTTTTTCGGGTTCCGGTGCTTTTCTTTTCGTTCCTATATCGTCATCAATGGCAGCCAGAATTTCGGTCATCGGTTTTGAAAATTACCCCTTTATTCCCTTTTTCCGAACTTTTCTGGTGTTCAGAATAACCGCTTCACTGCCGAGATCCATTTTAACCTTAAGCATTGCTTCCTGGATATCCTTTCCAGTATACCGACGAATTCGCATATTACCTCCGAATACAGTAACATTTTTGATTATTATGCTGTTAAAATCTCATATCCGATCATGAACATTTTACCATTCCTATTGACCTTACCTTCACCGAAGGATCCAGCTCATTGTACGATAGAACCACAAGGCTGGGAATGGTTTGCTCTGTAAATCTTTTGAAATACAGGCGCACCACCGGTGAAGCGAGCACTATAGGCTGTTTGCCGAGTTGTGCAACTTTTTCTACAAGTTTTAACAGGTTCTGCATAATTTTATTCGACACTGACGGCTCAAGAGCCAGATAGGATCCTGCCTCCGTTTTCTGGACAGAATCAAGTATAAGCTGCTCCAGCTGGGGATCCAGGGTTATAACATCTGAATTATCCGGTGTTATAAAGGCCTTTGTTATGGCTCTTCCCAGTGCCTGTCTTACATACTCGGTCAGCATATCGGTATCCCTTGTAACAGGGGCATAATCAGAAAGTGTTTCAAGTATAGAAACCAAATCGCGTATTGAAACACCCTCCCGCAGAAGGTTGCACAGAACTTTCTGGACTTCACCGAGGCTTAGGAGCTTCGGAACCAGTTCCTCAACAATTGCAGGATAATTGCTTTTCACACTGTCCAGCAGGGTCTGTACATCCTGGCGGCTGAGAAGCTCGTGAGCATGCCTTTTAATTACTTCAGTCATATGCGTAGAAATAACAGAAGGAGGATCAACAACGGTATATCCAAGCATTTCCGCCCGATCCCGCTGACTTTCGGTAATCCACAGGGCAGGCAGCCCAAAGGCGGGTTCAGTCGTTGGTATTCCCTCAATCTCCTCTTCAGCGGTACCCGGATTCATGGCAAGAAAATGATCCAGAAGAAGTTCGCCTCCTGCCACTTCCACACCTTTAATTTTAATTACATACTGGTTCGGATTCAGCTGTATGTTGTCGCGCAGGCGAATAACCGGCACAATCATCCCCAGTTCCAGGGCAAGCTGTCTTCGGATCATTACGACCCTGTCAAGCAAATCTCCGCCCTGGTTTACATCCGCCAGCGGTATAATGCCGTAACCGAATTCCAGTTCTATGGGATCTACATGAAGAAGGGATATGACATTCTCCGGTTTTCGGATTTCTTCTACCGTCCGTTCTTCCATTTCTTTTTCATCCTGCTTTATCTTTTCCTTCTCGGAACCCTGCATGCGAATACCCAGGAACACCAGCAAACCGGCCACTACAATCATGAAGAAGCGGCCAATGATAAAAGTCATAATAAAGCATGCGCCGGCAGCTATAAACATTGTCCTTGGCCCGGAAAACATCTGGGACAGGATTTCTTCGCTCAGTTCCTCATCAGAAGCTGCTCTTGTCACGATTATACCTGTGGCAACCGAAATCAAAAGTGCCGGTATCTGTACAGCCAAACCATTACCAATGGTGAGCTTGGTATACTTCTCCAGAATATCTTCCCAGGAAGCTCCGCTGTTCTGCATCATGCCCATGATAAATCCGCCTATTACGTTCAATACAACGGCGATGAATCCAAAAATGGCATCGTTTTTTACAAACTTGCTGGCACCATCCATTGCTCCGTAAAAGTCAGCTTCCCTTTGTATTTTCTTTCGTCGTTCCTTTGCCTGGGCTTCATTGATTAACCCGGCGTTCAGATCAGCATCCACCGCCATCTGTTTACCAGGCATTGCGTCAAGGGTAAACCTTGCAGCAACTTCGGATACACGTTCAGCACCCTTTGTAATAACAAGGAACTGAACCAGCATTATAACAAGGAATATAATAGCTCCTACTACGATGTTATTTCCGCCTACAAATTCCCCGAAACTCTCAACGACCTTTCCCGCGTTTCCCTGGCCTATAATAAGCCTTGTCGCTGCAATATTCAGGGCCAGCCGGTATAGTGTTGTAAAAAGCAGTAGTGTCGGGAAAGAAGACATCGACAGGGCATCCTTGGCGTAAATGGAGTTAAGCAGAATAAGAAGGGAAATGGTTATGTTGATAATAAACAGGACATCCATTAACACTGTGGGCATCGGAATAAGTATAACGAGCAATATTACGACGCCACATATGGCAATGGCAACACTTTTGAATCTCATACCCATCCTCCGAATATCATTTATCATTTGTATGTATTACAAATATTTCAATAATATTTTACAGGAATTCTCAGGAATATACAAGATGTGACAGCAAATAATTCTGTAACCAAAACTAAGTCAAGAAAATAAAATGTATTAGATTAACATAAGGAGGTCTCAGGTATGGACAACGTAGGATTCAAGAGATTTTTCAGCGATAATGCAGAAGTTTTGTTCTTTATCATCCTGTTCCTGCTTTTATTCTATGATAACAGAAGGTACGACTACTAAAAACGAAACAGAAGCTGTCCCGGAATACCGGAGACAGCTTCTGTTTCTTTTAATCCATGCGAACTTTAATCAGCCTCGCTGCATTCAGAACGGCTATGAGGGCTACTCCAACATCTGCAAAAACAGCCTCCCACATTGTGGCCATGCCGCCGGCCCCCAGAAGCAACACTCCCAGCTTGACGACAAAAGCTATAACTATATTCTGATATACAACCTTTTTCGTTTCATTGGCAATGTCAATCGCTGTCACAATTTTCCCCGGCTGATCATTCATTATTACTATATCCGCCGCTTCTATCGCAGCATCTGTTCCAAGTCCGCCCATGGCAATACCTATATCCGCCCTTGCAAGAACCGGGGCATCATTCATTCCGTCGCCCACATATGCAATCTTTCTTTTTTTGCTTTTCCTGGCGGCTATATTCTCAAGCATCTCCACTTTATGCTGAGGGAGAAGCTCCGAGTATACTTCATCTATACCCATTTTTTCCGCCATTTCGCTGGCATTGACCTTTAAATCGCCTGTAAGCATTGCGGTCCTGATGCCTTTTTTCTTAAGTTTCTCAATTGCGTTCCTTGAATCGGCTTTCTCGACGTCAGCCACAACAATCATTCCGGCAAATTTCCCGTTGATGGCTATATATACCACAGAACCGGCGGTATCTGGAGCTTCAACCGGTATTTTTTCGCTGTCCATTAAGTGCTTGTTGCCTATTATAAGCTCCTGACCGTTATATTTGGCTATTATGCCAAATCCGGGTATTTCCCTGTGTTCTTCTACAAGTATATCCATACCGGTAGACGGACAAGCTGCAACAATGGCCCTGGCAATTGGATGATTGGAATATCTTTCAGCTGCCGAAGCTATTTGAAGCAGTTTTTCTCTTTCAATGCCATCGGCAGGTACAACGCTGATTACTTCAAACTCGCCCTTCGTCAGCGTGCCGGTTTTGTCAAAAACAACCGTTTCAAGGGCCGTCAATGCTTCAAGGTAATTTCCTCCCTTAACCAGGATCCCGTTTTTTGAAGCAAGCCCGATTCCGCCAAAAAATCCGAGGGGAATGGAAATGACCAGTGCGCACGGGCATGAAGCAACGAGGAAAATCAAAGCGCGATAAAACCAGTCAGAAAAAAGACTGCCGAAACTCACAGCACCGTTTGCTCCACCGCCAGATACCGAAATAACCAGCGGCGGAAACAAGGCAATGCATATGGCTGTTATAACTACTGCAGGTGTATACCACCTTGAAAACCTCGTTATAAATTTCTCGGTAGGAGCCTTTTTTGCTGCCGAATTCTGTACCAGTTGCAGTATTTTCGCAGCAGTGGATTCATTGAACGGTCTTGTTACCCTGACTTTCAGCAGGCCATCGGTATTCACTGAACCGGAATAAACCTCGTCACCGGCACGGACAGCTTTAGGAACTGATTCTCCTGTCAGTGACGTCATATCCAGGTCGGAATTTCCTTCCTCCACGATTCCGTCCAGCGGTATCCGTTCACCGGGCTTTACAATTATAATATCACCCACATTAACTTTTTCGGGTGAAACCCTGACAACCGACTCACCGCTTACCAGGTTTGCATAATCGGGTCTTATATCAACAAGTTCACTGATGGATCTTCTCGAACGTTCAAGTGCAATGTCCTGGAAAAACTCCCCTACCTGGTAAAAAAGCATTACAGCCACACCTTCGGCATATTCGCCAATCGCCATCGCACCAGCCGTAGCAACTGTCATAAGAAAATTCTCATCAAGTACCTGGCCTTTGAAAATATTTCTTACAGCCTTAAAAATGATTTCTCCGCCCAGCAACAGGTATCCCAGGATGAACATGAGCCTTTCGGTATGTTCAGGCAGGGATAGTGCCATTGCCAATATATATACAGCTGTACCAATCAGGAAAACAATCCGTTTGGGTCCTATATATTCCTTTATCCTGAAAGAACCGGTACTTTTTCTTTCAGGCGGACTTTCGTTCTTCCATCTTGAAACTTTAACGCCGGGTTCGTACTTATTGATAATTTTTTCAGCCTGTTTTACTATGTCCATTTCAATATCGCCATACTCTATTGTGAGAACCTTGGTCATAAAATTAAGCGAGGCATCCACGCCCTCTATTTCATTTATTTCCCTTTCAATTTCATTGGCACAGTGTGTACAGTCCAGGCCTTCAAGAATCAAAACTTCTTTCCGTTTCATAATACAACCTCACTTTTCATTCAGGTGAATCAACCCCAGGTTAAATATCTGCTTTACATGATCATCATCAAGGGAATAGTAAACCACCTTTCCCTCTCTCCTGTACCTGACAAGTCTTGCCTGCTTCAGTATCCTTAACTGGTGAGAGATCGACGACTGCGTCATGTTAAGCAGCACTGCTATATCGCATACGCACATTTCGCTTTCAGCCAGTGCACAAAGGATTTTTATCCTGGTTGTATCTCCGAAAACCTTGAAAAGTTCCGCCAGGTCATACAAATTTTCTTCTGCCGGCATTCTTTCCCGGACATAATTGACCGTTTCCTCATGAATAACATCGCAGTCACACCTGTCGGATTCGAAAATTGCATCTTTCACCATCTTCACCTCATATTCATATGAACATTTGTTCATATGAATATGATATCATTTGTAACATATAATTTCAATATTTTTCATGCTATATTTCCAAAAAATTTTCGTTTATACCAAAGCATCAGTAATACCAAAAGCGTGAAACAGCACAGCATTATTAACCTGTTCGCGGGAAAAAGGAAACGGTGTTGCGGATAACCCGTGCAAATATTAAAATTAAATAAGGCTGTCTTATGGAAAATACCGGTCAGAGGAGTGTTATCAGTTGTTTAAACGGATACATTATAATTCTCCCGTTATACTTACTTATGCCTTTTTATCTCTGGTCGTCCTTATAATCGGGAATATTACCGACATGGCGTCAACAAGGCTTCTTTTTTCGGTTTACAGGGGAAATCTCACCGATGTATTTTTTTATATCCGCCTTTTTGGACATGTGCTGGGACATGCAGACTGGGAACATTTTGTGAATAATTTCCTTATTATTCTTCTTGTCGGACCAATGCTTGAAATGAAATACGGCTCAAAAAACATGTTTTACATGATTATGATAACCGCTCTTACCATGGGAATACTGAATGTCGTCTTTTTCGATACCGCCCTTCTGGGAGCAAGCGGTGTAGCATTTATGCTTATCATTCTGAGTTCTTTTGTCAATATCAGGAAAGGCAGCATTCCCCTAACCCTCATTCTTACGGCTTCCCTGTATATAGGGCGGGAAGTTGTTGCCGGCCTGACCGAGAATGACAATATATCCCAGTTCACGCATATAGCCGGTGGAATCTGCGGTTGCGTTTTCGGCTTCACTCTGAGGTCAGACAGGGGTTAACCCGAAGCCCGGAAGAACTTTCTTTTATATTCCGACGGACTTATGCCGTATTCTTTTTTGAACATATTTGAAAAATTGAACATATCCTTGTAACCGCAGCTTCTTGCTGCTTCGCCTACGCTGCAGTCGTATTTGCTCAGCAGTTCTGCTGCCTTGCGAAGCCTGTATTTCAGGATGTATTTCTGTGGCGAAGTTCCTGTATACTCGGTAAAAATCCTGTAAAGATATCTTCTGTCAATGCCGAGCATTTTCGATATGCCTTCCACGCTAATATCATACATGTAATTGGACCGGATATAATTCTCGGCTCTGAGGACGTATGTTTGCGCTGCCCTTGCTCCTGCGTTGTTTTCTTCCTTAAGGCGTGCAAAAAGTTCATATATCAGGCCGCACAAATATATCTCGGCGGATTTGCCGGATTTACCCGCAGAAATCATATTCCTGAAAATAAAAGCACAGCTCGGCGAATAAATCACCGGGCTTTTGTCAAACCCTGAGCCGTCCAATAATTCCTCGGCAAAGACACCGTTAAACCCAATCCATATATATGACCACGGATGTTCATAATCAGCCTGGTAATAAGTCAGTTCATGCGGTCTTATCAGGAACATGTGATCCTTTGATACGGTATAGACAGTGCCCTGGCGTTCAAATATGCCCTTCCCATCGGTTACATAATGGATCAGATAGTAATCCCGGATCGCAGGACCAAAAGAATGTCCGCTGTCGCAGTCCTGCCACCCGCACACTACAGGATTCACATCATGAAACCCTTTATTCAGCAACGGAATATCATTTTGACTCTTGTCTTTCATAGAGACATAATAACATATGTTAATGACATAATTCAATTCAAGATTCCTTGAAATTAAAATATTATACTCTTAGAAGGAGGATGATGAAATGGTCAAAATAACATTTATGGGTGCCGGCAGTACAGTATTTGCAAAAAACGTTCTTGGTGACTGTTTGTGCGTAGATTCACTGAAAGACAGTGAAATATGCCTTTATGATATTGATGCCGAGCGCCTGAAGGAATCGGAGATGATGCTCCATGCCATTAACCGCAATATAAACGGCGGGCGTGCCAAAATAAAAACTTTCCTTGGCCCTGAACAGCGGAAGGAAGCTCTCCGCTCTGCAGATTTTGTCGTAAACGCCATCCAGGTGGGAGGTTATGATCCGTGTACCATTATTGACTTTGAAGTACCGAAAAAATACGGGCTTCGGCAGACAATAGGCGACACACTGGGTATCGGCGGCATAATGCGGGCCCTCAGAACCATTCCCGTTCTGGAGGATTTTGCCCGTGATATGGAAGAAGTCTGCCCGAACGCTTATTTTCTGAACTATACAAATCCTATGTCCATTTTAACGGGATACATGCTCAGATATACTCCCATCAAAACCGTTGGTTTGTGCCACAGTGTTCAGGTATGTTCCAAACACCTTCTGGAATCCCTCGGGATGGAAGATAAGCTCGAAGGCCGCAGGGAGCTTATAGCAGGAATCAATCATATGGCATGGCTTCTTGAAATCTATGACAAAAACGGTGTTGATTTGTACCCTGAAATCAGAAAACGGGCAGCTGAAAAGAACGAAAAGGAAAAGCACAATGACATGGTAAGGTTTGAATATATAAAAAGGCTTGGATATTACTGTACCGAATCAAGCGAACACAATGCCGAATACAATTTCTTCTTCATTAAAAGCAAATATCCCGAACTGATAGACAAATACAATATTCCGCTTGATGAATACCCCAGGCGGTGCGTATACCAGATTGAACAGTGGAAAAAGCTCAGGGACGAACTTGTGGAAAACCCGAACCTGACTCACAGCCGTACTGAGGAATATGCATCCTATATTATTGATGCAATAGTAAACAACAGACCGTTCAAAATCGGCGGAAATGTTCTTAACACCGGCGGTTTAATCGAGAATTTGCCGGCCGAGGCATGTGTTGAAGTACCATGCATGGTTGACGGAACGGGCATTCATCCGTGCCATGTGGGGAGGCTTCCCGTTCAGCTGGCAGCAATGAACATGACAAACATTAATGTACACTTAATAACAATTGAAGCAGCGGTAACCCGAAAAAAAGAACATATTTACCACGCTGCTATGCTTGATCCGCACACCGGTTCCGAATTAACTATTGATGAAATCGTCAGCATGGTGGACGATTTGATTGAAGCACATGGTTCCTGGCTGCCTGAATTCAAATAAATCATCCTTGTGTCTGTAAATCTGCAGGGGGCTATTCATTAGTTGAATAGCCCTCTGCCAGATAATTAGGCACTGTACAATTCCGAAGACAGTCATAACTTTCCGGTACTCTGAACAAGTCGAACATATCTGGAATGCAGAATATATCTTTACGATTCCTCATAATTGACATAAATCAACAATATTGATATTATTGGATTCGGAACCATATAATTCAGGAAGTGATAAAATTTGCACAGGAAAAGGAATCTGATAGCATGTCTTGTAATATTGCTCCTTGTATTTTCCGGATGTACAGTTCCAAATAACAAACATGAAGAAGAATCCGGTAATTCTGCTGTAAAAGAAAATACGGTTGATGAGCAGTATAACGCAGTCGTATTCCCCGATGGAGTTGACGAAACCTGTACTGAGAATACTTCTGATGAATCAGATTCAGAGCCGCAATCGGTTCCTGTTCCGAATTCGGATTCTGATTCAGATTTCTTTGTACCGAAGCTGGCTCCAGGCAAATATACCGTATCGCAGACATCAGAAATCTTTTATACAGATCGTGCCATAATATATATAGAACCAAACATATATTATCCGAAAGATTTTGGAGACATTGTTGAATATACATTGGATCTCATTGAACAGGAAACGGGGCTGACATTTTCAACTGACAAACAGCTGATTATTCAAGTGCAAAAAGCGGGTCCTTACGGGACAAAAAGCGGCATAGTCATTCAGCCCGTGGATGTTCTGCCTGACAACATTTATACTTTATTCCATGAACTGTCCCATACGGTACAATATCAGACATGCGATATAACTATGCTGTCAATTACAGAAGGCTTTGCAATAATGAATTCAATGAAAATGTCCGGTAAATCAAGGCTGCCCAGTCTGTATGATGTGTTTTTTAATATGAGTTTTTTCGATAATGAAAGCTTGATGTTGTCCGATCCGGAAACTTATCTTACTGAAGTCCGGGGATGGGATGCATATATGGCAGGATTCAGATTTGTATATTTCCTGGAGGAAAAATACGGCGATGATATATTACCAAAAATATTTAGAAAAGCGGGAGAACTGTATCCGGACGGCGGATGCGGCAACAGCGAACTTATTGATATTATAAAAAGCCAGACATCGCAGTATGTCTTCCAGGAATTTGCAAAATGGTATGAAAATAATCGTCAAATATTTGTCAGGACTTATCCTGTTATAAATTTGGAAAATACAGATTATTTAGAGATTTTTCCTTATTATGATGACAATACTAAAATTTATTGGCTGCCTGCTTTTACATACAGGAACAGCATCACTCTTGACTTTACCGGCGGGTTTTCGTATTTGCAGCATTCCGGACTTAAGGTAAAAGGAATATTCGGAACTGCAACGTCTGAAGGGAAACACACGTTATCGTTTTTTGATGCATCGGATAAGCTCATCTGTACAAAACAGATTGACAATTCACAGGTCGAACTGGACATTTACGGAGCTGTTAAAATCGAAATAACAGGCGACGGCTCTGTGATTAATATACAGCCTGATATTAACAGTATCACTGTAAATTAGAAACAATAAAACCGAAATATAAGTATTTCTTTGTCATGCACTGATGTACATATCAAGGCACGGTGTTCTGCGTCTACCTCGTCCAGAGTGTAGCAGAACACCGTCTTGCGTTGCTTTTTTAGTTTTCAATCATTAAGTACCAGATTCCTTTTCCTGTGCAAATTATATCACTCCTTTGTATAATGGTTTCATTATTATCTACATAATTACATTTATGTCAATCATGAAAAAGAGGGCGGGAGATTTATGTCTCACCGCCCTCTTCTGGTATACGTTTTACTGGATATCTGCAAACCTCATCATGATCTCGTTTATCAGATTTATCACAAAAGATTGGGTTACTTCCGCCTTCGGACTGAAATTGCCGTTTTCATCGAGGACACTTACTCCTGCCGTTACCAGCGCCTTAACACTGCTTAATGCCCACGGGCTGATTTCAGTTTCGTCAGCTATCTGCACGTCTTCAGCGGAAAGCTCTATTCCGTTCAATGCCGCAACTCTTGCAAGTATTACGGCAAGCTGTTCCTTGGTAAGCTTTTCGTCTTCAAAGTAATTTCCTTTTCCGTCACCCGCCAGAAGGCCTAACTGTTTTGCAACCTCCACAGGTTCAGGAACTCCTGCAAGAATAAGTTCAATAAACTGCGCCCTTGTCAGAGCCTCATCTGATTGCTGCTGGCCAAATGAGATAATACTGGTATACAAATCTTTATTTGCTTCTATTTTTTCCCTGCTGCCCACTGTTGACCATGTACCGTTTTCCAGAAGCTTTTCAAACATGGGCGCGGTATCTTTCAGATCCTGTACCGTGGTTGATTTTATCTCTTCGAGAACTTTTAGCCTCTCTTCCTCGGTTTTACCCATGAGATAGTTGTTCATTGCTGTATAAGCACCGCTGAGTTCGCCCTGGGGAGCGGCATACATACTGAATGCCTTCAGTATATATCTGTCCAGTTCATCCTGGGTAATCTGCAGGTTCCTTATAAACTCCGGCAGGCCCTGGTATACTTCATAGGTTTCCCTTATGTTCGGATCCCGGTACGAACCAAGAATGAAATATGTCTTCCCGAAACTTACGATATTGTCGTATGCCCCGTATCCGAACCTTATTCTAGGAGTAACGTAATTGTCATAAATTATCAGTTCCAGCGGTATGAATTTTCCGCTGTATTCTGTACCCATGTTTTCATAATTTGCGGAAATCATATTGTACTGAACCGGTGTATTCATGATTATTCCTTCGTTCCCGGCCGGGCCTGGAATTACGGAATAATCCTGCTTATTTATTCCTTTTGCAGGCAGTGAATCTATAAGGTTCTTTATTTCTTTTTCATAAGTCTCAATACTGCTCTCATTGCCTGCAAACATCGTTATCATGTTGGTCCTGTTCAATACAGTTTTATGGATCGATTCAAGCTCTGACAGAACGGTTTCGGGCTCAGTCTGGAGCAACTGTTCTGCCTGAGTCAGGAAGTAATAATACTCCAGCCCTGACAAATAAGACTGGTATTTCATGCTTTCATTAAGGGTTGCCAGGTTACGGCCTACCAGCAGGCTTATCGGATTTGATTCAAATGAAGTTTTCATGGCTGTCATCTGCTGTCTTACGATACCCAGTACCGTATCTGCATCGGTGAACTTTGTGTTCAGAAGTATTTCCTTTAAAAGATCCACCTGCTCGGTATATTCACCCATCAGACCCATCCATGAAAATGTCAGCCCGGGTGTAAATTCATTCCAGTCATCTTTCGGTATGATTGTTAAACTGAAAGATGAACCGCCCAGGTATCTCATAATCAGTGTATTCAGCTTTTCCTTGCTGTAAAGCTCGGTGTCCAGCTTGCCCAGCAGCCCGGAATACAACTGCAGGTAATGGAGCTTTTCGACAGGTACTGAAGAAGTATCGAGTAAAATTGCAGTTATTCCGGTTTCTGCAACGTCCGCTGCTGACGAAAGCAGCCTTACTCCGTCATCCAGCATGGTTTCATTGATTGTGTAAGTCTTCAGTTCCACAGGCAAATCGGAAACTTTTACAGCCTGAAGACGTTCTACAACATATGGATCGGTTTCTACGCTGTTCCATTCATTATAAGCCTTTGTATCACTAACCAGTTTCTCGATCTCCTCTTTGCTCATCGAAGCTTTAAGTTCAGCCAGATACGCCTGCTGCTGTTCTGCCATGGCTTCTGTAAGTCCCGGCTCAGGAACGGTTATTACCAGAGCTGCATGGTTATTGTTTTTAATATACTTTTCTGCAAGGGTTTCCAGGTAATTTTCGTCAACTTTTTCAGCAATATTATTAATATTCTTTACAAGGTTATTGTAGTAATAAGTATTGCCGCTGTTGGCCCATGTAACGCTGAGTGTCATGGAAATATTCACACCCAGGTTTGAAGACTCGGTTATGTTTGAATACTGGAGCATTATGGCCGACAGTGTTGCCTTTACCAATTCCTTGTCGCATCCGTTTTCCACCAGGTCATTAATACTGTTTTCAATTAATTCCCTGAACTCATCCTTTTTGGTTTCATCCGCGTTTTCGGCAATGAACATAAATACCGGCTGAACAAAAGAATCTGCGACACCGACGGACAGATTGCCCCCAATCTGTTTTTCCCTGAAAGCCTTCTGAAGCGGAGACGTTGACTGTCCCAGCGCTGAAGCAAGAATGGCAAGCCCAATCAGTTCCTCTTCTGACACATCTGTCAACGCAAAGGCATAACTAATCTGTGCTGCATTTTTTGTATTGTTGCCGGCAGTAACGGGGAACTTATAAGTCTGCTCGGTCTTTTCACTGAATGGCTCAACCACTCTGTAATCTATCTCAATATCTTTTTTGCTGAAATTACTGAGATACTCCTCGTCAATCATTTTGAGGAACCTGGTATAGTCCAGGTTTCCGTAGAGAATCATCAATGAATTGGACGGGTGATAGTATTTCCTGTGAGTTTCAATAACCCTGTCGTATGTAAGATTAACAATTTCCGAAGGATCCCCACCCGAGACATTTGCCTGGTAACTGCCGGGATATAATGTATTCAGTACGTTATACAGCGCAGCCGTGGAAATATTGGCCAAAGAGCCTTTCATTTCATTGTATACGGTACCGTTTATCACCAGCGGGGCATCAGCATTTTCAAGTTCATATCTCCAGCCTTCCCTTAGGAATATTTTCTCATCGTCATATATCAAAGGATAATATACGCAGTCAAGATACACTTCCGCCAGTTTCAGAAGCTGATCCTCGCTCAGCGATGAAACCGGGTACGCTGTAACGGTGGGTGCGGTAAACGCATTGATAAATGTACTGTAGGTCTGATTTGCAATGGTAAACAGGACATTGTTCATCGGATACTTTTTGGAACCAGATACCGTTATGTGTTCCAGGACATGGTTCACTCCCGTGTTATCAACGGCAGGAGTCCTGAAAGCAATGGTAAAGGAACGGTCAATGTCCCTGCTTTGGATGTAAAAAAGCCTGGCTCCCGTTTTCTCGTGCTCAAACAGGACGGTTTTTGCGTTTATCAGGTCCATGTGGCCGATTTCCACCGTCCTGAAGCCATGAACAACCTGTCCGACTTCAGGTAGTTGCTGCATTTCGGCTTCCTCGGCATATACCACATTGACCTGCAGGCACAAACCTATCAGCAGAACAACTGCAAGAAACACTGAAGCAATCCTTTTGGCATTTCTTTTCAATTTCATTTCTCCTTTCATAACCGTTTATTAATGTTACTTAAATCAGATTACTTTATAAATAAAATACGGTAATTAAATGTATTTGTCTTATTTTACTATTATGGAAAATTAAAAAATTAACAATCTTCTTGAAAGGTATGGTTTATAATTAAGACCGGTTATTTCCCGGAAATATTCAAGAATATACAAAAAATGTTTTTTTATTTTGTTGCTTTGCAGATCGACATAACCTATAATAAATAATAATTTTATACATTACATATCAGATATAGAAATACATAAATGCTTTTTTTAAGGGGGGCTGAATGATGCTAATTGAGTTTATAAGAGGTTACGGAATATTGTTCTGTCACCGCCGGGGTATAATTGACCCATAGCGCCGGACAGAAATTGACCCACACCAAACCAAACGGTTACCATAA
>ENA-OWOZ01000340-OWOZ01000340.1-bioreactor-metagenome-genome-assembly--contig:-NODE-340-length-63677-cov-5.891525_pt1 | contig 63677 bp, 57 predicted proteins | sample MGYA00238140_ERZ651804 | MGnify/ENA primary metagenome ERZ651804 (study PRJEB26910, sample SAMN07631232) | bioreactor metagenome | isolation source: Switchgrass digestor | place: USA: Dartmouth...
ATTGTTACTTTAATAGCTTTAGTATTCTTCTCTAAATCTTCTCGTGCACCAAAGGCTGAAGGACAGCCTTTTGATCCAGGCAAGAGATAAAAAATATAACTATTTTATTGTAAATAAAAACATCTTAAGTAATTATAGATATGTAATTATATCTATACTTAAGATGTTTTTTTAGTGATTTTATACTATATTTAAATAAATACGTATTAAAAAATAAAAAAGAGATAATAATAAGTATGATAATTATAGAATAATGAAATAGACTTGAAAAATTCATTTTATTATTCCATAATAGATACATACATAGTCTTTTACCTTTCATTTCTCTAATGCTATATCTGTTAAATATCCCATATGAATTTTTTTAATATAATTAAAATTAAGTAATTTATAGTACCTGGAGGTGTAACCTTGACGAAAGAGTTTTATGAAAATAAAACCTTAGCTGAATTAAGGGAAATAGCTAAGGAATTTAATATAAAAAATATAACTAAATATAAAAAAAGTGAATTAATAGAAGAAATAATGAAGAACAAACCAAATAGCATAGAAAAAAATGGGGTAATTTTAAGAGAAAAGATAGTTCCTAAAAATAAAGTTGAAGATAATTCTAATAAAAATATAGTTAATAATAGTAATGATGAAATTAATAATAACGAAGAAGATAAGGAAGAAAAAAAAGAGAGACTTAAAAATATGATAAATGAATCAGATACTGCAATTGGAGTATTAGAAATATTAGAAAATAATAATTTTGGTTTCTTAAGATGTAATAATTACCAAACAAGTGAAGATGATATATATGTCTCTCCATCCCAAATAAGAAGGTTTAATTTAAGAACAGGTGATGAGGTTTCAGGAAAAGTTAGAGAAGCTAAAGATGGTGAAAAGTTTAAAGCTTTATTATATGTTGAAAAAGTTAATGGAGAAGATCCTGAAAGAGCTGTTGGAAGACCTTCTTTTGAAAGTTTAACTCCAATATATCCTAGTGAAAGATTAAAATTAGAAACAGATAATGAAGGTGATTTATCTTCAAGATTAATGGATATAATTTGTCCGATAGGTAAGGGACAAAGGGGGATAATAGTTGCTCCTCCAAAAGCAGGTAAAACAACATTACTAAAAAAAATTGCCCAAAATATATCTAAAAATTATCCTGAAGTAAAGCTTATAGTTTTACTTATAGATGAAAGACCAGAAGAAGTTACAGATATGAAGAGATCAATAAATGGAGATGTAATATATTCTACCTTTGATGAAGAACCTCAACATCATGCAAAGGTCTCAAGAATGGTCTTGGAAAGAGCCAAAAGAATGGTTGAGCAAGGTAAAGATGTTGTTATATTATTAGATAGTTTAACAAGATTGTCTAGAGCATATAATTTAACTATAACACCTACAGGAAGAACCTTATCAGGAGGATTAGATCCGGGAGCCTTAATAATGCCAAAGAAATTCTTTGGTGCTGCTAGAAATATTGAAGAGGGAGGAAGTTTAACAATATTAGCTACAGCATTAGTTGAAACAGGTTCCAGAATGGATGATATGATATTTGAAGAGTTTAAGGGAACTGGTAATATGGAAATTCACTTAGATAGAAAACTACAAGAAAGAAGAATATTCCCAGCAATAGATATATATAAATCAGGAACAAGAAAAGAAGATTTATTATTATCAGCAGAAGAACTTGAAGTAGCATATACTATAAGAAGAATTATGTATAGAGATGGAAATATTGATAATGTTACAGAAAAATTAATAAATCTATTAGCAAAAACAAAAAATAATAAAGAGTTTATAGAAATGTTTAATAAAAGTGACATATAAAAGATAAAAGGACTGCCAGACAGTTAAGAAAAATAACTTGTTTTTTATTGTTGGCAAGTCCTTTTAAATTTATTTATAATTCTGAATTTATCTTTTAATTAATTTCATTATTATTTTCAAATTGTGAATAAGTAAGTTCAGATTTAATAAGATTATCTGCTAACTTTACAATATTTTCTTTAGAATAGGAAGACGCTAAATTTGCCATGTTTTTTTCTATTTTTTTCAACTTATCAGGATTATTAATTAAGTCAGAAATTAATAGGTTGATTTCTAATAAGTTATTTAAATAAATTGCACATCCGTTAGCTTGTAAAACTTCAACATTTTCACTTTCCTGCCCTGGTATAACAAAAGGAATAATCAATGGAAGCTTTTTGCTAATTGCTTCTGTTGATGTTAAACCACCAGGCTTGCTAATAATTAAATCAGAATAATCCATCAAAACATCTATATCAGTAGAGAATCCTAAAATATGTAGTTTTTTATCTTTTATATTATTACTATATTTTTTTAATAAACTCATCCGTAATTCTTCATTTTTTCCGCATACAACAGTTATTCTTAATTTGTTGGGATTATTTAATAATTCCTTTAAGACATAAGAAATATTTTTTAATCCCATACTTCCACCCATTAGTAAAATATTAAAGTAATCGCCTTTGTCTATTCCTGTTAGATTGATTCTATCCTCAAAAAATTTATCCTTTACAGGTATTCCATAAACAAATATTCTATCTTTTAATATTCCTTTTTCAATTAAATTATCTTTAGTATCATTGCTTCCCACTATATAAGCATCAACTTTATCGTTTATATAAGCTCCATGAGCTTTAAAATCTGTAACTATTGATATAATAGGAATATTAATTTTATTTTTTATATTTGCTGCTATAGGAACAGCAAAGGGATGAGTTGCTACTATTACATTTGGATTTATATTTTTAATAAATTTATAAATCTTTTTGTTTAGAAAGTAAAAAATAAAAGAAATTATTTTACCAATTAATAATGTGTTAGAAATTTTATATAAAAAACCATAAGTCTTAGGGAAAAATGATGCAGATATTTCATATCCTTTGATGAGTAAATTAGTCAATATTTTACTATTATTTTTTAAAAAATCATAGGTAATAACTTCGTAAGAATATTTTTTAAAAGTATCTGCTATTGAATTGGCTGCTTGATTATGACCTTCTCCTGTAGAAGTTGTTAATACCAAAACTTTTTTCATATCTTTATAACACTCGCTTTTCAATATTGCATAATAATTTTTATTATAAATAAAAGTAGCATTATTATTATAATATAAAATTACAATAGTATCAGTAATACTAAGAAAAAATTAAGAAAAGTTAAGAAAAATAATAGAAAAAATGGGAAAGAATATATCTTTCCCAAAATTCCTATTTAAGATTAAATCTCTTATTAAATTTGTCGACTCTTCCGCCAACGTCAACGATTTTTTGTTTACCAGTGAAGAATGGGTGGCATTTAGAGCATATTTCTACTTTTAGTTCGTCTTTAACAGAACCAGTTGTAAAAGTATTTCCACATGCACACTTAACTACAGCTTCGTGATTGTATTTTGGATGTATGCCTTCTCTCATTTTTTTCACCTCTTTCGATTACTTCAATAACTATCTTAATATAACATATGTAAATGCTTCAGTCAAGAAGCTGCAGAGTTAAAATATTTTTGATTAACTATAATATTCAATGATATAATTTTAATATATCTAACAAAAAGGAGAAGGATTATGAGTAAATTATATTTTAGATATGGAGCAATGAATTCAGGAAAATCAACTCATCTTATGCAGGTTGCACACAATTATGAAGAAAGAGGAATGAGAGTAGCTCTTTTAAAACCATTAACAGATACTAAAGGTGGGGACAAGTTAGTATCTAGATTAGGTGTAGAAAGAAAAGTAGATTTAGTAATTTCAAATAAGGATAATGTTCTTGAAAAAATAAAGGCTTATATTGATGAAAAAGGAAAAATAGATTGTATTTTAGTAGATGAAACTCAGTTTTTAAAAGCAGAACAAATAGATCAATTATTTGAGATAGCAGTTTGTTTAGATATTCCTGTAATTTGTTATGGACTAAGAACTGATTTTAAGATGCAAGGCTTTGAAGGAAGCACAAGACTGTTATTATTAGCTCATAGCATAGAGGAAATGAAAACTATATGTAAATGTGGAAGAAAAGCAGTATTGAATGGGAGAAAAGTTAATGGTAAATTTGTTTTTGAAGGAGAACAAATTGCAATAGATAATTCAGACAGTATTGAATACGAATCTTTATGCGGGAATTGCTATTATAAGTATAAAAATAATTTATAAAGAGGGGATTAAATGAGAAAAACAAATGTTGGAGGTCAAGCTGTTATTGAAGGCGTTATGATGAGAGGAAGTAAGGGACAGGCAACAGCAGTAAGAACTCCAAGTAAAAAGATTGAAGTAACTTTTGAAAAGATAGTTCCTATAACAAAAAAATACAAATTTTTAAATATTCCCTTTATAAGAGGAATATTTGTATTAATAGATTCTTTAAAAACTGGAATTAGTACCCTAAATTACTCTGCATCTTTCTTTGAAGAGGAAGAAGAGGAATCAAAATTTGAAAAATGGATAAGTAAAAAGTTAGGTGATAAAAGTAATGATGTTTTAGTTATCTTAACATTGCTATTATCTTTTGGATTATCAATAGCTTTATTTATAGCCATACCTACTTTTATAGCATCTTTATTTAGATTTTTAAATTTAACTCCAATAGTTTTGAATTTAATAGAATCTATTATAAGAATATTTATATTAATAATGTATATGTATTTTATAAGTAAAATGGAAGATATATATAGATTGTATCAATATCATGGAGCAGAACATAAAACTATTTATTGTTACGAAGCAGAAAAAGAGTTGACAGTTGAGAATGTAAAGAAATTTAGCAGGTTTCATCCTAGATGTGGAACTAATTTTATGTTTTTAACTATGTTCATAAGTATAATTATTTTTAGTTTAACAGGCTGGGGAAATATTATTGAAAGAATTATATTAAGAATTATTTTAATTCCCCTTGTTTCAGGAATTACTTATGAATTACTGAGATGGCTAGGAAAAAGTAATAGCATCTTATCTAGAATAATAGCTTATCCAGGTATAATGTTACAGAATCTAACAACTAAGGAACCGGATGATGATCAGATTGAGGTGGCAATAATGGCGCTTATGAAAGCTGAAGGAATAGAAGAAAAAGAAAAGAAAATAGGAGAATTAATAGAAAAAGGGATTTCTATATTAAAGGAAAATGATATTGAAACTTATAGGTTAGATACGCAATTAATTTTAGCTCATGTTTTAAAAAAGGATAAATTGTATATAATGACTAACAGGGATGTTTCTGTATCAATAAAAAATGAAGAGGAATTCTTAAAACTTATTGAAAAAAGAGCAAATAAAATGCCTTTGAAATATATTCTTGGTGAAACTGAATTTATGGGATTAGATTTTATTGTAAAAGAAGGTGTTTTAATTCCAAGAAATGATACAGAAATATTAGTAGAAGAAGTATTAAAATTAATTAAAGATGAAGATGAATTAGAAGTATGTGATCTTTGTTCAGGAAGTGGGGCAATAGGTATATCTTTAGCTTATTATAAAAGGAAAATAAAGGTTGATGAAATTGATTATTATGATATTCCTGAAGAAGTAACTAAGAGTAATATTGCTAAACATAATTTGCAAGATAGAGTTAAATTTATAAAAAGCGATTTATTAAAAGAAATTATAAAAGAGAATAAAAAATATGATATATTAGTTTCAAATCCACCTTATATAAAAAGAGAGGAAATTAATCATTTAATGGAAGATGTAAAAGATTATGAGCCTCATACTGCATTAGATGGAGGAGAAGATGGCTTATTCTTTTATAGAAGAATAATAGAAGAAAGCAAAAAAGTATTAAAAGAAAATTCATTAATAGCCTTTGAAATAGGTTATGATCAAGCTGAAGAAGTAAGTGAATTATTAGATTATAATGGCTTTAAAAATATAAAGATAATAAAAGATTTAGCAGGCCTACACAGAGTAGTGCTGGCAGAGTTTAAATATTGATAGACTTGTAGTATTTTGATATAATAAATAGATGTTAAAAAATTTAGTACGGAGTGATAAGATGTTATTAGATAAATTAGCTTTTACGGAAAATAAATATGAAGAATTATCAGCTAAAATATCAGATCCTGCAGTTATGGCTAACCAAAATGAATGGAGAAAGCTTTGCAAGGAGCATGCTGATTTAGAAATTTTAGTTAATGCTTATAGAGAATATAAAAGTGTAATGGAAGAGTTAGAAGCTAATAAAGAAATGTTAGCAGAAGAAAGTGACAAAGACATGAAAGAAATGATCGCTGAAGAAATAGCTTCATTAACAGAAAGAAAAGAACAATTAGAAAAGGAAATTCAAATTCTTCTATTACCTAAAGACCCTAATGATGATAAAAACGTCTTTGTTGAAATTAGAGGGGGAGCAGGTGGTGAAGAAGCAGCACTATTTGCAGCTAATCTTTTCAGAATGTACACAAGATATGCAGAAAAACAAAGATGGACTGTTGAAGTTATGAATGTTAACGAAACTGATATTGGTGGTTTCAAAGAAGTAGTATTTATGGTCAAAGGTCAAGGGGCTTATTCTAAATTGAAGTATGAAAGTGGAGTTCATAGAGTTCAAAGAGTTCCAGACACAGAATCAAGTGGTAGAATTCATACATCAACAGCAACAGTTGCAGTTCTTCCAGAAGTTGATGATGTTGAAATAGAAATTAATGAGAAAGACATAAGAATTGATGTGTTTAGAGCTTCAGGTAACGGTGGACAATGTGTAAATACTACAGATTCAGCTGTAAGAATTACACACTTCCCATCAGGTATAGTAGTTTCATGCCAAGATGAAAAATCACAGTTAAAAAATAAAGAAAAAGCTATGAAGGTATTAAGAGCTAGATTATATGAATTAGCTGAAGCAGAAAGAAATGCAGGAATTGCTGAAGAAAGAAAGAGCCAAGTTGGAACAGGAGATAGAAGTGAAAGGATAAGAACTTATAACTATCCTCAAGGTAGAGTAACTGATCACAGAATTGGATTAACTTTGTATAAATTGGATACATTCTTAGATGGAGATATTGATGAAGTAATAAATGCATTAATAACAGCAGATCAAGCAGAAAAAATGAAATCAATGGGGAATACTGATTCTATATAATTTAAAAGCCTTACATTATTATGTGAGGCTTTTAAAGTAGGTAAATGTAGTATGAAGATAGAGAAAGCGTTAAAAAAAGAGCAGAAGAATATAAAAAGATTCTATATATTAATGATTTTCTTATTTATTTCATTGCCTTTATTGCTCTTAATATCTCAAGTAAAATCTCTTTTTATTACAATTTATTTATATATATTGGAAATATTAATAGTAATCTCCTGTATATCTAAAGCTAACTACCATTATTTAAAATTTTCGGTTAAAAATAATAAGCTGAAATTTAAGAGCGGTTTATTTGGAAAAGAAGCGATATTACTATGCGATAAGGTAGTGTTAGTTCATACAAATAAAGCTGAAGAAGATCTTAATATAGTATTAGTATCAACATCAAAGTTTAGAAATAATTATTTAAAACCTATAACAAAGACTTTTATGAAGAAGTATCCTGAAGCTTCAAATTTGTACATAAAAATAAAAAGAAATAGGCCGGAAGAAATATATTATTTTCAAGTAATAAAAAAAGGTGCTTTAAAAAAATATATTCTGCTTGATGAAGTTTTTAAAAATTGTGTAAAAGCACAGTATACTGCATCAGCAATAGAAAACATAAAAATAGCCAGAGGTCAGATAGAATTATAGAAGAAAGAAGGTAAACTTTTGGAAACAAGGGTAGCTATTATAAAAGATGTAAATAAAGATATTCAAAAGATTCAGGAAGCTGCAAAAATAATAAATAATGGTGGAACTGTTGTATTTCCAACAGAAACAGTTTATGGATTAGGGGCAAATGCCTTAGATGAAGAAGCGGTAAAAAAAATATTTGTAGCAAAAGGAAGGCCGCAAGATAATCCACTTATAGTTCATGTGGCTGATAAAGATATAACTCCTTTAGTTAAGGAAGTTCCAGAAGTTGCAAGAAAACTTATTGATAAATTTTGGCCAGGACCATTGACAATAATACTAAAAAAGAAAGATATTATTCCCAATATAACTAGTGCAAATCTTGAAAGCATAGGAATAAGAATGCCTGATAATGATATTGCTTTAAAGTTAATTGAATTATCAGAAAAGCCAATTGCAGCTCCATCAGCAAATATATCTGGAAGACCAAGTCCAACTGATTTGGAGAGATGTGTTGAAGATTTAAACGGAAGGGTAGATTATATTTTAGGTGGAGAGAGAAGTAATGTTGGAGTGGAATCAACAATTGTTGATTGTACAACAAATCCACCAGTTGTTTTAAGACCAGGCGGTATAACTTTAGAAATGCTTAAAGAGATCGATTCAAGAATAGAGATAGATAAAGCAATTATGGGTAAACCTAAAGAGGATTTGAAACCTAAAGCTCCTGGAATGAAATATAGGCATTATGCTCCTAAAGCAAAACTAAAAATAATTAAAGGAAATAAAGAAAAAACTATTGAAAAAATTCAAGAAATAGTGGAGAATTATATAGATATAAAAAAAGAAGTAGTAATTTTAACTACTGATGAATTTAAAAATAAATTTAATAAAGGTAAAGTAATTTCCTTAGGAAATGAACAAGACCTTGAAGAAATAGCCAGAAACCTTTTTGAAGCATTAAGGACTTGTGATGATTTAGGTGCAGATTTAATACTGTGTCAATCCTTTGAAGAAAAGGGTGTAGGTGTAGCTATTATGAATAGATTAAATAAAGCAGCAGGGTTTGACATAATAGAAGTATAGAGGGAAGAGGGAGGGGGAAACCTTTCTCTTTTTTTGTAATATTATACATATGTTTTAGGAGGTTATTTTATGAAAATAGCGTTAGGCTCAGATCATGGTGGTTTTGAATTAAAAGAAAGCATAAAAAAGTTTTTAATATCAGAGGGCTATGAAGTAAAAGATTTTGGAACCACTTCAACAGAATCTTGCGATTATCCAGACTATGCCCTTCCAGTAGCAGAAGCAGTTTTAAAAAAAGAAGTCGATTTTGGAATTCTAGTTTGTGGAACTGGAATAGGAATAAGTATTGCTGCTAATAAGGTTCCAGGTATTAGGGCTGCATTATGTTCAGATACATTTAGTGCTCATGCAACTAGAGAACATAATGACGCAAATATATTGGCTTTAGGTCAAAGGGTTGTTGGAGAAGGATTAGCTTTAGATATAGTAAAAACATTTTTAAAGACAGAATTTCAAGGTGAAAGACATCAAAAAAGAATTGATAAAATAACCGAAATAGAAAAGAAATACTGTAAGTAACAATTTTTAATTCCGAATATTTAATTGCAAAAAGATTAATATTAATTAATAATTTGTAATTATTAAATATTAATTATATAAATTTAGGAGGAAAAAATGAGTAAAGTAACAGAAATTAAACATCCATTAATATCACATAAGTTGGCAATAATAAGGAGTAAAGACACAGGATCAAAGGACTTTAGAGAGATAGTTGAAGAATTATCTATGCTTATGGCATATGAAGTTACTAGAGATTTAAGTACAGAAGAAGTAGAAATTGAAACTCCAATTTGTAAGGCAAAATGCCGTATGTTATCAGGAAAGAAAATGGCTATAGTACCTATATTAAGAGCAGGTTTAGGAATGGTAGATGGTATGTTAAGATTAATACCTGCAGCTAAGGTAGGACATATAGGTTTATATAGAAATGAAGAAACTCTTCAACCAGTAGAATATTTTTGTAAATTACCTCAAGATATAGCAGAAAGAGATGTAATAGTTGTAGATCCAATGCTTGCAACTGGTGGATCATCAGCAGATGCTTTAACAATGTTAAAAAAGAGAGGGGCTAAGAATCTTAGACTTATGTGCTTAGTTGGAGCTCCAGAAGGAATTAAATATGTTCAAGAAAAACATCCTGATGTAGATATTTATTTAGCACAAATAGATGAAAAGTTAAATGAAAATGGATATATAGTACCAGGTTTAGGAGATGCTGGAGATAGATTATTCGGAACTAAGTAGTTCAATGGATATTTAAGGAATAAACTCTGAAAGCTGCTTTGGAATATGAAAAAGAAGATTGCCATGCAATCTTCTTTTTTTTAGAATTTTAGTTAATTTGAAGCTCTATAAAATGTCAATTGTTAATTCTCAATTGTTAATTGTTTTACTTGGTAGTATAATTGAATATAATATATTTACAAAGTATAACAATAAATAAAATAGATTATTTATTTCTTATAAGTAGTATTAGGAGGAAAAAAAGTTGGAAAAGAAAAAGATAATAACTATCTTTGGTACTAGACCGGAAGCAATAAAAATGGCTCCTCTAGTTAAGGAATTAGAAAAGAGGGAAGGGATAGTATCAAAAGTATGTGTAACTGCACAGCATAGAGAAATGTTAGATCAAGTATTGGAATATTTTGATATAAAGCCTGATTTTGATTTAAATATAATGAAAAACAAGCAAAGTTTAACCGGTATAACCAATAGAGTATTAGAGGGATTGGAAGAAATATTTTCAATTGAAAAACCAGATATGGTATTAGTTCATGGAGATACTACTACAACTTTCTCGGGAGCTTTAGCAGCCTTTTATCAACAAATTAAGGTTGGTCATGTTGAGGCTGGATTAAGAACTTACAATAAGTATTTTCCATTTCCAGAAGAAATGAATAGGAAATTAACAGCTTCTTTAGCAGATTTACATTTTGCTCCAACTAAAAATTCAAAAGAAAATCTCATAAAAGAAGGAGTAAATGAAAAAAATATATACATAACAGGTAATACTGTTATTGATGCTATGATGCATACTGTTAAGGAGGATTTTAAATTTAATATTGATTTACTTAATAATATAGATTATGTAAATAAGAAGGTTATTCTAATAACTGCTCATAGAAGAGAAAACTGGGGAGAAGGAATTAATAATATATGTGAAGCTTTAAATAGAATTATAGAAGAAAATAAAGATGTAGAATTAATATATTTAGTTCATTTAAATCCAGTTGTAAAAGATGTTGTTTATAAAAAATTAGGTAATAATGAGAGAATTCATTTATTGAAGCCCCTTGATACTAATGAAACTCATAATTTAATGAATAAGTGTTTTATGGTAATGACAGATTCCGGTGGGTTGCAGGAAGAGGCACCACATTTAGGAAAGCCTGTATTAGTTTTAAGAGATGTAACAGAAAGACCTGAAGCTGTAGAATATGGCACAGTAAAACTTGTAGGAACAAATATTGAAAAAATAGTATCGGAGGCTAATAAATTAATAAGAGATAAGGATGAATATTTAAAAATGAGTAGAGCTACAAACCCTTATGGAGATGGTTATGCCTCAAAAAGAATAGCAGATATAATAGAAAACTATTTTAATATAAGAAAATTAGAGATAAAAGAATTTTTAAAATAAAAAAACTTCCTTTAGGGAGTTTTTTATTTTAAAAATGAGAATGGAAAATGAATAATAAAAATATATAATTACTTTAATTTCTTAATTATACTTAGCAAATTGATGATATTTAGAAGTGAAGTAAGAAAATAGAACTAAAACTATTAAAAATGAAAAAATTACATATATTATAGATTAAAATGGGCAAATACAAGATTTTAAATTATTTTTTTATAGGACTATAATAACATAAGTTGAATGGGGTGTAGATAGATGAGTAAGGAAATGAATAACTTATTTAAAATAATGATAAAATATGATTTAATAGGAGGATTTTTTCTTACAATAATTCTATCTATAGTAGTGAATATAAAATTTTCTATTATTTTTTTATTTGGAGATTTAGTATCTTTGATAAATGCAGTATCTAGCGGTATTTTACTAGAATATGCTTTGAAAAAGGGTAAAGGTGTATTTCTTTTTATTACTTACATAATAAGAATATTGATAATAGTAATTCTTGCAATCCCTTTTTTAAATAATCTTATGGAAATTATAGCTTATATATTAGGCTATATGCTTCATTTTATTTTTCAAATAATATATTGGATTAGAATGAGGAAGGAGGAGAGTTAATTGGAGCAGTTGGAACCTATTTGGTCATTTTCTCTTGGTCCTATAACTATAGACATTGTTCCTGAAATAGTAATACAATGGGCTATTATGTTAATTATAATTTTACTTGCATTATGGACAACTAGAGATTTAAAAATTAGGCCAAGTAAGAAACAAGCTACTGTAGAACTATTATACGAAAAATTAAGAGATGTATTAGTTGCAAACATGGGAGAGAAAAATTTAGAATTAATGCCCTTTATAGGAACATTATTTATATTTTTATTGATAATGAATCTTATGGGATTAACAGGGTTGCCTATACCAACTAAAAATTTTAGTGTTACAGTAGGATTAGGTTTAATAACCTTTTTTATGGTGCAATATTATCCAATAAAAAAACATGGCTTAAAGAAATATTTTGTTGCTTACGCAAAGCCAACATGGATAATTACACCGATAAATATACTAGAAAGAATAATGCTCCCAATATCATTAGCATTAAGATTATTTGGTAATATATTAGCAGCTACTTTCCTAGTAGAGTTATGTTATGAAGCTTTGCATGTATTAAGTTTCTTTGCTCAATTAGTAATACCAGTACCATTACATGCATATTTTGATATATTTGATGGAGCAATACAAACAATCATATTTGTTATGCTTACAATGATAAATATAAAAATAACAGCAGAACATTCAAACCCAGAAGAAGAACATTAAAGAAAAAGTATGATTTATATAAAGGAGGAATTTATTTATGGAAATGAGAGCACTTGGAGCAGCAATAGCAGTACTAGTAGGTATAGGAGCTGCAATTGGAATTGGAAATGCAACAGCAAAAGCAGTAGAGGGAATAGCGAGACAACCAGAAGCTAGTGGAAAGATAACTACAGCTTTAATGCTAGGTTCAGCTTTTGCAGAAGCAACAGCTATTTATGGATTATTAGTTTCAATACTTTTAATATTTGTAGGTATAAAATAAATGGTAAAAATAAATGATAATTATAGAAGGGAGCAGCAAATATGAGTATAAACCCAAGCACCCTTATAGCAACAATAATAAACTTTGTGATTTTATATTTAATACTTAAAAAGTTTTTCTTTGCAAAAATTGCTGCAATTATTGAAGAGAGAGAGGAATTAATAAACGAAAAATTAGATAATGCTGAAGAAGAAATTACAAAGGCTAGAATACTTGCTATAGAGAATGAAAAAATTTTAAAGAAAGCTAGAGAAGAAGGTAAGTTGATAACTCAACAAGAAAAGGCTAAAGCTGATAAAATTTATCATGAAATAATAGAAGAAGCAAATGAAGAAGCTAAAGTAATAATACTTAGAGCTAGAAAGGAAATCGCTAGGGAAAGAGAAAAAGCAGAAGCTCAGTTAAAAACTCAAGTTGTTGATTTAGCTATGGAATTAGCTGAAAAGATTATTGAAAAAAATATAGATGAAGACAAGAATAGAGAACTTATTGAGGACTTCATTACAAAGGTAGGTAATTCATAATGTATGAATATTTAGACCGTAGATATGCTTTAGCCCTTTATGATATAGCAGAAAAAAAAGGCAATGTGGACAAGTATATCCAAGACCTAAAGGATATAAATGAACTTATAGAAAATAATGCGGAACTTAAAGAAGTAATTAAGCATCCACAAATAAGTACAAAACAAAAGAAAAAAACCTTTATTAGTATTTTTAAAGGAAAAATAGATGAAGAATTACTGACTTTTTTATTATTGTTAATAGAAAAAGACAGAATTTTATTTTTAAAAGAAAAAATTATTCAATTGGAAAAAATACAGTTAGAAAGAAAAAATACTATCAAAGGAATTGTAAAAACAACTATCCCTCTTACTGACAAAGAAAGAAATGAATTAGTTACAAAGTTAGAAAAAAAGTATAACAAGGCAATAATTTTAGAGGAAATAATTGATCCTAGCATTCTAGGAGGAATTTATTTAAGAATTGATAATGATGTTATTGATGGAACAGTTAGATCTAAATTAAATGGAATAAAGCAATTAGTTACTAGAAGAGAATAGAGGTGAGGATATGCACATTAATCCTGAAGAAATTACTTCCATAATTAGGAAAGAAATAGAAAGATATGAAGAAAAGGTTGAAACAGTAGATTCAGGAACAATAGTTCAAGTTGGTGATGGTATAGCAAGAGTTTATGGATTAGATGATTGTATGCAGGGAGAACTATTAGAATTTCCTAACAATGTTTATGGAATGGCTCTAAATTTAGAACAAGATAATGTTGGTTGTGTTTTACTTGGACCTGAAGATGAAATCAAAGAAGGAGATATAGTAAAAAGAACTAATAAAATTGTAGAAGTTCCTGTAGGAGAGGCACTTCTTGGTAGAGTTGTAAATTCATTAGGTGAACCTATTGATGGTAAGGGACCAATAAATAATTCAGGCTATAGACCAATAGAAGTACCAGCACCAAGTATTATAGATAGAAGTTCAGTAAATGAACCGCTGCAAACAGGTATAAAGGCAATTGATTCCATGATACCTATTGGTAAGGGACAAAGAGAACTTATAATAGGAGATAGACAAACAGGAAAAACTGCAATTGCAATAGATGCTATAATAAATCAAAAAGGAAAAGATGTAATTTGTATTTATGTTGCAATAGGACAAAAACAGTCAACTGTAGCACATATAGTAAATACCTTAGATAAAGCTGGTGCACTAGATTATACAATAGTAGTTAGTGGTACAGCATCAGAATCTGCACCTCTACAATACTTAGCGCCATATGCTGGATGCAGTATGGGTGAATATTTTATGCATGATGGAAAAGACGTTTTAATAGTATATGACGATTTATCTAAACATGCGGTTGCTTATAGAACAATGTCATTATTATTAAGAAGACCACCAGGTAGAGAAGCTTACCCAGGAGATGTTTTCTATATTCATTCAAGACTTTTAGAAAGAGCGGCAAAACTTTCAGAAGAAAATGGTGGAGGTTCCTTAACAGCTCTTCCTATAATAGAAACATTAGCAGGAGATGTTACTGCATATATACCAACTAATGTAATTTCAATAACAGATGGGCAAATATTTTTAGATGCAGATTTATTTAGATCAGGACAAAGGCCTGCGGTAAATGCTGGTATTTCCGTATCAAGAGTTGGAGGAAATGCTCAAACAAAGGCTATGAAACAGGTATCAGGTACATTAAGACTTGAACTTGCTCAATATAGAGAGCTTGAAGCTTTTGCTCAATTTGGTTCAGATTTAGATAAGGATTCTAAAAAAAGATTAGAAAAAGGTAAAAGATTAGTTGAAGTATTAAAACAAGATCAATATGAACCAATGCCAGTTGAAAAACAAATAGTTATTTTATATGCAGCAGTTAATAATTTCTTATCAGATATAAAAGTAAGTGCTATAAGAAAATTTGAAGGAGAATTTTTAGAGTACCTGGATACATATTATAGAGATTTACTAAAGAAAATAAGAAATGAAAAAGTATTGAATGATGAAATAAAATTGGAAATAGAAAAATCCATAATAGAATTTAAAAAGATATTCTTACAAGATGCATAGCTATTAGCTATGCAATTCTTTAGGAGGTGAAACCTTGGGAGCAGCAGGACTTATAGAAATTAAAAGAAGAATGAAGTCAGTAGAAAGTACAAGGAAAATAACAAAAGCAATGAATATAGTGGCTACCTCTAAACTTAGAAAAGTAAGGAATGAACTAAATAAAAATGAAGATTATTATAATCTATCAAAGGAAATTTTAAAGAAAGTAGTAGCTTCACTTCCAGAAGATTATGAAAGTCCCTTCCTAAACAACCTTTCTAAGGATTTAACAGATAGTAAACTATATATAGTTATTAGCTCTGATACAGGATTTTGCGGAGGCTTTAACAGTAATATAATAAATACATTGAATGAATCTATTGAGAATAAGGACTCTGCAAAATTTATTGTTGCAGGATTAAGAGGAATTCAGTATATGAAAAAGTGTGGTTTAAAAGCCCTTAAGGAATATATAGAAATACCAGATATCCCAACAACCAAGGAAGTAAGAGCTTTATATGATGATGCTTTATTTATGTTTAAAAATAAAGAAGTATCAGAGGTTAATATAGTTTATACTGAATATAAATCTGCAGTTTCTCAAGAGATAAAAATAGAAAAAATATTTCCTGTTGATATAGAAAAAGAAGAACAAGAGGAGATAATTCTTGAGCCTGATTTAGAAAAAGTATTGAATTCCAGCTTAGACAATTATATAAAAAGTAAAATAAGAAGAGCCATGCTTCATTCAAAAGCAAGTGAACAAAATGCACGAATGAAAACTATGGATTCCTCAACAGATAATGCAAATGATATATTAAAAGCATTAACTATTAATTATAACAGAATAAGACAGGGAATGATAACTCAGGAAATATCAGAAATCGTGGGAGGAGCAGAAGCACTAAAATAGTGAGGAGGAATTACTATGTCTCAGAGAGTAGGAAAAGTAGTTCAAGTAATTGGACCAGTTGTAGATATAAGGTTTGATTCAGATACTTTACCCAATATTTATAATGAAATTAGGATAGATATGGGAGATAGGGAATTAGTAGCTGAAGTAGAACAGCATATCGGTGATGATATAGTTAGAACTATAGCTATGGAATCAACCGATGGATTAAAAAGAGGTATGAAAGCTATAGATACTGGTAATTGTATAACTGTACCAGTAGGAGAAGAAGTATTAGGAAGGGTATTTAACGTTTTAGGAAAACCTATTGATAATGAAGGTGAATTTATAGTAAAAGAAAAATATCCAATTCATAGGCCTGCACCAAGTTTTCAAGAACAATCACTAGAACCAGAAATATTAGTAACAGGAATAAAAGTAATAGATTTACTTGCACCTTATCAAAAGGGTGGTAAAATAGGTCTATTTGGTGGTGCAGGAGTTGGAAAAACTGTATTAATACAAGAGCTTATTAATAATGTAGCTAAAGAACTTGGAGGTCTTTCTGTATTTACAGGAGTAGGAGAAAGATCAAGAGAAGGAAACGACCTATATTATGAAATGAAAGAATCAGGAGTAATTAAAAATACAGCTTTAGTATTTGGACAAATGAATGAATCACCAGGTGCAAGAATGAGAGTTGCTCTTACAGGTTTGACAATGGCAGAGTATTTTAGAGATAAAGGGCAAGATGTATTATTATTTATAGACAATATATTTAGATATACACAAGCCGGATCAGAAGTTTCTGCCCTTCTTGGAAGAATACCTTCGGCAGTTGGATATCAGCCAACATTAGCAACAGAAATGGGAGCACTTCAAGAAAGAATAACATCAACACAAAGTGGTTCAATTACTTCAGTTCAAGCAGTTTATGTCCCTGCTGATGACCTTACAGACCCAGCACCAGCAACAACCTTTACTCACCTTGATGCAACAACTGTACTATCAAGAAGTATAGCAGAATTAGGTATTTATCCAGCAGTTGATCCATTAGAATCAAGCTCAAGGACATTAGATCCAAGAATAGTTGGTAAAGAACATTATGAAGTTGCTACAGAAGTAAAGAATATCCTTGAAAGATATAAAGAGCTTCAAGATATAATTGCAATATTAGGTGTAGATGAACTTGGAGAAGAAGATAAGAAGATAGTTGCAAGGGCAAGAAGAATCCAAAGATTTTTATCACAACCTTTTACAGTTGCAGAGCAATTTACATGTATGAAGGGTAAATTTGTTCCTTTGGAAGAAACTGTAAGAGGATTTAAAGAAATTGTTGAAGGTAAATATGATGATATACCAGAATCAGCCTTCTTATTTGTTGGTACAATAGATGAAGTTATAGAAAAGGCTAAAAATCTATGATAGGAGATGAAAATAATGAGTAATACTTTTACTGTAAATATTATATCTCCTGGAAAAGAACCTTTTGTAGCAGAGATAGAAAGTTTAAAAACAGTTTCTGAGGATGGTGAATTTGAATTTTTAGCAAACCATGCAGCAATAATAATTAGTACAATTCCTACAACTACCGTTATAAGAACTGGGGAGAAAAGAGAAAAATTTTTCACGTCTTTTGGAATAATATATTTTAAAGATAATGTATTAAAATTTTGCTGTGATGCCTTTGAAAAAGCTTCTGAAATAGATCCAATAAGAGCAGAAACTTCTAAAAAGAGAGCAGAAGAAAGAATTAATAAAGGAACTAACATTGATATAGAAAGAGCTAAAAGGGCTCTTGCAAGAGCAAATGCAAGACTTAATACAATTGAAGGATGAGAATTGACAATTTGGAATAGAATTTTAAGGTACGAGTTTAAATGCTCGTACCTTTTTACTTTTATCTTAGAAAAATTGTCTGTTTTCCATTTATAATTGTCAATTATAATAGATTTTTGACATTTATTCACAAATTTCAACTTACTAAATATATTATATTATAGCTGCATTTATTGAATAAAAAAAATTAATAGGACAATAATTAAAAAAAGAAAGGCAGGGAAGTAGATGAGAAAATTATTAATTTTAATTTCTTCTATTGTTATTTCTTTTTTAATTATTGGAGCTATACCTAAAAAAAATAAAAGTATAGATGAATTTAATTTATTAACAACTGGACTAATAGAGATAAATAATTTTTTAGAAAATGGGGTTAGGGTTGAATATAATACAAAAAATAAGCTTAGTCAGGAATATTATTTTATCAAAAATAATTTTATTAAAATCTTTGGAGAAAAAATAGAAGTTTCAGAGAATAGCATTGAATATATAGATGCTTATAAAAATGTAAAAGCATTATTTTGGACTAATAATGATACAAGCTATATTAGAATTGATTATTTTAATAATGATGAAAATATTGAAATTATGGAAATAAGAAATATTTTGGAAGAAATTATAAATTATAAAAAAGAAAAAGTGAAATATTTTGACTTTATAAAGCTAAAAATAATAGAAGAAGAGAAAGATGATACAAAAAAAATCATAAGGAATTATATAAAAGACAAGGAGTTTTTAAAAGTAAAAAATGGAATTATAGGGAAGGGAATACTAAAAGATAATACTAAAATTAATGTTGGTTATATGCAATATACCACAGGAGAATATTTAATTATAGGAACACCGGTTATATTCGTAACATACTAATAATTCATTGTGGAGGACAATATGGAAAAAATTATAGTTGAGGGTGGTAATAAATTAAGTGGAGAAGTAAATATAAGTTTAGCTAAAAATTCTATTTTACCAATAATGGTAGCTAGTATTTTAAGTTATAATGATATAATTATTAAAGAAGCACCAGATTTAGAAGATGTAATAGTATTAACTAATTTATTATCAGAAATGAATTGTACCATTAAAAAAGATAATGGAGATTTAATAATAAATACTAGCAATATTAAATTAGGAGATCTGAATAGTGAATTAATAAGAAAGATGAGAGCATCTTTTCTAATTATGGGTCCAATGTTGTCAAGATTTGGAAAATACAAAATATCTATGCCAGGAGGATGCAATATAGGTACACGCCCAATTGATTTACATTTAAAAGGATTTAGGCTCTTAGGAGCAGAGATAGAAATTGGACATGGTTTTGTTGAAGCAAAGGCAGAAAAATTAATTGGCAATAGAATATATTTAGATTTTCCATCAGTAGGTGCAACTGAAAATATATTAATGGCCTCTGTTTTTGCCCAAGGCACTACAATAATAGAAAATGCTGCAGAAGAACCTGAAATATGGGATTTAGCAAATTTTTTAAATTCAATGGGTGCCAAGATAAGTGGCGCAGGTACTGGAAAAATAACAATTGAAGGTATAAAACCAGGTTCTTTAACAGGAACAACTTATAGGGCTATTTATGATAGAGTTGAAGCAGGAACCTTTATGGTTGCTGCAGCAATAACTAATAGTAAAATAATAATCAATGGAGCTAATGAAGAGCATTTGAGACCAACTATAGAAAAATTAAAGGAATGTGGAGTTAAATTTTCTAATATTGGAGAGAATAGAATTCTAGTTGATGGAACAGGGCATAAAAACCCTGTGGATATTAAGACTATGCCTTATCCAGGTTTTCCAACTGATATGCAGGCTCAAATGATGACCTTACTATCTGTAATAAAGGGTTCAAGTATAGTTACTGAAACAGTATTTGAAAATAGATTTATGCATGTGGCAGAATTAGTAAGAATGGGAGCTAATATTAAAATAGATGGAAGAACTGCAATTATTGAAGGTGTTGATTCTCTGACAGGATGTGAAGTTAAAGCTACAGATTTAAGAGCAGGTGCAGCTATGATATTAGCAGGTTTGGTAGCAAAAGGCACTACTGAGATAAGTGATATATATCATATTGATAGAGGTTATGTGGATATAGAAGAGAAATTTAGAAAATTGGGAGCTAATATATATAGGGTTAATAATTAAATATATCCATATAATAAAAAACTTAGATTTATTCTAAGTTTTTTATTGTGGAAATAACTTTACATAAAAATAGGAAAATAAAGTATAATTAAGCAAAAAATACATATAATTAAATATACTAAAAGCAAAAATAAAATTAGCTTAAGGAGAATATTATGAAAAAGAAGTTTATTAATATTAATAAAAATTTATCTTCCCTTATAGTTTTTAGCACATTAGTATTAATACTTATGATTATTATTCCAATCATTATAATTAAGCCAGCTGTTATAGCAGCAAATGCCCAAAATATTGAAGAAGAGCAAGAAGCGAATTCTCAAGAAAGTAATTTAATATCAATAGATGGAAATGAAATAGTAAAAGTGCATATTACAGAAAGTAATGAAATAAAAGAAGTTGCGTTAGAGGAATATGTTAAAAGTGTTGTTTCAGGAGAAATGCCTGTTAGCTTTAATATGGAAGCATTAAAGGCACAAGCTGTTGCTGCGAGAACTTTTGCTGTAGCCAAAATGCTAAATCCTTGTCCTAATGCAAATGGTGGAAATGTATGTGATACAACTCATTGTCAGGTATATATAGCCCAAGAAAAGAGAATTGAAAAATGGGGAGAAGCTGGTGAGGAATATTGGAATAAGATTTCAACTGCTGTGGAAGAAACTAGGGGAGAAGTTTTAACTTATAATAATGAATTAGTAAAATATCCTCAATTTTTTTCTACAAGTTCTGGAATGACAGAAAATGCAATAGATGTATTTTCAGGAGATATTCCATACTTGGTATCAAAGGAAAGTAAGGGGGAAGAAATAGCTCCTAAGTATAGGACTGAATTTTCCTTTAATGTTGATGAATTTGTATCAAAAATTAATTATAAATATCCAGATGCAGGTCTTGAAGCTGCCAATATAAATAGAGATATAGAAATATTAAGCAGAAGTGAAGCTGGGGGAGTTAAAGAAATAAGAGTAGGAAAAAAGGTTATTAAGGGATTAGATTTTAGATTAACTCTGGGATTAAGTTCAGCAAATTTTGAATTTATATTAACTGGAAATGAAATTTTGTTTAAATGCAAAGGATATGGCCATGGTGTTGGTATGAGTCAATGGGGAGCTAATGTGATGGCTGGTGAAGGAAAAAGTTATGATGAGATACTTAAACATTATTATACAGGAGTAGATATAAAAGATCTTAAATTCAATTAATATTTGAATAGATTTTAATATATTGAATAATTTAATTAGAGGTGGAACTGTTATTAAGCAGTTCCATTTTTATTTTATATTATTTTTTACTAATTAAATTATAAGAATAATAGCAAATTATGAATAATTTTTTATATTTGGACAAGAATTAAAATGTAATCGTTAAAAATTTGATTAATTTACTTGTGTTAAATTTTGTAGAAAATTGCTGAAGACAATTTTTTTCTTGATTGAATTAATTTGGTATAAAGGGCAAGAATACAAGAAGGAGGTGTTGATATGGACCAAATAAAAAAAGACAAGATAAAAAACTTCTTTAGAAAGGAGGGCTTTTATTTAGTATTATTCCTTTGCTTATGTATTATTGCAACAGTTACTGTTGTTAATGTTAGAAAAAATAATGCTTTAAAAGAATCTTCTACTGTTGAGGATGAGTTCAGTTTAAATATTGAAGAAAAAACAACTTCAGAACTTCAAAAACAAAATGCTGAAAGGGTTGAAAATGGATCAAATGAAGAGTTAGCAGAAAATACTACTGAGGAATTAACTTCAGAAGATGATTTAAATGTTTCTGCTGGAACAAATTATGAAGTTGTATTTAATAATCCATTAGAAGGTGAAATTGCAAGGGGATATACTTATCCAAAACCACAAGAGCTAGCTGATGGAACTATTAGAAATATTAGAGGAATAGATATAAAAGCCAGTGTTGGAACTGAAGTTAGAGCTGCTGCTGAAGGGGAAGTTAAAGAAGTTTCAAGCAGAGTAGAAGATGGAACATATATAGTAATTGCACATGCAAATGGACTATATACAAAGTATTCAAATTTATCTCAAGATACAAGAGTTAATGTTGGAGATAAAGTAACAGAAGAAACTGTTATTGGAACAGTAGGAAATACTTCAAAAATATTTACTAATGAAGAGTTTGGAGAACATCTAAATTTACAAGTATTTGATTCAAATGGTAAAGATTTAGATCCAACAGCATATTTTACATTTAATGAATAAATAATAAAAATTCATCAGCCATTATTTATGGCTGATGAATTAATAAAGATTATTTTTAAGGGAGGTAAAAATATTGAAAGATTATATAGAAGAAAGAGTATTAGAAGTAGCAAGATATATTATAGAATCTAAAGATACTATTAGAAAAACAGCAAAAGTATTTGGAGTTAGTAAAAGTACAATACATAAAGATATGACAGAAAGACTTCCTAAAATAAATCCAGCAATTGCAAAACAAACTCATTCCATCTTAGAATTAAATAAAGCTGAACGTCATATAAGAGGTGGAAAAGCTACTCAGGCTAAATATAAAGCTGCTAAGTAATAAAAAATGCAAATATATTGAAGGTTTGCCATATTCCATATATAATAAAAATTAGGACGAAATTTGTAAAATTTATTTAAGTTTGAAGATTAGGAGTGAAATATAAATGTGGTTTTGGAATCAAAGGAGCGATTTAGGCATAGATTTAGGAACAGCTACTGTTCTAGTTTATGCTAAAGGAAAGGGAATAATTTTAAAGGAACCTTCAGTAGTTGCTATTAACAAAAATAATAATAAGGTACTTGCCGTAGGGGAAGAAGCAAGGAGAATGATTGGTAGAACGCCAGGAAATATTATTGCTGTTAGACCTTTAAGAGACGGTGTAATATCTGACTATGATATAACAGAAAGAATGTTAAAAGAGTTTATTAGAAAGGCCTATGGCAAGAGTAAATTTACAGCTCCTAAAGTAATGATATGTGTACCTTCACAGGCAACTGAAGTTGAAAAGAGAGCTGTAATAGATGCAGCAAGAAATACAGGTGCTAAAAAGGTACATTTAATAGAAGAACCCCTTGCAGCAGCAATCGGAGCAGGATTAGATATAACTAAGCCTAGCGGCTCAATGGTAGTTGATATTGGAGGAGGAACAACTGATATTGCAGTAATTTCTTTAGGTGGAGTAGTTGTTAGATCATCAATTAAAGTTGCTGGAGATACTTTTGATGATGCAATAATAAAGTATGTTAGAAATAAATATAAGATAATGATTGGTGAAAAAACTGCAGAAGAATTAAAGATAAGCATAGGTTCAGCTTTTAATGGATCAAAAGATGAGACTGCAACAGTCAAGGGAAGAAATTTAATTACAGGACTACCTGACGAAGTTATGATATCTGCGGCGGAAATTAATGAAGCATTAAAAGAAGCAGTTTCATTAATTGTTGATAACGTTAAATTAGTTTTGGAAAAAACACCACCTGAATTAGCTGCTGATATAATTGAAAAAGGAATTGTTATGACTGGTGGAGGAGCTTTATTAAATGGATTAGATAGATTAATAGAGCATGAAACTGGTGTTACAGCAGAAGTAGCTCCTAATTCAATAGAGGCAGTAGCGGAAGGAACAGGTAAGGTTTTATCATATTTAGATAAGCTGGATATAGATTATTCAGATAGACAAATAGACTTAATAGAAGAATAGTAAATTAAAATATAAAATATTTGAAAGGAAAATTATATTATTTTTATTAATATTAAAAGGGCTGTCTTAGACAGCCTTATATATTTTTCTTTTTATTTTCTTTTTTAAAGCTGTTATAGGCTTCTATTATAGCATTAGAGATAACTTCAGCCATATCAAAGACAAAGCTAAGTCGAACAGTGTGTACATGTATAAAATTAGAATGCTCATTACTATCAATTATTCCTACAATAGATACATCACCTACTTCAGGAAGAATTTTTCCTACACCTTTTCCAGGATGAATTGGATAATCTCTAACATGAATTTCACCTATTGCTTTAAGTTCTCCAAGACAAGCGTCTATTCCAATAACAAAAGAATCGGGGTGAATTTTCATTATTTCTTTTAGAGTTCTTTTTAGATTTGCGGCATGAATTGGCTCTTTTATTGTTCCATAAACGGGAAGTTCTATATTTTTTTCCTTTAATATGGATCCAACTAAGGGTCCTAAGCAGTCTATTATACATCGATCGGTTCCTACACAGATTATAATAGTATTTTCTTTCATAAAATTTTTTAACAATTTAGATATTTCAATATGTGAATTATATGAATTATATAAAAATTTACTTTTCAAAAACTTCACCCCCTTATGAATATATGTAAGCTAAACAGACAATATTATCATATGTATAAAATTAATAAAATTGGAAATTAATTTAATGAAGGGAGATGAATTTTTATGAAAAAAATAATAATTTATTCTTTGACTATTATAATAAGTGCAGCTATACCAATTTATTTTTTACTAATATGGGAACCTTTAAAGAGTACTGATGTAATAAGTGATAATGTGTTAGTAAATGACTATGAAGGCATAAATAATAGTAATGAAGATAATAAAATATATATTATTAATAATTCAATTTCAAGGGAAGGAACACTTTCAACAATAACAAATCTTCCTCAGGAAAAAAGAGATAAACTTAATGTATTATTAAAAAATTTATCAATAGTTGATATTATAAAAATAAATAATTACTTCTCAGATATAAGTAATAGTAAAAATATTGTAGAAGGTCTTGATTTAATAGAAAAAAGAATGTCAAAAGAAAATTATCAGGAATTTAAAAATATATTAGAAGATTATATTAATTTAGAGGAAATGAGGAATAATGAATAAAAATGTTCTTAGTATTAATTTAAAGAAAAACGAAGAAATATAATAATAAGTAAAGTTAATTTCTTTTAAAGGATAAAAATAGGACTTGAAATATAAATGCAATAAATATATACTAACTATTGTTAGTCGAGAAGACGACAAGATATTTTATAAAATAATGAATTGAATATGGGGGAGTTCCCGAGTGGTCAAAGGGGGCAGACTGTAAATCTGTTACGTTATCGTTTCGATGGTTCGAATCCGTCCTCCCCCACCATAAAATTCATTATTAAATAATGTGCTGGCATGGCTCAATGGTAGAGCAGCTGACTTGTAATCAGCAGGTTGTAGGTTCGAGTCCTATTGCCAGCTCCACATATGGAGGAGTTCCCGAGTGGCCAAAGGGGGCAGACTGTAAATCTGTTACGTTATCGTTTCGATGGTTCGAATCCATCCTCCTCCACCAAGAAAAAATACAAGAAATTCTTGTATTTTTTTGTTGACTATTATAATTATAAATGATAAAATCAAAAAGAAAAATTTGATATTAATTCTTATCAAGAGAGGTGGAGGGAAAAGGGCCCTGTGAAACCCGGCAACCTGCTTTATTAGAAAGCGTGGTGCCAATTCCTGCAATTAATTTTGCAAGATAAGAAGCAGTATTGTTATATAATCTCTTCTTGTCGAAGAGATTTTTTCTTTTATCTGAATTTCTTTTAGAATTAATATCAAATAAAAGAAAGGAGAGAGTAATATGAAAAGATTATTTACGTCAGAATCAGTTACAGAAGGACATCCAGATAAAATTTGTGATCAAATATCTGATGCTGTATTAGATAGTATATTAGCACAAGATCCTATGGCTAGAGTTGCTTGTGAAACTGCTGTAACAACAGGAATGGTATTAGTAATGGGAGAAATATCAACTAAATGCTATGTTGATATTCCTAAAATAGTTAGAGAAACAGTGAGAGAAATTGGTTATGATAGAGCAAAATTTGGATTTGATTGTGATACTTGTTCAGTTTTAACTTCTATTGATGAACAATCAAGTGATATAGCAATGGGAGTTGATAAGGCATTAGAAGCTAGAGCGGGAGAGCAGGATGATGTAGAAGCAGTTGGAGCTGGAGATCAAGGAATGATGTTTGGCTTTGCAACAAATGAAACTGAAGAATATATGCCAATGCCTATATCATTAGCACATAAACTTTCTAGAAGATTATCAGAAGTAAGAAAGAATGGAACTTTAAGTTATTTAAGACCTGATGGAAAAACTCAAGTTACTGTTGAGTATGATGATAATAAAGTAGTAAGAGTTGATACAATTGTAATATCAACACAACATAGTGAAGATGTAACTCAAGAAAAGATAAAAGAAGATTTAATGGAGCATGTAATTAAAGCAGTTGTTCCTGAAGAATTATTAGATGATAAGACAAGATATTTTATAAACCCAACAGGAAGATTTGTTGTTGGTGGGCCTCAAGGGGATAGCGGATTAACAGGAAGAAAAATTATAGTTGATACATATGGTGGATATGGCAGACATGGTGGTGGTGCTTTCTCAGGAAAGGATCCAACTAAGGTTGATAGATCAGCAGCTTATGCAGCAAGATGGGTAGCTAAGAACTTAGTAGCTGCAGGTGTAGCAGATAAGCTTGAAATTCAATTAGCTTATGCAATAGGTGTTGCTAAACCAGTATCAATAGTTGTGGATACTTTTGGAACAGGAAAGAAATCTGACGAAGAGATAGTTTCAATCGTAGAAAAAGTGTTTGATTTAAGACCAGGTGCAATAATAAGAGAGTTAGACTTAAGAAGACCTATTTATAAACAAACAGCTGCTTATGGACATTTTGGAAGAAACGATTTAGATTTACCTTGGGAAAAGCTAAACAAAGTAGAAGAAATAAAGAAATTACTTTAGTTAATTAAGAAAAGCTTCAAATGGGCGTAATGAAAAAGGATAACTTTAAGCTTTTCTTAAACTTAAAAAATAAAAGAAAGCCTAATTGGAGTGAGACCAATTAGGCTCTTTATTTTATATTAGCTGAAATAAATTAAGCGCTATAAACTTCCTTTCCGCCAACAAAAACTTTTTTAATATTGATTTCATCATCAAATAATAGTAAGTCTGCATCATAACCTTCTTTTATAAGGCCTTTTTTATTATCAACTTTACAATGTTTTGCAGCGTTATAAGTAGCCATTTTAACTGCTTCATGTAGAGGGTATCCTACATTTTTATATACATTATAAACTGCCTTATCTAATGTTAAAACTGATCCGGCTAATGATCCGCTTACAAGTCTTGCAGCTCCTTCCTTAACTACAACATCTTGCCCGCCAAGGGTATACATACCATCAGGCATGCAACAAGCCATCATTGCATCTGTTACTAAAAGAACCTTGTCTGTAGTTTTTTGTTTATAAGCTATTCTTAAAGAAGGATATGAAATGTGTATTCCATCTGAAATAGTTTCAGTAGTAATATCACTATCAAATATTGCACCAACAACACCAGGTTCCCTATGGGTAAATGGTGTCATTGCATTAAATAGATGTGTAGCATGAGAAAAACCGCATTTTATTCCTTCCATAGCTTCACTATAAGTAGCTTTTGTATGTCCTATAGAGCAAACTATACCTTTTCTGGAAAGTTCCTTAGCCAGTTCTTTTGCACCAGGAATTTCTGGAGCAATTGTAATTGAAACAACAGCATCTTCGCAATCTCCAACCATAGCTTTAAAATTCTCTAAAGTAGGTTCAGCTAAAAAGTTTGGATTTTGAGCACCAATAGCTTTTCCACTAATGAAAGGTCCTTCAAGGTGAGCTCCTAGTACATTTGCACCATCAGTACCATTTAATTTAGCTTCTTTTATAGCTTCCATTGATTTTCTTATGTCACTTATAGCAACTGTCATAGTAGTAGGAGTAAAAGAAGTAGTTCCGTGTTTTACTATTGTTTTAGAAATTTCATTTATAGCTTCATAAGTTCCATCCATGGTGTCATATCCTCCAGCACCATGAATATGAACATCTATAAAACCTGGTGAAAGATATAGGCCTTCCCCGTCAATTACTTCCACTGTGTTATAAGAAGCAGGGTTAATTGCTTTTATTTTACCGTTTTCAACTAAGACAGAGCCTTTTTCTATTCTATCTAAATATATTATGTTACAGTTTTTTATAATCATAAAAAACACCTCCTGTATAGATATCTTTACAAATATAGTTTAGCACAAATTTTTATATAAAATTAATATTATGCTATAATAAATAATAAAAAATATTATAAAATTTTAAGGTTTGGAGCGTTAATATGGAAATTTTAAATGGAATAGTTGATTCGATTGTATTCAAAAGTGATGATACAGGCTATGTTGTATCCAAAATAAGAACAGAAAAAGATAGTATAAGTGCTGTTGGGATTGCTCCATTCTTAAAAGAAGGCCAAAATGTAAAATTAAAGGGAGAATGGGTAATTCATAAACAATTTGGGAAACAGTTTAATATTGTAGAATATGAAGAAATACTACCCACTTCTGTAGAAGGCATAGAAAGATATTTAAGTACAGGAATAATAAAAGGTATTGGCCCTATTACAGCAAAAAGAATAGTTAATAAATTTAAGGAAAAAACTTTAGAAATATTAGATAATAATATAGAAAAATTATTAGAAGTTGAAGGTATAGGTGAAAAGAAGTATAAAATTATATACGAATCTTATTTGGAACATAGGGATTTAAAAGAGATAATAATATTTTTTCAAGGACATGGAATGTCTACAAATCAATGTATTAAGGTTTATAAAAAGTTTGGACCTCATGCAAAAGATATTGTAATGGAAAATCCTTATATTCTTTCAGATGAAATTTCAGGGATTGGTTTTATAACAGCTGATAGAATTGCTAGAAGTCTTGGAATAGAAAATAATTCTCCTTTTAGAATACAAAGTGGAATAAAATATATATTAAATCAATTTTCCGCCTCCGGTAATACATTTATGCCTAAGGAAATGTTGTTGTTGGAGGTTTCGAAAATATTAGGGGTAAAAACAGAAGAAGTTGAGGAGAATATATTAAATCTTGCTTTAGATAATAAAATAAAAATTGAGAATATAAATGGAATAGAGGCTGTTTTTGCCTTGCCTTACTATTATTGTGAGCTAGGTGTTACTAATAAAATAATAACTTTAAGTATAGAGAATTTTAGGACTATAAATACAGATGTAGAAGATGAAATAAGAACTTTTGAAAGGAAAAATAAAATTAAATTTGCTCCATCTCAAAAGGAGGCAATAATTGGAGCATTTGAAAATGGAATAGAAATAATAACAGGGGGACCTGGAACAGGTAAGACAACGATAATAAAAGCAATAATTGAAATATATGAAAATAATGGAATGAAAGTTTTACTTGGAGCTCCAACAGGAAGGGCAGCAAAAAGGATGACTGAATCTACTGGAAGGGAAGCTAAAACAATTCATAGGATTCTTGAAATGGGAGTAAGTGATGATGAAGACAATTCCTATTTTATTAAAGGAGAATCAGAGCCACTAGAAGCTGATGTTGTAATAATAGATGAGGCTTCTATGATAGATGTTATGCTTATGCATAATTTACTTAAGGCAGTAAAACTTGGAACAAGGTTGATAATAGTTGGAGATGTGGATCAATTGCCTTCAGTTGGAGCAGGAAATGTCTTAAAGGATTTAATAGAAAGTGATTTTATTAAAGTTGTAAGGCTTACTGATATTTTTAGGCAGGGAAAGGAAAGTCTTATAGTAGTTAATGCTCACAAAATTAATAATGGAGAAATGCCTTATTTAAATAAAAGAGATGGAGATTTCTTTTTTGAGAAAAAAGAAAATCCTCAAGATATATTATTTACAATAATAGATTTAATAAATAGAAGACTTCCTAATTTTAAAAATTCCTGGGATAAGCTTAGAGATATACAAATTCTAACGCCAACAAGAAAGGGAGAATTAGGCGTAATAAATTTAAATAATAAACTCCAAGAAATCTTAAATCCAAGATCTAAAAGTAAAAGAGAAAAGGAATTAAAGGATGTTATTTTTAGGGAAGGAGATAAGGTAATGCAGACTAAAAATAACTATTCTTTAAGATGGGAAAGAGTAAATGGTGTTGGTGATAAGGAGGGTGTTGGAGTTTTTAATGGTGATATGGGATTCATTGAAAGTATAAATGAAGAAGAGAAAAATTTAACTGTAATTTTTGATGATGAGAGAAGAGTTGTTTATGATTTTATTTATTTAGATGAATTAGAACTTGCTTATGCAATTACAATTCATAAAAGTCAAGGTAGTGAATTTAAGGTTGTTATTTCTCCAGTGTTTATGGGAGCACCTTTACTAATGAATAGAAATCTATTATATACAGCAATAACAAGGGCTAAAGAACTTGTTGTAACAGTAGGAATGGAAAAAGCATTAAAGTATATGATTTCTAATACAAGAAGTATGGAAAGATATTCATCATTAAAATATAGAATTATGGAAATAACAAATAATAATATGGTTACTGAGGAATGAGAGGTTATTAATCTTGAATAATAGATTGATACGTATTGAAGAGTTAAATAAATATAATTACTTGCTAAATAAATGGTATAGGGGTAAAAGAAAATTATTAACTATTATAACTAGTCCCTATAACTCTCCATTGATATATAAAGAATTAATTTTCTTTTTATTAAAAGAAAATAAGCGAATTTTATATGTATGGGATTCTGAAGAAATTAATAAGGAATTAGTATCTTCATTAAAAACTAATATAAAATTCACATATTCTTACATATCAATTGAAGAAGTAAATAGCCAGTTAAATTTTATAAATTTTAAGAATTTGAATAAAATAAAGCATCAATATGATTTTTGTATTATTGATGATGTAAGTTTATTTTCAAAGTTAACTAAATCAAATATAAGAGAGGCTATCGAGCATTTATACTTATTTTGTAAGAAAATAAGCATATACTCAATTGAAAAAGTAATAAACAGTGGTGAAGTAATTTATATATCTGATTTAAGAAGGAATAGTCCTTTTATAGAACCTAGAATAATGAATACTAAAGTTAATTTAGAAGAAGAAGTCCCATATAAATTATATGATTATTTATTTTGGTTTAAACAAAATAAGAGTAAGGTAATTATTTTTGCCCCATATGAAGATAATGTGAATAAAATATATGAAAATTATACAGAATTATTAAAGGCTAAAGATACTAAAATAATAAAATTCTTAAAAAATGACGATAATAAAAAAATTGATGCTTTATATAAAGAAAAAAATAAAGCTATTTTTGTGATTACAAATAATTTTAAAAGTTACTCAGATTTAAAGGGAATAAATATTAATATTATAGTTTTAATGTGTGATTATTCTATTTTTACTTATAAAAAATTAGTTTTTTTATGTGCAGAAGCAGGTAAAAACAGTAATAAATCTTTGGGAGAAATAATTTTAGTATCAAAAACACTTACAGAAGATATGGAATTGGCTAAAAATACTACAAGGAATTATAATAAAGAAATATGGGAAAAGGGATTATTAAAATATTAAAAACAATAATAAATGAATTATTATATATAATTTATCCTCCAGATAATAAATGCATAGTATGTGGTGAAGAATATATAGGGGTATGTCCTTTATGCTTAAGTAAAATACAAAGGGTTAAGGAGAATTCAGAAATATATTCTTATGCATATTATAGCGGAGTTATAAAAGAAATAATATTAAAATTTAAATATAAAAAAGTTTTTTTAGCTGGAAATATTTTAGCAGATTTTTTATATGAACTAATTCAGGAAAATAAAATAGAAGCTGATGGTATATTATATGTTCCTTGCAGTAAAGAAACTTTGAGAAGAAGAGGTTTTAATCAATGTGAAATAATGGCGAGAATATTGGGAGAAAAATTAGATATACCAGTTTATAATGACCTAATAAAAATAAAAAATACAAAGGAACAGAAAATTTTATCAAGGGAAGAAAGATTCATAAATATAAAAAATGCCTTTAAATTAAAAAATACCAATAATGTAAAAGATAAAAGAATAATTCTTATAGATGATGTAATTACAACTGGTGCCACTTTATTAGAATGCGAAAAAATTTTAAAAGAAAACGGAGTCAAAGAAATAAAAATATTGACAGTTGCTAAAAGTTATATATAATAATAATGTAAAGTTAGGTTTGTGGATGAAAGTCGATGCTAGTCGCAGGCAAAACGATCCACGTAAGTTAGGAAAAATTCCTAATGAGCATGGTGCGGTATAGAAGTAAGTCCTACCAAGAAATTGAGAGGGTTAGTAGTGAGGGGGTAATTCCTAGTAGCAAAAGCTCCAGTAGGCGAGTGTGGGGGCAAAATCCAGGTCAAATAACTTTACAAGAAAATCTCCATCAGTATTATTACTGATGGAGATTTTTTTGCGAAAAACAGTAAAATATAAAGAAAAAGTAAGTTATGTTAAGCAAAATAGAGAGAATTTTCTGTTAATTCAGAAAATAAATATTGTTAAAGGCTATCAAGGGAAGTATAATATAAGTAACAAATATTAAATTTAAAAATTTAAATTTAATATTTAAATTACAGGAGAGGGGCGACCTATATGAAAGTTTCAGTAATAGCAAAAAACACTACAGCAACACCAGCTTTAAAGGAAATGATGGAGAAAAAACTTTCAAAAATTAAAAAATATTTCAATTTTGATGTAGAAGCAAAGGTGAAGTTTTCTGTTCAAAAGGATAAACAAAGGGTCGAAGTTACAATACCTTTTAATGGAATAATTTTAAGGGCTGAAGAAGAAACTGAAGATATGTATAAATCAATAGATTTAGTTGTTAATAAATTAGAAAGAAGAATTAGAAAACAAAGAACAAAATTATCTAAGAGAAGTCATGAATCATTGAGATTTCCAACATATGAAGATTATAATGAAAAAGATGATGTGGTTGAAACAAATGGAAAAGTAGTAAAAACTAAAAAGTTTGTAATAAAACCAATGACAATAGATGAAGCTGTATTGCAAATGGAACTACTTGGACATAACTTCTTTGTATATGAAGATGCAGATGCAAATAAAGTATCTGTAGTATATAAGAGAAATGATGGAGATTATGGCCTATTAGAACCAGAATACATTTAAGTAGTTCACAATTCGCAGTTGATAATATAGATAATTTTAAGAGAATTGAAAAGCTATAAATATAGAGTGTAATTAGGAGCCATTACGAAGAATTTTGTAGTGGCTCTTTTTAATGAATAATAAAATTTTAATGTTGAAAAATAAAAAATAAAAAATAAAAAAATATTATTAATAAAATATTAATTTTTTAATATAAACTAACTAAAAAAACATAACTGATAATAAATATAGGGTAATTTCTTGAATTGAATTATAATATAATGGTATAATTTATAAAATAGGAATATATTTTATACGTAATTAAAAATAAGTAAACAGCGGAAGGGAAATTAATATGGGAATATTAGAAAAAATATTTGGAACATATAGTGAAAGAGAAGTTAGAAAACTTGAAAAAATAGCTGATAAAATAGAAGCGCTAGATGAAAGTATGCAAAAGCTTTCAGATGCTGAGTTAAGAGCAAAAACAGATGAATTTAAGCAAAGATTAGCAAATGGAGAAACATTAGATGATCTTTTAGTAGAGGCTTTTGCTGTTTGTAGAGAAGCAGCTTCTAGAGTATTGGGAATGAAACATTATAGAGTGCAACTTATTGGTGGTATGGTTCTTCACCAAGGAAGAATTGCAGAAATGAAAACTGGTGAAGGTAAAACATTAGTTGCAACATTACCATTATATTTAAATGCTCTTACAGGTAAGGGAGTACACTTGGTAACAGTTAATGATTACCTTGCAAAAAGAGACGAAGAGTGGATGGGAAAATTATATCATTTCTTAGGTTTAACTACAGGCTGTATTGTACATGGTTTAACATCAAAACAAAGAAGAGAAGCTTATGCAGCAGATATAACTTATGGAACAAATAATGAGTTTGGTTTTGATTACCTAAGAGATAATATGGTAATTTATAAGGAAGAAAGAGTTCAAAGAGAATTAAATTTTGCGGTTGTAGACGAAGTTGACTCTATTTTAATAGATGAAGCTAGAACACCCCTTATAATATCTGGTGTTGGAGATAAGTCTACAAAGTTCTATAGTGTGGCTGATAATTTTGTAAAACAGTTAATTGCAGAAAAGGACTTTACAATTGATGAGAAAGCAAATTCTGTAATGCTTACAGATGAAGGTGTTGCAAAGGCAGAAAGAGCCTTTGGACTTGAAAACTATGCAGATGCTAGCAACTTAGAATTACAACATTATATTACTCAAGCCCTAAAAGCTAACTATGTAATGAAAAGAGATAAGGATTATATGGTAAAAGATGGGCAAGTAATAATAGTTGATGAATTTACTGGTAGACTTATGGAAGGTAGAAGATATTCTGATGGTCTTCACCAAGCAATAGAGGCTAAAGAAGGAGTTAAAATTGAAAGAGAATCAAAAACTCTTGCAACTATAACTTTCCAAAATTATTTCAGAATGTATAATAAACTATCAGGTATGACTGGTACAGCTTTAACAGAAGAAAATGAATTTAGAGAAATTTATGCCCTTGATGTTATAGTTATACCAACCAATAAACCTGTTGCTAGAATTGATAGAACTGATTTAATATACAAAAATACTAAGGGAAAATATAAAGCTATTATTGAAGAAATAGTAGAAAGTCATAAAAAAGGTCAGCCAGTTTTAGTTGGTACTGTAAGTATTGAAAAATCAGAATATTTATCTTCCTTATTAAAGAAAAGGGGAATTCCTCATAAAGTGCTTAATGCTAAGTATCATGAACAAGAAGCAGAAATAATATCTCATGCTGGAGAATTAGGAAGTGTTACAATAGCTACTAATATGGCTGGTAGAGGTACAGATATTAAACTTGGCGAAGGTGTTAGGGAAGTCGGAGGACTTAAAATAATAGGTACAGAAAGACATGAATCAAGAAGAATAGATAACCAGTTAAGGGGTAGAGCTGGCCGTCAAGGAGATCCAGGTGAATCAGTGTTCTATATATCTTTAGAAGATGATTTAATGAGAATATTTGGATCAGAAAAAATTCAAGCTTTAATGGATAAACTTGGATTAGAGGATGATGAAGCAATAGATAATAAAATGGTTACTAAGGCAATAGAAAATGCTCAAAAGAAGGTTGAAGGTAATAACTTTGATATTAGAAAGAATCTTTTAGGATATGACGATGTAATGAATATGCAAAGAGAAGTTATCTATAAGCAAAGAGCAGAAGTTCTTGAAGGCAAGGATATAAAAGATCAAATTTTATCTATGACAAAAGATGTTGTGGAAGATGCTGTTAGAGGTCATTTAGAAGGTAATGTTGAAAATAAAGAAGAAGTTTCTAACAAGCTTATTAAATATTTAGAAGATATTTGCCTGCCTAAGGGAGTAGTTAAAGCTCAAGATATATTGAATTTATCAGTAAATAATGTAATTGAAAAATTATTAGAAATCTTATATAAGATTTATGATTCTAAGGAAGAAGAATTTGGCGCAGAAAGAATGAGAGAATTAGAAAGAGTAATTCTTCTTAGATCAGTTGATAGAAGATGGATGGATCATATAGATAACATGGATCATTTAAAACAAGGTATGGGTCTAAGAGCTTATAAACAAGTAGATCCAATTCAAGCATATCAAATGGAAGGTAGTGCTATGTTTGAGGAAATGATTCATGGAATTAAAGTTGACACAGTCAAATTCCTATTCCATGTTCAAATCAAAAAAGAAGAACCTGTGGAAAGAGAAAGAGTTGCTCAAGTAACAGCAGCTCAACATGCAGGAAGCAGCAGTACTTCTGATACAAAGAAACAGCCGGTTAGAAATGAAAACAAGGTAGGCAGAAATGATCCTTGTCCTTGTGGAAGTGGTAAAAAATATAAGAACTGCCATGGAAGAGAAGCGTAAAATATTAAAGAATTATATACAAATTAATTCAGAGTTAAAACAGTAAAAATTAAATCTAAATAGTGCATAGTTCACAAGGCACAGTCCGCAGTTAAGGAAATACTTCAGCTTAGTTTAGTAACAAATTTTTTACCAGCTACTTTTTAGTTGATGTGACTTAAATTTTAAAAACTAACTAGTAGTTTTATCCGAAATTGTGTACTGTAAATTGTGAACTGTGAACTTTTTTTATTAACATATAAAGGATTATTATTTTATTTATTATATATATAGGTGATTTAAGTAATAAAAATTAAAGTTAGGGTGGTAGAATGATAGTTAGATTAGAAGCAGAATTATCTAAACTTAGTGACATAAAGAAAAATATAAAGGAAATGGGGGCTTCTCTTTGACAGGGAAGTACTTTTAAAGGAATTACAAGAGCTTGATTTAAAAATGCAGGAAAAGGATTTTTGGCAAGATATAAAAAGGGCTGAAGAAGTTACAAAGGAAAGTAAAAGAATTAAATATAAGCTAGAGAGATATGATTCTTTAAATAGAAGAGTAGAGGATGTTGAAGTTCTAGCAGAACTACTAGAAGATGATGATGAAGAAACAGTAAATGAGATTATAGCTGAGATAAGAAGTATTGAAAAAGAAGTAAATGCTTATAAAATAGAGTTGCTTTTATCTGGAGAATATGATGGAAATAATGCAATAGTTACTTTACATGCAGGTGTTGGTGGCACTGATGCAAATGATTGGACAGAAATGCTGCTTAGAATGTACACTAGATGGTGTGAGAAGAAAGGTTATAAGGTAGAAACTCTTGATTATCTTGAGGGGGATGAAGCAGGAATTAAAAGTGTTACTTTAAAGGTAATAGGTGAATTTGCATATGGATATTTAAAAGCAGAAAAGGGAATTCATAGATTAGTTAGAATTTCGCCTTTTAATGCCAATGGAAAAAGACAAACTTCCTTTGCTTCTGTGGAAGTATTACCTGAATTAACAAAAGATCAGGATATAGAAATAAAAGCTGAAGATATTAAGGTTGATACTTTTAGAGCAAGTGGAGCTGGTGGTCAACATGTTAATAAAACTGAATCAGCTATAAGAATTACCCATTTAAAGACAGGTATAGTGGTGCAATGCCAAAGTGAAAGAAGTCAATTTGCTAATAAAGAAGCAGCAATGGCAATGCTTAAGGCAAAGCTGATTGAATTAAAAGAAAGAGCTCATAAAGAGAAGATAGAAGATTTAACAGGAGAACTAAAGGATATGGGCTGGGGAAGTCAAATAAGATCTTATGTATTCCATCCATATAATTTGGTTAAAGATCATAGAACTAATGAAGAGACAGCTAATTTAAATGCTGTTATGAATGGTGAAATAGATAATTTTATTGTAGCATATCTTAAAAGTCAGTAGTTTAGTATTTAGCTGTGAATTTTGATCAGACAAAAAAAGAAGATTGTTTTCAATCTTCTTTTTTTGTCTGAAATTTTTAATTTGTTTTCTTTTCTTTTTTATTTAATACAAATGGAATTATAATTAGAATAACTAATAAAGTTGAGAATGCAATTATTGAAGATTTAGTATAAAAGAATATTGTCAAATTATCATAGCAGGAATCATAAATCTTATTCTGAATAACTGAATAGGCACTTTTTATTGCCTTAGTACTTATATATTCAACTGTGTCATTAGGAGTATGAATTCTTCTTGTATCACTATGGCATAAGCTTAAAGCGTCAATTCCTGCATTATTAAAGCTTGCGTGGTCGCTAGCGTCTTCATATACTATTTCAGTTTTAACTTTATTATCCTTAGCTATTTCTAATATAGAAGCTAATAATTTAGATTCTTTATCTTTTGAAGCAGTTCCAAGCATTAAGGTTAATGGATAATCTTCGCTTCCTATCATATCAAAATTTATTACTTCTGCATCTTTTATAATATCATAATTTTTTTCTGCAAAACTCTTGGAGCCTAGCAAGCCAAATTCTTCAGCATTTAAGGCAACAAATATAATATCACGTTTAGGTTTCTTGAAGCTGCTTAATGAACGTTGAAGTTCCAATAAAAATGAAGTTCCAGAAGCATTATCCAAGGCACCTTTATAAGTATTATTAAGTCCATCCTTGCCTAAATGATCAAAATGAGCAGTTAATATAAGAGGTGGAAGTTCATCTGATTTTCCTTCAATTACTCCTACTACATTGAATAATTCTTTTTCAGTAGTTTTAAATGGTATATGGACAGAAATTGTTAAATTATTCCTAACTGCATCAAGAATTTTATTGTAAGTGTCAGTAGTAATAGCAATTAACATATCATAAGGAAAATCGCTCATAAAGGAACTTCTAAAGGAAAAATTATTATTTTTAGGTACATAAAATAAACAATTAGATTGATCAGTTATAACTTCAAAAGAATTTGTATATATATTAATTTTATCTTCATTAGAAAAACTAATTGTGTTATTTCTAAAATTAAGCATATCTTCTTTATAATCTACTCCATATTTAAGAATTTCTATAACCTTGTCTTCTGATAATATCTTAATAAAAGGCATGGAATTTTCTTTAACTGGGCAAAGGGCTTTAAAGCTTTCTTTATAATCTTCATTTAGAGGAATTAAATTATTATTTTGAAAGTTTTGCTTTATTATTTCGCCAACTAGTATATTTCCATTAGTTCCTGGAAGCCTTCCCTCATAGGTTTCTGAAGAAAATAGGGCAATATTATTTTTCACATTATCAGCGTTAAAAGGTGAATATGTAAAATTAAAAAATACAGATAAACCTAGTAAGATGATAATTATAAATAATGATGTAAAATAGATTAATTTCCTTTTCATATACTTACCTCATAAATTAATTATAGTTAATCATATTAAATGAGGTTAAATAATATGAAAGTAAACTAAAAGAATTTTTTATGCCCTTCTATAAACTAATTCAATAAAGCAATATATTAGAGAAGAAATAATACATATATATATTAAAATATTAATTTGATTTGCTTGAATTGAAAATACTCCACCTGCTATTGAACAAAATAATATTATAAAATTAATAAATTTTGATAATCCAGATTTATTTAAAATTAATTCCTTGGTAGCAGAAATAAGAATTAAGATAAAAGTTAGAAAATATAAAATATATTTTAATGTATTAGAAAAATCTATAATATGATAATCATTTAAAATAATAAATATAATGAAAAAAATTAATAATATGTTGATTAGTCTGCTAATAATAAAACCAAGCTTTTTCAATACAATCACCTCTGGAAATATTTTACATTTAAATTATACTTGTAATTTACTTTTGTATCAATATGTATTCCTTTAATAAAATATAAATATTTTATTAAAGCTAAATATTGTATTATAATAACATTATGTAAATTTAAGGCTAATAATTTTAACTAGGAGGAAATTATGGTAGATATAGCAGGTAAGCTTTCATCAGAGCTTAAGATAAGTATAACTCAAGTAAATAATGTAATAGAACTCTTAGATGCTGGGAATACAGTACCTTTTATCTCAAGATATAGAAAGGAACAGACTGGTGGTTTAAGTGATGAAGTTTTAAGAGAATTTCATGAAAGGCTAATATATCTTAGAAATTTAAAGGAAAGAAAAGAAGATGTAAAAAGATTAATTGAAGAACAAGGAAAATTAACTGAAGAAATAGTTAAAGCTTTAGAAAATGCTTCATCTTTAACAGAAGTTGAGGATATTTATAGACCTTATAAGCAAAAAAAGAGAACTAGGGCAACTAAAGCTTTAGAAAAGGGATTAAAGCCTTTAGCAGATTTAATTTTAGATGGAAGCTTTAAGGGAAATATAGAAGAAGAAATAAAGAAATATATAGATGAAGAAAAAGAAGTAAATAATAAGGAAGATGCTATAAATGGAGCTTTAGATATAATAGCAGAAGTTATTTCTGATGAAGCTAAGTATAGAAAATGGATAAGAAGTTTAGTTTTAAAGGAAGGTAAAATAGAAACTAAAGGAGACAGTGAAGAAGATACTCCTTATGAGATGTATTATGATTATAGTGAAGAAGTAAGCAAAATACCATCTCATAGAATTTTAGCAATTAATAGGGCAGAAAAAGAAAAAGTTCTTCAGGTAAAAATAGTAGTAGATGAAGAAAAAATAATTAATTATTTAGAGAAAGAAATATTAAAATCAAATCTTATAACAGATGAATATTTAAAGCTGGCAATAAAAGATTCTTTAAAAAGATTAATATACCCATCTATAGAAAGAGAAGTTAGAAATGAACTTACAAATCGTGGAGAAGAAGGAGCAATAAAAATTTTTAAAGAAAACTTAAAGTCTTTATTAATGCAGCCTCCAATTAAAGGTAAAGTTGTAATGGGTTTTGACCCTGGTTTTAGAACTGGCTGTAAAGTTGCAATTTTAGATAGCACAGGAAAGTTTTTAGATAAGGCAACAGTATATCCAACAGCTCCACAAAATAGAATAGAAGAGACAAAGGAAATACTTAAGGGATTAATAAAAAAATATAATGTAGATGTTATATCTCTAGGAAATGGAACTGCTTCAAGAGAATCAGAAGAAGTTATTTCAGAAATCATTTCTGAAATGAAAAGTGAAAGTGGCAAGGAAGTATCTTATGTTATTGTATCAGAAGCAGGGGCATCAGTATATTCTGCTTCAGAACTTGCATCTAAGGAATATCCTGATTTAGACGTAACTATAAGAGGAGCAATTTCAATAGGAAGAAGACTTCAAGATCCTATGGCTGAATTAGTTAAAATTGATCCAAAAGCTTTAGGAATAGGACAATATCAACATGATATCAGTCCTAAAAAATTAGATGAATCCTTAACTGGTGTAGTAGAAGATTGTGTAAATAAAGTAGGAGTAGATTTAAATATAGCTACCCCATCTTTATTAACTTATATTTCAGGAATAAATTCTACTATAGCTAATAATATAGTTGAATATAGAAATGAAATAGGAGCCTTTAAAAATAGAAAAGAGCTTTTAAAAGTAAAGAGATTGGGATCAAAGGTTTTTGAACAATGCGCTGGCTTTTTAAGAGTTATGGAGAGTGATGAACCTTTAGACAATACTTCAGTCCATCCAGAGTCCTATGACGTGGCGAGAAGCTTAATAAAGGAACTTGGATATACCATAGAAGATTTAAAAAATAGAAAGTTAACAGATATAGAAGATAGGGTAAAGAAAGTAGGAATAGAGAAACTTCTTGAAAGTCTAAAGGTAGGAGAGCCAACCCTTTTAGATATAATAAAAGAATTAAAAAAGCCAGGAAGAGATCCAAGAGAAGAAATGCCAAAGCCTATATTAAAAACAGGAATAATCAATATGGAGGATTTAACTCCAGGATTAGTATTAAAAGGAACTGTTAGAAATGTAGCTGATTTTGGAGCCTTTGTTGATATAGGAGTTCATCAAGATGGTTTAGTTCATAAGAGTCAAATGTCTTATAAATTTATAAAACATCCTTTAGAGGTAGTTAAGGTTGGAGATATAGTTGATGTAAAAATAATAGATGTGGATGTTAAGAAAAAAAGAATTTCTTTATCTATGAAGGACTTGTAAATGGTTAAAAATTTTGCTTGTCAAAATAATAACTATAGCATATAATATAAGAGTAATAAAAATAAATAACATTATCTTCAGGGCGGGGCGTAATTCCCCACCGGCGGTATAGCCCGCGAGCTAGTTTATAGCACGATTCGGTGAAACTCCGAAGCCGACAGTATAGTCTGGATGAAAGAAGGTATATGTGGTGAGATAGCTTAATTTAATTATTAATGCATCTTTCTTTTTGCATGTATGAAGCCCTGATGTAAATTTTACATCAGGTTTTTTTATTGATAAAAGAGAAGGATTGTGTTAATAAAATATCACCAAATTATTCTAATCTACGCCAGTTCCCTGAGACAATGAGTTTGGGAGGAGAAAGAATGAAAAATTATCAAAATCAAAACTTAAACAAGTTTATCAAAATATCACTTTTAGGGGCAATGTCAGTAATATTAATGTATTTTGATTTCCCTATACCATTTTTTCCATTTCCATGGTTAAAAATTGATTTAAGTGATGTGACAGCATTGATAGGGGGACTAGCATTTGGCCCGATGGCAGCAGTTGTAATTGAGCTTATAAAAAATTTACTTATCTTAGTAGTAAAAGGTACAAGTAGTGCTGGTGTAGGAGAACTAGCAAACTTTATAATTGGAGTTTCCTTGGTGTTGCCGCCAGCAATTATTTATAAGAGAAATAATACTAAAAAATCATTATTAATAGGAATGTTATTTGGACTATTATCTGTTGAAATAATAGGGATATTAGCGAATGTATATATATTAATTCCTTTATATAGAATGCAAATGAGTCCGGAAGAAATGATTTATTATGTCACCGCAGGTTTATTGCCATTTAACGGAATTAAAGCGGTAATTGTCGGTATAATAAACTATGTATTACACGAAAGACTTGAAAAGGCACTTTATAGAAAAGAAGCAAGAGCATAGATTAGACATAAGTGTATTGTGCACAGTTAAGGAAAATTTTCAGTAAGGATGAAAATATAAGTAAATAATGAAGAGTTATTCTATAGAGATTATTATAGAATAACTCTTTTGTTTTAGAATTTTTAGTTCTGATAAAAAGCATCAGTAGCTGTTGACTGTGGATTGTGAACTGTGAACTGCATTAAAATTGCATCTTCTCCAGTATCTTGGTAATATCCTTTTCTTAATCCATTTTCAACAAAGGAAAATTTTTTATATAAATTTTGGGCTGGAATATTTGAGGCTTTTACTTCTAAATTAATTTTTGAGCAATTAAGATTTTTGCATAAAGTTATTAATGAAGATAAAAGCTTGCTGGCTATTCCAAGTTTCCTGTAGTCAGGGTGTACTGCAACATTCATAATATCTGCTTCACCAGCAATTATCCATGCACCTATAAAACCAATGACTTCATTGTTTGTGTTATCAATTGCAACTATGTATTTAGCAAGAGGATTATTAATTTCATTTGAAATTGAAGTTTTGCTCCAAGGTGTTTTAAAAGACAAAGTACTTACTTTAAATACCCCTTCCACATCTTTTTTACTCATTGTTTTATATGTTATGTTCATCTTTTAGAGCTAACCTCTTTTCTAATTCCCTTTGAGCTTGAGGCTTTTTTAGATAAAATGGAGCTGAATTTGGATCATCAGCTTTATTTTCTAATAATAGTTTTAATCCTAGTTCTCCAAGAGATGAAGCCCTAATTATACTTAAATGATTAGGAGGGAAGTAACAGTTATCAAGATTATTCATTAGATACTCCTTATGTTTTACTAGTCCATCACCAGTAAAAATAACTTTTTCTCCTTTTTCTTTTAAAAGAGTTACTAGCTCTTCTAAATCTAGAGCAGCATAATCCATTAAGGCTTCCAACTTTCCATTATTATTTTTGTAAAGGCAAGTATATACACTATCTCTTAAAGCATCCATAATAGGGCATATAATACCATCAAAATTTATTAGGGAATAAGCTAAAGCATCAAGGCTTGATATACTTACATAAGGTTTATCAGCACCAAAGCTCAAGCCTTTAATTGTTGCCATTCCTATTCTTAAGCCTGTAAAAGAACCAGGGCCTTTAGATACTACAAAACCATCTATATTATCTATTGTTAAATTAGAATCCTTTAATAAATTATCAATCATATCCATTAATAATACTGAATGTTCTAATTTATTATTTAAAGTATATTCTGCAATTAAGCCATTTTCATTTAAAACTGCTGCTGTTGCTACCTTTGAGGAAGAATCAATACTTAAAATATTCATATTTTCAACTCCTTTATATAATTGTATCTTTCTCCATAAGGAGTAATAGTTATTTTTCTAAAATTCTCTCCCTTTGATAAATCTTTTTCTATATAAATATGTAAAAATTCTTTTGGCAAGATTTCTTCTATATAATTTGCCCATTCTATTACAGAAACTCCATCGGAAAATATGTATTCATCGAAACCAATTGCATAAATTTCATCTGGATCGCTAACTCTATAAACATCAAAATGATAGAATTTTAGCCTGCCTGAATCATATTCATTTACTATTGTAAAGGTTGGGCTTGTTATATGTTCTTCAATTCCTAAACCTTTAGCAATACCTTTTGTTATATGAGTTTTACCTGTACCTAAATCACCAGTTAAGCAAATGACATCACTAGGCTGTACAAGTTTACCTAGTAAAAATCCGATTTTAGTAGTTTCTTCTAAACTATTAACATAAAAAACCATAATTAATATCCTTTCTAAAGTATCTTATTAATATATTTTATCCAAAAAGATAAGAAAAAGAAAGATAAATGGGAATAATAAATTTTTGATAAAAGGAATTTTAAGGAATTAATTAACATAAATGTAACCGAATTTTAAGAAAAAGAAATTGTATTTATGGTATTATAATGATAATATTAGTTCTAATGAACTATAGATATAGTTTTGGAGGAAGTTAAATGAAAAAGTTAACTTACATATTGATAATTTTTACTTTTAGTTTATTTTTATTTTTAAATATATCTGGAAATTCTTTAGAGGCAACAATGAATTCTGAAGAAGAAATTCAACAAAATCAAAAGTTAGATATAGTTGCTATAAATGAACATCAATATAGAATGATAATGAGTTTAGTTAAGGATAAACATAATGTAGATTATTTAGTTAAAAACAATGAAGAACTTAAAGACTATAAAATAGATGATACGATTTTAGAAAGTGTATTAAATAATGATTTATTAATTTATAGTGATTTAGAGAATAAAGATTTTATAGATAAAATAAATGAAGGAAGAAAAAGATTAAGGGATAAAGAAAGGAATAATATAGATAAAAAAATAAGAAGTATAAATATAGCTAGAGGAATCTATCCAATGAGTATGCAAGCAGATTCTAAAGAAGAAGCAAATCCTTATTATTATTTGGGAATTAATGAGTATAAAATAGCTTTATATAATACAAAGATGGCATTACAAGAAAATGATATAGCAAATAGAGATTATTATGAAAAAAACTATAATGACATTATTAAGGAAATTGAGAATTTTATAAAAGAAACAGCTCCAGCTTTAGAAAAGGTAAAGGAATATAAAATATTAGCAGCTTCTAATAAATTTGATTATTTCTTTAAAAATTTAGGCATAGAAGTTGTTAAAGTAAATAAGGATAATATTAATGAGTATTTAGAAGAAGAGAAAGTAATATTCATACATGATTTGAAAGAAGAAAATATACTACCTTCAGAAAGCAAAATTAAGGTTTTAGAATTGAATTTTCAAGATAGCAGTATAGAAGGCATTAAAAATAATATTAATAAGCTTATAGAATTTTTAATAAATTAATTTAAGTAGTTGCTTTTTAAATGGACATAAGTTATAATTAGTATGTTGTTTCTTGAAGGGGTATAGCTCAATTGGTAGAGTAGCGGTCTCCAAAACCGTTGGTTGTGGGTTCGATTCCTACTGCCCCTGCCATAGTAGAACTGAGGAAGACATAAATTATAAGTCTTCCTCTATTTTTTATTGTTTTTTAAATTTAATATTAAGAGGAAGTCATATGAAAAGGATAAGTTTAAAATTATTATACATAGTTTTTATTATATTTACTTCTATTCAAATTAATACTCATTATGTTAATTCTAAAACAATTGAAGCGGGAAAAGAAAAAAATTTAAATTTTAAAAGACTTACTAGTGAAGATGGCTTATCCCAAACAACTGTTGAATATATGTTTCAAGATAGCAAGGGATATATATGGATTGGTACAGATGATGGCTTAAATCGTTACAATGGAAGCGAATTCAAAATATATAAGTATAAGGAGAATTCACCTGACAGTATTACAGGAAATTATATTATAGGAATTATTGAAGATAATGATAATAATATATGGGTTGCTACAGTAGTTGGTCTTAATAAAATAAACACAAAGACAAATGAAGTAAAGACTTATGTTTCCGGAGAAGATGGGTGTAATTTATTCAATAATAATATTACTGAAATATTAATTGATTCTCATGGGAATTTATTTGTAGCTACTGCAGATGGGATTAATAAATATAATAAGGAAACTGATAATTTTGAAAGGTTATACTATTCTGAGAAAGAAGATATACTATCTAGCCAAGTAATTTATTCAATAGTAGAAGATGTTTATGGTAATTATTGGATAGGAACTATAAATGGATTAAATAAAGTTATTAAGGAAACAAATGAAATAATAAAATATTATTCTGATGGAAGGAAAAATTGCATAAGTGATAATTTTATTTATGACTTATATGCTGATGACCAAGGATATTTGTGGGTAGGCACAGGAAATAATGGGTTAAATAAAATAAATATAAAGTCAAATGAAATAATTCAATATTTATATGATCCTAACAATAATAAATCCTTAGCAGGTAAGGAAGTAAGATCTATATTGAGGGATAGCAGGGGAATTCTTTGGATAGCAACTAATAATGGCTTATGTAGATTAGATGAAGATAGAAATGAATTCATTTCATTTAAATCAAAGATATGTGATTTGCAGAGCATTATAAGTGATGATGTACTTAGTTTAATGGAAGATTCATCAGGAACTATTTGGGTAGGAACCAGCAAGGGAATAAGTATGTTTAATCCAGAAAATTCTTTTTACAATTATAGAAATGATCCCTTTGATGATAATTCCATAAGCGAAAATTTTATTTATGGTATTTATGAGGATAAAGATGGCTATTTATGGGTAGGAACAAGGCGAGAAGGCTTAAATATAATTGATAGAAAAAATGCTAATATAAAAAGAATAAAGAATGAAGAAAATATCTACTATAAAGATATAATGAATAATATCCCCAACAATAATATTAGAGATATTACAGGAATAGATAATGAGATATGGATAGCTACAGAAAAAGGCTTAAGTAAATATGATAAAAACACTAAGGAATTTACAAATTATTTTAATAATCCTGATAATAGAAATAGCTTAATATCAGATGATGTTAAGACATTATATATTGATGATAAGGGATTATTATGGATTGGTACTGACTTAGGAATTTGTATTTTTGACAGAAAAGATCATTTTACAAATATTAATGAAGCTTTTAAAATTAATAATATAAATGCAGAATGAGTTTTTGATATTACTAAAGATAAAGATGGAGTAATGTGGTTTGCATGTGGTTTTAATAATGGTCTTATTTCTTTTAATACAAAAACAAAAGAAATTAAAAAATATAAAAATATTGAAGATGATGATACTAGTTTAAGTTTTAATACAGTAAATACCCTTGCAATTGATAGTAAAAATAATCTTTGGGTAGGAACTCGTTATGGATTAAATAAATTTAATAAAGAAAGTGAAACTTTCGAGAGATATACTGAAGAAGATGGATTATCTAATAATTTTATTAGTGGTATTTTAATAGATGAGGAAGATAATTTATGGATAAGTACAAATTATGGATTATCTAAGTTTGAAGTAGATAAAGAGAGGTTTATTAATTTTACTATTAATGATGGCTTGCAAGGAAATGAATATAATATATTTTCTAATTATAAAAGTCCAAGGGGAGAAATGTTCTTTGGAGGAATAAATGGGTTTACATATTTTTATCCTAAAAACATAATAAAGAATGGATTTTCAGATCGAGTTGTAATTGATAGCATTTACAATAATGATAATGAAATTAAAGATATCTCTAATATTCATTTAGATTATAAACATAATCAAATTCAATTTAAATTCTTTCTTCCTTATTATTTAAATACTAAAAATATAGAATATGCTTATAAATTAGAGGGAGTAGATGAGGAATGGATATTTTCAGGAAATAGAAATTATGTAAATTATATTAATTTAGATTCTGGAAATTATATGTTTCAAGTAATAGCTAAAAATCCTAATGGAGAATGGAGTGAGCCAACAAGCTTAAAATTTACCATTGGCTTGAAACCTTGGAAAACTCCATTAGCTTATTTAATATATGTATTGATTATAATTGTAATAATTTTTCTAGTTTATTACAGAGTGAAAATATTAAATATTTTAGTAGAACAAAGAACATTTGAGCTCAATAAGAAATTGAAGGAAAATGAAGAATTATATAATGAATTAATAAAAAATGAAAGATATAAAAATAATTATTTTATTAATTTGTCACATGAGTTTAGAACTCCATTGAATATTATAAAATCAGCTCAACAGTTAATATTGAGCCTTAATGATAGTAATCACGGAATAGAAAAAAATCAGCTAGCTAAATATATGGATACTATAAAAAGGAATGCTGATAGATTACTTATATTAATTAATAATATAATTGATACCTCTAAAATAGAATCAGGTTCTTATGTCCTTAATATAGAAAAACATAATATTATATACCATATAGAAGAAGTGGTGTTATCTATGAAGGATTATATTGAATCAAAGGGTATAGAGCTTATTATAGATCCAGAGGTAGAAGAAAAAATAATTGAGTGTGACGCAATGGAAATAGAAAGATGTATTACAAATTTAATAGGAAATGCTGTTAAATTTACTCCTAAAGGAGGAAAAATAGAGGTAAGAATGTATGACTTAGACAGCGAAGTGAAAATTTCCATAAAAGATACAGGAATTGGAATAGATAAAAAATATCAAGAAACAATTTTTGATAGATTTGGACAGGCTTACAATAACAATAAGTCTGAAGAGTATGGAGGAAGTGGTTTAGGATTAACACTTACTAAACAATTAGTATCCCTTCATAATGAAAGAATAGAAGTAAATAGTGAACCTGGGGTAGGAAGCGAATTTATAATTACCCTTCCGACTAAACAAAGTTAAATATAATAACATAATGTTGACAGCATATTATTTAAATGTTATGATATAGGCGAATATCCAGTATAAGTCGTTGTAAAAAATATCCAATATCTAAATTAAGATTTCTATTTTATCTTGATTTAGGTATTTTATTTTTCTAAGCAAGGGGAATGAGTTAATGATTGTAGAAAAGATATTAAACAACAATGTTGTTGTTTCAATTGATCCAAAAACTAAAAAAGAAGTTATACTCATGGGTTCAGGAATTGCTTTTAAAAGAAAAGTCGGACAAGAAATTGAAGAAGATAAAATAGAAAAAGTATTTGTTGTAGATGATAAAAGAATGGGGAATAAGTTGAAAAAATTAATTAATGAAATCCCGGATGGGGTTTTTGAACTTGCCCACGAAATTATTACCTATGCTTCTAAAGAATTAAACAGAAAATTAGATAAGCAAATATATATTTCCCTTTCTGACCATATGGCTTTTGCTATTAAAAGATATAAAAATAAAGTTGAAATAAAAAATGACTTATTAGATGAAATAAGAAGGATTCATAAAGAAGAATATAAAGTAGCTTTATGGGCATTAAAATATATTAATAGCAAATTAAAAATAAATCTTCCTGAGGATGAAGCTGGGTTTATTGCACTACATTTTGTTAATGCCAGTTATCAAGAAACCTCAAAAGAATCAATATTATCAACTAATATTGTAAAGGGGATACTGAATATAATTAGATATTATTATTCTGTTGAGTTCGATGAAGATGATATAAATTATGATAGACTTCTAACTCATTTGAAGTATTTTGCTAAAAGAGTGGTTACTAATAGCCAAAATTGTGATAATAATAATGAGTTTCTAGAATTAGCATCTAAAAGTTATTCCGAAGCATTCAATTGTGCATTGAAAATAAAGCATTTTATAGAAAATAATTATAACTATAAAGTTAATGATGATGAAATTGTATATTTAACTATGCACATACACAGAGTTATTTCAGTAATAAGGAATAAAGATAACGATAACAGTTAATATATGTAAAAAATAGTTAAAAGTGTATACGATAATTTTGCTTGATTCACAGTTCACGGCACTTTGTTGGGAACTGTGAATTTTTAGATATGGAATAATTACATAAAATAAATTGATTAAAGTAACTCTTTAGGAGGAAGAATATGGAGAGTTTAAAGAATTTTTTTGGTATCTTGCAGCGAATTGGTAAATCTTTGATGCTTCCAATAGCCCTTTTACCAGCTGCAGGTATATTAATGGGAATTGGAACAGTATTTGAAAATCCAGATATAATAGCAAGATTTCCTATAATAGCTAATGAAAATATTCAAATAATCGCCAATATTATGTCATCATCAGGAGAAATAATTTTTGGGAATTTATCTTTATTATTTGCAGTAGGTGTTGCAATAGGCATGTCTAGTGGAGATGGAGTTGCGGCTTTAGCTGCAATAGTAGCTTTTCAAACAATGAATATGACTGCAGGGATTGCCCTTGGAATTAATCAAAGTACAATTGCTAATAATCCATTATTCACAACAATTTTAGGGGTACCAACAATACAAACTGGGGTATTCGGAGGAATATTAATAGGTCTTATTTCTGGGAAAGTATATAAAAAATTTTATGATACAAGATTGCCTGAATTTTTAGGTTTCTTTTCAGGAAAGAGATTAGTTCCAATAATTTCTGCAATTATGGGAGTGCTTTTTGGTCTATTAGTAGCTATAATATGGCCCCCAATACAAAACAGAATCTTAGATTTTACAACTACAGTAATAACTACTAACAGTTCTGTAGCAGCTTTTATATTTGGTCTTGTAGAAAGAGCATTAATTCCTTTTGGTCTTCACCATATATGGTATACTCCTTTCTGGTATCATTTTGGAGAATACTTAAGTTCCTCAGGAGAGCTTATAATTGGTGATCAGCAAATATTTTTTGCACAGCTAAGGGATGGTGTTGAATTTACTGCTGGAACTTTTATGACAGGAAAATATCCTTTTATGATGTTTGGATTACCAGCTTCAGCCTTAGCAATGTATCACGAAGCATACGATGAAAATAAGAAAAAAGTAATGGGGATTTTTTTCTCTGCAGCTCTTACTTCATTTTTAACAGGAATCACTGAGCCTGTAGAGTTTATGTTTTTATTTGTAGCACCAGCATTATTTGCTATACATTGTGTTTTTGCAGGTCTATCCTTTATGATAATGGATATTCTTAATGTAAGAATAGGCTTAACTTTTTCAGGAGGATTAATAGATTTTATTTTATTTGGCATTCTTCCAAATAGAACAAAATGGTGGCTAGCCATATTTGTTGGATTGATATTTGCTGTTATATATTACTTTGGGTTTAGATATATAATAAGAAAATTAGATTTAAAAATTGCAGGAAGAGAGAGGGAAGAGGAACAGCTTGAATTAGAGTTGGCTGATGGTGAACTAGCAAAAGAAGTGTTAGAAGCTCTAGGTGGAAAGAAAAATGTAAAATATTTAGATGCTTGTATTACAAGAATAAGAATTACTGTATATGAAATAAATTTAGTGGACAAAGAAAAGTTAAAATATGCAGTGGGTTCAGAATTAATGATAATAGGAAATAATATTCAAGCAATATTTGGAACAAATTCAGATATATTAAAGGAGCAGATACAAGCTTTAATTGAAGGTAGGCAAATAGAAATTAAAAAGAAAAAAAAGTTAGCACCTTTAAAAGCAGGAATAAAGACAGATAATCTTGTTATGATACCTGTTAGTGGAAAACTTTTAAGGATAGAAGAAGTTCCTGATGAAATATTTTCAATGAAGCTTATCGGAGATGGCTTTGCAATAGATCCAGTTGATAATATGTTATTATCACCAATTGATGGGAAAATAACTAATATTTCTAAGAATAATCATACTATAAATATTGAGGGCGATAATTGTGAGATATTTATACATATAGGTATTGATAGTATGAAATTATATGGAGATGGATTTAATAGGTTAGTTGAAGAAGGTGAGTTGGTAAAACAAGGAGATGCATTAATTGAATTTTCTATAGAAAAAATAAAAGAAAATGCTAAATCTCCAATAATAGTTATAATCTTTAAGAAAATAGATCAGGATAAGTTTGTTTATTTCAAGGAAGGCATAGAAGTAATGGCTGGAGAAGTGGATAAAGTTCAAATTCATGAAAATACTATATAATAAAGCCTTTAAAATTCATTAAGCCTTTCTAAGGTATAGAAAATTTGTATAAGGTTAAAATAATATTGTAAAACCAATGAGCCAAGGGAGGAATGAATAATGGATAAACTTTCAGTTCCTACTAAGAAAAAAAGACTTAAAGTATTTAATAATGAAGGGGCCAGTGAGTTAGGAGTTTCATTGAAAAAAGCAAAATTAAGAAAAGTTCCTAATAACTCAACTGAAAGCTAAAAGAATTTAGTATTTACTCCTGTAAATGGCGAAATGGTTAATGAAAGGTGGAACAATATAAAGATTCTATAAAATAACCACTGATATCTAGTTTGCAAGAATCTATTTAGCTAAAGGACAGGATAATATAGAGCCCTGAAAATATTGTTCGCCCTTCACTAAAAGGGAAGTCCCTAGAAATAAAATAATTTTATTTCTAGGGACTTCTTTATGTTTAAATTTGCGAATATATATCTTTGATATAAATATGGCAATTGGAGAGTTAAATATAAAGAATTAATTTTATGTAGATGAATTTACCTATATTCTTATTTTGTAATTAACCTTAATATTGTGAATATAAGAAGGAAATGATAAAATAAGAACTAAGGTTCGCATGAATTATTAAAATTAAGGTGATGCTATGAAAAAGGTAAGAATATTACAAGCTGGAGATTTACATTTTGATACTCCTTTTAAAGAATTAAATAAGAAACTATCACTAATAAGCAAGGAGGAGCTTTTAGAAGTTTTTAAGAAGATTATTGATTTATGTATAGATAATTCTGTTGATATTTTTTTATTAACTGGGGATATTTTTGATAATTTAACTGTAGATAAAAAAACATTAATATATATAAAAAAGGAACTTGAAAGAATTCAAAATATTAGAGTGTTTATTTCTCCTGGAAATCATGATCCCTATAATGATAAATCCTTTTATAAACTTATTGATTGGCCTAAAAATGTTTATATTTTTAAGACAGAAGAAATAGAAAAGGTAATTATAGAGGATTTAAAAGTAGTCATTTGGGGAGCGGCATTTAATAATAACTATGTAAGGAAAAGCTTATTAAAAAATATTATTATTAATGATGACTATATAAATATTATGACTATTCATGCTGATATATCAAATAGTGATGAAGGAAATGAATATAATCCAATTACTTTAAAGGATATTGCTAATAGCAAGTTAGATTATCTTGCAATAGGTCATAGGCATAATTTTAGCGGTCTTCAAAAAGAAAAAAATACATATTATGCTTATGCTGGATGTCCTCAAGGGAGAGGTTTTGATGAAACAGGAGATAAGGGAGTTATTATAGCTGATATTTCAAAAGGAATAGTAGATTTAAGTTTTAAAAGAAGTTCAAAAAGAAATTATTATGTTCTTGAAATTGATATAAGTAATTCTATGACTTATGAAGAAATTAAAGGGAAAATATTAAATGAAATAAAAGAAGAAGATAGAAAAGTTAACTTTTATAAAATCGTCCTAAAGGGGGAAGTTGAAGCTTTTATAAATTTAAATGAGAATGTGATTTTAGAAAAAATTAGAGAACATTTTTATTATGTTAAAGTTATAGATAAAACTGAAGTAAAATTAGACTTTGATAAAATAGCAGAAGATTATTCAATTAAGGGAGTGTATGCAAGAAAATTATTAGAAATGTCAAAGAATAAAGAGTTAGATCAGGAATTAATTAAAATGGCTTTGAAGATAGGTATTCAATCTTTATCAAGCGGGGAGGTGAATTTAGATGATTATTGATAAGGTAAATATTATTGCTTTTGCAGGTGTTAAAAATAAAGTAATAGAGTTTAAGGAAGGAATAAATCTAATATATGGGGAAAATGAAAAAGGAAAGAGTACCATACAAAATTTTATAAGGGTTTGGTTATATGGTATGAATAGCAAGAGAAGTAAAGATATAAAAAATAATGATAGATTAAGATTTATGCCTGTAGATGGAGATAGCATTAGAGGAGAACTTTACATTATTCATAATGGTAGAAAATATATAATAATTAGAACCTTTGGAAAGACGAAAAAGGATGATAGATCTCAAATAATAGATGCTGAAACAGGAGAAGAAATTTTAGATATTCCTAAAAATGATCCCGGGAAATATTTTTTAAATGTAAATTCTTCAACCTTTAATAAAACTTTATTTATCAGCCAGTTAGGAGTGGCAATAACTAAGGATAAAGAAGAAGAAATAATAGATAAAGCGGCAAACCTTTTAGCTTCTGAGGAAGAAAATATATCGGTAGAAAAGGCTTTTGAAAAATTAGAATCTATAAAAAAGAAGATAAGCACTACAAGAAAAACAGGAAAGTTAGATTTATTAAGGGAAAAATATAATGCTTTAGTAGAAGAAAGATTTGAAGCATATAGATTAGCAGAAAATAATTTGGAAGAAGAGCAGGCTTTAATTATTTTAAAAGAAAATCGGACTAATTTAAGAGAAGAGATTAAAAATTTAAATATATATAAAAGGTATTTAAAAAAAATTAAGCTTCAAAAGGAATATGAGGAAATTACTGAATATTTAAAGAAAAAAGAGGAACTAAAAAAGAAGGAAAAATTTATTGAAAGTACTTTATCATCTAAAAATGGATTAATTGATGAAAATCTTTTAAATGATATAAAAGAAGAGAATTCTTTATATTTCAGTATTCTTGATATGAAAAATGAAAGTGAAAGAAATTTATCTTCTAAGATAGAGATATATAATAATAAAAAAATAGAAAATAAAGATCTTCTTTTTTTAGAGAATATATCTAATAATGAAAAAAATGACTTTATAAAAAAAGTAATGGAGCAGGAAAGTATTAAAGAAAAAATAGATAATTACAATAACTTAAATAGAGAACTTGAAAAGCTTCATAAAGAGATAAAAATAAGAAAAGAAAAATTGGGTGATGCTATTAATTTTGAAGATAAAGTAGAAGAGATTAAATATCTTTTAAAAAGATATGAAGAAAAACTGAAAGAACTTAAATTTAATATAGAAAATAATAAGGTAAAAGAAGAAAGCAAAAGTATAGTTAATATTAAAAAATATAATAAAATAATAAGTATTTTTTTATTTTTAATTCTAATAACTACAATAATAATTAAATTAAATATATATTTTTCAGCAGTTATTGGAATAGCTTTTATTTTTAGTTTGTTATTATCATTTAATAATAATAAATTTATAGAAAATAATGATGGAATAATAAAAATGCTACAGGAAGAAATAAAAGAAATAGAGAAGGAAATTTATAATTATACAAAATTTGTAAAGGCAAGCAATTATGAAGAATTTATAAGAAAACTAAAGCATTATGAGGAATTTGTTTTATTTGAAGAAAAACAAAAAATAAGAATATCAGAAAAAAATAATCAGATTTCTCTGTTAAATATAGGAAAGCTCAAAGAAAGTTATGATAAGAATCAAAAGAATATAGATAATATTTTAAAATTATCAAATACAAATGATATTAATGAAGTAATATATAAAATATCAAAATATGATGAACTAAATAAAGAACTTCTTTCTTTAGAAATAGAAATTGAAAAAGAAGAAAAGTCAATAGAAAATTTAGAAAAGGAACTAAATATAAGAGAAAAAAGAATAAGGGAAAAACTTACTTTTATAGGACTAGAAAGTATGGATCTATATGAGCTTGAAGAAAAGTTAATTGAATTAAGAGATAAAATAAAAGAAAGAGAAGAAATAATTAGGGGATTAAAAAGTGTAGAAGAAACTTATGCTGCATTAACAAGGGGTAAGGACATAGATGCTATAAAGGAAGAAGTTAAAGAAATAATAAATAAAGATATAAAATATAATTATAGTTCAGAAGAAGAAATAGATATTAAAATTACAGAAAAATCAAATGAATTAATAGAATTAGAAAAATCTATTAAAGATATTGAGAATAAATTAGAAAATAGATATCTTGGAAAACGTACTATAGCAGAAATCGAAGAAGAAATAGAAGAAGTAAAAGAAAATATAAAGAATCTTGAAATCAAAATGCAGTCAATAGAACTTTCAATAGAGGTTATGAAGGATGCTTTAAGGGAAGTAAGAGGAAATTTTACTAATATATTAAATTCTAATGTTATGAACTATTATAATAATTTGACTAATGGCGAATATAATGAAGTTATGGTTTCAGATAATTATGAAATGAAAGTTAGGCAGAAAAATGATGTATTAAGCGCTGGAATTTTAAGTAATGGTGCTAATGATCAGCTTTATTTGTCCTTAAGGCTTGCTTTTATAAAAATGATATATAAAAATTCTGAATATCCAATAATTTTAGATGATGCCTTTGTTCAATATGATGATATTAGACTTGAAAAAGCATTAAAATTGCTATCGGAAATAGATATGCATCAGATTATCATATTTACTTGTCAAAAAAGAGAAAGAGAAATATTAAAAAATATAAATGAAAAATTAAATTATATTTGCTTATAGCATTGACAATAATAGTATAAGAGTATAAAATTAAACAGTAAAAAATGCAAATCATTTGCAAAAAGAGGTGGGTTAATGAGAAGAAATATATCAATTTTAGCTCTTATACTAGGAGTTTTTTTAGTATTTACAGGATGTAGTAATAAGGATAAAGAAAATATAAGTGAAAATATTAATAATAAAATAAAAATAGGGGTAACAATATATCCCTTAAAGGATTTTGCAGAAATTATAGGTGGAGATAAAGTGGAAGTATTTTCTATAATTCCTGATGGAACTGATGCCCATAGCTTTGATCCAAAGCCAACAGATCTAAAAAATCTAACCAATTCAGATGTTTTTATTTATAATGGTTTAGGAATGGAAGAATGGATAGATTCAATTTTAAAAAGCTTGGAAGGAACTGACGTTAAAATAGTAGAAGCAGCAACTGGTATAGAACCATTAAAAACTGCAAAAGAGGAAGTTGCTCATGAACATGAAGAAGATAATCATGGACTTTATGATCCTCATATTTGGTTAAGTTTAATAGATGCAGCAAAGGAAGCAGAGAATATTAAAAATGCATTAGTTGAAATTGATTCAGAAAATAAAGATTATTATGAAGCAAATTATGAAGAGCTGCTTTTAGAAATGAATGCTTTAAAAGATACTTATATTGAAAAATTTGAGAATATAGAAAATAAAAATTTAGTAACTGGACACGCTGCCTTTGCTTATATTGCAAGAGACTTTGGATTAACACAAAATAGTATATCTAATGTTTATGGTGAGGGAGAATTAACTCCTAAAGATTTAGAAAAACTTATAGATTATTGTAAAGAAAACAAGATTAAAGTTATATTTAGCGAAAGCACTGCTAGTGCTGAGGCTTCAGAAACTCTTGCAAATGCAGTTGGAGCAACTATTGAAAAGATATATAGTCTTGAAACAAAGGAAGATGATTTAGATTATCTTCAGGCTATGAAATATAATTTAGAAACAATATATAAAGCATTATTAAAATAGATAATTAGCTATAATTTTGATAAGGGTAAATTATATATGAAAAGGGAGCTGCACTTTAATATTATAGGCAGCTTCTTTTTATTATAATTTTTATTATAATATGATATATTTTAATATTATAAAAAAACATAATATGTGAAAATTTCATTTTTATGGATTAATTATAATTAGCTTTGATATAATAATAAAATAATTAAGATTAATTTAATAGGTTAATAAGAACTAAATTTTTTGGATTTAATAAAAGGTGGTGTTTTTTTGAGTAATGCATTAACTTACTATAATAATCAAATAGATAATAAAAATAAAAAATTAAAAAAATTAAACAAAATAATATTACAGCTTTCAGTATTAAGATTAATAATATTTATTTTAGGTATTTTATCGGCCTTTTATTTTTATAAGAATGAAAATATTTTGGCTGTAGTTTTTGCATTAACGTTTTTTCTTCTTTTATTTATAATTGTGGCTTATTTTCATAATGAAAAGATTATTGATAAAGAGGAGACTTTAATATATCTAGAAATAAATAAAAAAGGTGTTTCAAGAATAGAGGGAAACTTTAAGGATTTTAAGGATAATGGAGAAGAATTTTTAGATGAAAAACATGCTTTTATTAATGATTTAGATGTTTTTGGCAGAAATTCTTTATTTCAAATGATAAATTCTACAAGGACTAAATTTGGAAGGCAAAAGTTATCAGAAATATTAATGTTAAAAAATCTTCCTACAAAAGAAGATATATTAGAGAGACAAGAAGCCGTTGAAGAGCTTTCTAAGAAAATTGAATGGAGACAAAGATTAGAAGTAAAATCTGCCATTAAAAATAGTGCTAATAAAAGTATAGAAGACTTATTAGCTTGGGCAAATAGTGAAGTAAAGCTAAGAAGCTCATTAAAGATAGTTCCATACTTTTTTGTTAGCATAACTTTTGTGCTTATAATTTTAACTATTTTAAAAGTAGTGCCTTTTGCTTATCTGCTTCTGAATTTAATTATTAATTACGCTGTGGTAAAAAGTTTAACTAAGGATTTGCAGGAAGTAATTTTGCTTTTTGATAATCACAAAAAAGATATAGAAGCATATACAAATCTTTTAGAATTAATAGAAAAAGAAAATTTTAAAAGTAAACTATTATTGAGATTAAAGGACAAATTAACTAATGATACTAAAAAAAGTACTTATAATGAAATGAAAACCCTTAAAAATTTAGTAGATTGGTTAGGAGACAGTTATAAAAATGCTTACTATTTAATATTAAATGTATTGTTTTTTATAGATGCTTTTATTTTAAGGAATATTGAAAATTGGAAAAAAGAAAATGGTAAATATTTTGAAGAATGGTTGAATGCAATGGGAGAAATTGAAGCCCTTTGCAGCATTTCTAATATTTCCTTTGATTTTGAAAAATGGACTTATCCAGAAATAAGTGAAGGTAAAGAAGTAGAAGGAATTGAAATTGCTCATCCAATCTTAGGAAGTAAAGCAGTTTCAAATAGCTTTAGGTTAAATAATAATTTAAAAGTTGCTTTAATTACAGGTTCAAATATGTCCGGTAAAAGTACATTTTTAAGAACTGTAGGTTTAAATTTATTATTAAGCTATATTGGAGCAAAAACTTATAGCAAAAGTTTTAGATCTGGAATATTTAATATTTACACTTGTATGAGGACCTCAGATAATTTAGAGGAAAGTATATCTTCTTTCTATGCGGAAATTTTACGAATAAAAATATTGATAGATGCAGCTAAGAGAGGGGAAAGAGTATTTTTTCTTTTAGATGAAATTTTTAAAGGTACAAATTCAAAAGATAGGCATGAAGGAGCAAGGGTATTAATAAATCAATTAGTAGAAAATGGCTCCATAGGTTTAGTTTCAACTCATGATTTAGAATTATGTGACTTAGAAGAAACTAAAGATTGGATAAAGAATTACAATTTTCAAGAGTATTATAAAGATGATAAAATACATTTTGATTATAAACTAAGAGAAGGACGAAGTAAGACGCAAAATGCTATTCACTTAATGAAGCTTGCAGGTATAGAATTTAAGGAGTTTTAATAACTCCTTTTATTTTTATAAATTAATTATAAATAGCAGGAATTATGAATTATCAAAAATAATAAAAAATGGTCTTGTATTAAAATAAAATCAAATTTTCAGAAATATTTGTAAATATAATGAAAAATACTAAAAATAATGGCATAATATACCTAGAAACTAAATTTTAAGGGGTATTGTATATGGCTTTCATAATAATTGATTTAGAATTTAATAATTTAGAAGATATAAATAAATATAAACCAAATATATTTGATGAAAATCCTGAACTTAGGGAAGTTGAACTTGATAATGAAATTATAGAAATAGGTGCAATAAAGTTAGATAATTATATGCAGCCAATTAAAGAATATAAAGCATATATAAAGCCTTCAGTTATAAAAGTTTTAAATCCCAAAATATCAGAAATTACAAATATACAAGAGGAAGATTTACAAAATGGGATAAGTTTTAAAGAAGGTATGGATGGCCTTAAAGAGCTTATTGATGAAGGGGATATAATTTGTTCTTGGGCTAAGGATGATATTATCGAAATAATAAATAATGCAATATATCATAAATATGAGGATTTAAGTTGGCTAGGTTTATATCTTGATATTCAAGAATATTCAACTAAAATATTGGGAAAAAAGAAAGCATTAAGTTTAAAACATGCCTTAGATGAATTAAAAATAAAAGTTGATGCTGCAAAATTACATGATGCCTTAAATGATGCAATTTATACATCTTTTGTTTTTAAGAGAATTTATAATTCTAGAGCAGTCAGGAATTATATGATTAAGAATATATATAATATGCCAGCCTTGGAAATTAAGAATTTAAATGAGTATACAATAGATAAAACTAAGGTAAGTCAAAAATGTCCAAAATGTAAAATTTCCTTAGAACTTGAATATGAGTTGATTCCATTAAGATGGAGATTTGTATCTCTAGGGACATGCCCTAAGTGTAAAAATAAAATTTTAAATGAGCTTATAATAAAAAGGACTTTTAGTAATGATGAAATATATAAGGAAAATTATTCTTTCTTAGATGAAATTGAATATATTAATTATTGTGATAAGGTAAAAAAAGCAATAATGAAACTTAATAATATGTTAAAATAATAATATTTTAAACTATTGTATTTTTAAATATGATAAAATATATATTACCTAGTTAAATAAATTATAGGAGAAGAGGTATATATGAATATTGCATTTTTTTTAACCCCTAAAAATGAGGTTATATATGAATATTTAGATGCTACTATGAGACAAGTTATAGAAAGAATGGAGCATCATGGATATACAGCCATTCCATTAATAGATAAGGATGGAAAATACGTAGGAACTTTAACTGAAGGTGATTTACTTTGGAAATTAAAAAATACACCAGAATTAAATTTTAAAAATACAGAAAATGTAAAAGTTACTGATATACCTAGAAGGATAAAGCATAAAAGTGTATCAATTAACTCAACAGTAGAAAGTTTAATTTCTTTAGCTACAAATCAAAATTTTGTTCCCGTAGTTGATGATGAGGGAACCTTTATTGGCATAATAAAAAGAAGCGATATAATTAATTATTGTTTTAATGAATTGAAGAAAAATAAAAATATATAAAATTTTAACTAAGGAGGAGATTAATATGTTAATAGTTATATCTCCGGCAAAAACTTTAGATTTTGAAAAGAAATATGATAATTTACCTATTACTAGTCCTAGATTTTTAAATAGATCAGAGGAAATAATGAGGGAATTAGTAAAATATAATAGTTCTTCCTTAGAAAAGTTAATGAAGATTAGTACAAAGTTAGCAAAATTAACTGAGGAAAGAAATGAAAAGTGGACTACCAGCTTGGAGACTGCTAAACAGGCATTGCTAGCCTTTAGAGGAGAGGTATTTAGAGGAATGGATTCTTTAAGCTTTACGGATGCAGAATTATTTTATGCAAATGACCATTTAAGAATATTATCTGGTTTATATGGAATTTTAAGACCTTTTGATGGTGTTAATGAATATAGATTGGAAATGGGAACAAAACTAGCTATAGATAGCAAAAAGAATCTTTATGAATACTGGGGAAAGACTTTAGAAGAAAGCATTATTGAAGAATTAATAAAGAGCAGCAATAAACTTTTAGTAAATTTAGCTTCTAAGGAGTACTATAAATCCATTGAAGGTATAGAAAAGAATAAGGAAATAAAGGTTATAACTCCTGTTTTTAAGGAATTAAGAGGAGAGGAGTACAAAATAATAACTATAAATGCTAAAAGAGCAAGAGGTTTAATGACTAGATATATAATACAAAATGAAATCAACGATATAGAAGATATAAAGAAATTTAATTTAGAAGAATATGAATATAATGAAAAATTATCGAATGAAAAAGAATTAGTTTTTACAAGATAATTTATATAAAAAATAATATTTAACAAGAAAGTTTAACGTGTATAAGAGGAGTGAAGAATATGGAAAATGAAATTAGAGAACAAACAATGGAGGATTTACTAAAGGATTTTGATGTAAAGAGAATACATACAGGGGATATTTTAGAAGGAGTTGTAATTGAGGTTAATGATAAAGAAGTAATTGTTAACATTGATTATGCTTTTGATGGAATTATAGCAAAAGAAGATTTAACAGATACAGATAAAAATCCACTAGAAGTTGTAAAAAAAGGAGATAAAATTAAAGTATATGTATTATCACCACATGATGGGGAAGGTTATGTTCAGCTATCAAGAAATAAGGCCTTAGAGATTACAGAAAGAGAAGAGTTGAAAGAGGCTTTTAAAAAAGGAGAAAATATTAAAGTATATGTTAAAGAGGAAGTAAAAGGTGGTTTAGCTGCTTATTATGGAAATATAAGAGTGTTTATTCCTGCTTCTTTAGCTTCAAGAGAAAGAATAGAACTATCTTCACTAATAGGTAAGGAAATAGAAGTCAAAATAATAGAATTAGACTTAAGAAATAAAAAAGTAGTAGCCTCTAGAAAAGTTATTGAAGATACATTATATGAAATAAAAAAGAAAGAACTTTGGGCAAATATTAAAGCAGGAGAAAAAAGAAGCGGTATAGTTGTAAAAATATTAAAAGCTGGAGCAATAGTTGATCTTGGAGGAATAACTGGCTTAATTCATATAAATGATTTAGCTTGGGGAAGAGTGAAAAGAGTTGAAGATGTGGTAAAGCTAGGAGATAAAGTAGAAGTTTTTGTTGGAGAAGTAGATGCAAAAAAGGAAAGAATTTCTTTAATTTTAAAAGATGTAAATAAAGATCCATGGATAACAGAAGTAAATAAAATAAAGGCCGGGGATATAGTAGAAGGTATTGTTGTTAAATTCTTAAACTTTGGAGCCTTTGTTGAATTATTCCCAGGAGTAGAAGGTTTAGTGCATCTTCATGAAATTACAGATGAAAATATAGCTAAACCGTCAGACCTTTTAACATTAGGACAAAAAGTAAAAGTTAAAGTATTAGATATAAATAAGGAAGATAAAAAAATATCATTATCAATAAAAGATGCCGACGAAAAATCTAAGGAATACTTACAATATAATGATGCAGATGAAGGAGTTTCATTAGGAGACCTTTTTGGGAATTTGTTTAAATAGTGTGAAGTTTGGAGTGTGGAGGACTGAGCTTAGTTTTCAGTTATTAGATTTCAAATAAAAGGGGCTGTCGCATTAGCGGGTGAAAAAAACGCTAGCGACAGCTCCTATTTTTCAATAAAAAGAGAAGATTCGAATCT
>ENA-OWOZ01000341-OWOZ01000341.1-bioreactor-metagenome-genome-assembly--contig:-NODE-341-length-63563-cov-25.650915_pt1 | contig 63563 bp, 95 predicted proteins | sample MGYA00238140_ERZ651804 | MGnify/ENA primary metagenome ERZ651804 (study PRJEB26910, sample SAMN07631232) | bioreactor metagenome | isolation source: Switchgrass digestor | place: USA: Dartmouth...
GGTACTATATTATCTATTATTTCCTGTGCTGATTTCGCCTCATGAAAAAAATCTATAGAATGCTCTTTAGTGAACGTCTCCGGGTTGTATGAGAAATTAGTTCCTTTTTTGATAACTGACCTACGCTTGCTTTTAATAACTGCCATTGCAAATCATTCCCCCTTATTTTGTTATCTCATAACTGTACCTAATATACCTCTCATTGAACTTCTTTGTAGGTATTCTTTTCAACCTACCCTCTTCAATCAGATCCTCAATGATGAAGCGTGTTCTATTAGGATTTATCTTAGCCAGTTCACCAATCTTAGACACTGATATAGTTACACCCTGTTTTTTCCTCAAAACATTTAATACTGCCTGTTTCTCATGCTCGTATATCCTTATATTAATACTAGCCATATTATACCCCCTTTATATATTAAAATTGATTAAATATACTCGTTACAAGTCTACGTCAAATTTTACGCGTACGTGATAGCATATTAAATGTTTTATATTGGCACTTATATTACGAACTCGTAGTGAACCTATTTACAAGCCCGTAAAACTTCTAGTTTTTTCAAAGGGGCATATAAATACCCCTTATTATATTATAACATAGTTAAATTTCAAAGTAAACTACAGTTTTAAAACTTGTATTCCTGCTGCCTTTAATAACTTGATACCAGTGTCCTCTTTCCAGTCCTCATGGTAATATACTCTACTGAAACCGCCAGGAGCATTTATGATAGCTGCGGCGCATTGTTTACATGGTGCTAGTGTCACAAACATTACTTTATCTTCCGCGTCGGATAAACATTTATTAAGCGCATTCTGCTCAGCGTGCAGACACCCATACTTGCCATCTATTCTACACAAGCAATCCTGTAATCCTTTAGGCCCTCCGTTAATTCCTATACTATATATTTGCGTCAATTCTTTATCAGTTATAATAGCAGCCACGTGCCTTTCTTCACACTTTGATAGTGTAGATAACTCCTTTGTGAAATTCATAAATACTTGCGCTCTTATTTGCCTCATTCACTGGCCTCACTTTCTTCTTTGGGCAGAAAGTACTTGCATCTTACACGTTTGCCGTCAACAAATACCCGATTAGGCTCAACGCAACAATACCCTTTTGAGCCATCTCTAGACCACCCAAAAACTCCCCACGTACCGTAATCAGGCTCGTAATATAGACATTCTTTGCATGTCATCCTTCCTCACCCTCGCTTTCCCAATCTAACTTTTGCCCACAGTTATAGCAATAATCGAATTTTTCATCATCATATTCATAATATCCAAACGCAAACCCACAATTAGGACACGCTGTTTCATTTAGCCCTTTATATTTTTTAATTTTCTGTGGTACTTGCTTTTCTAGTGCTTCAATTGCTCTTTCTAGGGCATCCCGTTCCATCTCTTCGTAAGGAATGACACCTATCGTTTTTTGCAATGTTTCTATATCCCATTGTGCTTGTTTGCCCCTATAGTTCATATTCTTCACCCCTCCTGACACTCCGGGCAGTAATGTTTCCATTCACCATCCACTAACTTCTTTCTCCAGCCTTCATAGTTCATGAAGTCTATTACTTCTGACCAACTGTCACATTCTTGTCCTGTTTCGCAATTGTCGCAAGTGACCATATATTTGTTTCTGTAGATTTTTTCAATCAATTCAATCCCCTCCTAACCCAGTTTTCTCCCGCACATAGGGCAAAAGTTAATTTTGTGATTGTCGCAGAAGCCAGGATAATCTTCATCGAATATTTGCATGTACTCGCCGCTAATGCTAATGAATATCCTCGTTTCGTAATTCTGACAGATTGCTAAATATGTAGATGGATTTTTACAATATTTACAATCGCCTTCTCCATTCCACTTTTTCATAACCTTTAAAGCGGTTTCAAAATGTCCTTTTTGTTCTGTCAATTCCTTCTGTAACGCTTCGCTACACTCTGATATAATCTCATCACTTTCTCTTATTGCATCTTCAAAATAAGCAATCGCTTGCTCAAGCTTTGTCATAACAATCCCTCCAATCTTCTTTTTCCCTGTGCGGACAATATGGGCTATTTTCAGGTTAAAGGCCAAGAAGTTTTCGTTCTTTTTCAAATTGCCTTGATAACCTACGCCATTTTTGCCTGTTCGGCTTACCACTGTCTTTCATAAATATCTTGATGCACCGAATGTAAAACTTTATCTTTTTCATAATTTCAATCCTCCACATAAACTTCGTGTTCTAATCGCCCATCCTCAGGACATATACTTCGAGCGCCTTACCGCCGAAAGCCTTAACTTGTTCATGATCCTTCAGGTAAATATCGATGCAAGGTCCATATCTCCCATGATCAACAACTGCGCTTCCTCGATCCTCAACAACAAATATTCCTCGATTTGGTGCATCCTTGAAATGTGGAATATAGAATACTGTTCCGAATGGAAACATAGGAGCTGCTGCACAGGTATACCATTCCCGGACTGGCCGGCCGCTGGCGGTAATCCCATACTCCGGATGGCCCGGAGCTTTTCCACACTCACTCAAGTCATAAGCAGTCACAGTTGCGATAATAGGCTCAGCCATACCCCTATTTGGGAAACCTGAACGGTCAGTAAGTTCTGTAGCATCGGCCAGGTCGGTCATAATACTTTCAATTCGTGTTTGTAGTTCCTGGACTTGATCTGCAAGCATATTAGCTTGCTCCCGGTATACTTTCTGCTGAGAAATCACCGTTTGCTGATCACTGATTACTTCACGAAGAATAGCATTCTGTTCTGAGAGATTCTGCCGATACTCTGCATCCATATGTTGCAGGTACCAAAGCCCAACGCATAGCGCAAGCTCAAGTATCAGCAGTATGTAAGCCATTAATGTTATGTATTTTTTCACTTTAATCACCCCAGTTAATCGTTTACTGTTTTTGGCAACCAATTTTTAGGAAGTGGTGACAGGTTGGTGACAGGTTTTGAAAACCTGTCACAGCTGACAACCATGCGGGTTTGAGGCCTGTCGGGTGACAGGTTTGATGAAATTCCCCAAACTTTTTTAAAATCAATTTTTATGTCCTCTTTTATGTCTTTTTCTTTAGAAATTTGAATTTCAAAAATTTTAGGGGAAATTAAAAAACCTGTCACCAAAATACACTCAAAGCCTTTTGTCCGTAGGGGTGACAGGTTGTCAAAAAAATCTCTTAACCTGTCACCTTTTACCTAATTTATGGCAACCATAAATTTACTTTTGCTATTTATTGGTATCCAAAAAATGTTACCATGGTATGTCAGGAATTTGCTCCTGTTCATGGTCGCTATACCCGGGTCCGAATTGCAGGCTGCGGCCAAATTTCGTAAGCTGGATGTCCTCCCAGTAGCGCATAACCTTAGATTTGCCCTGTTTAAAGCCACGTTCTTTGAGCTTCAGTGAAAACTTTGTGGCGCTTATCTTGTACTCTCCGTTCCTGCTACACCAGGCTTCATACACTTTGTAGAGGTCGCCGGCCTTCAGGATTTCACCTTTTTTCTCTACAATGCATTCTGAGATGAAGGTAAACAGGGTATCCATCTCAGACTGATAACTTTCGGTGGCAGAAAGCACTTCCGCCGGTTCCTTCAGGCCATCTTTCATCCAAGCCGCACAACCTGCCAGGGCCCAGTTCAATATGCCGGGTAATTCATTCTGCAGCTTGTGACCGAGTTCCCTATCAATCTCGTTATCCGGGATAATGACATTAAACGGGATTAGCCGGATCCTTCTCCAGATACCTAAGTCTGTGCCAGAGATTTTTGGCTTATGATTTGTGGCCATCCATAGCTTAAACTCTGGCGTGAACTCAAAAGGTGATTTATAGAGTTCCTTGGCCGTAACCGGTTCCCCACCTGTCACCTGCTTGATTAAGCTCTCGGAAAACTTCTCGTTCTCTTCAGGCTCAGTCGTTGTCACAAACCTGGCTCCCTGGAGCCGGGCAATCTCCGGATAGTTTAGTGTGTCGCCACTCTTCATGAACACCTGGGCATTTGCGTTTCTTGTGTATGAGCCCATCATGGTCCTGATAGTATCCAGGAAGGTTGATTTTCCGTTTTTGCCTACTCCATGGAGGATGAAAATGCATTGTTCTTTGATGCTGCCGGTCAGGCTGTATCCCACAGCACGTTGAATGAATCGTATCAATTCTGTATTCCCATCAAAAATCCTGTTCAGGAACTTCTCCCATATTGGCGCTTTGGCATCCGGATGGTATTCTACCGGAATTACTTTGGTGATGAGATTATTCCTGCTGTGCTCAAGCAGTTTCCCGGTCCGCAGGTCAATTGTCCCGTTCTGGCAGTTCAACAGATACACGTCACGGTCAAACTGCTCTGGGAGAGTAGATATGCTTTCGAAATATGAAGCCTCCTTCAGCATATTGTCCTTTCTTCCGGTATTTCTGCTCGTGGAGAGCCAGGCTCTCAACTTCTCAGCAGCTTTACCTGAATGTTTGGCCAAAACATCTATATAACCGCGTAAACTTAAAATAGTGTCATCCACCAAGAGCCTGACTCTTCCTGCTCGGTCCTCTTCCCAGCAGACTCCGTTCCAGATTAGCCACCCTTTGCTTGGGTTGTATCTTAGGTTTTCACCGTGTCTCTCCACCAGCCTGCACGCATTCCAGGTATCGTTATAAGGACCCCATATCCATGGCGGTAATTCCCCGTTACTTTCAGCCGAGGGTGTGCCCTCAGTAGTTGATTCGGGAATCAGTTGCTCATATATTTCTATGGGCGGGATCTCATCGGGCGTCCTTTTTTGCTTTTTCTTCCCCGGAGCAGGGGGAGTGTATACCGTTTGGCAACCTGCAACTGCCTTTTCAATTGTCATCTGGCCATAAGTTTTTGATCCGGATGTAATCCGGTCCCATTTTTGCCGATAGAGTCCGGACCGGCGATATATGCGGTCTATCCTCACCTCGTCTTTCTGAGTCCAAAATGCCAGGATGTTACAAAGCGCGAGATCTGCCTCTGAGAGGCTTGAATATCCGGAGAAATCACCATTCATCAGTGATATGAAGAGGTCCCGTTGCTTGGACTCCATAATCTTGCTAATCAGCTCATCATCGCTGCAATCTAAGGGTATTGCATCTTGTTTAGGGATTGGAATATTGGCGCCGGCAGATTTTTGCTTCTGCAGATATTTCTCATGCACTATCCGGAGTTCCTCGGTACGTTCTCGCACCTCCATGTGGGCATCATCCAGGATGTTTCCCGTCATGACAAAAAATCTTTTGCTTTCGTACATTTCGATGTTGCCCCTACGCCGCTGACCGGGAGGGAGTACTCCCCGGCAAATAATATGTACTCCCTTCCCGCTTTGGCTCATTTCGGTGTAGCTGTCCAGGATATCTATGATGTCAATGGCTTCGCTGGTAAAGCCATTTTCATCGTGGCATTTATCAATATCCACACCGATCCAGCCGTCACCCAGCACGAATCCGATGCCTTGCAATTGGCATTTCTCAATGGCGGCTATGGCCGTTTGATAGTCAGACCAGGTTGATGGTTTGTTGACCATAGCTCCGCCCCCGGTACGGGGATTGACGGGCACTTTTGTAGGCTGCCCGTCTCTCTCTTCCATTTTCCATCCGACCCAGCGTCTCTGCGCTTTCATTTCATCCGGAATGTTGTTAAAATTCATTTGTGCATGCTCCTTTAATGATCAGAATGGAATGTTTAACATTTCAGTGATTTCACTTTCGGGAATCCCCGCATATTTGAGGAATTTTATCAGGAAGTTCAGGGTATCCATAAGATTCATGAAATGCGGTATGTACGGCTCTTTTTGTTGCATGGGGACTTTGGGATCGTCCAACCAGTTTCCCATTTTGTTATGCTGTCCGAGATACTCCTTAAAGCGGTTCAGAATTACTTCCTTCTCGTAAATTCCCAATTCGATCTTCAATGAGAAATCCGGGTTTAGCGAGAAGGATAAACATGATTTTTGCAGTTCCATATATATCCCCCCTGGTCAGGCGGTTTCCCATGGATACATTGGCACCTGCTGATTGTTCTGTGGCATAGCCGGAGGCGGTGGATTCTGCGGGGCCCGGTATCCTCCTGCGCTTTGTGATGACTGGGAAGGACTGTTCTGATAATTCTGCTGGGGTGGAGCGTTATGCGATTGCTGGTGTTGCGTTTGCTGGTACTGTCCTCCTTGCTGTACCGCGCCCTGATTTCCGGCTTTCTTGTCGTCAGCAAAATCAATCTTTTCAACAACGACTTCCCAGCCATAACGGGTCTGGCCTTGCTGATCCTGCCAGGTAAAGGTCCGGAGGTTTCCCTTCACAATTGCTTTTTTGCCTTTGAAGTAATACCTTGATATATGCTCTGCTTGTCCGCCCCACGATGTGCAGGGTATGAAATCGGTTGTGTTCTCCTGCCCTTCACCGTTGTATCTATCAACGGCGAGCCGGAACCGGCACACAGCTTTATTGTTCTGTGTATATCTTAATTCAGGGTCGTCGGTTAACCGTCCGCAAAGAATCACTTCGTTAATAGTCATGCTTGATACCTCACTTTCTGACTTTTGGGCCGCCGTATATTTCACAGCCCAAGCTTCTATATACTCTGACCCTTTCCCGTGCCCAGTTCCTGAGTACGGGAACCCGTGAATCATATATGTCATAAACTGTTGGCTTACCTTTGCCCTCAAAAGGACGCATGATACGGCCAACAGATTGCTGAATGGAAGTTTTATCTTTAACTGGTGTGGCCAGCACCAGTTTATTGAGACGTGGAATATCCAGGCCCAGCTTGGCCAGCTGATATGTGGCAAACAAGAAGTGTGCCTTGCCTTCCCGCATATCCTTGATGGCTGCCTCCCTTTCTGACCGCTTTGTGGTACCATTGATGAACCGATACTCGTATTGGGTTCCAAAGTAATCGGAAATGCGCTCCAATAAGTTTTCCAGATGATCCAGGGAATGCCCCAGCACCAAAGTGGAATCACCCGGTTCCTGTTTCGCCAGGATGCTCAGGATAACCCTGTCCCGCAATGCATCCTCACGCATAGCTTGGTACATCTGCTGAACCGACAGCATTTTCTTTTCCCCATCATCGTCGGTGCCCTGATCATACTGGAAGTCAGTTTCTATAAATTCAACAGTAGGCGTCACAACCTTCAGCCGCGGATCATCCTGTGGCACTTCGTAGAATTTAGGGCCTATGACATGGAACATGGTCTCGATGAGCCCGTCAGAACGGAACTCGCTGGCCGTCAAGCCAAACCGGTAGTGTGCGGGAAACTGTGAAATAACAGACTCAAACATCCGTGCCTTGGCCGCATCCTTATATACCAGGTGGCTCTCATCCACAATCACGCAGCCGAATTTATCTTTGATTGCCGATAGATCCCGCCGGCTTAGTGTCTGGACTGTTGCAAACGTCATATGGGTGCCTATCGTCATGGTGTCTGCCTGGATGAGCCCGATCTGGTGACCAGTCAACCCAAGGTTATCAATGGCGCATTTCATTGATTGGTTCAGCAGATCCATAGTGTGGGTAATCCAGAGGGTGGGTTGCATGAGCTCTGCAGTAATGCCCATGGCCGTTGTTGTTTTTCCCGCGCCGCACGGCATAATGATGCATCCCTGCTGCCAAGCCCTGGCCAACTCCAGAGCCGGAGACTGGTAGTCTCTTAATTTGGGCATCCTTGGGAATTCAATATATTCGCAAAGCACTCTGGTATCAGAAATCTGCAGATCCTGGCCAGCAATTTCATACAGTCTGGCGTAATACCCTCTGGGTAAAGTCAAAACCCCGTCTTCTTCTTTCCAAAGCTTTATGTACTCTGGTCCGCAGACAAAGCGGTTAAGGCCCATTCTCATTTTCTTGATGTAATCAGGATTCTTTATGGTGAGTTCTGCCTTGATTAGGTTTTTGAGCAATGCAGGTGCATCCTTCAGATGCAGCATGCTGTCAATTGTAAGTATCATGATTTCCCCACCTTCTTGAAGCAACTCAGATCCCATCCCCCGGAAACCCGGGGAAGCTCCGGGAAGTCCAGCATATTGATGCTGCCCCTGCATCCGGAACATACGGCATCCCGGACCTGATACCATGGAATCAGAAATGCCCGTTTTGTTCCTTCTGCTTGCCATATCCCAATGATGAAAGCGTGCTCCCGGCCAACCTGCTTCATGAACTGGTCCAGGCCCCGGCGCTCATTGGGAGTGATGCTCTTGGTGTTGTATGCTATTCTGGGCTCCCGGCGTACTTTGACTTCCACAGCATATCCCCCGCCGGGCGGGATGATCAGTTTATCGAAGACGGTGCCGTATCCAGCATTGACCAGCTTATGGTTCCAGAGCCCGGCTTTCCGGAGGGAAGCGGTAATGTCCGCTTCCCCCCTAGCCCCGCGAACCTGCTTATCCTTCTGAGTCATCTTGGCCTGAGTTTTGACTGAGTGTAAGTTCTTCATATTCCTGCGAGAGCTCTGTTTCATCCTTTGCACCTTCTTCCTCTTGCTTTAAACTCACACTTTTCAAAGCTTCGATGATCTCTTTATTCTTGGTTCGCCATGGGGCCATAACAACGGTACCAACTTCGTTGAACCAATATGTTAAGGATGAATCATCAACAATCCTGCAGGGGCCTATCGGCATTGATTCTGTATCCAGATCTGCCTCATGGGGATCAACCATGGCCAGCAGGCCTACATCGAAAGCAAAGACCTCTTTACTGGCTGAATCCTGAAAAAGCCTCAAAGTTACAGCTTCATCCAAGAGGATGTCCGTTGCAACGAGCTTATTTGTAACCAGCCAGCGTTCCTCCAACCGTTTTTCATACATGGGATCAAACACCTGAAGCTGTGGGAAGGGCAGGCTTTTGCTAACCTCAACTATCTGGCCGGGCTTTGGAATGTCTCCGATCAATTCCACCACAAGGGCTTTCACTTTATTGGCCAAATAGTTGCTGTCTATGTATACAGCCCAGCCCGCGGTCCAAAACATGAGCACATCAGCATCGTATTTCTTGTCATAGAGCATTCCAATAAGGATTGACCTGTCCTTATAGGCCCTTTTTACTTCTTTCTCAAACTTCCCAAGATTAAGGAACATCCGTATCACCCTTTCCTTAAAGTTTTCTAAGCTTGCTTCCCGATTCAGTTAGCTCAACATACAGTTGCTGTGGAAATTTGCTCTTCATGTTGTGATCGTGGCTGATTGCGACTATACGCATTTCCGGATACCGGGCATGAATCGTCTCCAAGGCCATGCAGTATGCTTCAACGCCCTCAGCATCCAGGAAGGGCGGCTCGTCGACAAACATCATCCCCAGCTGTAAGCCGACCCGGGAGGCCTTCAGGATGGCCAGCGCGAAAGATACCGCTAAGGCTGCCCGGACTTTTTGTCCGCCGGACCGTGCCAGATATGGTAGCTCCCCGTTGTCGACATCAATGATGACGATATCCAGCGTTGCTACCTCTTTGGATTTGTTTGTCTTGAGCTGCCTTTCTGTCCGGAATTCCAACCTCATACGGCCACCGGTCATCTGGCCGAGTATTTCATTTGCGGAGGCTTCCAGTTCAGGAATGATATCGCGGATGATTTGATGAGGTATACCGTCCCGCCCAAAGGCAACTGCCAGAATCTGCAGCCTCGTCTCGCGTTTAGCTGTCTCACTAATGGCTTGAACGACTTCCTGCAGCTTGTTCTGCTTCCCGTCCAGCTCCTTCAGCTTTTCCTCAATGCTTCCCAGTTTCTTCATTAGCTCGGACAGTTCGCCTTCCAGGCCATTGACTTCAAATTCCAGACGCCTCTTTTCGCTCCTAACCACATCCACATCCTTCAGGAAGTCTTGAAGCTTTTCTTTTTTCTGCTGAAGGGTAAGGATTTCGGCCTCAATATCAGCAACGTCCTTTTGGAGATCCTGAAATTGATTTCTGGCGGTTTCCAGATACTGCTTCGCAGCTGGCAGCTGGGCATATCGTTTTTCCTGCTCGGCCAACTCGGAAAGGCTCTTTCGGATGGCATCTGCTCTCCGGAGGTTTGCCTCAAGGCCTGAGAGTTCATTTTCAAGTTTTTCTTTGATAGCACTTTTCTCGCTTATGGAACTTTCAATTGCAGCTACTCTTTCCGCCTTGAGGTCAATCATCTGTCTGGCTGCCTCACATGCCTGGATACCTTGCTTAAGCTCGTTATAACGTCTGACCTGTTGAGTAAGCTTTGCGTGGATGTCCGGATTATAATTCAGCGCCAAAATCTCATGCTCAATGTCATTAAGTCTGTTCTTGGCTTCATCTCTCGCATGTTCAGCCTCTGCAATTTTCCCTGCGGCTTCCTTGGCTTCTCTTAGAAAAGCACATTGAGCTCTTTCGATATCCACACACTGGGCATTCTGAAGCATCTCGGCCTGTTTTTTGAGATGGACCAGGTGATCCTCTGCTGTCCTAACCGCATATATTTGCTCCTGCTTTAACCGGATGAGCTCTTCGTGCCGCACCCTCTTTTTTTCGATGGCTTCCAGTTGATGCTCAACTCCGGTAAGCTCATCCAGTTCATCCAACAAGCCTGGCAGGCTTTCTATGTTTGCCTGAAGCCCAGAAATATCGGCTCGCAGTTTCCTGTATTCCGCCTCAAGGGAAGCAATTTCATTCTGTACCCCAGCCAGCTGCCGGCGTTTGTCCTCTGCCAGCTTCACCTGTTCTTCAAGAGTGATAAGGTCATGCTGCAGGCCCAGGTAATCAATGTGGGCATTCTTTAGTTCAGGTTCTTTTTCCAGGAATGCTTCTGTGACCTGAATATCCCGCTGCAGGTCAGCAAGCTTTTTCTGTTTTTCATTCCGTATGTCAGTTTTCTTTTTCAAATCAAGATCTACCTGGAAGAACTCAATCTCGGCATTCTCCATTGCCGCCAGCTTTGTCTGGCAGATTTCAAGAGAGGTTTTTAGCTGCTGAGCATGGGCCTGTTTTTCATCGATTTGCCACTTAACATGCTTTTCCGATTCCCGGGTAGACTCCAGGACTGCTACTTCCGCCTCCAGAACAGTTGCATCTTCCTGGAGGGTTTTCAGTTTCCGGGCAACCTCTCTGAGCGTTTCCTTTGTCAGTTCCTCTAGTTGCTCGTATACTCCGAGGCCCAGCAGGCTGGCCAGTACATTCATTCTGTCCTCGGGCTTTGCCTCGAGGAAACGGCCATATTGGTCCTGCATGATGAGCACGCAGCTCCGGAAAGTATCCGCATCCATGCCGAGCAGGTCAATGATTTTTTGCTGAGTGTCGGCCATGCGTTCACAGGAATGGTCTTCCCATTGAATTCCTTGTTCATGAGTCATTTCATCGCCGTCGTATCCATCAGCAAAGTATAACTCGCCTTTTGCCAGAGCTAACGTTGCTTTACCTGAACGCTGCCGGGTCCTGGATACTCTCCACAAACCATTGCCAAGCCTGAATGTAAAGCTGATACTTCCAGACTTCTCGCCAGCACGAATCCATCCGGTTAATTCCCCTTCCCTGGGCTGCTCGTACAGACAATCAACAATGGCATCCATGAACAGGCTCGATTTCCCAGCACCGTTGGCACCATTTACCATGGCGAAATAGATATCCAGGAATGAAAGCGTTTCTTCGGCATAGGACCGGTAATTCCGAACACTGAGAGCCACAGGCAGGAACAATCCTGTCTGGCCGCCGGCAGGCTGGCAAGCTTCTACTTGCTCAATAATGGGTGTGGCTTCATCCAGGTATTTTGATATCTGCTCAGGGCTGTGCCCTTTTTCCTGCAGATATTTGATAAGACAATCGCGGACTGTAAGCTTCTCATGGAGTTTTTCTCTGTTCACGACATCGTGAATTTTCTCCGGCCTGATCTCGCTGACATAATAGGCGCCGGCAGCGTAAAGGTCCTGTTCAAGTTTCTTTTTGTTGAGAGCCTTTTCTGTCTCAGTGTCGCAGGCATAGAGTATACGAACGACTTTACCTCGAACCATTTCCTCATGAACATTCTTCAATTGCCCAGCCGCATAGTTTGCCGTATACTCTGGACTCCATAAGAAGGTTTGAAACTCCCTGGCCGGGGTTTCAATAAACCTATGTGCGCTTGGGCAATTAGCAAATTCATGAATCCAGAAGCCTTTTTTATGCCCTTCATCATTGAAGTTATAGGCATCAATGGAACCGGCATAGAAAATATGCTTTTCTGCTGGGTGCACCAGCTGAGCTCTGTGGATATGCCCCAGGCATACCAAGTCAAAAGCGCTATTGTTCAATGCTGCTAATGGGAGGACTAATTCATTCTGCAGGAACAAGCTGCTTTGGCCATTATCCAAATCACACCCAACAACAGTATGATGAGCCATAAGAATGGCTGGCTTTTGGGGATCCACCTGAGCAGACAAGCCTGACAAAATGCTTACTAAAGCATCAGTCATTACCCGATTCTCTTCCTCAGCTGATAACCCAGGGAAGTTAGCTCTGAAATGCCCCTTGTCGAACCCGGGCAGCCCAGCCACCTGGATGATACCTGAATTGGTCAGGATATCTTTGATGCCTGGCTCGGTGAAATATGTTACTCCCGGCGTCATCTCTCGCAAGGTTTCAAACTGGCCTTCGCCGTCATGACTTGGAGTGCCATAAAGTACAGCAACGGGAGCAAATTGGGCCAGCCGGTTTATGTACATAGCAGCAACACGCACTTCGGCCAGTGCCCTATCTGCCCACACCTTGGCTGCATGGAATATGTCTCCAGCGATTAGAATTAGATCTGGCTGTTCCTCACGTGCGGTATTAACCAGAGTATCAAGGCATATGCAAGTGTGAACGAGCTTTCCATAAATATCATCACACTGAGGCCCCACATAAGCCCCCAGGTGCCAGTCAGCTGTATGCAAAACCTTCATTTTCTCCTACCGCCTTTCTGTTTATTCTGGCAGCGGATACAGAGCGGCCTGCCAAATTCCCTTGTGCTGTAACCCGCAATGTTCTCCGCAATTGTCGTGTTGCAATCAGCGCATACATATCCCTGGGTTGGGATTTCGTCGTGGTCATGCTCTTCCCATGGGAAGCTTGCAGCAGGTTGACTCTCATATTCGACGTCAATGACTGTGGGCTGCTCCTTGTCATTCTGGGTCACAGCACCCGGCAACTGGGGTATAATGCCGGTACCGTATAGCAGATTACTGGCGGCAATAGATCCTGCAATCAATGCTTTTTTGACATCAGCATCTGAAGCATCCAGAACTGGATATGCAACTACGAAAGGTTTCTGCAGTTCATCCAAGGTGTAGGCACTTTTAATCGAAAAGGCTTTCCGGATGGCCCGGCTCAATGCCTTTGACTCCGCATGCTCTGAGGCAAACTCTTTCATCCGTGCTATCTGGCCGGGTTTTGCATTGGTCAGATTTGAAAAATCGATCTCTCGTGTAGCTTGTATCGTCCGCCAACTGCCAGAAAGCTCTGGGACCTTTATGGTAACTCGGTATGCCACATTGGCAGCGCAGGGGCATGTCCCGCATGCCGGTGCCTTCTGTGTGGCTTTCACGATCTCAATACACTTTTCACAAGCCTTGGGCGTTACCCTTGAACTGTCGATAATCTGGCCATTAGCCGCAGTGAGAAGTTTGAGTAGAGCTTTATGCGTGAGCGCATACATTGGTTGGCCATTCTGTCTCTCAGCATTCTTCTCTTCATAGATCTCCTTGTCTCCCAGGTCAGTCGAAATGTTTACCTGATTAACAACAATTCGGAATATAGGATTGACTTCTTGGATTGATTGAACTGGTACCAGCAGATTGTAATGCTCGGGGTCAAAATCGTTGAGTATGTTATAAGTTGTTGACATGAATGATTCCCTCCCTTATACTGAAAGTGTCAGAAGTTTGGTAGCTTCTTTCAGTTCCTGAAGAACTGATTGGAAGCTATTTTTTTTGCCATCGTACCTTCTCAGGCGCAGTTGGCTTGTTACATACCTAAAAATGAAGTCAATCTGTTCATCGCTCAGATCCTTGCCGGCAGCAGACCTTATAATGTCAGCTAACGGGCCACCGGAGTGCAGCCGGCTGCCTTTGTAAGCATTGTGATAGTGGCCAGACAATACGTCTGCTGCAACCTGATAATGTCCTGCCTGCTGCATCACCCGATTGATCTCCTCGATGCGCCGAGCATAAGCCCTGATATCACTAACCAAAGATTCAGGTTCCAACGCCTCGAATACGATTTCCCCGGGATTAACCTCTGCCTTGTTCACGGTTGGGGCTTTCAAGAATTGAAGCAAGTCTGGGTGCACATCATGAGTCAGTACAGCAACGATTTTCATTTGCTTATTCACCTCCTTTTCGAGAATCTTCGATAATCTGAATCCAAGTTGGGATTCGCAATTCAAGTTCCTCCAGGAACTCCAGAACAGCTTCGCATCTGTGGAAATCCCCTTGGGCTGTAATACGAATTTCCTCATCGGATAGGCTTTTAGCTGTCAAGAGCGCTCCATAGACTTTGAATGATGTTTGGTGGATCTCTCGTTGCGGATATTTCTCAACTATCTTGGTAACGGCAGCCTCAATAGGACGTTCCTTCAATTGCTTGTTCTTCTCTTGCAGTTCAGTATTCAACTTGCTAATCTCAGCCCGGTATTCCTGGATCTGCTCCTGGTACTCCCTGATTCTTTGGCCCAACTCCTGGATTTTTTCCGGACTGCCATTCCTTTTTGCCTGCTCAAGCTGTTGCTGCAGGATTTTAAGCTGCCCTTCGAGTGATTCAACCCTTGCCTGTGCAGACTTCGATGTCTGGACTTCCCGAAACCATTTATCATGCTCTTTTTGAGCCCGTTCTTCAGCCTGCTGGGCCCTGAACTCTGCCTCCTGGTATTTCTTAAGCATTTCCTGATACTCTTTATGGGTAGTGATATCCCCAGAGATAACAGCCTGCTGCAGTTCTTTTGGGGCCGATGGCTTGGATATTTCAAATAGAAGTGACGGCTGGATCTTCTCGGCGGCCTCAATGGTGTCCAGATTTTGAATGACATACCTATAGGCATCAATATATCTGCGGGCATGACGAGGAGAAATCCCTATGCTCTCAACCCATGTATCAAATGTTTTAGTTTTTTCCCCATAGCCCAGTTTTGACAAATTGTCAAAAGTTTCAGCGAGCTCCTTCCCTATGGCCACCACGGATTTAATCCGGATCTCGGTGATCCTGTTGGCTTTCTCCTGCAAAAATTCAGCGGTTTCTGCATCCACAGAACTGTAGTCAAAAGTTTGGATATCTTTGGCCCCTGTTGCCTCCAAGGCAGTATTCTCTTCCTTAACAAACATGGCACACATTCCCCCTTCCGGATTGTTCGGGATGCATCCGGTGTCCTCGTTTTCGCACTGATTACAAATTTCGGGCTTATCTACACCAGCCTCTGCACACTTGCTGCAAAGGTCTTCCTCTACCCAGTAGCATCCACCCAGGCACGCATTAGTGTCGGTACATCCACAGACACGGCATTTCCGTTCATCAAAAAGGCTTTCATTTTCTTCGCCCGGCACATCACACAAATCAGGATCCTCGATAACTTTGTAGGCAAGCACAACATCCTCGTTTTCGCAGCCATAGTCTCTTACTGCCGCAATAACGTCCTGCTGATATCCATCACTGTTCGGGTCTTCATCGGCGAAACAACAGTGCCCTTCCAAATCATTGAACGGGCAAACATAGGCATTGCAGGTTCTCATTTTATCGTCCTCAAAAGCCTCATCCGGCTTAGCTTTTGTCTCTGGGAAGAACTTCTCTATCAAAGCTTTCTTTGCCGTTATGCCTTTCTTGTTCTGGCTGCAGCTCACTGATATCACACGCCGGCAGTCGTCCAGATCCTGGTTATATCCTGCCGATAAGTCCGGATGCTCTTCGCAGAACTTCATAACTGCTTCCAGAAAGTTATGGTCCAGGGATTTGATGTGGATACTCAGCTTGTCCTCTGTTGAGCCAATCCACTCATTTATGTGGTTTGGCGGCTTGGAACCAGCCCGGCATTCCCAGCGGACATGCTTTGCATTTTCACCCCAGCCCTCGGTCACTTCAACCCTGAATGGGCACTCCACACATTCTCGATTTTCTTCAGCGTTCAGGTCGATGTGATATCCTGTCACTGCGGCTGTGCTGTTCTTTTCAAACACTCGGCCGCATTTTGTCCAGTAGGTCCTCTTAGGCATTGGTTCCTCCCCTTTCAACCGCAAATAAACCTTCGATGCAGGTTCGCCATCATCGGTTTCCCATCCATGCTTGACAGCATAAGCAGCTAGGTCAATCTGGGCCTGGGCTTCGTTATCTCTGATAGGAAGGTCTTTGGATTTCAACCGATGAGAACCAGCAGAATCCCACTTGCCCGGCTTTTTATACATGGTCATATAGCATCCACCACCGAGCCCTTCGCTTACGAAGATCAATCTGCCCATTGTATCAACGTAGCGAATGCTCATGGCTTCGCCCTCCGCAATTCCATGACCGTCATAATGCAATAGTTGGCCAGGTCCATGAGGGTATCTTCCAGGGATTCATCTGAAACATCATTCTTGGCGCCCTGGGCCAGTGACTTGATGCGATTCCATTTATCAGACATCCGGGTAAGGGCGCTGATGATGCCGAACTCCTGGAAAGTAATACTGAAGCTATCTCCGTATGCGGTGTTTTTCGCCACATACATCTCATGCAGGTCAGCACAGAGGTTCAGATGCATTTCGATATGAGGTTCTTTTGGGGCATTAGATTCACATACTTCTTTGACAGCTTGGGCCAAAGGCATATTAAGCAGTGCTTTAGATATATTGTTAAGAAGTTCTTTTTTGCTTTCCACCGTTGATTCTTCGGGAGGTGTCGTTTCATTCTCGGCTTCTCTGGTTTCAGTTGGCATTTCTGAGAGCGTCAGTCCGGCCTCTTTGAGCTTTTTCTTTATGTCAGGGCGATGAATATAATTTGTAACATCTATACGCTCCATTCCAAGTTCCTGCGCAATCTGATTTCGCCCTTTTTTATCAAGACCGAATTTTTTAGCAAGCTCCAGAAAATTTTCAAAATCGATTTTCTTTCTCATCCCGAACCTCCTGGCTTTGGTATTGACGGGTCCGTACTTTTCCCATTCTTCTGGGGTCATTTTGCGAGTAATAACCGGACCTGGCATGACACGATGCGCATCTTCGATGTGGATGTTTCGTATGGGATATCCATCAGGCATAGAGAATCACCTTTCTTCCGGAAGGCTTGTCCCTTTTCTTGTGCTCCCTATCACTTGTTGGTAACATATACCTGAAGGGAGGTGTTGAAATTGGCGTCGTTACCTGTCTCGGCAAAGACATATTTTAATGACTTTGCTTTCGATCTAGTGAATTACGACATTGTAAGAAACTCAAGCATTATCGCAACCTTGCAGGGTTTGGCCAATAAGGACGAAGGCGGTAAGCATATTGCTTTCTTGCTACCCTGCGACATTCAAATTGGCGATGTGTTAATACATGAGAAATCACGTTTATTAGTGAAAAATATTGAGGTTGACACCTATAACGGCAGACCTGAACTACTTAAGGCATATTATTGAGCCTGTATGCCGCATAGATAATAGTTATGGGAACATTCAGCAAAATAACTTCGCAATTCATCAAGATCGGCCTCATTGAAATTATTCAATTCCATGCAAATAGCAATTTTTACCTCTGTACCGTTTTGACATGAATGCTCATACGTCTGCTTCAGCTGAGTCTGTTTTTTTTCCGCCAGTGCCTCCGCCAAGGTGCTGGCTGTTTCTTCTTTGCGCTCCTCCGCCAGGCTCACTTTCATTCCGGGCTCAATCTCATTGACATGGCATTGCTTATTCAAATGCCCAAAGATTCTTACGACATCACTAAGGGCTTGCAGAGCTTGGTGATCAACTGCCTTGCCGGCCTTGAAGTCTTCTGCTGCTTTATTGATGCACTCAAAATATTTCTCCAGGAAATCTTTCCTTTCAGTAATAAACTTGCTTTTATCCATCCTTTTTGCACCTCACTTTTAGTGGTGTAATTCATAAATTTGTTCAGCTACGGAAATATTCAGATTGTACTTTTCTTTAACCTTTATGAGCTCAACGGTATCCTCCAGGACACATTGACGTGCCACCAGCATATCCGGGGTCATGTCACCCTTCTTGATCATCTTGGGCAAGCCGTACATATTGCTGATTGCCTTATTGGCTATGGTGTTGGCCTTTATGAAGTCCACCCTGACAGGATTACGTAGCGCACTCTTGAGTTGTGCCATTGCTTCCTTTTGATGCTCCTTGTCGAGCATCCGGAATATCTGGAAGCCTTCGAGGCCGGTAGCTTGACGAAGCTCTTTGAGCATGTTGTAGACCCAATCTTGGAATTGTTCTGCTTCAGGCTTGCGGCTCTTGAAGATAAGTCGATATATGTTTTGCTCGTTGATGATGTTTACCTCTTGCATTCCGCCGTTTGTAGGGGTCTTCATAATATGAACACCCTTTTCAGGAAGCCCTGACAAAGCACGGGTTACGAGCTTTATTCCAAGCGCATCGCACACATCCCTTGCTACCGCCCACCATTCACCGTCATGCCAGACGAATCTTATAGGATGTCCTGCCCAAGTCTCGGTACGGATGTTCAATGTTTCACCCCCTCTCCGCATTTTCGCCAAGCCACTTTAAAAATCTTGGGCGAGGGATTATGTATTTTCCGTCTATCTTTTCAGAAGGAAATGACTTACTTCGGAACAGGCGATAAACCTTATCTTTGCTCCAATTTAGGATGTTTTGCACGTCTTTTGGGGTCATTATTAAAGGCAAATTCTCATACATGCTGCTATACCCCCTATATTATTTGCGCGATGTCAATTCCCAGTAAGTCACAAAGCTTTTTTGCATCGTCGAGATTGGGTCGTCTGGTTCCCAATTCATAAGAGCTTATGGCCGAGACAGATTTACCTATCATCGACGCAACATCTGACTGTTTTAACCCTTTTGCTTTCCTTGCTTTTTTAATCACCTCGCCCCTTTGTGCGCGTTTTTCTTCTAAAGTCACCTGCATCACCTCGCATTTTTAAAATTGAGTATTGACATTACACATATTGTGTAATATAATACACAGCGAAAGGTAAAAAATTACATATGCATAGCTTAGGGCGTTTTACGATACCCTAAATGTGTTATTATATTACGCGCTATGTGTAATCCTCTCTGTGTAGTATCATACTACACATAGTGCGTAATGTCAACACCTATTTTGTCTAAAAGCAGGAGGGTTATGGTCAAATGAAAATTGGTGATAGGATCAAGGCATTACGCGAAGAAAGAGGCATACGACAAATTGATTTGGCGGAGGCAATCGGAGTATCTCTGTCGGCTGTATCTGGATACGAACTTAACACAAGGACACCTCGCATTGATATCCTTACCAAAATTGCAGACTATTTTGGTGTCACCCCAAATTACTTACTCGGAGAAGACGAGAATCTATCACAACTTGAGGCAGAATTCCCGGAAGGTATAAGAGTATTAAGGAGGGCAAACAAAGAAATGACAGAAGAACAGAAAAAGCGACTGGTAAAATACATCGACTATATGCTCGACAATAAAATGTTTGGCGATAATGAATAGGAGGCAAACATGGGAGACTACTCAAAAGCTCTAAAATGCGCTGCATCATTCAGAGAATTAATCGGCATTGACGAAAATCACCCGCTGAATATTATGAACCTCATTTTGGCGTTAAGGTATATGGGCATCGAAATATTCAGATATGACGAATTAGCTTCTGCGAACAACGGGAGCATCGAAGAGCTGATCGACATCTGGGGTCCTGATGGAGCGGCTGTAATGATTAACAATCGTAAATTCATCGTATTAAACACCGGTCCGGAGTCGTTGATTGGACGAATGGTTTGGACGCTATTGCATGAAACAGGGCATTTCATTCTCGGGCATTTAAAGGAGAGCGATTGTGTATGTTTAAGAAGTGAGAAGTATGACCGGTTTGAGAAAGAAGCTGACGTTTTTGCAGCCAATGTGCTATTACCAGAAAAAGCTGTATATAGGTACATCAGACGCCATTGCAATGACGGCCTAATCATAGACGTTAATCAAATGGCTGCCATGCGCGATTATTTTACGGTATCATGGTCAGCTTTGGCAAATCGCTTAGATTTCTTAAAGATTCAACCGTCAGATCTTACCGATTTTTTGTTTGAAACATATGAGGAGCGCAAAGGAATCGCTCGAAATGAAGGAATCCATATTAATAGTCCTGAGATGCAGAAGCTCACATTTTTAATGTGGCAAGGCCAACCAAATATACTAGAAGGAGTTGATAATAATGAGCAAAAAAAGAAGAGGTCGAAACGAAGGCTCTATCCGGTGGCTTGAGAAAAAACAGCTTTATGAAGCAAGGTACGCTGCCGGCATAGATGAAAATGGGAAAACCATTTATAAAAGTATATATGGTAAAAAGAAAAATGGACCAGGCGGAGTCCTCGAAAAAATGAGGGAAGCCCTGGCGGCGATCGGGAAAGGAACTTATGTGGAGCCTTCCGACAAACAGCTTTATGCTTGGTGCAAAGAATGGTTTGAAGTATATAAAAAGCCATCCATAAGAACCAATACGAGAGATAAGTACCTAACATCATTAGCACGCCTTAAGAGATACCCAATCGCAAACATGCCACTTAAAAATATTAACCTGGAAATCATCCAGCAATTTTATAACACTCTTGCTGAGGATGGTTTTAGCGAAGAAACTATTAAGGCTACTCACAGCTTAATCAACGGCGCATTGGAAAAAGCCGAAGAATTGAAAATGGTCATTAAAAATGAAGCCCGAAAAGCTCAGATTCCTAAGAATGACCTTATCGAGGATGAGGACAAAGAAGCCAGGGCCTTGACTGAGGAACAAGAGCAAGCGTTCCTCTCAGAGCTTGGTCGTAGAACTAAGCACTATATGTATGCTCTCTTTATGGCAAATACAGGTTTAAGGCCAGGCGAGGCGCTAGCTCTGTGCAGGAAGGATGTTGATCTGAAAAATAAAACCGTAAAAGTAACGAAGACTTTTTTAGAGAGAAAACGTTCGATCCAGAACGCACCGAAAACTTCTTCGAGTAAGAGAACCGTGCCAATACCCGACGCTATAATTAATCTGCTTAAGGAATATATGATTAAACAAACTAACCAAAAGCCGGATGCACCGCTATTTCAAACCGACACCGGTAACCGTCCGACTATGAGTTATCTTAGAAAGCGCTTTAAAGCTGCCGGCAAAGCTATTGGGTGTGAATGGGTGAATCTCCATACGATGAGGCATACCTACGCCTCAAAGCTGTTTAAGAAGAAGGTCGATATTAAAGTTATCAGTAAGCTACTAGGGCATAAAGATGTATCTACCACATATGACATTTATGTCCACTTTATTGATAATATCATGGAAGAATCTGTCCAAGTTCTTAACGAAGGTTTGCCTGACAAACTTCCGGATAAGAAAGCTAAAAAGAATGATAATGTCACTCAACTCAAAAAGGTTAGTACCCATTAAGTACCCATTAAAGAATGAGAATTTTTGATTTTTGATGAGAAAATTCGCTAATCAAAGGCCCGTCAAAACAGCATAAAAAAATCCCTCAAACGCTCTAAATTTAAGCATTTGAAGGACTTTCGTGTTTGGAGCCCTCAACCAGGATCGAACTGGTGACCTCATCCTTACCATGGATGAGGTTATTTCTTTTATGATGCGCAATATTGCAAGATCATGAGCGCCTAAAAAAATACATGTACCCATTAAGTACCCATTAAGCAGAGTTTTTCATAATACAGTGCAACGAATTACATTTTATGCAATCTCCATTGGGCGGTGTCAGGATAGAAAACCAACTCATAGCGTTTTTCGATGCCGTTTATGACAGATGCACAGGTAAACCGTACCAAATGCCCAAGGATTTTTCTTTCGTCCGGTTTATGATGCGGTCAACCTTGACGACACTCACGTCATCACCATCCATGATTTTGAATCTCATCGGCGTGACCTCGCCGGCCGCCGTGTGGAAAGCAATCATTTCAATTGGTCTGTTGAGTATCCCCATAATCTCACCTATGGCCATTATAAAAGAACGCATGTTCTTTGTGAATAGCATCACCATTGACAATGTATAAATTGTATGTCAAAATATGGTTGAATCATCACAAAAACCAGTAGCCTTTTCTGATTTATCCCCCGTGCCTCGGAGGGATATATTTTTATCTAAACCATGCACAGAATTAATTAGACCTGCCAGAGTTCAAAATAATCGATTTTATAAAGTTTAACGAAAGGCGTGTAACCAATGCTTTTGTTGAAGGTGCTAACAGTGCTATTCGGAAGATTGAGGCTGTTGGTGCAGGATACGATTTTGATGTACTTCGGGCTAAAGTTATGATGAGAGAGATTAAGCGAATAGTCTTATTGTCAAAAACACCCCCGGGATTAACCGGGGGTGTTTTCGTTTTTGCCGTCTATCGCTTTAGCGTCAATGTTGCCCTCTGAAAAGATGTATACCACAACTGCGCCACCGGCAATTATCATGGATGTAACCCTTTCTGTGGTCCCACTGTCAGCACCAAACAGCACCAACAGTGAGGTTACAAACACGGCCACCAGGGACCAGAACTTTCTGCTTCCCAACTTTCTTTTCCAATCCATATATTCATTCTCCTTTCACAAAGACTATAGCTTGAATGGCGTTTTTTGACGCCATGTGTGCAGTTTCGCCAGCATAGAACGTTGCCGGGGTACCGCTATCTAAGCCAATACCTACATTACAACCAAGATTTTTCAAGGATTCCTGGGCACGCTCAGCGTTTGTGGATGGCCGGGCAATGGCTACAACCTGTTTTCCGTCATAGCCCATAGCAATGCGGTTAGTGGCATAGCCGATTTCTGCATAGTTGAAACCTTCCTTTGCGATGCCTTCCTTGACCGTCATGCCAGGTGGGAACAGATTGAATCCCTGGCACGCAAACCATATGTTCGGCGCAAGCTTGGTCATCTCGGTGTCAGTCTTCCAGGATGCATCCACCTTACCGTCCTTGTAGACAATGAACGTACCTTTCGGCTTGTCCCACTTAGGATCGACATGCCGTTCATTCAGAATCTTTCCTTCGGAAATCAGCCAGCCTACAACCCTGGGCACACCATTGTCGTAATAGAAATAGTTCGCATTCCAGAAAGTCTTGTGGCCTATCTTGGCCGGAGGCTTGTTGACTATTTCTGCACGAAGATCCATAGGATTGCATCGGATTATATGTGTCAGGCTGATTTTTTCGTATGTATAGCCTTTCTTTCCGATAAGTCGCAGGAATTCGTCCTCGGTAATGCGGTGAGACTTGTTATAATTATCATAAGTCCAGAACTTTCTCTCCCCTCCAACCTGCACATGGACGTAATAGCCCGATACAGGTTTGGTGTTGAGGTTGTCAGACACACCAATGCCTTCAAACCCTGCCTCATAGCAGGCCCGGGCAAGTTCCCAAATGTTTTTGGAGCTTTTTATATCCGCGGCCAACCCTTTTATATGACGTGAATTCGGATCGCCACCCACTTTCTTGTTGTGGGATTCGCAGCGATAACCTGAGGCTATGGTGATGGGACCACCAATTGCATTCCTTACTTTCTGCAACCTCTCAACGAGCTCAGGTTCATAGATGAGGGAGTTGCAACCGCATTTGCACATGAATTCGTCCAGATTGAAATTAGGAGCTACTTTAGGGTTATTGAGGATCTTTATCATTTTACCTCATCACGCTCCTTTCAAGTCCGTCTATCCGATGGTGCGCCGATTTGCAAGACTGCTCCACTGCAACCATTCGCTCAATGAGGTTGTTGTGTTTGTCCACTTTTTTTTCAAGTTGCTCGATACGGAAAATGGTCTTCCCCCCTGTGATTAACCCCGTTATTATTGAGCTGAATACCGCAGCACCCCCGGAGATAATCGCAACTAAAACTGCATCGCTCATACGCATTCCTTCTTTCCAATTGATATAGTAGAAAGTCCCGGTATCGTGGAAGGCCTACTACCGGGACATTAATTAAAAAAGCGGAAAACCACCTTCACTGTGCTTCGTAATCCTCTCCGGTTATTTCCTTGTATTGCTCCTTGGTGATAACACCTTTTTTCACGGCCATTTTGACCATTTCTTTTGACCACAATCCTCTTTCATAGTTACGTTTCACGATATCAAACATGAACCATCCCCTCCTTACTCTACATCCGGCAGAATCATCATGTTCTGGAACTCAATCGCCGCCTTAATCTCATCAACTTCATCCTGCGTTAGTGCAGGATATTCCGCAAGTATCTCATCCACCGTCCTACCCTCGGCTGCCATCCTTGCGGTTATGACTCGCACGAATATGTTTTTCTTCCAACTTGGCATCATTCTGCAGCACCTCCCAATATAGCGGCTATAGCGGCTTCAAGGTCTGCTATGCGCTGTTCAAGTTCAGTTTCAGGTTTTAACTCGGGATATTCTACAGGTTGACCGTTTTCAAATTTCCACCATCCGCCATTTATTCCTGCGGGTAGTGGATAATCGGTTTCGTATTCGATATATCCTTCTACAGGAAATGTAATAGCATCGACAATAATGTTGTCTTGGTTCAGTCTGAAATAATACTTCATAATACCATCCTCCTTTACCCGAAAATAACTACAATCTTTTTGTATTCCCCTGCAACTCCTGATTCTTTGGCATATCCTGCTTTTTCAGCTATAGAAACATCAGACATTAAGTTTGTTTTAAAGCAAGCAGTTGCTGAATAGATTGTGATATATGGACTGCTATCATGAACCACAGCTAGATACGTACCTGTTGGGTCAAATGCGACTCCACGCCCAGTGCTCGTTGGTAATGTTGATGGGTTTGACAGTTTCGTGAGTGTATCCCCATTTCGTTTGTAGATTGTGATATATGGACTGTTATTATGAGCCACAGCCAGGTACGTACCTGTTGGGTCAAATGCGACTCCACGCCCTTCACCCGTTGGTAATATTGATGGGTCTGACAGTTTCGTAAATGTATCCCCATTTCGTTTGTAGATTGTGATATATGGACTGCCAGGATGAACCACAGCTAGATACGTACCTGTTGGGTCAAATGCGACTCCTTGCCCAGTGATCGGTGGTAATGTTGATGGGTCTGACAGTTTCGTAAATGTATCCCCACTTCGTTTGTAGATTGTGATACGTGGACTGACCTCATGAACCACAGCTAGATACGTACCTGTTGGGTCAAATGCGACTCCATACCCAGTGCTCATTGGTAATGTTGATGGGTTTGATAGTTTCGTAAATGTATCTCCATTTCGTTTGTAGATTGTGATATATGGACTTTCATAATGAGCCACAGCTAGATACGTACCTGTTGGGTCAAATGCGACTCCACGCGCAGTACTCGGTGGTAATGTTGATGGGTCTGACAGTTTCGTAAATGTATCCCCATTTCGTTTGTAGATTGTGATATATGGACTGTTAGGATGAACCACAGCCAGGTACATACCTGTTGGGTCAAATGCGACTCCACGCCCATCACTCCCTGGTAATGTTGATGGGTTTGGCAGTTTCGTCACTACAAATTTAACACAAACAGGGTCATATTTGTTTATCGCCTCGCCAAATCTGGCTATTTCTTCTGTTTGCCCAGCTATTTTTAATATGCCTCCACCACGTCTTGTTATAATTGCTTCTCCCAATTATCTCACCACCTTTACCTGAACGGGTATACTCACTGTCGGCTTTTCTGTTGCATAGAAGGTTATTTTGTTTGCCTCCGTCACAGCTCGATAGATCTTGCTCCAAGCCTCGAGCCTGGAAGTATCCGTAATGTATGTACCGCTCATCACAACGTCAATAATCGGAGTATCGCTTGCTTGGATGCCGTTTACCGTAACGGTCTTTGAAAATGGTGCAGATGAGCCGGACCAGGACGTATCCAGAGTCACATTGTATATGGCGTGGTATACATGCCCGAGAGCTGAAGCCGTGGCCGATTTACCTTCGTGAGAGCTGAGGTTACTCTGAGCCGTATTAGCTGCATCCATAGCGACTTTTACCGCTTTCGGAGTTGCGGCCTCAGTTTCACTAGTAGAACTGGTACTACTTGAAAGTTTCACATGCCCAGCCTGCGATGTTGAAGCATTTTTCCCTGCATGTGCATCTAGGTTTGCCTGTACGGCATTTGCGGCCGCTGCCGCTGCCGCATCGGCCTTAGCTTGAGCACCGGCTGGGGTTTCTTTTGCGTTCCATGTTTCTCTTTCTACATGAGTAACGTGTGCTATGGTATTTTCCGTATGTTCAAGAAAATCCCCCATTGAAACAAATATCAAGGACTGATCAATGACTGCGGAGATATTAGATGCGTTACCCACCAGAATAACCACATCAATGCTCTTTTCAATGAGATCCGCGCCACCATCTGCAGGTATGTATTCAGCCTGATCACCAGCATTTCCATAGCAATAAAGGATTTCGCCGAGGTCAGGATCCTCGGCAAACACCCCAATCTCCCGCCAATAGAAACCGGTTGTTAGCCCGCTATTGGAAAGTGTACTTCCTACTACTGCTTTACCTCCGGAGAGAGTTTTTAACTTTGTTATATCCAGCGTTTTTACCGTATGAATTAAGTCTGTCAGCCCAGAAATGGCTTGTCCGCCAACCTGGCCATCTCCAACTCGAATATTTGTAAATTTGAGCTGTATTCCCGCCTGGGCCTTTGCTTGCAGCGCACGCCCCCTACTTGTCAATATCAATCCACCAAATGCACTCATTTATACCACCTGCCTTATCTCTAAAAAATCACCAGTGTGGACAACACCGGCAAAGTAAAGGGGCATTTCCCCAGAGAGAGAAATCACTATTTCTTCCAAGTGTGACCTCAGATTCTTCACGGCGTTTAATGCTTTCAGAAAGAGACTCGCCTGTTCATTGGTCACTGAAGCATTAGTGGTGATTACCTTGAACTTGAACGGCTCACCACCATACTCAAACCACTCCTGCACAATGCCATCGCCGAAATAGGTACTTATGACCTGCTCTACAGCCCACTTTGTGCCGAGTTTTGCATGGATCAGGTCGGATTTTTTGATGAGCTCTCGTTTGGTCGTAATATCAGCGTCTTTGCTGTACCAGGTTGCATCCAGCTCCCAGGCCAGTTCATCAAGCTCGGCCTCGCTCATATTATCTATCTGGTCCCATACCCTCAGAAGGATTACCTTTGCGGCCAGAGCCTTAATAAGAGAATTAACTCCATCGGCCAAGCCTATAACTGCTTCATCTGACCGCATGAATACCGGCAATAAAGCTTTGATGTCAGCATCAGATAACCTCATGTGCTTCTCACCACCTCATGGGTTACCGTCAGATTCCCGCTGAACTTGGCTATTTCATCGGCCATGAGCTCTTTAAACTGAGGCTGTATAATATCCACCCTCACGGCGCCAACGAGACCATCTTCCCAAGCAGGGGCCAATATCTGTTTACGTAGCTGGTCCGGATTAATAGCCCGGCCGAGAGCTCCAGACTGCCAGGCGATATACCGGGCTATTGCCCCGTCATCTCCCTCAATAGTTTGTATGGCCTGACTCTCATCATCAGCTGTCGTGTAGTATTTTAGGATGATATCATACTCAACCTGCGTCGGAGCGGCCACCTGTACAAAATCGGTCAGCGGCCGAACATCTGGAGCAGTCACCGCCTGTTCGACCTTTGTGAGGATTTCCTGCGGGGGTATCTTCCCTCCAGTGAGTATTGGGACAATCTTTACCATCCCCGGCTCCGGGGAGATAATACTAACGTCTGCAATCCGTGGATCCGCAGAGAGAGCAAAATATCGGTATGCCCCTGCCGGGCCTGCGACCGAGAACTTGGATGATGCCAGACGAATACGTTCTCGGTATTTGTTGTCTCCGGCTTCCGTATACGGCTCGCCATCATCGCCCCCGTACGTCATCTCGGTATTCGTCACGGCGATGTATGGGATAAGATCAACCAAAACAGATAGGGTACCAGGTGCATATCCGTTATAGGCAGCGCCACCCTCGATGCTTGAGGCTGACACATCAACATGATAGGCCCCTGTTGTCAGCACTGCTGTTTCGTCGGTGGCAAAATAAAGCACTCCATCAGATGAAGCCACTTTGGTCCCGGCCGGGATAACTATATTACTGTCTGCGGGGGTGCCAGTGGAGAAGCGCAGGGTGGTTTTTGCCGGTATTGCTGCCGCTCTTGGAGTATTTACTCGCTCCCCAAGGGCATCCAGGACTTCCCCCCTTGCATATCGGAGCAACCGCTGACGAGCTGCGTCATTGACCGTGCTATACATGGCCACAAACAAAGGGACCAGAGCTTCCCCGAATATCCGCCGTTCGTCCCCCGGATAAAGAGGTTGACCGACGCTTTGCTCTAGGGACTGTATTATCTGATTGTATATAGTGACCGAATCAGTCTCTACAAAATTAATTTCGCTCATCCATGACCCCCCTTAGTAACCGTATTTACAGCGAACTGCCCTTCTGCAGGGAGTAAAGCCTCAATCGATGTTTGTTCCAAATCAATCCTGGGCTCATAGGTCGATATCACCCACTCGATATCAGCCCTCAATTCTGGATTTGCCAGGGTAAAAGGTTTATCTATAAGGCCTGCGTCCAAACCTTTTATCCGTTCATATGGCACTTCACCGCGCGCGATCCTTAGGAGGTTTGCCGCACACTGCTCAGGGGTACCGTTCCCATATGCTTTCATATATCATCACCCCGATAACTGCGTATTGGTAGGCTTTTTCTGGGCCTTGTCAGCTGATGATGGAGCTATGCCCAGAGCTGTATAAGTGGAGCTACTGGCAGCCGTTAATTTTTTCTTTTTACTTGAAGACTTTGAGGTAGTTGTATCCTCGGTAAATGTGAATGATAGTTTTGCACTTCGGATCCGTCCAAAGTCATCGAGTATGATATCTGATACATCAACAGTAGTAAGCTGCATCTTGCCAGCCCCAAAGTTTTTCCCACCCAGATAAAAGGTGCCAGATTGGCCCACAAGAGACTTCCAAGATTCGATTTCCTCCCTAACATTAACACCCACAGCTTCACCGAGCTGAGTCTCGAACTTGAATTGCTGCGGTTCTAAGCCGAGCACCTTGGTGACGGTCGAACCATCTGATGCTGAACTGGATTCAGTTTTGAGCTTATATGAGGTGGAGAGATTCGATATATTTTGAATCCTCTGTGGAGATACCTCCCACTTTTTGCTGAGCCATTGAGCTACAATCGACATTTATCCCACCTCACATTTTCTGCAATATAATACCTGTCCCATCATCAAAAAGAACAAATGCTACAACATCATGTATGGAGAGTGATAAATCAGTTTTGATGATTGGGGTCACCGCATTACTCCCCATGGGTTTTACCCGGACTCCTCCCGGGAGGATACCTACGACGGTACCTTTCTGAACCATCATCATCCCTCCAGCTTCCGGAAAAATATCTTGCTCCGTTGCTTTACATAATCATGCCGGATATGATCAATAAAAATCGGACCATCCCAAGACGGTACAGCCTCGATCCGAAGAGTGACAACACTGCCGGCGGCAAGCGCAGGGGTGAAAGTGTTCCATATTACTCCTGTCCTGTTGGAGTCAATAAGCTCGAACTCATATTTCGCATCAGAACCGAGCACCAGTACTTGAGACGGCTCTTGATTCTCGATATATGCCTTGGAATACAGGATTAAAGACCCGTCAAAAACAAGAAAGGCACATCCTTCATGGGTGCACCTTTCATATAGAAATTCAAAGTCACTTTGCTCATCCTGCTTAAGGTATGGGAACGTCTTATCTTCCACTCCATATTGCTTGAAATTAAGGCCATGGCGTTCAGCTATCTCTCGGGCAAGCTGCAGAAGCTTGACCTGCTCCCAGGACTTGCTTCTGGTCAATTGGTATGATAATGGAACCGATAGGGCTCCAAATGCGATCTTGCCATTCTCCGGAGCAATGTTATGGACATACATCTTACCTGTCCTTGCTGCATCCATTTCCACGGCAATGGTGTCACCAATTTGAGGCCCCCATGTATCCCAAAGGTCAGAAACATCGTTAAATCTTATGAACAAAGAATCGCTACGGCCTTCGGAATACATGTCATGTATGCAGGCGTTAATCGATACAGCCTCTGTGATATCTTTCCCTTCATAATACAGCTTCAATGTTATCGCCTCCAGGGCGGGAGTGTCTCCGGAGCCTCAATGTTTTCAATAATTGGGATCTGGAGACTGACTCCCGCATCAAAGATGATCACATCGCAATAATCCGGATTAGCCTGGATAATGGTGCTTGCCAGCTTCTCCTCGTTATATACAGCTAGGGCCAAGCTGTCAAATGTATCACCCTGCTGCGTTATGTAATCAATGTACCCGACTATACGCTGCGCCATAGCACCCCGCCTCCCGTTTCCGTAACCATTTTTCAAGGTAATCGAAGAACTCCGGTTCGTGCTCCTTGATTTTCTTTATGATTTCGTCCTCATCCACATCGCCATATACCTCAATACGTGGTGAGAATGCAATCCCACCAAAGTTATAAACGACATATGAGGTACTTCCGGCAAGTGAGCTCAAAATTCCATCATCTACCCCAAGCATTCGGCCCGCCTTCGCCCAATATGCGAGGTTTTGAGCACGGTAAGCAGGGTTAAAACTGATTACCGCCTCGGTGGGATACCTGGGATCTTCACCAACAATAGATAATCCATCAGTAAAGCCACCTGTTGCATAACCTGGTATCTCTGCCACCTCAACCTTTGCTTCGCCGGTTATTAAACTAACAACCCAACCAAGTCCCTGGGCTACCCATTCCACCACTTTTGCGATAAAACCAACAATCGAGCCTAAAACATCAGCGATCGGTTGTAGGGCAGGAGCTATTGCGCCAAAAAGCTGGATAAGCGGCGGGAGTATAACCTCCAATAAGCTTGTCAGCGCAGGCAAAAGAGGCATTACCACATCGTTAAGCAAAGATAGAAACATCTCCAACAGTGGAGTTACAATTGGGAGCAACTGCGCAATCAGTTCTGCTATTATCGGCAGTATGGCTGATGCAATTTCGGTTATCATCGGCAAGATTGCAGTTAATATGCTCATTACAGGCGGCAAGATAGCTTCAACAATCTGCATCAACGGTGGCAATAATGCCATCGCCAAATCGAGCAATGGCGGGAGTAACTGCATAACCAGCGTGCTTAAAATAGGTAGCAGCGACTCTCCAAGGCCTATTATCATAGGCAGCAATTCCTCGAGCAAATCTGCTGCTCCTGCCAGAAACTCTTCGACAAAGGGCATCGCTGACTCTACGGCATCCTCTATTAGAGGGATGAATTTGCGCATAAGTTTTTGCAGCGTAGGCATAAACTTATTGAGCCCATCAAAAACCGTATTGGCAATGGGTTTAAGCGCTACCTCAAGTTCCTGTCTCATCACTTGCAGCCGTTCTGCAAAGTCATACGTATCTTCAGCTGCCCCGGCTATCGTTTCATCATTGGCAAGCAATTCAGCCGTAAAGTCTCCCACTGCCAAAGTGCCATTACGGATAGCACTGGCTATTGTTGAGCCTGCTCTTGCACCAAAAATTTCATTGGCAATAGCGGTGGCCTTAGCCGCATCCCCGGCGTTTAGAATCTGCTCATAGTACATTGCTAAGCCTTCAGATGCAGATATGCCTTCCTTGGCCAGGGCGCCCACGCTCTTTTTCATGGCCGCCAGCACCTCATCGGTATTGACGCCAGCTTTTTCAAGCTGGCCTATAAGAGCCGTGGCGGTCTCAAAGCTGTACCCCATTTCCTGCAACTGTGGAGCAAACTTCTGAGTCTTATTGAGCAGATCCGTGAAGCCGATGCCTGTTGCTTGGCTGGCCTTAAATACGAAGTCCATGGCCTCGCCCATCTTTTCGGCGTCGATATTCCATGCTTGGAAGGCTTGGGAAGATTCTTCGATAACATTCCCGAGATCTTCCCCAAGCATATCACTGACTTGGATAGCTTGCTTAGATATCTCCTGTAAAACCGTCCCGGTAAGCCCAAGGCGTGTATTATAATCTGCTATCGCCTTTGCAGCATCGTCCATGGATGTCGGGATACTCTTATAGACCTCATCAAAATCATCCAAGAGGTCATCCAAAGCATCCCCCGTTGCACCGGTACCGATGCGTATGGCATCCGCAACACTGTCAAACTGGGAACCGAGCTCCTTAAGATACTTGCCTGCTTCCACAACAGCTTTGCCGGTAGCAACAGCAATTCCACCTATTGCAGCGCCAACGGCCACAGCTTTCCAATTGATACCCTCAAGCTTCTTCGTTGCTTCATCTATTACCTTGCCGAGGGACGGGTCAATTGAACCGGCAAAATCAATAACAGCAGAAAGTATTTTTTTATTTGCCAACTTCAATTACCTCCTTCTAAGCTTATACTTGGCCGAACGAAAAGGAACAGGCATCTTGCGCATTCGCTGTGCCTGTTCCTTTAGGTCCTCTATTGCCTCGCCTGCCTCGGCAAGGAAATCGATCAATCTCTTTTGCTCCAAATGTGAGACCGGAGTATTAAAAATCCTGGCATAATCCCTCATTGCTCTTCTGAGCTGGCGGCCTCTGAGTGTTCCTCCGACCTCGAAATAATAAAATTTCGGCCAATCTTCATGACCTCCAGGACATCCCTGCCCTTAAGTCTCTCAAGGTCTGACATATCAATGTCAGGGTTCACCGCAACTATTGCCGCAAAGCCAAGGTAAAGATGAAAACCGTAGTCCAATTCAACAGCTCCAGCCCTGTTTCCGGCTTTTAAAGCGATTGCCGTTAGTTTGCGACTTTCAGCCTCAGCAAAAAGCACCGCAGTGATCTCCTGTGCATCATAGGTCAAAACATCGCGTTGCTGTCCATTGATCATGATAGGGTTTTCAAGCTTAAGCTCTTTCTTCATATCAGAAAATCACTCCTTCAAAATGTAGGCCGTTTCCTAAAAGGAAACGGCCTTATTTTTACAAAAGACTGTTGATAGGCGAATAATAATCCGTGCCGAGAATACGGCAGATCTGGCTCAGCCTATCAATGAGCCACAGTTCTTCTCCACCCACGAACAGCTGATACCTGGTAACCTCGGCCGTTATCTCATTTTCTGATGCAGAGCCGGGTTCCAAGCTAATACCAGGGATGGTCTTGGGTATCGCCTTGACAAATGCCTTGCACCCTTCAGGCTTTGTGGTACCGTCTGATTTTACGACATTCTGGACAAACCTGAACTCAAAGTTCATGCTCTGCATTCTGACCATGCGTCCAAGACCAAGGTCAATGCCTATCTTTGTGATAGCCAGCTCCATAGACTCAAACTGACCGGGTGTAGGCAGCGACATGGTACCCATTGCACGGTAATCGGCAGTTGTGGGGGTCACTGAGGGGAGGGTAATGGTAACATCTCTTGCAACAAGCTGGCCATCTACATAAACTGTATTGGCCACTATAGGACCTTTTAAGTCAATGTAACTCATTTACGCATTCCCTCCTTCACCAAAATAGACACTGAACCCGGCATTCGTATACGACACGTAGGCTGTCGCACTCTTCAGCGGAGGTGTGGGTGTCACTGCGATGTCCCATCTGAAGTCACCATTCATCATATCATCGGTGCTGTTCTCACTCTCCAAGAACAACACCTTGGGTGTACCGATTAATGCACCGATAGCCACCAAAGCGTCAAGCTTTTCTTGCTCACGATTGAGGATAGTATCCTTCATCTGACGATCCATAGGCTTATCAATGGCTGTACTCCATTCGCGCTGGAATGAGTTGGTTATGTGCATAAGCATCCGCATGGATGTGTCGAAAATCGCCCGGGGATCAACATCGGCACCATAGGCATATGCGGCCGTATGGTCTCCCCACAGCACCCAGTTACCTCCCCAGAAGACTGCTGTAGATATGCCTTTCTGGGTAAGCTCATTGGCAGTCTGCTGGTCATAGCCCATGTTTTTACTTTCAGCACCGAAATAGAGCTTGGTAATGCCAATCATCTTGTTCCCGGGTGTCTCCATAGGCACCGAGTCATGGGAATTGTCAGCCCTGAGCATCTCCACAACCGCCAACGTGGATAGATGATATATCTCACCAGCATTGTTCATGCCTTTGGGCCAATATACTTTAGACCTCTCGCTGCTGTATGCATGGGCATTTTTCCAGTCGATCGCTTTTTCAATGGTATCCACGGCTGTGCCCCCATCACGGATGGGAAGATCCGCAACCACAAAGGCATCCCAATGGCCATTGATTTTTTGGCTTGCTGAAATCAGCGCGTTGTAGACAGCTGGAATCTCACTCCAGCCAGGAGCAGCCAGAATATTGGGCACCGCATTATGCTCCTGATATAACAGGGTAAGCGCCGCAAGCCCCTTATAAACACCATCCTCTACTCCACCGATGATATCAGCCGCCTTTACCTTAGAAACATCAACCTCATAGTAAGAGGCCGTTATGTTCCCAGTCAGGGGTTCATCCGGATTTGCTGATGTAATGATGACCGAACCCTTTGCAAAATTGTAGGAGGCATAAAAATCAACACCTTCGGTCAGTTCTGCAAGGAGCAGGGTATCCAAGATTATTTTGTCACTCTTGAACTCTGCCCTGCCTCCGGAGAATGTGAGGGTTTTCATTGTTGGCTCATTGGTTCTCATTGTATCGGGATCGAGAACATTGATCACATAGATGGGACCGATGTTGCCAATTGGGTTGTTAAAGTGTGCGGCAAAAGCTTCACACAGGGAGAAAGCATCCCAATCTGTGGAATATCCCAGTTTTCTCTGGGCATCCATCAGATTAGAAACCTTAACAGGTTTATTGATGATTCCCGCATCTTTATAGCCACGCACGAGGTTAACCGGAGCAAGCCCAATATATACAGGGACTGTGCCGGCCTGCACAGCGCTTTGAGCCACGGTCGCTCCTATATGGCCGTATGCACCGTATAAATACTCGTTAGGCAATTTTCTCACCTCACATAAAAGATAGCGGCCAATAGCCGCCTCACAAAAATTCTTGGTATTCATTTGAACATCTTATAACGCCGCACTCCAGAGCGAAGCTTACCCAGGCAAACCAGTACGGGTAAAAATCAGGAATAGCGTCTTGATCAGCCACCGGACCGTATTTAATTCCCTCTTCTTTCATCACCCGTAAGCCTGAAATGTTGTCAGCATTACCAATCTCTCGAAGTGCTGTGTCAACAAAATTCCAAGCATCCTTCCATCCGTCACAATAGCGTCGGAAGTATTCTTTTGCTTCATCCGTATCCCACTGCTTATATGTACCATCCCCAAGTGGTTGAAAAATGTCCTTGCCATGATTACCAGGATTCCATGCGGCAAAGCAAAATCTGACACGCATGAGCCCTTTTCTTGCCAGGACTTGCTCCTCCCCTTCAATCAGCTGAATACACAGAGAAGGTATTGGAGCAAGAATATCTGGAGGCATGCGGTCCTTGGAGGGTACATAAAGCACAAATGCCGCGGGATGCACCAGAGTATGCTGATATGATGCATCCACCCTATCATCATCGGGGAGCTTTAGCTGGACCTTCTGGCAAATTGTCTCTTCAGCCCATTGCCGGATCCGCTCAAGGTTATCAACTATTGACACCAATATCCCTCCCTTATGTCACACGGGTTTGCTGGAGCGTGATCTTGGCTATCCCTGCGTCCACACTCCAATCAACAATGATGTATTCCCTACCATCGACATTGAGGGATGCTCCCGGTGATTTCCTCGGAGGCAAGTCAGATGGGGTGGCATATATGATCATTTCAGCATCGATCACACCAAGAGAGGCATCGCCTTCTTTATAGACATCGTCTGTCAGGACGCATAAAACCTCCCTGCCTTCGATTTGATGAAGTTCTCCAAAGATGCTCGGATCGAGGAAAACATTTTGGATATCTTTTTCCAGATACTCCTTGAACGAGATGCTCATTCATCAGCCACCCCGCTTAGCCTTTTTCTTTGGTGTAGCCGCCGGTTCCTCGTTAATGCTCTCAACATACTGGGCAACACCTTTTCCCACCAGCTTGGCTTCTTTCTCCGGGGATAAAGCGAAGGGGGGATCCTTTGATGTCTTAGGGACGATACGCCCCCCATCGATGTGGCCATATGTGCCTTTGATGATTCTGATCATTGGTCAGCCCCTCCTACTTCTTGATGAGTTCGTCCGGGTTGAACTCTACATTGACAATGTCGGTTTCGGCCTCTGATGTTTTTTTCTTGCGCTTCTCTTTGGGTGCTGAGGGTGCTGACGGTTCCGTTTTTTTTATCAGTTCATCATCTCTTTCTGGAGCCTGTGCAAGCTGTGGCGATGATGCTTCTGGAATCAGTTCGGCAATTCCCAGGGAAACAAGACGGGACTCGTCCTCATGGGAGAGCCCCGTAATAATATCGCCTTTTTTATACTTCTGGATGCCGTCGTTAACTACACCGAGAATCACTCTTATTGGCATGTCGGCACCCCCCTTAATAAACTACAGCCACAAACCAATCATCAACATCTTCGGGCACAGGCAGTGGCCTTGAGCTCAACCTGATCATCTTGGCATCATTATTTACATCGGCCCATACCTTGGGTACACGCTCGCCTTCAATGGTGACGAAGTTTCCGCTTTCGTCCATCTGAGTGACAGCACCATAAATTCTCTTGCCCATGCCGGTACGTGCGAGCAGGAGTGTTTTTTCGGGCATCATAGGCTGCTCATCACCGTCGTCATCCAGGAACCACTCATCATAGCTGTATACCTCAAGGCCAAGAGCAGTGATTTTTCCGATAAAGGTAACAGCATCGTCTTTGATGGTAGGTTCAATGTTGCCAACCTGGATGCTCTTTTTATCAAACAGGGCCTGGATTTGAGCATTCTTGATGAAGATCTCTGCAACATCAGATGCCATGATGCAGACATTAGGCGCCCTGCCGGAGGATTGGATGACAGCCAGTCTCCACCTTTTCAGATCTCCAAATGGGTCAGCTGTCTCGGAATCCCATTTTGCAGCACCGGTCAAAATTTCTTTATTGGTTAAATTGAAGTCAACAGTTTCATCGATGGTCTTGGTAGCTGTATCATCCACATAACCCTTCATTGTAACCTTGCCATTGATGAGGATTTCTCGGCACATCCATTCCTCGCGCCGTGTTATGTACTCATCCAGTTCAGCAAGGTCCTTGCCAAGGAGCTGGGCTGCTCGCTGCTCAGGGGTCGTTTTGCTGTAAAGCGTTTCGCCCATTGCACGTGTCGCAAGATCATCTTTTGTAAGCACTCTCTGTGGAGCAATACGAGGTGGTGTATAGGTCTTTGTTACATAGCCCTGGCGGTCCATGGTAACGCCGCCTACTCTCGGAGCTACGAAAGGAGCCATCTTCCTTTTGCCTTTTTTGAAGTCCACGTCAACCTTTTCCGTTACATAAGTTTCGGCAGCGGGGAAAAATGTATCCCTGAAAAAAGTTCTGGCCGGCATCATTTTCTCGATGGCGGCCATCATTGTCCTGGTTTCATAGATGTTGATCTCATTTCCCATGTCTGCTTACCTCCTATTACTCAATATTATCCTTGAGGAAAATGCCGTATTGCCTCAGGCTATCCTCATGGTCAGCAGCAGTATTTCCTTCTGCAAAAATCAATGCCTTGCGATTGAAGAGCCCGGATACATAGCACTGGGCAACAACATCTGCTTCCGCAGCATCAACATCATCGGCAAGTATGTACTTTGCAACCTGGGATCCGTCATTTGCGCTCTTGTTCGCCAATACTGCCTTTCCGCTGGCAGTTACCACACCGAGGACACTCCCTCTCTTGAGTACACCGCTTTTTGCAATCGTCACGCCCTGAACAAGTACAGGTACATTTGCACCGGCAATGAGATTATCCGGTGCCATTGTTCCGGTTACTTCGTATCCCATTATCTTCCCCTCCTCTTGTTTGCTCCAGCGACAATGTTATCAATTACCTGGTTCTCTGCTTCTTTCTGCTGAATAGAGCTCTGCTGTTCTGTGGGCACACCTTTCACATCCTGGGCGCCAGAGTTCTGAAAATCTGTCTTGAGATCGTTCAGGTACTGCTCACCCTTTTTACTGTCAGCCTGCAAAGCTTCGAAAGCCAGTTCCTTAGCATCCTTCGGCTCTTCAAACTTTGCTTTGCGGACCAGGTCCGGACTAATATTCGCAGATATTTTTTCAATATCCTGAATTCTAGCCCTCTCCTGCTTTTTGCCTTCCTCCCTGGCCGCGTCTTCAATCTGCTTAACCAGATCCGGATAGGCATTCCTAAGCTCTTCAACAGTTTTCATAGGATATTCACCTTCCTTACGATTGATTTTATTTGCATCAGGCAGCGGCTTGGGAGCTACGGCCTGGGCTGCACTTGACAAATGTTGCTCAAAGAATTTCCTGAAAGAATCATTGGCGGCATTCTGAATGGCGAGAACTTTTCTGAAGCCAAGATTAATAATATCCTCATGCTCACCATCAGCTTGTTTGCCTTGTTCAGCATAAAGCATCCCTGTGGCAAAACCTTCTTTGATGGCGGTCCGCGCGCTCATATATGTCTCGTCATCCATCATGGCAGATATCTTTGCGCGCGACCTGCCGGTAGCAAGCTGGTATGCATTGATAAGGGTCTCCTTTACCTCATCAAGTACATCTGCAGCTTTCCGCAGATCAGACGCATAACCATACACCTCAGTAAGTGGATTATGCATCATGAATATGGACATAGGAGACATCAGTCTTTCATCACCCGCCATAAACGGGATGGTGGCCGCACTCATTGCTTTCCCGTCTACCTTGGCAATCACTTTGGCACCTGTTTTCTTGTGCTCCATCAGAGCATTGTAGATACCGGCCGCCGCAAAAACGCTTCCACCATAGCTGTCAATCCAGACTGTGATGTTTTTCCCCTTGTACTGCTTCAACTCCTCGCGAAAAGCGTTTGGTGAGGTTGCTTTAATACCAAACCATTCATAAAGCCAGGCATAGTCATCGTCAACAATGTCACCTTCAATTCTGAGTTCGACCTCTTCCTCCTGACCATCGGCTGCTTGGTTCTTCGCAATAAATTTCCAAAATGGCATATGAACTTATCCCTCCTTATTCGGCATTGCCCGCGCCTTACTCAAAAGCTCATTTTCACGCATGATTTGCTCAATGTTCTTGTCCCAATCACCACCTGTGAGCTCAATGGTTTCACGCTCGCGTGTGGAGAAACCTTCAGAAACTCGTTTGATAGCAGCCTCTACTTCTTTTGTAGGGTCTATTTGCCCTGGAGCCGGGCCGTTCCAGTCAGCTTTACACCATGCTTTTCTTTTGGCTGGGTCAGTAAAGAAGCCAGGTGCATTTATCCTGCCTCTGGCGACCGCTTCGGCTAACCATAGCTCATAGACGGGCTGGCAGAAATCATTCGCAAACCAGGTGCGGCGCATTCGGAAAGCTTTCCATGCTTCCAAAAGAGCCGCACGACTTGCGGAATAGCTCGCCATGAAGGATTTTGTCAAGAGCTCAAACGGCACCTCCAATGCTGCACCCACATACTTGGCCATGGCTGTGACAAAAGCATCAAAGCCGCTAGATGGCCGTGAAGGATCTGCAAACTTAACATCCTCCCCCGGTTCCAGAACATTAATCGTTCCGGCTCCAAGCTCGTAGGCGTGTGGATCTGATTCGATTCTCTGGCTGTCTTCAATGGTCTGGTTAAATATCGGGTCAGTACTATTGCCACCCTCTGTAATGATAAAGGCAGTAAAAAAGGCCTGAATAACTGCTGCTGTTAATTCGGCCTCTGCGTACCGGCTGATTTGCTTCAAACTTTCGATAACTGGTGCCAAATAAGGAACTCCACGGTATTGCTCACAGCGCTCCTGCTCCATGAGATGCAGGATGTTCGGCGTGCCAGTGATTTTACCGAAGGCCTCAACTCTCTTCCATTCTTTATTGACCTGCCCCAATGTGCTGGTAGGATACTGATTGCATATCCAATACGCAACAACCGCACCGTTATCGTCTATCTCCACACCATTGAGAATGCGATTATTATTCTCACTGTTTCGCGCTATCCCCATGGCAGTTCCGATGCTATTGGGATTGCATACTCGGTCCGCCTCGATAAGGTGAATTCTGAGCCCATATGGCATCCAATCAGTGGGCTCAACATGCTTTATCAGAGCGAAACCATCACCATTGAGAAGCCAGGACATAAGAGCTATCTGTTGGAGTTCATAAAAGTTATTAAGTCGGAGCGCATCGCACCAAACTGACTCGGCCCAAACACCGAACTCCCGCTCAGTGTTGATTTCCCAGGCGTTAGCCTGATCCCTGGTCATACCAAGATACTCATAATCGATTTGTGCTTTGAGTTTTAGTCCAGATCCGACAACATTGGTCCTGTTGGTCTTTATCGCTGAAGTGGCCAAGGGGGCACCCATATATAGGTCCCGGGATCTTTGCCGTAAGATATCCAGGTTCGTATCAATATCCTCAAACGGGCTTTTGCTATTGGCCGTCCACCCTCTGAGCGATTTTTTTACTCGGCTGGCGCCGCTCTCAGAATATCCTGTGTTCGATATCCTCCGAATAGCCGCTGCCTGCATCCTGTATATCTCTCGGTTTAGGCCAGCCCGGGGGCTGATAAAACCAATCACTCTATCAATAAGATTCGACACTTACCTCACCTCACAAATCTCGAGGAGTAATTCTGTAGGCTCTCCGATGGCCGCCTCCGGATGCAATGGTCTCAAGTTCTCTTACCTGTTGCTCCAGCTCTTTAATTGCGTTTCTGATCTCCGACAGGTTGGCCCTGGTGATAGACCTGGAGCCGATTGTATATGACTGGCCAGACAGTACGGCCAGCTCAGCTTCGTAATAAGCATTTAATCTTTCCCGGGCCTTGGCCAGACGTTCATTCACCATAACAATCACCAGCCTCTTTTATAAATCGCTTCTTTTTATGCAACCTGCCCGCCTGCGCGGATGGCTTTGTTGCATAGGTTTTGATGCTCCAGATGATTCTTTGAGCCGCTGCTCAAGCATCTCAAAATTAGGATTGAGAACGCGCATAGCTGCCATCGCATAATTTCGAAGGTCCAGAGGCTCATTCCGCACATGTTCTGATACGGTTTCCCAATATACGCGTTTTACCCCCTTGTGCTTCTTGATTACCTTGCGTTCCGATATCAGACCTTTAAAATAGTCACGGTCATAGCCTCTTGATTCATCGTCCGGAAAATGGCAGTACCCGTCTCCTATCTCCCTCATTTTCAGCCTGCTCATAATAGTTGTCTTTCCAGCATCAACGCCCAAAATAATAAGGACGGCTCTTTCTTTTTCCGTCCTTGAAACCTTATGGATAAATGGAATTCCTGGACCGCCCATGCCCTTAACGGCAAATATCCGTCGATGCTCGTTGCGCTTGCAGTATTTATATACTTCTTCTGTATAGTGGCCACCACTATCCACAGCGGTACAAGCTACTATCAAGCCTTTTCCATCTTGGAAATGCCATACTTGTGAGAGCTTCCCGTCAAGGCTATCCCAGGTGCTTTGCTGATCTGGCTTCCCAAGGATAATCCCGTATTCAATACCCCAGCTTTGCTCGCCTTTGCCCCAGCCAACTATCTCATACTCAAGGCGGTCATCCTGCACATCGACGGCAGCCGTCAGCAACAGCACACCATCCGGAAGCTCAGCGGGATAGGTTTCCCGGCGCTCCAGCAGGAAGTCTTCCTTCTCAATCTCGCCTTTCTCTTCCCAGGACTCCCCGAAAAGGGTATTAACAACAACCTTCAGCTTCTCAGGGTCATGCTTAGCCTCAAGCCATTCTTTAATGATTTTGTCCCAGGTGTACCAGGGCGAGTAAAAAGCATTAAGATGAAAAGATCTGATACCTTTGACTTCCGGACGCTGGGCAACGTATTGGCCAGGCTGAGCCTTCCATGTCTGCTCGTCAAATTTTTCTAAGCAAGCCGGGCATTGAAATTTAACATCCCAAACCTCAACATTAGAGTCAGAAACCCATCTGTGCTGGAACTTCATGCCGTAGAAATTCAGATATACATACTCACCGCAGTGTGGGCACTCAACCCGCCACTCTTCCATAGTACCGCGCTCATAGTCTTCTTCAATGCGAGACTGACCCTTTATTGTTGGTGTTGAGACTTTCACTTTTTTTCGGTTCCAAAATGTGACTGTCCGCTTTTCCGCCAGGGCAATAGGATCACCTTCACTGCCGGCGGAAGCCGGAAAGCGGTCAACTTCATCACAAAGGAGTACCCTGACAGGCCGGGATGCAAGATCCGATGGGGCATTAGCACCGGCAATGACAATATAGCCACCCGGAAACTGCTTGTGTAACGTGGAGTTTGCGCCGTCCCGGGCTTTGGGATCGCTTACTCTTTCGGCCAACACTTCTGTATCTCGGATCATTGGTGCCAATCTATCACGAGACCAGTCTTTAGCCACAGGATCCTTGTTAGGGACCACAACCATGATGCTCGAAGGATCCTGGTGTATGTAATAGCCGATGATATTCAGCAAAATCTCTGTTTTGCCAACCTGTGAGCTGGTCATGACTACAATCTCTTCAACATTAGGATCGGTAACGGCATCCATAATTTCGCGTTGATATGGTGCCCGGTCGGTATTCCATTGGCCCGGCTCTGCTGATGACTCCGGAGATAGTCTTCTATATTTGTCAGCCCATTGGCTTACCGTGAGTTTTGGAGGAGGCGCCCAGATTTTCGCGATCTTCCTGAAGAGTGAGATTGTTTTCCGTTCAATCATTTTCAGGATCACCCTGAACAACCGAATCGTTGATGAACAGTTGCGGGTCATATTCACTGAGTTCTTGCAGCGCCTCTTCAATATGTCTGCTCAATATGGACTGAATTTTGGCTATGTTGTCATATCCAATAACATATGGCGCTACCTTTGCAGGTAACGCCAACAGCTTTGTCTTTGCCCGGGATATCATATCCGTCATGACACGCTCGACATCAGTGCCGAGATGTACCTCGCCACGCATGATTTGCAGCTGCAACTCGGCTTTTTCTCTCTTGGCTCTTTCATGTAGAGCTTTTTCCACATCAATGTTGAGTTTTACTTCTTTACTACTCGCTTGTGCGTTAGCAGCTTGACGCAGGTACTCGCAGTATCTGCGTGTGCATTCAAACAGATCATACTTCCCCCGAGCTACTTCCGAAATCACGCCCTCCTCTCGGAGCTGCCGAACACGTCTATCGGTTATGCCCCATATATTGCCGAGGGTCACGCTATTAACGATTGTAACATTCAATTTATCAAGCTTTGCTGACATGTTCATCACCTGTCCAGGTTCTCTGTACTTCACCCCTCCTTATGCACTGATTTCCAGGAAGGAAGCTTCCAAAATTTTCATGGCCAAACTAGAGGATTTTTGGGGCTCGCGAGCACCACAGCCGATCAGCCGCTGGAAGAACCTACCAATTATTCCCTCCCGAGCTCTCTCTTCAAGTGATGCTCGAGCCTCAAAGACAGGCCTTCATCTATCTTCTGTTGAATCAGCTGGGATACGTTCTCATTGGTTATCATCTGCGGAATAGATACGGTAGTAAACTTTTTCAAATCATTGCGATCACGACTCATACGCTGAAATGGTATATATTGTACCTTATCAGAGGTCTTGGCGCCTGTATGCATCAGTATGTTATGGGACCTCTCGCTGAATGGACCCCCTGGTGTACGGGTATTATAATAGCGGCCGATGACCTTCTGTTTACCCTTAAACACCTGCATTTTAAGCGTATAGCTTCTTCCCGGCGGCGGAGATTTGGGTTTCATACCAAAGTGTACTGGTGTAAGCAGCCGGCCTGAAAACTCGATCTGTACGTTATCAACGAGCACCCCTGAAACTTTGATTTTCCCAACGTTCTGAGCATTCTTTTTTGCGCCCATGACTTCGGACTTTTTTATGTTATATACTGACGTAACGGCCGAAGCTATCCAGCCCGGTGCCCTGCTTTTAAAATCGCTTATGGTTCTTTTAATGACTGTCTCGCTCCCTTTATGTATTGCCTTAATCTTTTCCTCAAGGGCTTTATAATTCTTCAGACTGACCAGTATGACACCCATAGACTACCTCACCTTATAGCAATAAAAAAGAGCCTTGTTAGGCCCCATTTGTTTTGTAATTCACCATTGCTTGAAAACAATATAATCGATATCACCTTCTTTAATCTCGTCTGCATTTCTAAATATAACCTCTGTTTTTTCAATAGAGAATTCTATCATTGGCTCTACTTCGCCTTTGGGGTTAATATATGCAGGTATTATCATAAACCTCTTATGTTTAGAATACTCGCTTTTGAACATCTCCAAATACTTTGAATTGGGGCTAGGGTTCATTCGATTGCATCTACCAATTGTCATGAATAAAGCTTCGTTAAAATCGTGGCCTTCTGCCAGAATTCTATCGGCTACATGGTCTATTGAAGTATTAATATGTACTGTATAGCCCGGATCCTGACCTTTGATTTCCCCTTCTATTATTGCAATTCTAATTTCCTCGTTTTGGTCTCTTTTCCCAAACCTATCAAGCCAACCTTTAAAAATATCAATACCAGCTTGCTTATTTTGAAAAACAAATCCCATATATGGCGGATCTTTAAAGTTGGTCATGAATAAAGTGCCTTTCCATTTTGCTTCATCCCACTTTTCAATATTAATTACACTGGTAATATATAGATTCTTTTCTTCGCTCATTAGATCATCTCCTTTCATTCCCATATTTCTACACGAAAGGAGAAAATCCTTCTTTAAGCCCGGGCGCCACCGTGGAGGATCACCATGCCCGGCAGCGCCCGGGATATTATTGTCTTACACTCAGCCCCCGCCCCTGGCTATCAATGAGCGTTTAACCCAAAACAAAAGGAGCTGCATCCAAGCAACTCCTATGTTCTACCACGATATCAATATAGCACAGGCCAGTGTGCCATAGTGTGCCATGTTATGCCAACAATTTTAGAGCATCTGAGTGAATTCTATGTATCTGGCGCCAACTGTAATTCATTTCCACACAGATACTTTCCCAGCTCTTTAATTCCAGGTATCGCAGCCTGATCAAATGAGCCTCCCTTGGTGGTAATGCTTCTATGGCCTTTTCTATTTTGGCCATGTAATCATAAGATTTTTTTAGCTCTTCATTTATTTGCTCTTGCACTTCTACTATTTTGCATACTATTTCGGAAAGCTTGTCCTCTGGGCCAGATGTACCACGGGGCTCTTTAGTCAGCTGTGTGGTAATCCTTGTGGCCGAGGTCTCCAGCTCAAGCAATTTATTCTCAAGCTGCTGTATGTTACGCTTTATCCAGTATAATTGTTGGAGGTCCTTCTTTGTCATGGGTAGCTTTCACCTCTTTCCAGTTAGTAAAACTTCGTCCCTAATTTCTAAGAAGCTTACGCTTTGCATCCTCTCGGTCAATATTTTCATTTTCTCACCTTCATCTGCTTCGTCAGGTGCTTGCAAGTAAAGCAGTTTTGAGTTCAGGATTCTTTTTGCAATAGCGTCTATCAGGTGTTTTAAACTCTTTCTTGCAGAATTCGCATTGATACCTAATTACTTGCTTCATCTCAACCCCTCCTGGCACTCTGGACAATAATGCTTCCATTCCCCGTCAACCAATCTTGTTTTCCAGCCTTCATAGTTCATGAAGTCCATTACATCTGACCAGCTATCGCACTCTTGCCCTGTTCCGCAGTTATCACAAGTGACCATGTATTTGTTTCTGACCATGTATTTGTTTCTATATATCTTCTCAATCAAGTTAATCCCTCCTTAACTTAATTTTCTGCCGCACATAGGGCAGAAATTGATTTTATGATTGTCACAGAAACCGGGATAATCTTCATCGAATATTTGTAAGTAACTACCGCTAACGCTAATGAATATCCTCGTTTCGTAGTTCTGGCAGATTGCTAAATATGCAGATGGATTTTTAGGGTATGTGGATTTACCTGTGGTTTTTTATTCATTTTGGCACTCCTTTCATCACTTTGCATGTGGATTTAGTTGTGGTATATTCCTTGGCAAGTCTGTCATATTCAGCCTTATCAAGTTCTCGCATAGCACATTTAAATGTTTTACTGAATGCTTCTACTGGGGCTGTTGCTGCCTGGCTACCATCTAAAATATTCAGTTCAACTACTTGCCTTTGTCCAACAATTTCGAAATATCGTTTCATACTCTCACCTCACTCCCACGACACAGGCATAAAAATTGTTTCTCCTCGAAGTTTGTCTTTGCAATAAACATATACTCCTTTACCTAAGTCCCCGAAAAATCCGTACACTTTCCAGTTGCATTTCTTACCTTTTACTTCTATCCCACTATTACACTCATATGGATTTGTAGATATACCGCCACAGGCAGGACAACGAAATTTCTTTTCCCCGATAGACTTAATCATTTCATCTACAGATTCAAATACTCTTACCTTATCTGATTGAATTTTGGGCTGATTAGCATCCTGGTAATAATTTAAATACCAGTAGTTTCTGTCGTTTTCCCACGATTTTAGAATGTCAGTCCAAGGGATATTTAATTTTTCTTGATAGTGTTTAGCACGGTCAATTACCCATTTAAACTTATCACAATATTCACAGATATAACCGCAATCAATCCCTGTTTCTGCATAGGCTTTGAGTTTATCAATGCAATCTTCCGTAAAAAATTCACACCATCTACTTGCAAAATCATTTTTTTCTCTTAAACCCTTTGCTGTCGCTTCTATTAATGAATCCAGTCCTTTATTCATAAAAATCCTCACTTTCTATTAAAACCACAATTTTCATTAATTTTTAATCATTTCACTGTTTTATGCCGATACCACACCTAATTCCTCAAGCCCTATTTTTTGAGGTCTTCAGGCGACAGTTTATATTCAATAACTGGCCCTGCTTTCCTATCCTCTGCATATCTCCCGTCAGGGTCTATATTCCAATCTTTCATTGACTTGTCAAACATCACTTTCCCCGCCCTTCTGCAAAATATCCTCAATATTCCAATTTTCGCCTTCGATTGCTTTCAGACTTTTCCTTCCTTCCTGCAGCGCTTTTATAAAAACATCAACATCAAACTTAATCATTTTTTTACTTTTCACAAAGAAAACTAAAAAGAATGCATCCATGCCGGAATTCTTGCAATGCTTCAGATGTTCAGCCTGCTTTATATCTTTCTCTTCAAAACTCCACCTATCACCAGTCACCTGTTTTGCATCAAAACAGGCCTTGTAATCTGGCAGGAATATTTCATAATCGTACGGCTCGCCTTTGATATACTTTCCGCTGTTTAATCTCTCTGGGTGATTCTTGTGCGCATGATATCCAATGCTGTTAATATAATCGCAAAGTTTATTTATCTGATACTCAAGATCATTCTTCATCCATTCATCACCCGGTTTAGTATCATTGAAGCCTGCCCGCAAGTAAGCTTACTGTAGTCTACCTTAATCCGTTTCCATTTGAGCAATCTAATCTGTTTTTCACTGGCCGGTTTGTCTCCCCAGTGTCTTACTGCGTTTAAATCCCAGATAGCCTGACAGTCTCTATAGTTCTTGTGGAGTTCCATGTATACCGTATCAATTGCTTTTTGCATATTCATTTTTTGCCCATTGTAAATTGTCATTCCTAATTCATCCTGTGCCGGGATTCTTAGTATTCGTTTTTCCGGAAGACTTACAACTAAATCACCGTTAGGCATCTTAAAGAAATTAATGTTATGAGTGTTATATTTCTGCTCTTTCGCCCACAGGTTCACAATTTCAGTATTACGAATCCAGCTTTCAGGAGTATCACATGCTCTGGCAACTATATCAGGTAAATCAAACAAGTCACCCTGAATTTCATCTTTTTTGCTTGCCGGAACCTGTTCCAGATCAATACCTATAAGAGTTGGAGCAGTGCATATATCGCATTTGCCGGTAACTCCAACACAGTCAATCAATATCAGTTTTTCTTTGTCAGGATGAAGTCTAAGACCGCGACCAACCATTTGAGTATACAAGCTGCTATTCTGTGTAGGCCGTGCAATAATTACTGTTTCCACTAATGGGATATCTGTACCCTCGGTAAACACCATACAGTTAACAAGGACTGGTATTTCTCTCCGGGTGAAACGTTCGATAATTTCAGCACGATTCTTTGTATCACTGGTAACAGCTACGGCTCCATCTATTTCTTTGGCTATATCCTGAGCGTGCTTCACCGATGTTGCGAATATGAGAGTCTGGCCTTTTGCATATTTGTAATAAGCTTCAGCTATAGCTTTATTTTGAGATTCAATATTCATTGCGGCTTCAAGTTCGCCAATAGCATAATCACCCATACGCCTTGCTACATTCGACAGGTCATAGCCTATATTGATGCGTAAACAATAGATGTCCGATAAGTATCCATTCTGTATTCCCCATTTTAAGTCCCGGTCAAAGATTATGTCTTCATATACGTCATCAAGTCTTACTCCGTCGCCCCTGTTCGGAGTTGCTGTAAAACCTAAGTGCAATCTTGGTACAAAATAGTTATATATTTTCTTATAGGTCCTAGCTGCACTATGGTGTGCTTCATCTGTTATTATCATGTCGAAATCCCAAGGATTGAATTTATCTAATCTCCGAATAAGACTTTGTACTGACGCAATTACTACCGGTTCACCATTACTTGTCTGACTTGCCATTTCTGCGCCGACCGGACAATCATAGTACTTGATGGGCTGGTTTATGAGTTCTTCCCGGTGTGCCAGAACTAAAACCCTGCCATGTCTTTTGATATTTGTGAATATAACCGTTTTGCCTAATCCGGTTGCTAATCTTACAAGGTAGCTTCCGGATCGTAAGTTGTTGATGATATTTAAACATTCTTTTTGGTAGTCTCTAAGAATTAGTTTCAACTTCTACAACTCCTTTCTGTTTCAAACCTACCCAAAATCCTGTTTCACCGCTATATAGCTCTAATAGTTTCATTGCTGTTTCCCATGTAGGATTTTTTCTGAGCTCAATTCTTAATATTTCTGTTTCTTTGATTCTCTCTATGTGTGCATCCATAACTTCCTTGTGAAATTTGTCTGTTTCATATTCTCTAACTGCTTGCAGTTTAAGTTTGCTTGCCTGTTCTTTGCTAATTCTGCCTGTTATGTATTTCTGGAGTATTGCTTGTAAAGTCCAAAACAGATTTTTTTCTAGATAGTTATAACTGTCTGGCGGTTCATCTAACTTTGCCACTGCTTTTTCAATTTCTTTAGGTTCAAGCATTATGCATCACCTGTTCATATACAGTAATTTTTGAAGGTGCAAATTGTTTAAGTCGCTTTTTGAATTTGTTTTTGTCAAGAAGATTGTCTTTCATCGAATCTTCAAACGCCTTGTATAAAAGTTTTATTTGAATTTGTTCACATATCATGTCAATCATGCCACATGGATTCAAAATTACTACTTTATACAATGTGCCTTCAGGTAGATGTCTTATTTGCTTTTTGCTTTTCTCAATTCTGATGGAATACTTATAGAAAGTTTTTCTCATTTTTCTTAATTTTGCATCCCAGAACATAATTTTTACCCCCTTATGTTGGACTTTTTAGTTGTTTGTTAGACTAAAAATCGCCCTCAAACCCTTGATTTTACTGATGGTCTAACAGTCTAACTAAAATTCCGTTACAAAGGTGTATATTTTTATACGTATATAATTAACCGGAGCTAAAAAGTAACTCTCACATGAGATATTAATATTATGTTAGATTGTTAGACTTATGTTAGATTATATATATACAGCCCTTGATTTTAGCGGTTTTTAGGTGGTCTAACATTTTTCAAAAATTAAGTTAGACTTAGTTAGACTTAGTTAGACTTGGTTAGACTTAGAACGGCAATTCGTCGCCATCTAAGCCCAACTCGTCTGTGTCGTCAAATTCATAAGCACCTTCAAGCATAATTTTTGTATAATATCCTTTGATGCCAGATACTTTTGTGTGGTGATAATACCTGCCCTGAGAGTTCCGTTCTATCTGCCCTCTTTCAGCCCATTTCCTGATAACTGCGCTGTAATCAAACCCTGCTTTTCCTAGTTGCTCATCCAGCACATCTCTTAAAACCATGCAATAGTTTTCATTTAAGTTGAGCTTGCCCCAAATCTCTCCGTTATTGTCCACATCTGTGAAGCGTTTTGAGTTTCGAATTATCCAGCTAACTGTCCACTCATAGGCTCTGGCAGCAACATCAATATCAGCTTTAGTTTGCAAGTAGTCTTTTACATCATCAATCTGCAGAGGATCATCCTGGAATATATACTGAGCTGCCAACTTATCCGCTAATAGAATTGCAGCCATAGCCATTGCTTGTTTATCTGTGGTGTCACACTGTTCAACTATTTGCCGGAATATCTCCCGGTATTGTTCCTGAAGATCTTTTTTATCCGGTAGATTTTCAATAAATATCCTTCCGGCATAACCGAAGTTTTCTCTTACGAAGTTAGATACAAAATTTCCATCTTCAACGACCGGCTCAGTACATTCAATTTCTATTACTCTGTTCTTTGCGCCGCCACCTGAAGCGCTTTTTGTTATTGGTTCTTCACCGGAGAACATGAAACAACATCTCCACTGTTTCAGGTCCTCTATTCCTCCGTATGCTTTACCTCGGCCTCGGTCTATTCCTTCAGTCAGGAACATAATGAGCTGGTCAAAATTGTCCCACCGGTTTTTTATTATCTGTAGCTCGTCACCGGCAAATGGGATTGAGTATAAGAATGAAGCAGTACGGCCTAAACTTACCTGTGTTGCATTAAGACTGCGAACCAATTTCCCCATCTCTGGATCTCCCCATACGCTCATGGCCAACATTAACCCGACTGTCTTTCCTACTCCGGTACCTCCCCATATGTGAAGCACAAAGGGCAGTATTCCCAGTAGTTCAATCAATGGACTTGCAAACGATGTGGCTAACATTATGTGAGCTACCTTGCGTTTCCTGAGTAATTTGCACAATGCTTTCCATTCCTCATAATCGCCTCGCTCTCTTACGGCTTCATAAATATCCTTATAGGCAATGTCTCCGTCATATTTGATTCCATCTACATATGGAGCAAATTTGTCATTTACCCATCCCAGCCGGGATATGCTTTTGTGTACCGGTATATCTTTTATATTCAAGGCAACTACATCGGCAATATAACTTACCAGGTCCTTTGCATTTTCTGATGTTACTTCAATTCCTCTATCAGCAAGCTGTACAATATTTGACTTGTTTGCAACCTGGGACCTATCAACTGTAATGTCCTGCCAGCGTCCATCTTTATAAAAAGCAAGCTTTATTTTTTCGGTACCTGTGTCTAAATTTGTTAAACGCTCTACTGGTAATATTGGATGAGAACAAGCAGTCACTTTTATTGGCATCAACCCATTGCTTAATGTTTGCTTTGTCACACCAAAGTCGGTACACTCCCATTTGCCACATTTAAGTCCTGGAAGAGGGCAATCAGTGAACTTTATAACATTACTTCCTGCTTGTTTGTTTTGCTGTATAAAGCTGGCCTGTGCTGCCTTATACATAGTGTCAAAATCACGTGCTACTCCGAGTTCCCTTGCTTTTTCTCTCAACTTAACAAGTAAGGCAGTGTGCTCCATGTGGTCCAATATCGTAAAGAGGTAATCAAAAATGTCTCTTTGTAAAATAGTTGTTCTGTCTAATTCATCTATTTCAAATGGCCTGAAGCCTGCTTCTCTCAATTCGTCTGCGTTCAATATCTTTCACCGCCCCCTTGTATACTTTGTAAAATTCCAGTGGATTCTCTTCTAAGCACTCAAGAAAATAATCAATTTTAGATATTTGTTGTAGTGCTTCATAAAATAGTGGATGATCTGGGTTTTGACTGGCGAAATGTAATTCCCGGAAATACGTCGATAAAACATCAAAAGTGTTTTTAACCCATCTGTCGAACTGTTCTTTTAGTTTCTGGTCTTGCCGGTATCTTATTATTTCCTGCCGCTCTGGTTTATGTTCCATGTCTAATCCGGCATGAAAGTCGTAATTGAGTTTTTCAAGTGCTTCGTATGGTGTAAGGTTAAATAGTTTTTGTACTAAAGTGATAACATCTCCGCCAGCCCCACATCCAAAACAATGCCACATATCATTCTTTACTGAAAAAGATCCTTCTTTTTCAGAGTGAAAAGGGCAGCGCGCCTTTTTAGTCCTATTTAGTTTGATTCCATACATCCTGCAAGCGTCAGTAATAGAGACGCGCTGCTTAATTAAATCAAAACGGGAGTTCATCGTCGTTTTCCGCCGGGATCCAAGTACTATTGTCTTTCTTTTCTAATTTTTTGATTTCAGGAATTTTAAACTTTCCCGACCTTATTGCGTCAACACTTCTTACAAATCGACATTTAACGGTTGTATGAATTTCTCCGTCTTGTCCTTCAAATTCTTCTTCGCCGAATACACCTCCGAATAATTTACCAGAAAGCTTTTTTTCATCCCAGTCCCATTTAAAACCGGGATTAGAAGCTTCAATCGATGTCATAAACCCCTTGAAGTACCTTAAATCATCCTGTCTTACTGTCTGATAATACATACCCGGCCATTTTGCCTCTGAGTCTCTTTGCTTCTTTCGCTCAAACTGTCTTCTGTAGTATCCTTCGTATTCACCTTCTACGATGTCGAAAGCTATACGCAAGAGCGTTCCATAGTCTCTGTCCTCAGCTTTGACTTGCAGAATTTTGCAAACATATCCTCCTGGTTCCAGCTTTTCATATTCGCCTGTAAAGGCTTCTGCTTGATCGTATCCATCATATTTCTTCATTATTCGTTACCTCCTAGCTCCCAATAATCTCTGATTGTTTTGTCAACAAATTTCAGGTCGTTATCAATTTCTTTTGGAAACATGTCCATAGGTGATTTTGCTGTTGTCGTGCCATCTGATTGAGTAATAAACTTATGGTTAATGCCATCTGTTACACACAGCAAGACGATTGAAAAGAGGCCTTCTACTGTTAAATGATTATCAAGCATTTTACCAACTGTCTTGGCTTTTATTCGTCCATCATCGGTTTTCTCTATATGATGCAGGAAGTATACTATTAAATCCGATGGTGTTTGCCTGATGATAAAGTCTATTAAGTTCCTGAAGTTTAGAGCCATGTCGGTGAATTTTTTGTATCCTAATTCTTTAGCTTTGTCGAACAGTTCAAATGCTAAAAGATACTGACTGTCATCTATGACATATCTCTTGAGCTTTGGTTGAGACAAAGCTTTTATTATCGTTGAATAAGTTGCCCCATCTACCTTCGGTAGCTTTTTCCTAAATGGAAGCGGTTTGCTGGCTACGTTGAAAATACCAACTTCATCAGGTTCAAAATTTCTCAGGGATGATGTTTTGCCTGAACCAGATTCACCAAGAATTAACACCGGTATCCCCATCTACTCCACCTCCGATTCTTTGAGTGCCAGGTCTATAGCGTTCTTTTGTGCTTCCTCCGGAAATACCTCATCAATTGACAACAGCATTATGTTGATAATTTTTCTGCAATCATAATAACCAAAGGTAAAAGTTGAATTTGATGTAATGAGCTTTAAAGCTTTTGTTGCTATCTCCATCATTTGAGCTAACTTGTATGGAGGTATATACAGATCTGGCATAGCTTTTGCTTCGTGTGAAATGTCAAGCTGCTTCATTAGTCTACCTCCACTTCAAACACTGGTGGCCTTTCAATTGCTTTTACACCTTCAACCACTAAACCATCTTGAGTAACAACATTTTCACCGGAAATAACAACTTTTTTCTTAAGAACACCCCACTTAGGCGATTTTTTTAATTGAATAAATTCCTCGTACCCGTTTTGTTCCAGAAAAGTGACCAGCTTCTCATCGTCCTTTACAAATTCCGGGCCCGGATATTTAAGTTTAAGTTTGCCACTTGGCAACTGATATGTTTCCTGCGTTTTCGTCTTTTTATGTTCAACAGTCTGGAAGTATTGATTCAAACAAGATATGAGGTATGATGTCCTGTTTTCGTATTGTTTTTTGAAATGTTCAATTTTCTCCTGGTATTCTTGGATCTTCTGCTCGCACACAGCGACAAGTCTGTCTCTATCTGCTTTTTCAGCTTTAATTACTGACAAAGCCCATTCTGCTTTACTATCGTTGTCGATTATGAATTCACTATTTTCTTCTATTTCAGGTTCTAAAACTTCATATAAAACTCTATTTTCCATTTATATTAACCTCCTTCATATTCTTTTTAAAACTTCATGCAACCTTTCAGTAAGCAATTCCGCATCATCCCTGCTCATTTCAATTCTCGCTGTGGATCCGCGGATGTCTTTGATGTCTATTTTTGTTTCGCGTGTGGTAGTGTCTATAGAAATGTCCCAAATATCTTCAATTTTGTAGGTAATCATATTGACCTCCCTACAAAATCTGATATACTGAAGGTGGGTTTTATTTATTTCTGCCCCTCTGTATGGGGCTTTCTTTATGCTTCATCTTCATCTTCGCTTGACGCCCTCGCCTGCTCCCAATTTCCTCGCATTTGCCAACCTAGAGATATACAAAGTGCCCAGCCAAGCACAAGAAAAATGAAAATTTGCGTGTTACTTGCCATCGTTAAGTGCCTCCTTAATCATTTCCTTATGCTTGTGGCAGAACCTCACTTTGCCAAACTCAAACAATCCATCCATGCTGCCACAAATAATGCAGCCAGGGTTGTACTTCCTTAAGATAATGTTCTCGCCTTCGATGTATATCTCCATAGGCGTCCTTGCTTCCAAACCATGCGTTCTACAGATTTCCTTCGGTATTACAATCCTCCCTAGCTCGTCTAAGGGCCTTACGATTCCTGTGCTTTTCATGATATTTTCTCCTTTCACCAATCATTTTCGAGTTTTTCATAATTCCTGCAGGCAGTATATTTATTGTTGCAATACCGCCCGGTATGCTTATCAAATTTATCTTGTCTGGCAAATAATCTGTATCTCACCGAGTAGCCGCGTTGACACTTTATCCAGCAGTTGCCATGATACCGAAAATATGGACAGTCCATATTGTGACCTCCTTTTCATTACGCAAACGCTATTAACAACATCAATCCTATGCCGATAACTGCCATAGTCCACGCAAACGCCTCAGACTCACGACACATATCAATTAACCATTTCATACCTTCACCCCCTACGGCATTTCTTCAAAACAAGCTTCAATCTCGGTTTCTGATATCCCATCTTCCCACGGATATTGAAATATCTTCTCAAGTCTCTCCCACATGCAGCTGTTATTGTATTCATCCCACATCGGACAGTCGTTCATATCTCCACCCCCAGGTCTTCAAGGTCAAGTGATGGATTTGGCATAGAGTAAAACTTAGCCCTGGCTTTCAAAAGCGTGTAGATTTCTGATACAACCTGTTCCGCTTCGTCTTCCTCGTATGTGCCTAAGAGATAAGCTTTAAACAGGTTTTTGCCGTAGACGTTGGTGCCGTAAAATTTGCCGTTGATATAGACATCTTCTGTGTATACTGTGCCTTTTAACAAACCTTTGTCTGTGAGTGTAAAGATGATGTTTTTGTCTTGGCCCTGGATAAACATGACTTACACTCCTTAATTTTTTATTTAGCCAGCTCCGGCCGGGTTGTCGTTAGCGCATAGGTTGTTTGTCGGGTGTGGGGTATTTGTGACTGTTGCCATTAGGTCTTACAGTCCTAATGCTTTCTCTAATTCCGGTATTACACTTTCGTAATATCTAAAACTCTCTACTTCCTTTGCTGAATATAGTGATTTGTCATGATACCATTTGCCGTACTTCTCTGTTTTCAGGTTGTGCCGCTTTGCTAGCCTGCCGACCATATTTGCTGATATGCCGAGTATCTTCCCTATATCTTCCGCTGAGTATGTCTTTTCCTCGACTTCCGGCAGTGGCAGTAGTGGCTTTCCTGCAACGATCGCCGATGCTTGTGCTTGTAGGATTTGTCTATATCGTGGGTTGATTTCTGGACTATTGGCGATTTTCAACAATACATTTGCTCTACGTGCAAGTGAATTGTTATAACGTGCTTCGATTTCTTTTTGTTTAACTTCGGAAAGGGATTTACCACCCTTGATAGTGCGTTCCATTTCCTCGAACTTTGTTACATATGCCGCAGTGAACAGTACTCCCTTTTCTCCGGTCATCTTATTTGCCACCATGTCACAACCTTTTCGGGTGAGAAGATAACAGGGGTAAACTTTAGTATTACCTTCTACGGTGTATGTACTAGGTATAAAGAAATCTAGAGAACGGAAATTTCCGTTTTCGTTTGTATCAAGGGTTTTAACGTATCCTTGAATTTTTTCAAGTAAATCCGAATGTCTAACTTCTATCATTCTCGCTACTTCTCTGCTGTCAACTACGAATTGACCGTTATGATTGATTACTGTAAGTTCGTTCATCCTGTCACCCCTTTTACAACTTTCAAATATCTCGGCCTTGCTTTCCTTACTCTCGTTATCTTACCCGTTTGGTTGTCAATAAGATATTCTTTGCCTGCGCTGTCCTTGTGTAGCGTGTATGTCGGAATCCCGTTTTGTTCGCAAAATTCTTCCAGTATCCCCTTTCCTGTGTCAAACCGTCGTAAATCGCTTGCAAAGCATAACAAATTCACAAGGAAAACATTTATTTCATGGTTCATATAATCCCAGAGAAAATCGTCTATTTCTTCTCCAATAGGTTCATCAGGATTTAATTCTCTAATGTATTCCATTGTGGAAAAATAATCTTTGATTCCCCATTTATGCCCGTTGTATTCTTTTGTCACCGGGAACAGGTTCATAAATTCTTTTGGTGTTAAGTCTGCCATCATTGACATTATTGTATCTGCAAACTCAAACTTGTTTTCAACGTTTTCCATGGTGTAATTCTGTGGTTCATGAGCGTTAATATACTTGACCCCATACACAATTAATTTCTTGAAAACTGGCTTGTATTCTTGCTCAGGATTGTCAAGCCAATTTTCTATTACATGTATAAATGCATTCAAGTATAAATCTTTTTTGTTTGCTGCAATACTTGGCATGTTCGACCTCCTTTCTATTACACTTCTTCTTTCTCCCCCAGCCACCTTAAGAACCTAGCTTTAGGAATGATATGTTTGCTACCTATTCTTTCAGATGGAAAGCTTTTGCTTCTGAAGAGGTTGTAAACCTGGTCTTTTTGCCACCCCAATATTTCTTGCACATCCTTAGGAGTTAAAATTTTTGGAAGGTTTTCCGCATTCACTTTTGTCTTCACCCCTCATTTATACCTAATATTTGAACTATCTTCTTTTTTTGCTTTTTACCTGTTCTGTTTCCTTTTAGTATGTCATAGAGATACGCTGCAGTTATACCAAGCTGCTGTGCCAGTTCAGTAATGCTCATTTCCTTATCAATTAGAGCCTTCCTTACTTCCTTTTCAAAAGTAGTCATTAAATTATTAATCCTCCTTTCTTTTTACATTCATGCCACTTCCCGGGTTCTGCCCCTCCCAGCGATGCGCTATTTAATTGTCAAGGTGCAAGTATTAAAAATGTATATATTTTTAAGCTAAATTTATTGACAAAAATTAGACTATAGACTATTATATAAGCATACACATATAACAAATAAATCTCGTTGGGGAACGGATTATGATCTTGTTATATTTGTTGCATTAGATTTAGTTTTTTGTCGATTTATTTAGCTACATCTATATTATATAGACTGTAGTCTAATAAGTCAATATGTTTTTAAAATTATTTTAGATTGGAGTCTATATTATGGATTTACTAAGCAGGATAAAAGAATTATGTGGTGAGCATGGCATTTCTATAGCTAGGCTTGAACAAGAGACAGGGCTTGCAAATGGAAGTATTAGAAAGTGGTCTAAAGCTATACCTTCTGGAGATAGGCTGGCAAAAGTAGCAGACTATTTCAATGTAACAACTGATTACCTCCTAGGCAGGGAATTATCAGAAAAAGACAACAAAGATATATCTAAAGATTTAAACGCAGCCTTGGATCGATTAGAGAACTCTCAGGAAGGACTGATGTTTGATGGTGAACCCATCGATGATGAAACAAGAGAGCTATTGAGAATAAGCCTTGAAAACTCTATGAGACTTGCTAAACAAATCGCTAAAAAATACACTCCTAATAAATATAAAAAATGATTTTTGCTAGGAGGATCCTTTGTGCGTTATACTATTAAATCAAAAGTTAAAAAGTTAACTAAAAAACATAAAACAAGCAACCCATTTGAAATTGCTGAGGCCGAAAATATAATAGTTATATTTGAACCTCTTGGTGATATAAATGGATACTACAATAAATATGTCAGGCAAAGATTTATCCATATAAATAGCAAACTAGATAGGTTTAATAAACTCTTTACAGGCTGCCATGAACTAGGACATGCCATACTTCATCCAGATGCTAATACTCCATTTTTAAGGCAATCAACTTTCTTCTCCGTGAATAGATTTGAACTCGAAGCTAATTTGTTTGCGGCTGAATTGTTGATATCTGACGCAGATTTAAAAAAATACTATGGCACTGGATATAGTATAAGTCAAATAGCAAGTGAGCTTAAAGTGAGCGAATCATTAGTTGAGTATAAAGTAAGGAATACGGTTAATTTTTTTTAATTCAATAAGAACATGTGTTTGTTATATGTTTTTATATAAATCGCGAAAGGAGATGTTCCATGTCACAGAAAGCAGATGAAAAGCAAAAAAATAAAAAGCCAAGGCGCGGAAGAGGGGAGGGATCAATTCGATTCATTGAAAGAATACAGAAGTATGAATGCAGATATTCAGTCGGTGTAGATGAAAATGGCAAACCTATAATAAAAAATATTTACGCTAAAAAGAAGAGTGATGCTCTGGCACAAATGCGAGATGATTTAGCTGCTATTGGAAAAGGGACATATGTCGACCCGTCAGAAAAGTCTCTTTACGCATATTGTAAGGAATGGTACGAATTATACAAAGAACCTTCTCTGACAAGAAGCAACACCAAGTTAAAATATGAGGGTTCCTTGAAGAGATTAGAAAAATCGACAATAGCAAATGTTATGTTAAAAGATTTAAACTTAGAGCTCATCCAAAAATATTACAATGACTTAAAAAAACAAGGAAAATCTGAAGCTACCATAAAAATAACACATACTCTTATAAATGGAGCATTGGAACACGCCGAAGAAACAAAAAAAATACTTAAGAATTTCGCCCGCAAAGCGATTATTCCAAAAACCGATACAGAAGATGAGGGTGATATAAGGGCTTTGACGGAAGAGCAAGAAAAAATGTTTTTGGAGGACATGGCTGCGAGAAGTCACTATTACATGTTTGCTCTTTTCATGTTAAATACAGGCCTGCGTCCAGGAGAAGCTATAGCTCTAAATCGTTCTGATTTAATCATTAAGGGAAACAAGGTGAGGGTAGCAAAGACTTACAACAAAGACGCTAAAAACAAAGTGCAAAACACAACAAAAACACAATCAAGTAAAAGAACAATACCTGTTCCTAAAAATATTATTAAACTAATGCAGGAATATATGCTAAAGCAAAAGAACAATGGCGAATCTGACCCTTTATTCCAAACATTAAACGGTACTAGACTAACTCCAAGGAATGTACTTCGTCAATTCAAAGCTGCTGGGAAAAGAATAGGATGTGATTGGGTAAATCTGCATACTATGAGGCATACTTTTGCATCTAAGCTGTTTAAGGAGGGTGTAGATATCAAAGTTATAAGTAAGCTGCTCGGACACAAAGATGTTTCCACAACATACAATATTTACGTACACTTTATTGATAACATAGTAGATGATTCTGTTCAGGTTCTAAATGCAGACATTCCTAAAAATCTTCCAGAAAAGAATAAAAAGAAAAAAGATAATATAGTAAAACTAAAAGAAGCAAAATAATTCAGAAAGGAGAAAATTAATTATGGATAACAGTAACTTTCTGAGAATACTTACACCTAAAAATGTCCAAATGGCGCTTGGCTTATCGGATAATCAGATTAATCAAATATATAGATTTTTTAATTGCAAGGGTTTCCCATCTGAAAGAATTGGAAGTAAGCATATTATATCAAGAGTTAAGTTTCTAGATTGGTTAGGTGAAAGAGTCTAGTCCCACTAAGTCCCATTATAATTAAAGAAATCAGTATAAAATGACCTAAAAAACCAGAATTGTACTTTTAAAAACACAAACAAAAAATCCTCCAAACGCCTTATAATAAAGCACTTAGAGGACTTTCACTTTGGAGCCCTCAACCAGGATCGAACTGGTGACCTCATCCTTACCATGGATGCTGTTAACAACCTTGGAACCGTTAATATTAACGTGTTTCAGGGTTTAATTTTTTGCCACAGTCCCAATAAGTCCCATTAACTTCACATCAATATTATAAGCAGAATAAAATTATATAAAAATAGAATATAAATAAGCCCGGATAAGCCGGGCATTTACAATTTTAGCTTCCAGCGTGCTTCAGGGGCTAAATTGTTATTAACAATATACTTTGTTGAAAATTAATCATCAACTATTTTATATTCAGCATCAGGAGTTAAAAGACTTCTATTATTACTACTATCATTAGACACATCATTTTCATATACAACTTCTTCATTTGATATCATTTCAACATATTCTGGAGAAGCTAAATATTGACCGTTATAATAAACAACATATCCCTTTTTAATATTATCTATTAATAGTTCTAAATTAGATGTACTATAAGGTACCCAACCTGAATAATCTACTTCTGTATTAGTTCTTGTAGAAATTTGTATCTCTTTCTTTGCACCATCCCATGTAACAGTTGCCCCTAGAGCTTCTGCCAAGTCCCTAGCTGACACATAGTTTTTACCATTTACCTGCCCTTCTGACGTTACAGTTACTATCTCTGTGTCTATTACTTTACCATCAACGACAAGCTTTATAACATCGTTAAAATATGCTTCCTTAATACCAGTAGCAGCCATTGCTGTAAATGCAGACGCAATTATTATACCTGTAAGCAATCCAGACACGAATTTTTTCATAGGTAAACCTCCTATATACTTTTTATCCACATTATACACAAGTTACCAACATTTTTCAACATATTGATATCCCGGGAATGCGACCTGTGGTTTTATAAGGATAACACAAGATGGTTTCTGGCTGGGATAAAATAAAAAGCCCGGTTGTTAGCCGGGTTGAGTATTAAGCCGCCAAAATATCAACTAGTCTTTCTCTCTCACTCCAGGAAACTGTTTCGTCAGAATAATTCTGTAAAATACTTATTGTATCAGGAGCCCATACATCTTCTCTGTCATTAATAAGCGAAACTCCTTTAAAATCAAAATTATTTTTTCTTATATCGTTCCACTGAAATGCTATCTTCTGTGCAAGATTCATCGCATAAGTAGAAGATGTCGCAGAAATTGGCTCAAGTATTATTGGTTTATGTCTCAGCACAACAATATCAAATTTATATTCCTTTGAATAGCCTGCTATAGACATATTTGTATATGCAATATCCTTCTTGTATAGAAAATTCCTAACATCATCTTTAAATGTAGTTTTTTCCCTTTCACTTACAGTATATATTAGGTTGTTTACTGAAACAATGGCGTTAATAAAATCATTAAAGCGTGGCCCTAAGTCTTTTTCACTAATACCCTGCATTTGTATCTCATAACCATTAAAAATCACGCCGGTTCGCTGGGAAATTGAATTAATATATTGCTGTCTAGTCGGGGTATTTAAATCAATACCCCTTAGAAAGAGATACTCAAAAGTAGTCCCATCGTCAGTTAAAACCAAGTGCTCATTCGATTTCTCAACAAATAGCTCAATATTATCGTTATCTTGTCTTAAGAAAGGTGTAATAATATGGCAATATGAACTATTGCAATCTTCTATTTTAAAAGCATTTTTTAACCAACTAATATAATGTTGAATGTAGTTTATGCAAACATCCATATTCATACTTACACCTCCCTAGCTATATTATATAAATTTTTTTACCCATTTATGAAGATGGTATAACCAAAATTTGAGTATAACAACCTCTAAATTCTATATTACACTCATTTAAAAAGTCAAAAAATGCTTGATTAACATCATTAAGTGTTATATCAGTAACAATATATGCTTCATGGTCTCCAACTCCGTCCCATTTGTGCTTATGTGATGTACGTGCTTCATATTTATGAGGCGCATAATCCCATCTCCTAATTGGTACCGATGACTTATAGAGTAGAGCAAATGAGTAATTCTGTCTTCGGCTACTACATGAGTAATTTCCCTTTAAACATAGTTCCTCTCCATCATCTGTAAGCACAGGTACAGATATCACATATCTTGTGGCTTTAGGAGATGAATGTATTAGCTCCCACTCAACATAAATATCCTCACTAATATATTTCTTTTTTGTATACAATCTTTCTGCTTCTTCAGCTGTTACCATAATAATTCCCTCAGGTATGCATTTTTTATACATAATTCTCCACAAATTTAGAAAATCCTTCCTTAACAATAAAAAAGCCCCGGTTTCCCGGGGCGAAGATTAAGAGTACAAGGAATTATTTTTGGATACCCTCTTTTGTGTTCTTAACGCCAGAATATAAGCCTGACGCAGATAATCCAACCGCAAGTCCAGTAAATATGCCTTTCAGAACATCGTTCTGATTTAAGATGATACCTGCGGCCAGGCCAAGCATTAGGTTTACAATAGGTAAAAACTTTGCGTTAAAACCTAAGCCTTTCAACATTTCTGCAATACCCATTATAAGCAACACTGCCGGTATTCCTGCATAAACCAACAATTATTCCACCTTTATCCCTCCCATTTATTTATCAACGCTTTGATATCATTCAACAGATTGATATACTTTGCTTTCCAGTCCATAGTGGTATTGGTAGGTTTCTTGAATGTAACGCCGAAGTAATTGCAAATGCCTTTTGCGATTGCTTCTCCAATTTGCTCGATATTACTAATTATCCAGATTGCATCTTCCAGGTTATCATGGAAAGCAACCTCTACAATGCAACTTGTTGCCTTGACAGTCACAATTTCTGCGAACTTATAAGGAACTCCGTTCTTGACGCCCCGATCTGCAGTTGGTGTTATGGCAGATACTTCTTTGTATATTGCTTCTGCCAATCGCTGGCTATTGGTTACTTTACCGTCGATGATATAAGCAAATACTTCACAACCTCTGGCTTTTCCAGCATTTGTGCCACCCGCAGCATTGCTGTGTATTGCCACATGGACGTCCGGTTTCCAGGCGTCTGAATCAGCGATAACCTGTGATAATGTCATTTCAGGCTTATTCCTTTTTACCTCAAATCCGTTGTACTCTAAGAGTGGACAAACAACATCCGCAATTTCATTCATTCTTTTTTCTTCAGTGCCATAATTCCCAACACCAACATTGTTTTCCTGAGTGCTGGGTGAAATATAAACTTTCTTAGCCATGCTTTTTACCTCCTTTTTCCTGTAAACTATTAATGCAGCACCGATA